>Ga0105240_10009562_pt1 | contig 13725 bp, 15 predicted proteins | sample KBSC54metaG_FD_80426 | JGI IMG/M metagenome (GOLD analysis project Ga0105240, IMG submission 80426) | Corn rhizosphere microbial communities from Kellogg Biological Station, Michigan, USA - KBS C5-4 metaG | ecosystem: Host-associated > Plants > Roots > Rhizosphere > Soil | place: Michigan, USA... | reverse complement strand
GCCCCGGCATCGTGTGGCGATCGCGGCTTACGCGCGGTCCTTCAGCGATCGGACGCCGACGGCGCGCAAGCGTGATCGTATGCGCCGGCTTCCATCCCGTTGCCGATGATGGCGCGCTATTTCGCCGGCGCGGGTGCCGCCGGTGCCGCGACAGTGGTCACTGTCACCGTTGTCGTGGCGCGCGTCGTCGGCTGGGCGGCATGCAATGCGAGCAGCGGCACGATCAGCAGCGCGACGATGTTGATGATCTTGATCAGCGGATTCACGGCGGGACCCGCCGTGTCCTTGTACGGATCGCCGACGGTGTCGCCGGTGACTGCCGCCTTGTGCGCGTCGGAGCCCTTGCCGCCGAAATGGCCGTCCTCGATGTACTTCTTCGCGTTGTCCCACGCGCCGCCGCCGGTGGTCATCGAGATCGCGACGAAAAGCCCCGTGACGATCGTTCCCATCAGCAGGCCGCCGAGCGCCTGCGGGCCGAGCACGAGACCGACAACCACGGGAACGAGAACGGGCAGCAGCGACGGTACGATCATCTCGCGGATCGCGGCGCGGGTCAGCATGTCGACCGCGACGCCGTACTCGGGCTTCGCCGTGCCTTCCATGATGCCCTTGATCTCGCGAAACTGACGGCGAACCTCGACGACGACCGCACCCGCCGCGCGGCCGACGGCTTCCATCGCCATCGCGCCGAACAGGTAGGGAACGAGACCGCCGAGGAAGAGCCCGATGATCACCATGTGGTCCGACAGGTCGAACGACGTCGACAGCCCCGCCGTATCGAGCGCGTGCGTGTAGTCGGCGAACAGCACCAGCGCCGCGAGGCCCGCGGAGCCGATCGCGTAGCCCTTCGTCACCGCCTTGGTCGTGTTGCCGACCGCATCGAGCGGATCGGTGATTGCGCGCACCGAGTCGGGCAGGTCGGCCATCTCCGCGATGCCACCGGCGTTGTCGGTGATCGGACCGTACGCGTCGAGTGCCACGATGATGCCGGCCATCGACAGCATCGCCGTCGCGGCGATCGCGATGCCGTACAGCCCGGCGCACAGGAACGAAACGAGGATCGCGAGGCAGACGGCGATCACCGGCCACGCGGTGGACTTCATCGACACGCCAAGGCCGGCGATGATGTTCGTCGCGTGCCCGGTCGTCGACGCCTGCGCGATATGCTTGACCGGCTTGAAGTCGGTGCCGGTGTAATACTCGGTGATCACCACCATCGCCGCGGTGAGCACGAGCCCGACGAGCGATGCGCCCCACAGCCGCAGCGGCGTGAGCGCGGCGGCGACGCTGCCGATGTCGCGCATCATCCACTGCGTGATGAAGTAGAAGCCGATCGCCGAGATGACGCCCGCGACGATGAGCCCGCGGTAGAGCGCGTTCATGATCTTGCCGCCGGTCCTCGCCTTGACGAAATAGCAGCCGACGATCGACGCGAGGATCGAGAAGGCGCCGAGCACCAGCGGGTACGCGACGGCCGTCGACGCCATCGCGGGCAGCAGCAACGCGCCGAGCAGCATCGTCGCGACGATCGTCACCGCGTAGGTTTCGAACAGGTCGGCCGCCATGCCGGCGCAATCGCCGACGTTGTCGCCGACGTTGTCCGCGATGACGGCGGGATTGCGCGGGTCGTCTTCGGGAATGCCCGCTTCGACCTTGCCGACGAGATCCGCGCCGACGTCGGCGCCCTTCGTGAAGATGCCGCCGCCGAGCCGCGCGAAGATCGAGATCAGCGATCCGCCGAACGCGAGGCCGACGAGCGGCTCGATCACGTGCTGCAGGCCCTCGTTCATCAGGTTCGGCGCGTAGCTCGCCGATTCGACCAGGAACCAGTAGAAGCCGGTGACCCCGAGAAGACCCAGTCCGACGACCAGCATGCCGGTGATCGCGCCGCCCCGAAAGGCAACGGCGAGCGCCTCGTTCAATCCGGTGCGCGCCGCCTCCGCCGTGCGCACGTTCGAGCGCACCGACACATTCATGCCGATGTAGCCGGCGAGGCCCGACAGGATTGCACCGACGGCGAAGCCGCCGGCGGTGCGCCAGCCGAGGAAGATGCCGATGATGACGAAGAGGATGATGCCGACGATGCCGATTGTCGTGTATTGCCGGTTCAGGTACGCCTTGGCGCCGGCCTGGATCGCGGCCGCAATTTCCTGCATGCGGGGATTGCCCGCAGGCTTGGCGAGGATCCAGCGAATGGAAACCGCGCCGTAGACAATTGCCGCCACCGCGCAGACGAGCGCGAAGACCAGCGGATTCGACATGGAAGCACTCCCTCAACGAACGTGATGACGAAACGGCTGCCTCGGGCGCCATTCTGGGGGCGCGTGGCGTGCGGCGCTCGAACCTCGAACGCCGGACCGTTCCTCTCGCGCGGCAAGGCCTTTTGATGAGCCCGGGCCGCAAAACGCGCTATTTTGCCAGTTCGCGGTCGGGAAAGTCGAGCCGCCACTGTCTCCGGAAAGCGCTCGCCGGCGCAAACGTGCGTCGCGAGATCAGATCGTGAACTTCGCCGCCAGCCGTTGCGTCACCGCGACATTCTTCAGCCGGACGTATTGCGGCAGACCGTCGCGATACGGCGGGGGCGACTCACCCCTGATCAACGGCACGAGGTATGCGCGCGCGCGGTCGGTGATGCCGTAGCCGTCCGGCGTGATGAAATTGCGCGGCAGCATCTTCTCCTTGTTCGCGACATCGGCAAGTTGCGCGACACCGATCTTCCAGCGATAGGGCTTGTCGGAGACACGCACGATCGACGGCATCACCGCGTTGTGTCCCGCGAGCGCCATCTCGACGGCCGCCTTGCCCACCGCATACGACTGGTCGAGGTCGGTCTTCGACGCAAGATGCCGCGCGGCGCGTTGCAGGTAGTCGGCGACTGCCCAGTGATACTTGTAATCGAGCCGATCCTTCACGAGCTTCGCGATCCGCGGACCGACGCCGCCGAGTTGCGCATGACCGAAGGCATCCGTCGTTCCGGCCTCGGCCATCAAGTGACCCTCGGCATTCTTCAGTCCTTCCGAAACGCCGATGCAGCAATAGCCGAAGCGATTCGTCCGCTCATCGACGATGCGCAGGAACTTCGCCTCGTCGAACGCGATTTCGGGAAACAGCAGCACGAGCGGGACCGGTGTCGCAGCGTCGTCGGCGAGGCCGACGGCAGCGGTGATCCACCCGGCATGGCGGCCCATCACCTCGAGCACGAACACCTTCGTCGACGTCCTCGCCATCGATGCAACGTCGAATGCCGCCTCGCGCATCGACGTCGCGACATACTTCGCCACCGATCCGAAGCCAGGGCAGTTGTCGGTCACCGCCAGATCGTTGTCGACCGTCTTCGGCACGTGCACCGCGGTGAGGGGGTAGCCGAGCATTCCGGCAATCTGCGACACCTTGAGGCAGGTATCCGCCGAATCGTTGCCGCCGTTGTAGAAGAAGTAGCCGATGTCGTGCGCGCGGAACACGTCGATGAGCCGCTCGTATTGCGCGCGATTTTCGTCGAGGCCCTCGAGCTTGTAGCGACACGAGCCGAACGCACCGGCCGGCGTGTGCATGAGTGCCGCGATCGCGCGCGCCGGTTCCCTGTTCGTGTCGATCAGGTCCTCGGTCAGCGCGCCGATGATGCCGTTGCGTCCGGCAAACACGCGCCCGATGCGCGAGCGGTTGGCGCGCGCGGTCTCGATCACGCCTGCGGCGCTGGCATTGATGACTGCGGTCACGCCGCCGGACTGCGCGTAGAACGCGTTGGATTTCGCCATCGTTCGGGCGCTTTTCGCCGATATGCCGGTCACGCGCAAGACCCTCCGCCGCGCGCCGTCAACTGCGCAATGCCGCCATGCACGTGTCGCGAACACCTTCGACGGTGCCGAGTCCGTTCACCTTCCGGTACCGCGGCGCCCGCGCGTCCCCGCTCGCTTCCCATTGGCCGTAGTAGGTCGTCAGCGGCTCGGTTTGCGCGTGGTAGATGGCGAGGCGATTCATGACCGTTTCCTCGTGGTCGTCTTCGCGCTGGATCAGCGGCTCGCCGGTGATGTCGTCGCGACCGGTGACTTTCGGCGGATTGAATATCACGTGATAGGTGCGTCCCGACGCGACATGCACGCGCCGGCCGCTCATCCGCTCGACGATCGCCGCGTCGGGAACGTCGATCTCGATCACGTAATCGAGCGCAACCGCGGCGTCCTTCATCGCATCCGCCTGCGGGATCGTGCGCGGAAAGCCGTCGAACAGGTAGCCGTTCGCGCAATCGGGCTCGCGAAGCCGATCCTTGACAAGACCGATCATGATGTCGTCGGAGACGAGCGCGCCCCCGTTCATCACCCGCTTCGCCGCCAGCCCGAGCGACGTTCCCGCGGCGATCGCCGTGCGCAACATGTCCCCGGTGGAGATCTGCGGAATGCCGTACGCATCGCGGATGAACGCCGCCTGGGTGCCTTTGCCGGCGCCCGGCGGGCCGATCAGGATCAGTCGCATCGGTTGCCCCGTTGACTCCGCACCGATTCTCGCCGCATCGGATGCGCGCGGTCAATCGCGCTTCACCGTTTCGGCGAATCCGGGCAACCGGCGCACGCGCGCGAGATCCTCGGGCGTGTCAACGCCTGGCGCAGGCGTGCCCGCCGCGACATCGACGACGACTCGGTAACCGTGCCAGAGTACGCGCAACTGCTCGAGCGCCTCGAATGTCTCGATCGGCGCGACGGCGAGCGTCGGGATCGCGCGCAGGAACGAGACGCGATAGGCGTACAAGCCGTAATGGCGATAGATCGGTAATCCAGCAGGGAGCGCGCGCGGCGCCGATGCAAAATCGGCGCGCGCCCAGGGAATCGTCGCGCGGCTGAAGTACAGCGCGTTGCCCCGCGCATCGAGGACCACCTTGACGATGTTCGGGTTGAACGCCTCGCCGATCGAGTCGATCGGATGGCAGGCGGTGGCCATCGACGCATCGTCGTGCGCGGCGAGCGTCTCGGCAACGCGGCGCATCAAGGCGGGATCGAGCAACGGCTCGTCGCCTTGAACGTTGACGACGATTTCATCATCGCCAAGCGCGAGCAGCGAAGCGGCCTCGGCAAGCCGATCGGTGCCGGTCGCGTGGTCCGCGCGGGTCATGATCGAATCGATGCCGTGGACGCGCGCCGCATCGGCGATTCGTCGGTCGTCGGTCGCGATCACGACGCGACGCGCGCCGCTTTCGCGCGCACGCTCGGCGACGCGCACGACCATCGGCTTGCCCCCGAGGTCGGCGAGCGCCTTGCCCGGCAGCCTCGACGAAGCGTAGCGCGCCGGAATCAATACCGTAAAGTGGACCCCCACGCTTGCAGCGGTCGCCGCTGCGCTGCCCCCTGTGGGGGAGCAGTTCGCGTCTTGGAACGGCCCGGCGCCGCTCGCACGATCCACAGGCCCGCTGGCGACGCTCACTTCCTGAGCGCTTCCCATTCCTCGGGCGAAAGCTTGCGCGCTTCTTCCTCGAGCATGACGGGAATGCCGTCACGCACCGGATAGGCGAGCCGCGCCGAGCGCGAAATCAGCTCGCCGCGCTGGCGGTCATAGAGGAGCGGCCCCTTGGTGACCGGGCAAACGAGCATTTCGAGAAGCTTCGGGTCCATCGATCTTCTCCAGGACGAAATCGACCAGCGCCGGATCGATGCGGGCGCGGATCGGGAGCATCCACATCCGCGCGTCCGCGAATGCGCGGCATTTTACCGCGTCCTTTTCCGTCATCAGGATCGCTCGCGCCTCGGCAAACGCCACGTCGTCGCGTGCGTATCGGTGATGGTCGGGAAATGCGCGCACCGCTCCGTTGAAACCGATCGCCCGCAGCGCATCGAAGAACGACGCAGGATTGGCGATGCCCGCGATCGCGACGCTCGACGTATCGGCCAGTGCATTCGCATCGAGAAGTCGCGTCGGCTCGCGCAGGTTGATCCATGGCAGCGCTTCGATCGTCATCGCGTAGGCGGGTGCGCGCCGGGCGCTTCGACGTGGAACGCCGTCGTGGCTGCGCCATACGATCGCGTCGACCGAATCGAGCCGTGCAGGCGGTTCGCGCAACGGACCCGCCGGCAGCAGCAGGCCGTTGCCCAATTCGCGCGCCGCGTCGATGACGGCGATCTCGACATTGCGCTCGAGCGCGTAATGCTGCAGCCCATCGTCGGCGACGATGACGTCCACGTCCGGATGCGCGCCAATGAGCGCGCGCGCCGCCGCCGCGCGATCCTTCCCGACGAACACGGGCGCGCCGGATGCCGCGAGCAGCAGCGGCTCGTCGCCCACATCGCGCGGGTCGTCTCCCGCCGCAACGGCGCGCGTATCGCTCGTGCGCCGCCCATGACCGCGGCTCACGATGCCCGGATGGCGTCCGCGCAGCGACAGCGCCTCGACGAGGGCGGCGACAAGCGGCGTCTTGCCGGAGCCGCCAACGGTGATGTTGCCGACGACGATCACCGGCACCGGCATGCGCGCACGTCGGAGAATCCCCCCGCGGAATGCGGCGCGACGCGTCGCCGCGCCGGCGCCGTAGATCCACGCCAGCGGTCGCAGCAGCGTGGCGGTCAGCGTCGGCGTGCGCGAATACCAGACGCGCTGCAGCCCGGCCGCGGCACGGCTCACTTCGACGGCGCGGCCGGCGACGACTGGGTCGCGAACGTGATGTGCGTAAGCCCCGCCGAGCGCGCGGCTTCCATGATGTGCACGACCGACTGATGCGTCGCCTGCGCATCGGCATTGATGACGACGACGGGCTCCTTCGCGTCGCCGGCTGCGCGTTTCAGCATGCCGGCCATTGCATCGACGCCCGAAAACACGAACGTCGGCTCGCGGTCGATCTTGTAGCGGCCCTGCGCGTCGAGACCGACGTTGATCTCGCGCGGCCGCTCCTTCGCCTGGTCGGCGTTCGCCTCGGGCAGCGTGATCTGCAATTCGGCGATCCGCTGGTACGTCGTCGTCACCATCAGGAAAATCAGGATGACGAGCAGCACGTCGATCAGCGGGATGAAATTGATCTCCGGATCTTCGCGTGTCCGGTTGCCGCGCAGGTTCATGCCCGCGTGCCCGTACGTTGCCCGACGCTCGTCATTTCCGCTCGTTGTGCGCGAAGTCCACGAGCTTGATCGCCTGCTGCTCCATCTCGACGACGAGCGCATCGACCTTCGCGCGAAAATACCGGTAGAACATCATGCTCGGGATCGCGACGATCAGTCCCATCGCCGTGTTGTACAGCGCGACCGAAATACCGTGCGCGAGCTGGATCGGATTCGACGCGGCCGATCCCTGCGAGCCGAAGATCTCGATCATGCCGATGACGGTGCCGAAAAGCCCGAGCAGCGGCGCCATCGCCGCGATCGTGCCCAGCGTCGTGAGGAAGCGCTCGAGGTCGTGCGTCACGATCCGCCCGACCTCCTCGATCGCTTCCTTCATCACCGGGCGCGGACTTTTGACGTTCGCGAGGCCGGCGGCAAGTATTCGGCCGAGCGGTCCCTGCTCGGCGGTGCGCGCGAGCAGGTCCTGCGTCGTGCCGGTGTGGCGGAATTCGACCAGCACGTGATCGACCATGCCGACGGGCGCGACGATGCTTTGCCGCAGCGACCACAGCCGCTCGAGAATGAGCGCGAGCGCCACGATCGACGCGACGATGAGGGGCCAGATCGGCCAGCCCGCTGCTTGAATCATCGACCACACGGCACGCTGCTCCTTTGGATGATTGCGGCGAATGTAACGGGCTCTGCGGTATCAGGCAACCGGCGCATGCGCGCCTTCGCCGTTCCTTCTGCGCGCACGCCGCCCGGCCGGCTCGGCGAGCGTCGCGCTGACCGCGGCGCCGGCGAGAATGATGATCCAGCAGAGATAGATCCAGAGCAGGAAGATCGGCAGTGCCGCGAGCGCGCCGTAGATCGCCTCGTACGTCGATACGCGCGTGAGGTACCACCCGAACGCGTGCTTCGCGCCCTCGAGCGCAGCAGCGCCGAGGATCGCGGCGCAGAGCGCGGGCGCGAGTGCCACGCGGCGCGCCGGCACCGCCTTGTAGAGCAGTGCGAGGCCGGCCGTTGCGAAAATGAATGGCAGCGCCTGGACGATTTGCGCGCCGAGCGTCCTGCGGATCGGGACGACGGCAAGCGAGTGTACGACGAGCCACGTCGTGATCGAAATGCTGGCGCCAAGCAGGACCGGTCCCGCGGTCAGCGCGATCGCATAGACGACGATGCGCCGTGGCAGCGGGCGTGCACGCCGTATCCCCCAGATCGCGTTGATCTCGCGCTCGACGGTTGCGACGGCGAGCGCGGCGCTGATTGCAATGACCAGGATCGATATGCCGGTCAGGCGCGTCGCCTGCTCGGCGAAACGAACGATGTGGCCGCGAATCTCCGCCGCGGCGGCGAAGGGCAGCAGATGCCGCAACAGGAATTGCTCGAGCACCTTGAGCCAATCCTCGAATATCGGAAAGCGCGCGACGAATGAAAACGCAACGGTCACGAGGGGAACGATCGCGAGCAGCGTCGTGAACGACAGGCTGCTCGCCGTGCGTGCGAGATCGATGTCGCGAAGACGCGCGATGACGCGGGACAGGAAACGGAAAGGATTGGCCGTCACGTCGCAGTCGGATTCGAGCGCAAAGCGGCCGATTATCGCAGGCGGTGGCACACCGGCGTAAGCTTCCAGAAGTGCGCAGCGACCCTTGTCGATAAAGCGGGGCAGGAAACAACGTTGCGATAGCCGCCAGCACCAGGGGAAAGTCGTCTCCGACCCCACTTATCGTTCATCACCCCTTCAGGATTTTCGCCATGCCTGCTGCTTCGACGCTCGAAACCGCTGTCCTCGGCGGCGGCTGCTTCTGGTGTCTCGATGCCGTGTTCCGCGAGTTGAACGGCGTGAACGAAGTCGAATCGGGCTATGCGGGCGGTCGCACGGCCAACCCGACGTACGAAGCGGTATGCGCGGGCGACACCGGGCACGCCGAGGCCGTACGACTGACGTTCGATCCGGGCGTGCTCTCGTTTCGCGATTTGCTGCGCGTGTTCTTCACGATTCACGATCCGACCACGCGCGACCGCCAGGGCAACGACGTCGGCACGCAATACCGATCAGTCGTTTTCGCTCAAACGCCCGGGCAGCGCGCGGACGCCGAAGCGGTCGTCGCCGAGCTTACCCGCAACCACATCTTTCGGGATCCGATCGTCACCGAAATCGCCGGCCCGGCCCCGTTCCATCCTGCCGAGACTTACCATCAGGATTATTTCGAGCACAACGGCGGACAGCCGTATTGCACCTACGTCGTCGCGCCGAAAGTCGCGAAGTTCCGCAAGGCGTTTGCGGAGCGGCTCAAGCGCAAGGACGACGCTGGCGCGCGCTGACCTGCGACCCGGGGCCTCGCGTTAGCCAGCCGCCGGTGGCGAGGAATACGCCAACCGACCACAGCACCGGCGAAAGACCGATCGATCCTCCCACCGCACCGAACACCAGCGGCACGGCGACGGCCATCGAGTTGACAAGCGACATGCGCACGCCGGCGGCCTCGCCCATGCGTCCCAGCGGCGCATGGCTGTGCAGCAGCGACATCACCATCGGCTGACTCGCGCCAAGTCCCAGCCCGAGGCAGAACGAGAGCGTCATCAGCGTGCCGACGTTGCGCGAAAAGGGAAACGCGAGATAGACGATCGCGCCGATGTAAAGCGCGCAGGTCAATACGCCGTGCTCCGAGACGCGGCGCGCGATCGCCGGCATCGCGAGGCGCACGACGAACGTGGCGGCCGCGAACGCGGCGAGGATGAGGCCGATCCGGAACGCGGAAAGGCCGATCGCATGGCCGTAGATCGGCACGAACAGCGTGTGCAGCTCCCACGCCATCGAAGTCAGGCCGTTGATGATGAATACGCGCCGCAATTCGCGGTGCGCGACGAAATCGAACGCGCTCGACTGCGGATGCATGGCATGCGCCGGATGCGGGCCGGGTAGCGGGATGCGGTTGGTGCCGAGCACCGCGATCGGAATCAGCGGGAACAGCGCCAGCAGCGCGAACGTCGCGTGATAGCCGGCGTGATCGATCATCAGCCCGGCGATCATCGGCCCAGCGATCGACGACGTCGAAAGCCCCAGCGCCAGCAATCCGAAATTGCGCGTGCGCGCACCGGGTCCGCCCATCTCGCCGGTCGCGTACTGCACCGCGACCTGAAACAGCATGAACGACGCGCCGGTGAGCACCGCCGTCGCGAAGAGTGCCGGCAAGCCGGGCAACAGCGTGACCATGACAACGCTCGCCATCATCCCGATCGAGCCGGCGAGCATCGGCTTGCGCACGCCGAGCCGATCGGCCAGTCGCCCCGCGGGGATCGCGAAGAACATCGGCAGGAGCGCGAACAGGGCCATCAGCGCACCGACGGTTGCCGCGTTGGCGCCCAACGCCAATGCGTTGAGCGACACGGCCACGCGCGAGCCGGTCAGCACGACGTGGTTCGCGACGCCGAGCGCGATCAGTACGCCGAAAGGTGAGACTCGGCGCTGCCAAGCGGCGCTCACGGCGCGAGGCGACCGATTGCCCACCCCGAATCCGCACGCGACCAGACGAGCCGATCGTGCAGCCGCGATGCGCGGCCCTGCCAGAATTCGAATCGATCGGGGATGACGCGCACGCCGCCCCAGTTCGGCGGGCGCGGGACCGCTGCCGCAAAGCGCGCGTCGGCCGCGGCAAATTGCCCTTCGAGCCAAGCGCGGTCGGCGATCGGAGCGCTCTGCGGAGACGCCCACGCCGCAACCTGCGATCCGTGCGGGCGAAGCGCGAAATAGGCGTCCGACTCCATCGCACTCACCTTCGTAGCGGCACCCTCGACGCGAACCTGCCGCTCGAGCTCGGCCCAGAAGAACAGCAATGCGACCCGCGGGTTGGCCGCAAGCTCGCGGCCCTTTCGGCTGTCGTAGTTCGTATGGAAAACGAGGCCGCGCGCGTCGACGGCCTTGAGCAACACGATGCGCGTCGCCGGGCGTCCCGACGCATCGACGGTCGCGAGCGTCATCGCATTCGGTTCGGGAACCGCGGCGGCGACCGCCTCGTCGAGCCAGCGCGCGAACTGGTCGTACGGATCGGCCGCGGCCTGGCGCTCGCTCAATGCGGCGCGCTTGTAGTCGACGCGAAGCTGCGCAAGATCGGTGGCGGAAGTGGACATCGTGGCGAAGAGACGCGGCATTCTACCGCGCGTAGCGCGGGATTCGCCCCAAAGCCCGCCGAGTGGAATCGCCGCGGAAACCCCGCGCAACGGGCGATCGTTCGCATCGCTGCAACATCGACTTCCCCAGAGCGAAATTTCCCTCTGGCACCCCTTCCGCCCAGAGGAAAATGCGGTATAGTCGCCGCCGATGGAGCGTCGTGCCTCGGACGGATGGCGCGCTCGAGGACGCTACAGCGTAGTCCGCCCGCACAACTGACAGGAAGGAGAAACATGGCTACTGCCAAGAAAGCTGCGAAAAAGACCACGGCCAAGAAGCCGGCTGCGAAGAAGACTGCTGCCAAGAAGCCCGCCGCCAAAAAGAGCGCAGCCAGGAAACCTGCCGCGAAGAAGTCCGCGGCGACGAAGTCCGCCGCGAAAAAGACCGCCGTCAAGCGGAAGCCGAATGCGGCGTTCATGAAGGCGATGCAGCCTTCTACGGCGCTTGCTGCCGTTGTCGGCGGCACGCCGATGCCTCGTACCGAAGTGACGAAGAAAATCTGGGACTACATCAAGAAGAACAAGCTGCAGGATGCGGTGAACCGCCGGCTCATCAATGCCGACGACAAGCTGCGCGCCGTGTTCGGCGGCAAGAGCAAGGTGTCGATGTTCGAGATGACGAAGCTCGTCTCGAATCACCTCAAGTAACGCGGAACACTTTTCGCGCGTCAGGTTTTGCGCATACAGGCGGCCGGTGCTCTCACGCAGGAGGACCGGCCGTTTTGCTGACTGCTATTTCGACCGTGGGCCCTTGACGGGCCAGTCATCCTCGTCCTCCAGGATGCGAATCACCCGGGTGCGCTTGCCCCCCGCGTATTTTTCCATCTGCACCAGGACAGGAAACTGCTCCGCGAGCGCCGCACGCGCAGCGGCTTCGTCATCGAACACGAGGACCGCACCGCCAGGACCCCGCACGTCGGTCCACACCCCGGTATCGTCCTGCACCTCGATCTTGTAGCGCATGTCAGTCGGGAAGGGCCGCCCCGACCGACTGACCAGCCCCCCGGGGGGCAGCGAGCGGAGCGAGCGTGGGGGGATGTTTCATATCAGCTCGCGCCGGGGATTTTCTTCAGCGCCGCGATGCGTTCCTCGATCGGCGGATGCGATGCGAAGAGCGCCATCATGCCGCCGCCGCCCGAGATGCCGAACGCCTGCAGCGCCTGCGGGAGCTGGCCGCCCTCGAGGCCACCGAGGCGCATCAGCGCATGGATCATCGGCTGCGGGCCGAGGAGCCGCGCGCTGCCGGCGTCAGCCCGGAACTCCCGCCAGCGCGAGAACCAGGCGACGATCACGCTCGCGAGAATGCCGAACACGATCTGGCACGCGATGACCGTGATGAAGTAGCCCGGCCCCGAGCCGCGCTCGGTGCGAAACACGGTGCGATCGACGATCGAGCCAACGATGCGCGAGGCGAAAACGACGAACGTGTTGACGACGCCCTGTATCAGCGTGAGCGTCACCATGTCACCGTTGGCGACGTGCGACAGCTCATGGCCGAGCACCGCCTCGACCTCTTCCCGGTTCATCGACTGCAACAGGCCCGTCGAGACCGCGACGAACGCCGAATTCTTGAACGCGCCGGTGGCAAAGGCATTTGGCGCGCCGTCGTAGACCGCGACTTCGGGCATCGCTACGCCGGCGGTCGTCGCGAGCTTGCGCACGGTATCGAGCAGCCAGGCCTCCGCGTCGTTGGCCGGTGTGTCGATCACCCGCGCGCCGGTGGTCCATTTCGCGATCGACTTCGACATCAGCAGCGAAATGATCGCGCCGGTGAATCCGACGACCAGTGAATAGACGAGGAGCTGGCCGTACTGGAGTCCTTGCGCCGCCAGCGCCCGGTCGAACCCGAACAGCTTCAGCACGATCGACAGGACGAAGACGACCGCGAGATTCGTGGCGATGAACAGGATGATGCGTTTCATGGGGGCGCCTCGTCGGGATCGTCGTCTGAATATTAGCGCGCGAACCCGCTAAAACAAGGCGCAAGCCGCAGCGGAATGAGCGCGAAAGCCGTCGCCTCGCGCCGCGCGTCGATCAGGCGGATTTCGGCTTCGACCATGAATCACGCAGCGTGACGGTGCGGTTGAAGACCGGCCGTCCGGGCGCGTGATCGACGAGGTCGGCAACGAAGTAGCCCTGTCGCTCGAACTGGAACCGCTCCTCCGGCGCGGCCTGCGCCAGCGCCGGCTCGACGTATGCGGTGATCACCCGCTTCGATGCCTCGTTGAGATCGTCGAGGAAGCTGCGTTCGCGTTCCTCCGCCCCCTCTTCGTCATCGCCGGCAATGGCAATCGCGTGCGTCGGCCGCGGCTCCGCGCCGCCGGACGTTTCGCCGGCACCGGTCTCGCGCGCGCCCGGAAACGGAACCCGGAACAGCCGGTCGTACAGCCGCACTTCGGCCGCCGCCGCGTCCGCAGCCGACAGCCAGTGGATGTTGCCCTTCACCTTGCGCGCGTCGGCGCCGGGCGTGCCGCTGCGGGTGGCAGCGTCGTACGTGCAATGGACGACGCTGACGTTGCCTTGCGCGTCGCGCTCGACG
>Ga0105240_10009561_pt1 | contig 13726 bp, 10 predicted proteins | sample KBSC54metaG_FD_80426 | JGI IMG/M metagenome (GOLD analysis project Ga0105240, IMG submission 80426) | Corn rhizosphere microbial communities from Kellogg Biological Station, Michigan, USA - KBS C5-4 metaG | ecosystem: Host-associated > Plants > Roots > Rhizosphere > Soil | place: Michigan, USA... | reverse complement strand
GGGCGGCCAGCGCCCGGCCGTGCGCATCCAGGTCGACACCCAGTCGCTGGCCTCCTACGGGCTGACGCTCACCTCGGTGCGCAACGCCATCTCCGCGGCCAACGCCAACACCGCCAAGGGCAGCTTCGAGGGCCCGACCCGCAGCTATTCGATCAACGCCAACGACCAGCTGCTGACCGCCGACGACTACAAGGCCCTGATCATCGCCACCCGCAACGGCGGCTCGGTGCGGCTGGCCGACGTGGCCAATGTGGTCCAGGGCGCCGAGAACGTCCGCCTGGGCGCCTGGTCGGGCAGGACGCCGGCGATCATCGTCAACGTGCAGCGTCAGCCCGGCGCCAACGTCATCAAGACGGTCGACGCCATCAAGACCCAGCTGCCGGAGCTGACGGCCGGCCTGCCGCCCTCGCTGAAGGTGACGGTGCTCTCCGACCGCACGCTTGGCATCCGCGCCTCGGTCCACGACGTGGAGATGGAGCTGCTGGTGGCCGTGGTCCTCGTGGTGCTGGTGATCTTCTTCTTCCTGCACTCCATCCGGGCGACGATCATCGCCGGCCTCGCCGTGCCGATCTCACTGATCGGAACCTGCGGCGTCACCTACCTGATGGGCTTCAGCCTCAACAACCTGAGCCTGATGGCGCTGACCATCGCCACCGGCTTCGTGGTCGACGACGCCATCGTCATGCTGGAGAACATCTCGCGGCACATCGAGGACGGCGAGCCGCCGTTCGAGGCGGCGCTGAACGGCGCCCGGCAGATCGGCTTCACGATCATATCGCTGACCGTGTCGCTGCTGGCGGTGCTGATCCCGCTCCTGTTCATGGGCGACGTGGTGGGGCGCCTGTTCCGCGAGTTCGCCATCACCCTGGCCATCACCATCCTGATCTCGGCGGTGGTGTCGCTGACGCTGACGCCGATGATGGCCGCGCGCTGGATGCGCGAGCACGAAGGGGTCAAGCCGGGCAGCTTCGGCGAGAAGACCCAGGCCTGGTTCGACAAGGTCGTGGCCCGCTACGACCGCGCGCTGATCTGGGTGCTGGACCGGCAGAAGGCCACCCTGATCGTGGCGATCGCCACCTTCGCCTTCACGGTCCTGCTCTACATCGTCATCCCCAAGGGCCTGTTCCCCGTCCAGGACACCAACCAGCTGCAGGCGCGCCTGCAGGCGCCGCAGACCGTCTCCTACCCGCGGATGGTGCAGCTGCAGCAGCAGGTGGCCGACGCCATCCTGACCGATCCGGCGGTGGAGAACCTGAGCTCCTTCGTGGGCGTCGACGGGGCCACCAACTCGACCATCAACAGCGGGCAGATCCTGATCAACCTGAAGCCAAACCACGGCTCCCAGGCCGCGGTGATGCGGCGGCTGCGCGACCTGGCCGCGCAGGTGGCCGGCGTCTCGCTCTACCTGCAGCCGACCCAGGACCTGACCGTCGACGCCGAGTCCGGCCCGACCCAGTACCGGGTGTCGGTGGAGGGCGCGAACACCCAGGCGGTCAACGACTGGGCGGTGAAGCTGGCCGAGGCCATGGCCCAGGACCGCAAGCTGCAGAACGTCACCACCGACGCCGCCGACCAGGGCCTGTCGGCCTTCGTCAACATCGACCGCGACACCGCAGCCCGGCTCGCGATCACGCCCGCGGCCGTCGACGACGCGCTCTATTCGGCGTTCGGCCAGCGGATCATCTCGACCATCTTCACCGAGACCAACCAGTACCGGGTGATCCTGGAATCGCGGCCGACCGAGGCGACGCCGGCGGGCCTGGCCGCGGTGCAGCTGCAGTCGACGGGCGGCTCGACCCCGCTGGCGGCCGTCGCCACCATCAAGGAGCAGACCGCGCCCCTGCAGGTACGCCACGTCGCCCAGTTCCCGGCCGCGACCGTGGGCTTCGACACCGGCCCCGGCGTCTCCCTGGGCGGCGCCGTCAGCGAGATCCGCAAGCTCGCCGACAAGGCCGCAAAGCCCGCCGGCCTGACGCTCACCTTCCTGGGCGCCTCGGGCGCCTATGAGCGCAGCCTGAACAACGAGCTGTGGCTGATCCTGGCCGCCGTGGTCTGCGTCTACATCGTGCTGGGCGTGCTCTACGAGAGCTACATCCACCCGCTCACGATCCTGTCGACCCTGCCCTCGGCCGGCGTCGGCGCGCTCCTGGCCCTGATGTTCACCGGCAACGACCTGGGCGTCATCGGGATCATCGGCATCATCCTCTTGATCGGCATCGTGAAGAAGAACGCGATCATGATGATCGACTTCGCCCTCGACGCCGAACGCGAGCAGGGCAAGAGCCCGCGCGAGGCGATCCACCAGGCGGCCCTGCTGCGCTTCCGCCCGATCCTGATGACCACCATGGCGGCCCTGTTCGCCGCCGTGCCGCTGATGCTGGGCCTGGGCATGGGCGCCGAGCTTCGCCGGCCGCTGGGCATCGCCATCTTCGGCGGCCTGATCGTCAGCCAGCTCCTGACCATCTTCACGACCCCGGTGGTCTACCTGGCCTTCGACCGCCTGGCGCCCAAAACGCGTCGGACCCGCGCCGCGGAAGGCGAGCCGCCCGCCGCAGGGCCCGGCCGCGAGCTCGGCCCGGAGCCGGCGGAATGAACCTCTCCGCCCCGTTCATACGCCGGCCGATCGCCACCATCCTCTTGACCATCGGCCTGGCCCTGGCCGGCATCGCCGGCTTCTTCGTGCTGCCGGTCGCGCCGCTGCCGATGGTCGATTTCCCGGCCGTATCGGTGCAGGCGAACCTTCCCGGGGCCAGCCCGCAGACCATGGCCACCAGCGTGGCGACGCCGCTCGAGCGGCGGCTCGGGACCATCGCCGGCGTCAACGAGATCACCTCGTCCAGCTCCACCGGCTCGACGCGGATCAGCCTGCAGTTCGACCTGTCGAAGAAGATCGATTCCGCCGCGCGCGAGGTGCAGGCCGGGATCAACGCCGCGCGCGTCGACCTGCCCGCGACGCTGCGCAGCAACCCGACCTACCGCAAGATCAACCCGGCCGCCCAGCCGGTGATCATCCTGGCGCTCACCTCGGACAGCAAGACGCCCGGCCAGATCTACGACGCGGTCAACAACATCGTCCAACAGCGCCTGAGCCAGGTGACCGGCGTCGGCGACGTGGAGATCGGCGGCGGCTCCCAGCCGGCGGTCCGCGTCGAGATCTCGCCCTTCGCGCTGAACCGCTTCGGCGTCAGCCTGGAGGACGTCCGCGCGGCCATCCAGTCGGCCAACGCCAACCGGCCCAAGGGCATGGTCCAGGACCAGGGCGGCCGGCGGCTGCAGATCTACACCAACACCGGCGGCGCCAAGGCGGCGGACTACCAGGGCCTGATCATCGCCTACCGCAACAACGCCCCGATCCGGCTCTCGGACGTCGCAGAGGTGATCGACAGCGTGCAGGACACCCGCACCATCGGCCTCTTCAACGGCAGGCCGGCGATCGTCGTGCTGGTGACCCAGCAGCCGGACGCCAACGTCATCGCCACGGTCAACAAGGTCCGCGCGACCCTGCCGCTGCTGGCCGCCCAGTTGCCGAGCGACGTCAAGCTGCAGGTGGCCTCCGACGCCACCACCAGCATCCGCGCCTCCCTGAAGGAGATCGAGATCACGCTCGCCATCGCCATCATCCTGGTGGTGCTGGTGGTGGCCGCCTTCCTGCGCAGCCTGAACGCCACCCTGATCCCGGCGGTGGCCACGGTGGTCTCGCTGCTGGGCACCTTCGGGGCGATGTACCTGCTGGGCTTCAGCCTCAACAACCTGAGCCTCATGGCGCTGACGGTGGCCTCGGGCTTCGTCGTCGACGACGCCATCGTGGTGCTGGAGAACACCAGTCGTCACATCGAGGCCGGCATGGGCCGTTTCGAGGCCGCGCTGGCCGGCGCGCGGCAGGTCAGCTTCACGGTGCTCTCGATGAGCATCTCGCTGGTCGCGGTGTTCATCCCGCTGCTGTTCATGGGCGGCCAGGTGGGCCGCCTGTTCCGCGAGTTCTCCATGACGCTCTCGGCCGCGGTGCTGATCTCGCTTCTGATCTCCCTGACCACCACGCCGATGATGTGCGCCTACCTGCTGCGCACCAAGGAAGAGGAGGCCGCGCGCCAGAACGCCTTGTCGCGGGGCCTCGACCGCGGCTTCAAGCGGCTGCACCGGGCCTATGAGCAGAGCCTGGACTTCGCGCTTTCCGCGCGGCCGCTGATGATGCTGATCCTGTTCGCGATCATCGGCCTCAACGTCTACCTCTACATGGCCATCCCCAAGGGCTTCTTCCCGATCCAGGACTCCGGACGGCTGAACGGCGGCCTGCGCGCCGACCAGTCGATCTCGTCGGAGGCCATGGGCCAGAAGATGAAGCAGCTGGTGGCGATCATCATGAAGGACCCCGCGGTCTCGACGGTCGTGGGCTTCACCGGCGGCGGGCGGGCCGGGGGCGGCTTCCTGTCGGTCGACCTGAAACCGCGCAGCGAGCGCAAGGATGGCGGCCAGGCCGTGACCCTGCGGCTGCGACCCCAGCTGCAGAAGGTCACCGGCATCACCGTCTTCCTGAACCCGCAGCAGGACGTCCGCGCCGGCGGGCGGCAGAGCAACGCCACCTACCAGTACACGTTGAAGTCCGACAACGCCCCGGACCTCAAGTCCTGGGCCCAGAAGCTCAACGACGCGCTCGCCGAGCACACCGACGTGGTGACCGACGTCAACACCGACCAGCAGGACAATGGCGTGGAAAGCTACGTCGACGTCGACCACGACACCGCCTCGCGCCTCGGCGTCAACCTGCGCGACGTGGACAACGCCCTCTACGACAGCTTCGGCCAGCGCCAGGTGGCCAACATCTACGAAGACCTGAACCAGTACACCGTGGTCATGGAGACCGCCCCGATCTACAGCCGCGCGCCGGACTCCCTGAGCAACGTCTATGTGCCCGCCAGCAGTCCGATCAGCGCTGCGCCGGCCAGGACCGTGACGACGCAGGGCGGCAGCGCCCAGATCGCGCAGGCGGCCGCGCTCGCCTCGCAGACCGCCTCGATCGTCGCTTCGCCCCAGGCCGCCGGCGGCGCCACGGGCGCCAGTGGGACTCCCGCCGCCACCGTCGCCAACCCCGGCTCCCGCGACCCGTCCACCGGCAGCGCGCTCAACACCACCGTGCGCCGCATGGTGCCGCTCTCGGCCATCGCCAAGTTCCGCAACCGCGCCACGCCGGCGGCGATCAACCACCAGGACGCCGAACTCGCCACCACGGTGTCCTTCAACCTGGCGCCGGGCGCCTCGCTGAGCGACGCCCAGACCGCCATCGCCCAGACGGAGGCCGACATCGGCATGCCGGTCAATGTACGCGGCGGCTTCCAGGGCACCGCCAAGAGTTTCGCCGACAACCTGAAGCAGGAGCCGGTGCTGATCGCCGCGGCCCTGACCGCGATCTACATCGTGCTGGGCGTGCTCTACGAGAGCCTCGTCCACCCGATCACGGTGCTCTCGACCCTGCCCTCGGCCGGGGTCGGCGCGCTCCTGGCGCTGATGATGTTCAAGATGGAGTTCTCGGTGATCGCCCTGATCGGCATCTTCCTGCTGATCGGCCTGGTGAAGAAGAACGCCATCCTGATCATCGACTTCGCGCTCGACGCCCAGCGCAGCCGCGACCTCAGCGCCATGGAGGCGGTGCGCGAGGCCTGCCTGCTGCGCTTCCGGCCGATCCTGATGACCACCATGGCCGCAGGCCTCGGGGCCCTGCCGCTGGCCATCGGCTTCGGCGAAGGCTCGGAGCTGCGCCGGCCGCTGGGCATCGCCATCATCGGCGGACTGATCGCCAGCCAGCTCCTGACGCTGCTCACGACGCCCGTCGTCTATGTCTACATCGATCGGTTGCGGCGCCGTCGCGACGAAAGTCACCTCAGCCGCGGCCGCGGCGACGGCCAGGTCCAACCCGCATGACGAACGCTCCCCACCGCTTCTGCGCCGCCCTCCTGGCGACCGCCGCCCTCGCCGGCTGCGCCGTCGGCCCCAACTGTGTGCGGCCCTCCGCGCCGCTGTCGCCGACCTTCAAGGAGGCGGCCGGCTGGTCCCCCGCCGCGCCGGCCGACGCGCTCGACCGCGGCGACTGGTGGGCGCTGTTCGGCGACCCCGTGCTGAACGGGCTGGAGGAGAAGGTCCAGGTCTCCAACCAGAACATCATCGCCGCCGAGGCCGCCTACCGGAACGCTCGGGCCGTGGTCAGCGAGCAGCGCGCGGCGCTGTTCCCCACCGTCGACCTGACCGACAGCGGGACGCGGTCGGGCGGCGGCTCGGGCGGCGGAACCCTGATCGTCAATCCGGACGGCTCGACATCCGGCGGCGCGGGCGGCGCCAAGACCCGCTCGACCTACCGCGCCAGCCTGGGCGCATCCTGGGAGCCGGATGTCTGGGGCCGCATCCGCCGCACCATCGAGGGCGCGAAGTCCAACGCCCAGGCCAGCGCCGCCGACCTGGCCGCCGCGCGCCTGTCGGCCCAGGGCGAGCTCGCCACCGACTATTTCGGCCTGCGCGAGGCCGACGCCGAGATCGCCCTCGACCGGGCCACGGTGGACGCCTACCAGCGCGCGCTCACCATCGCCCAGAACCGCTACAACGCCGGCGTCACGGTGAAGAGCGACGTCTTCCAGGCCCAGACCCAGCTCGCCAACGCCAAGGCCGACCTGGCCGGCCTCGACCAGCAGCGGGCCAATTTCGAGCATGCCATCGCCGTCCTGACCGGCGAGGCGCCCGGCAACTTCACCCTGGCCGCCGCGCCCTGGAACGGGACGGTGCCGGCCATTCCGCCGGCCGTGCCCTCGACGCTGCTGCAGCGGCGGCCCGACATCGCCGGCGCCGAGCGTCGCGTGCAGGCGGCCAACGCCCAGATCGGTGTGCAGACCGCGGCCTACTTCCCGACGCTGTCGCTCACCGGCTCCTACGGCTTCGCCGCCTCCGAGCTCGGCTCGCTGTTCAAGAGCTCCAATGCGCTGTGGAGCTACGGCGCCTCGATCGCCGAGACGATCCTCGACGCCGGCGCGCGCCACGCCCGCGTCAACGAGGCCCGCGCCAGCCACGACCAGGCCGTCGCCCGCTACCGCGAGACCGTGCTGGAGGCGCTGCAGAACGTCGAGGACGAGCTGGCCGCCACCCGGGTGCTGGCCCAGCAGGCCGACCTGCGCCGCCAGGCCTCGGTGGCCGCCGACGCCGCCGAGACCATCGTCTTCAACCAGTACAAGTCCGGCCAGGTCAGCTACGCCGACGTGGTCACCGCCCAGACCGCCGCCTACAGCGCGAGGCGCGCGCTCGCGCAGTCCGCGGCGCAGCGGCAGACGACGGCGGTGGCGCTGATCCAGTCGCTCGGCGGCGGCTGGAAGGCGGGGGCCGACCCTAAAGTTTCTCGCTGATCTTGATCGCCGCGCGGCAGCCCGCGCCGATCACCGCCGACAGCAGGGCGTAGCCGGGCGCCTGGCGCGCGCCCTCTTCCACGGCCTGGTCGCGGTGGGCCAGTTCCTCGTCGCGGAAGCTCGAGAGCTCGGCGGCGAGCGCTGGATCGCGCGCGGCCAGCTCGGCGATCTGGTGGGCGTAGTGCTGCTCGATGACGTTTTCCACCGCCTCGGTGCAGGCGTGCGCGGCCTTGTCACCCATCAGCGCCGTCCCGGCGCCGAGCGCGAAGGCGGCCGCCCGCCAGACCGGCGCCAGCGCCGTCGGGCGCACCTGGTTCTCGGTCAACAGCCGCTCGAAGCGCGCCAGATGGACGGCCTCGTGCGCCTCCATGTCCGCCAGCTGGCCGGCGATCCGCTCGTGGCCCGCGGCCTCGCCCAGCACCTTGCGCTGACCGCGGTAGATGGCGACGGCGGCCATCTCGCCGGCGTGGTCGACCCGCAGGATCTCGGCCATCCGCGCGGCCAGCGCCCCGCGACCTGGACGAGGCGGAATGGGCCGGGACGGGGCAGGCTTGTCGGTCATGCCTTCCGCCGCTCGTTGAGCGCCGAGGCGGCGCTCAAGCCCACGAGGATCAGCGAGGCCACGGTGTTCCAGCCGGCCATCGAAAGGCCCGCGAACACCCAGGCCGGATGATCGCAGGCCGGCATCTTCTGGCCCGCGCCGTTCAGCAGGTCCCGCAGGGCCTGGACCGAAACCGTGCCGCCGCCGGAGCATTCCTGCGGCCCGGGCCAGAACTTCCACTCGACACCGGCGTGGTAGCCCGCGACGCCGACGCCGGCCAGGAACACCAGGGCGAGCAGCCAGCAGCTCGCCTCGCGAAGCCGCGGCCCCCCCGGCAGCCGCACGACCACCATGGCCGCGGCGGCGATGGCGCCGGCGACCCAGTAGACGGTCCGCTGCTTGAGGCAGAGCTCGCAGGGCGCGAGGCCGCCGAAGGTCTGGAAGGCGTGGGCGATGGCCAGCATGGCGGCCGAGGCCAGGAGCGCGAAGAAGCGCCAGCGGTCTAGGATCGGTCGCAGGATCGTCGGCATGGAGGTCTCTATAACCCGGCTTTCGGCGTCCCGCGACGACCTAGTGGGCGAACTTCAGCGCGGTCAGGAGCCCGACGATCAGCACCGCCGCGGCGCTCGCCACCAGCGCCAGCCGGCGTTCCACGAAGGTGCGGATCGGTTCGCCGTAGATCTTCAGCAACAGGGCCTCCAGCGAGAACCGCAGGCCGCGGACCAGGATGGAAACCCCGATGAACAGGCCGAAGTCCAGCTTCGCCATGCCCGAGGCGATGGCGGTGATCTTGTAGGGGATCGGCACGGCGATCAGCAGCGCCCCCCACTGGGCGTACCAGGCCTGGAACGAGGCGTAGCTGCCGCCGGTCAGCGACAGCAGCCATTCGCCCACCGGCTGAAGGAAGAAGCCGACGGCATAGCCGCAGCTGCCGCCGAGGATCGAGCAGACCGTGGTCAGGGCCGCGTAGCGCAGCGCCCGCGACCGGTCGCCGAGCACCACCGGCATCAGCAGCACGTCGGGGGGTATAGGGAAGAACAGTCCCTCGCAGAAGGCCACCACGCCGAGGGCGATGGGCGCGCGCGGCGAGGCGGCGAAGCCCATCACCCAGTCATAGGTCTTGCGAAGCATCAGCGGTCCGTCGGCGAGTCCAGGTCCCTGGCTAGCAGGCGCGGCCGGGCTTGTCTCGGATACCGCGAACCAAACAATTGATGCCCGAATAACGTGTGTCTTCCGATGTTTTTTACACGTTAAAGGTGAATTCAAGCTTGACTCTCCCCGGTCCGCCGACACTCTCGCCTCGGTCGGGGGCTATGTTGGAGACGCAATATGAAGCCCTATGCGTTCATCGCGTTCGCCGCCTCGGCGCTCGTCGCCGGCGCCGCGGCCGCCGCCGACTTCACGGTTTCCGCCTTCGACAATTCGTCAAGCGGGACAGGCGTGGGGTTGGCGACGATCTCCCTGTCCGCTGGACAGCAGTTCACCGTCTCGGTCGACGCCAACGACCTGTGGAGCGCAGGCGCCCTGCCCCGCTGGTCCAACGCCGACGGCCTGACGGGAAACCGGTTCGCCACCGGCACGGACGAATCCGGCGAGCCGGCCGGCACCCTGATCGGCCAGGATTTCGGCCTGCACACCCAGAACGGGCTGTCGGCGCCGTTCGGAACCCTGGTCGGCGAGCTCGGCGGGGTCTTCGAGGTCCTGGGGACCAACTTCTCCGGGCCCGCCTGGAACAGCGGGACCCTGACCCTCTTCTATTGGGATTCCAACAACTTCGACAACACCGGGTCGGTCCTGGCCTCGGTCGCCGCCGTGGTTCCGGAGCCGGCGAGCTGGTCGCTGATGATCGGCGGGTTCGGACTGGCCGGGGCGATGCTCCGCCGCCGCCGCGCGGCCCGCGCCCCAGCCTGACCGGCGAACCGCCGTCGACAAGGCCGCCCTGGCGCCAGCCCGGGCGGCCTTTTTCGCGCCTGGCGCCGAACGCGGCGACAGGCGTTCATTTTGCGTGTGCGGCGCCCGCTTCGCCGCTACCGCAAACTCGTTTCAAATGATACGAATACCTCTCGAACGGGAGATCAGGCGATGAACGTGCAGGCCAAGACGCAGGGCGGCGACCTTTTCGAGAACCCACTGGGCACCGACGGCTTCGAATTCGTCGAGTTCACCTCGCCCGAGCCCGAGCGCCTGAAGGGCCTCTTCGAGCTGATGGGCTTCACCGCGGTCTCGAAGCACCGCTCGAAGAACGTGCTGCGGTTCCGCCAGGGCGACATCAACTTCATCCTCAACATGGAGCCGTCCGGCCAGGCCGCGGCGTTCCGCGACGCCCACGGGCCCTCGGCGAACGCCATGGCTTTCCGGGTGAAGGACGCCGCCAAGGCGCTCAAGCTCGCCGTCGAGCGCGGGGCGACCGCCGTCAGCGGCCCGGTCGGGCCGATGGAGCTGAACATCCCGGCGATCGAGGGGATCGGCGGGTCGAACCTCTACCTGGTCGACCGCTATGGCGCGCAGGAGATCTACGACGTCGACTTCGTGCCCATCCCCGGCGCCGCCGAGGCCATGGCCAGGAACGCCAAGGGCCTGACCTACCTCGATCACCTGACCCACAACGTCCAGCGTGGCAACATGGCCAAGTGGGCGGCGTTCTACGAGCGCATCTTCAACTTCCGCGAAATCCGCTACTTCGACATCGAGGGCAAGCAGACGGCGCTGATCTCCAAGGCTATGACCAGCCCGGACGGCAAGATCCGCATCCCGCTGAACGAGAGCCAGGACGAGCACTCGCAGATCGAGGAGTTCCTCAAGGACTACAAGGGCGAGGGTATCCAGCACGTGGCGCTGGGGACCCGCGACATCTACGAGTCCGTCGAGACCATGCGCGAGGCAGGCGTCAAGTTCCAGGACACCATCGACGCCTATTTCGACGGGATCGACGCCCGCGTCCCCGGGCATGGCGAGAACGTCCAGCGACTGCAGGCCGACAAGATCCTCATCGACGGCGCGCCCACCGAGGGCCAGGGCCTGCTCCTGCAGATCTTCACCGAGAACATGATCGGCCCGATCTTCTTCGAGCTGATCCAGCGCAAGGGCAACGAGGGGTTCGGCGAGGGCAACTTCAAGGCGCTCTTCGAATCCATCGAACTGGACCAGATGCGCCGCGGCGTGCTTCCGCCTAAGTAGACGCAATGAGCAACTCCAACTGGTCCCTGGTCGTCCACGGCGGCTCCGGCGTCATCGAACGCGCCGACCTGAAACCCGAGCAGGACCGGGCCTATCGCGCGGTCCTCGCCCAGGCCGCCGAAGCCGGCGCCGCGGTCCTGCGGATCGGCGGGGCGGCGCTCGACGCGGTGGAAGCCGCCATCCACGTCCTGGAGGACGACCCGCTGTTCAACGCGGGCCGCGGCGCGGTCTTCACCGCCGACGGCCGCAACGAGCTGGACGCCGCGATCATGGACGGGGCGACCCTGGAGGCCGGCGCGGTCGCGGGCGTCACCCGGGTGCGCAACCCGATCTCCGCCGCCCGCGCGGTGATGGAGCGCTCGCCCCACGTCCTGCTGATGGGCAGCGGGGCCGACGCCTTTGCCGCGGCCGAGGGACTGGCGCGCGTCGAGCCCAGCTACTTCTTCGTCGAACGCCGGTGGCGGGCGCTGGAGAAACAGCTCGCCCGCGAAGGCCTGACCGTCCCGGCCCGGCCGGCCGGCGCCGCCCGCGACGAGACCCATGCGGCGCTCGCCCACGACGAGGGCAAGCGCGGCACGGTGGGCGTCGTGGCCCGCGACACGAAGGGCGACGTCGCCGCCGGCACCTCGACCGGCGGCACCACCGGCAAGCGCTGGGGCCGGGTGGGCGACAGCCCGCTGATCGGCGCCGGCACCTATGCCTCGAACCGGTCCGCGGCGGTCTCCGGCACCGGCGAGGGCGAGTACTTCATCCGGCTGGGCGTCGCCCGCGAGATCTGCGCGCTCGTCGAACTCAAGGGCCTGCCGCTGCAGGACGCGGTCGACCAGGTGATCCAGCACGACCTCACCGCCCTCGGCGGCCAGGGCGGCGTCATCGCGGTCGCGCCGGACGGCCAGATGGCCTGGAGCTTCAACACCTCGGGCATGTATCGCGCGCGCCTCTCCGGGGACCGCCCGCTCGAGGTGGCGATCTACAAGGACGAAGCCTGATGGCCCCGCGCAACTGGATCCCCGTCCGCGGCGCCCAGGGGCTGCATTCGCGCCAGGCCCACGCCGACATGCCCGCTGGCACCTATGAGCGGGAGATCTCCAAGGAGGGTTTCTTCGGGCCCGCCGCCTTCATCCACCACAAGCGTCCGCCCACCGGCTGGGTGGATTTCGAGGGCCCGCTCCGGCCCCGCGCCTTCGACCTCAACGCGCTGAACGCCGCCGAGCCCGGCCCGTGGACCGCCGGCAAGGTGCTGGGCAACGCCGCGGTCGAGGTCCGCTTCTGGAAGCTGGCGGCGCCGATGCCGGCGCTGGCCCGCAACGCCGACGGCGACCAGCTGCTGTTCATCCACCAGGGCGGCGGCGATCTCTTCTGCGACTACGGTCGCCTGGCCTATCGCGCCGGCGACTACCTCTACCTGCCGCGCGGAACCATGTGGCGGCTCAGCCCCAGCGAGCCCACAGCCGTCCTGATGATCCAGGCGACCAACACCCACTTCACCTTGCCGGACAAGGGCCTGCTGGGCGGCCACGCCCTGTTCGATCCCGCCATGCTGGAGACCCCGGCCATCGACGAGGCCTTCAGGGCCCACCAGGACGAGCCCGGGTCCTACCGCGTGGAGATCAAGAAGCGCGGCGAGGTCTCGACGGTGACCTATCCGTACAACCCGCTGGACGCCGTGGGCTGGCACGGCGATCTCGCGCCCGTGCGGCTGAACGTGGCGGACCTGCGGCCGGTCTCCAGCCACCGCTATCACCTGCCGCCCAGCGTCCACACGACCTTCCTCAGCGACCGGTTCGTGGTCTGCACCTTCGCGCCGCGCCCCTTCGAAACCGATCCCGGCGCGCTGAAGGTGCCGTTCTTCCACAACAACGACGACTACGACGAGGTCCTGTTCTATCACGCCGGCGACTTCTTCAGCCGCGACCACATCGAGGCCGGGATGATGACCTTCCACCCAAGCGGCTTCACCCACGGGCCGCACCCCAAGGCGCTGAAGAACATGCTCTCCCAGCCCAAGCCCGCCACCGACGAATACGCCGTGATGATCGACACCCGCGATCCGCTGGAGGTCGGCGAGGCCGCCGCGGCGGTGGAGAACCCCGCCTACGTCGACAGCTGGAAGACGCCTTGAGCTTCGAGGAGGACCTCCAGCAGGCCGCCCTGGAAGAGATCGACCGCGCCTGCACGCTCGGCTGGCGCGAGCTCGCCAAACACACCCCCTGGGGCGACACCTTCGAGGGCTTCACGCCGGGCGGCCGCGAGGTCTGTTTCGAGCGCAGCTACCTTTGGGAGCACGAAGCCGGCGGCGATATTCGCGTCGAGGTCAATGTTTACGAGCGCCACGCCTACGAAGAAGGCGCTAGGCTGACCCGCTCGATCGCCCGCGATGGCGCCCCTCAAGAGGAGTTCCGATGAAGCTTGCGTCCCTGAAGGGCGGCCGCGACGGGCGGCTGGTGGTGGTGTCCAACGACCTCGCCTGGTTCACCGAGGCCCACCACATCGCCCCGACGCTGCAGGCGGCGCTGGATCATTGGGAGGGCATGGAGCCGGCGCTCCGCGGCCTGGCGGAGATGCTGGAACACGGATCGGCGCCGCGGGAGCGCTTCCACGAGCACCAGGCGGCGAGCCCGCTGCCCCG
>Ga0105240_10009560_pt1 | contig 13726 bp, 8 predicted proteins | sample KBSC54metaG_FD_80426 | JGI IMG/M metagenome (GOLD analysis project Ga0105240, IMG submission 80426) | Corn rhizosphere microbial communities from Kellogg Biological Station, Michigan, USA - KBS C5-4 metaG | ecosystem: Host-associated > Plants > Roots > Rhizosphere > Soil | place: Michigan, USA... | reverse complement strand
GTTGTTTTAGTTGTTGTTGATCCGTACCCTATCTTTTTTATTGATTGAATGAAATCAATGGAGCTATGATGAAAACTGTACCCCTAATGAAAACATTTCTTTCTCCGAAAATGCTCAACGGACTGGCCGCACTTGGCCTGGTCCTTTGCATTCAGACTTCGGCCAATGCCGCCGGAACCCCTCCGGCAGGACACCATCCTTCAGGATACGATACTATCCATAGTATCGAGATCAGTAAGTCCCTGAGTAGCAAAAAACACAAGATTAGGTTGTATCCGGACGCCAGACAGCAGGTGCTGTTCTTCTCCGCCAACGGCGGGAATGGAAAAGTCTACCAGCTGTTCCTGTTCGACATGGACGGCAGGCTAGTATCCCAAACGCAAATCCGTAACCGTGAAACAACGGTTCTGACCAATATTTCAGAAGGTAACTTCCTCTTCGAGGTCTTTACCGATGATGAACGTATCGAGAATGGACAGTTAAAGGTGAGATGATCGCCAGGCTGAACCGCTCAAACGAACAACCAATAAGCAAGCAGGGAAATTAGTAAAATCCGAATATCCGAAGGTTAAGTAAAACCTGATCCGTTCCCTATATAGGTACCCTTTACAAACAAAAGATTTTATTGATCACTCCCTGCTACCGCTTATTGGATACGCTATCGTAGAAAGATATCCGCCGCCTCCTTCCAGTTATTAATTCTGTCATAGCCGGTCACACCCAGATTGTGAGCGGCTGTATACATATAGGGCTTTCCTTTGAATCCCTTTAAGTTCTTTACGTGATCGTCGATCATATAATCCCCGAACACAAGGTCTTTACTACCCGTCAGCGCGATCTGCCGCCAGGTCAGGAAAGGAAAATGATCCGCCAGCCAGTCCAGCTTGTCCTTTAAAGAATTGGGGAACTCCGTCGCCGCCGAAACGATAAATACCTCATAGGCCTTGTTGAGCTCGCGCAGAACATCCACGCTGTCATCTATCACGGGAAGATGCCGGAAAAAACCCGGGGACTTCAGCCGCTCGAGGACCATCGCCTGATCCCCTTCCGGAAAGCCCTTTAACCAGCTTCCGTCCATCTTGCCGAAATCAACATCCCCGCCGTGCTCCCTGCGATACCATTCGATCATTTCACCCATCGGATCCGCGATAACTTCATCCATGTCGATTATAATACGCTTCATCGTTGCCTAGCCTTTTAATTCGTCCTTCAAAAATTTTGCAGTAAAGCTCTCCTTGTTCTTAACCAGATCTTCCGGCGTACCTTCAAAAAGTATCCTGCCGCCTCCGTCCCCGCCCTCGGGGCCCAGGTCGATAATATGGTCCGCAACCTTGATCACGTCCAGATTGTGTTCGATGACCAGCACCGTATTGCCCCTGTCGACAAGCTTGTTGAGCACGTCCAGCAGGTGGCGGATATCTTCAAAATGGAGCCCGGTGGTTGGTTCGTCAAGGATATAAAAAGTCTTGCCGGTGTCCTTCTTTCCGAGCTCAGTCCCCAGCTTGACCCGCTGGGCCTCGCCGCCACTAAGGGTTACCGCCGACTGACCCAGCGTAATATATCCCAGCCCAACCTCCTGAAGGACCTTTATCTTACGATAGAGATACGGCACGTTCTGGAAGAACTCTACGGCCTCATCTACGGTCATGTCCAGCACGTCGCTGATCGACTTGCCCTTATACCGGATCTCGAGAGTCTCGCGGTTATAGCGCTTGCCATTGCACTTCTCGCAGTGTACATATACGTCCGGCAGGAAATTCATCTCTATCACGCGCATCCCGCCGCCTTCACAGACGTCGCAGCGTCCGCTCTTCACGTTAAAGGAAAAACGCCCCGCATTATACCCCCTGATCTTGGCCTCCGGCACCGACGCAAACAACGTCCGTATATCGGTAAAGAACCCGCAATAGGTTGCCGGATTGCTTCGCGGCGTACGCCCGATGGGAGACTGGTCGATCTCGATGACCTTGTCGATATTCTCCAGGCCCTTGACGCTCTTATACTCCAGGGGACTGACCCTCGAATTATAGGCGTGCTTGCTGAGTATAGGATAGAGCGTTTCGTTGATCAGCGTGCTCTTTCCGCTGCCGCTGACACCGGAGATAACGATCAGCCTGCCCAGCGGGAACCTTGCGTCAACATTCTTCAGATTGTTACCTTTCGCGCCTTTCAGCTCGAGGAATTTACCATTGCCCTTTCTCCGTTCCGCCGGCACTTCTATCCTGCGATGCCCATTGAGATAGGAAGAGGTCAGCGTGTCCAGCTCAAGCAGAGCAGGCGGACGACCCTGCGCAACAATTCGGCCACCGTGAAAACCGGCCTTCGGCCCTATATCCACGAGATAGTCCGCCGCCAGCATGATGTCCTTGTCGTGCTCTACGACCAGGACGCTGTTGCCGATATCGCGGAGATTTTTCAGCGCCTCTATCAGCCGGTGGTTGTCCCGCTGGTGAAGACCGATGCTGGGTTCGTCGAGAATATAGGTGATACCCTGCAGCTGCGAACCTATCTGCGTCGCCAGCCGGATACGCTGCGACTCGCCGCCGCTGAGCGTCCGGGACGCCCGGTTCAGGGTAAGATAGGTAAGCCCCACATCGGACAGGAATTGTAACCGCTCCCTTATCTCCTTCAAAATATCTTTTGCAATGATGTTCTGCTTGCTGCTGAGCTGCTTGTCCACCCCGCCGAACCACTCCATCAGATGGTTGAGATTCATTGCGCTCAGCTCGGCGATATTCTTATCCCCGACCCTGAACCAGAGGCTCTCCTTCCGGAGACGGGTGCCGCCGCAGGTCTCGCAGGTCCTCAGCTCCATAAACCGCTCGACCCATTCACGGAGTGCGTCTGTCGTTCCGCCCGAGAACCAGCGCTTTAGGGCAATGATGATCCCTTCATACTCGGCCGCGTACATCTGACCCGGAGCCGCATTCTCGTCATAGTCGAGGTCCAGCGAGGTTTCGCCGGCCTCCGTACCGTATAGCACCAGATTGAGCGCCTTTTTGGGCATGTCCTTTATCGGAGTGTCCAGACTGAATTTGTTTTTCTTCGCCAGCTGCTGTACCTGCCTGAACATATACGCTTCTCTCTCCTCTCCGAGCGGCTCGATCCCTCCCTCGTTGATGCTCTTCAACGGATCGGGAATGATCGCGTCCAGGCTGATCTGATAGACCGCGCCAAGGCCTTTACAGGTCGGGCAGGCGCCATACGGTGAGTTGAAGGAAAAACTATTGGGCGAAGGTTCTTCATAGCTGATGCCCGTATCCTCACACATCAGCTGCTTGCTGTACTGCAGTACCCTGTTGTCGTCGTTTAGCAGGAGAAAAAGGAGGTCCTTGCCCATCTGCAGGGCCTTCTGGACACTCTGGCCGAGCCGCACCTTCATATCCTCCGTAACCGCCAGCCTGTCGATCACGACCTCGATATCGTGTATCTTATAGCGGTCGACCTGCATCTTCGCCACCAGGTCTTTTACCTCCCCGTCGACACGAACCTTCAGATACCCCTTCTTCCGGATGTCCTCGAAGAGCTCACGATAGTGCCCCTTTCGCCCCCTTACCAGCGGAGCGAGAATGGATATTTTCTTGTTCCTGAATTTCTTAAAGACGTTGTCTACGATCTCCTCCTCACTGAATTTGACCATCTTTTTGCCGGTATTGTAGGAGTGCGCCTCTCCGATGCGGGCAAAAAGAAGACGGAGAAAATCATATATCTCGGTGACCGTGCCGACGGTGCTTCGCGGGTTCTTGTTGGTCGTCTTCTGCTCGATGGAAATGACCGGACTCAGACCGGTGATCTTATCTACGTCGGGCCTCTCCATGTCACCGATGAACTGGCGGGCATATGCGCCAAAACTCTCCATATACCGCCGCTGACCTTCAGCGTAGATCGTATCGAATGCCAGTGATGACTTGCCGCTGCCGCTGATACCTGTAATGACTACCAGCTGGTTTTTCGGGATGCGGATGTCGATGTTTTTCAGATTGTGTACCCGGGCCCCGGATACCTCGATGCTCTCTTCCATATCTTGCAAGTTACTAAAAAAAATAGCTAAGACGCACGTCTTAGCTATCCGACAGGTTAAATGATTATGGATGAACTATTTATGTAGTCTAACCGTCGGCACGGTAACGACCTTCATCGAGTCTACCCTGATATTTGTTATCGTGGTGTCCTGATATCCGTTGCGCCCCCTAAAGCTGATGGAGTAGGTACCGGCAGGCACGTTGCGGAACTGGTAGTTGCCCTCGTCGAAGGGTATGGCATACAGCGTATCCGTACCGGTGACGGCCGTGACGAGAGCGGCTCCGCGCTCGGGCAGCACCTGTCCTTTGATCCTGGCCATGACCTGATCATTGAATACGACCAGATAGGGCTTCAGCAGGAACTGGCCATTCCAGAAGAATACCGACCTGGAAAGGTTGAAGTCAAGCCACAACCTGAAGTCGTTGCTGCTCGCAGAGGCAACATTGACACGGCTGACGTTGACCGTGAACCAGGGATTGGACCCGAATACGTCCAGCGGATAGGAAGTCGCACTGTCCGTAAAGATCGTATTGTCCGAACCCAGCGTAATTTTAACCTTCAGTATCTTACCGCTGGGGAAATTGCCGGCAGCAAGCAGCGTGTCGGCTCCGTTGCGCAGCTGAAGAAGATCGTATACTCCCGGCTTGATGCCCAGCGTATCCCAGATGACCGATTTGTGATCCTTGTCGCGGTGCCAGCCGCAATAGTCGTCATCCCACTCGTCGTCGTGGTCTTCGTCCGTCTGCTTGCTCGCGGTATCTATCTGCACCGCTACCTGGCGGATGTCGATAAGGACTTTCGTGAACTGAACCGGACCATCCATCATGTACAACGAAAGTCTCGACTGACCCTGTGGAATGTCCGGATTGGAGTTGGAAGAGTTGCTCTTGTTACAGGCAAAGAATACGAGTACGGCCGCGACGCTGGAGACAGCCGTCAGCCATTTGGTTACCGTTTTCATGTTGTGCTATTTTAAGAGTAGAGATTCACCATCGTGCAGAAGATGGTTGCCAAAAACCGTTCCAAAATCCTGTTACTGCCCGGTTAAGGACAGATACTTCCTGAGTATAGCGGTGATCTCATCCAGCCTGAACGGCTTCGAAATAAAGCTGTCCATTCCTGCCTGCAGACATTTTTCCTTGTCTTCGTGCGTGGCGTCCGCAGTCAGCGCAATTATGGGCACCCTTCTCTGAAACCCGGGCAGGTGGCGGATATGGCGCGTTGCGGTATAGCCGTCCATCTCCGGCATATTCACATCCATAAATACGATAGAGGGATTGGCGTTTTCAAGCAGTCCAAGCGCCTCCTTTCCATTACCCGCGGGCAATACTTCGATCGCCATATTCCTGAGCACTTCCGAGATTAACATCATGTTAACCGGCTCGTCTTCAACGACCAGTACCTGCGTTCCCGGCCACTGTTCGAAACTTCGTTTATCCGATACGTTAGCCGTATCCGGACCATGAGGATTGAAGATAGATCCGATCAGACCGGTCAGCTCGCGCAGCTTGACGGGTTTGGGGAGGAAGTGGTCGATGCCTGCCTCATTCGCCTGATTACGGTGCTGGGACTTGTCCAGCGAGGAGAGCATGATGATGAAAGGGACCGGCTGCGCCCTGTCCTGCAGCTGCTGCCTCAATTCCCTGACCAGCGCGATCCCGTCCATACCCGGCATCTGATGGTCGGTAATGATGAGATCATAGAATTCCTTACCCCTGGCCGACCTCCGGATCAGTTCGAGGGCCGCGGGCGCGCTTCCGGCAATTTCACAGTCGATATGAAAATGGTTGAATATCCCCTGCATGAGACGACAGTTGGCCGCGTTGTCGTCGACGACCAGCACCCTGTGCAGCGGCGCCTTTAGCTGGACGGCGCTTTCCTCCCTGTCGTCGGCGATCTCCAGCTGCAACTCCAGCCGGAACACGCTTCCTTCGCCGTTCTGACTTTCGGCAGTAAGCCGGCCATTCATCAGCTCGGCCAGACTCTTCGAGATGGTAAGACCCAGCCCCGTACCTCCGTACTTACGCGTGGTAGACGAGTCCGCCTGTGTAAAGCTCTCGAAGATCCGGTGGATCTTTTCGGCTGGGATCCCGATACCGGTGTCTCTCACAGTGATCTGTAATGGAAGATATCGCTTCCCTTCCTTTTCAACCGCTTCGGCAGACGATCTCACGGTAACGCTCACTTCTCCTGTGTCTGTGAATTTGATCGCATTGCCAAGCAGATTGACCAGTATCTGCCGGATACGCAGCGGATCGCCCCACACCCGGAAAGGCAGTGAAGGATCGATATCGCAGATCAGTTCGAGCTGCTTTTCGAACGCCTTTATCGAAAGGATATCGACGACGTCGCCGACGAGCTCGCCGATATCGAACGCCGCATTCTCGAAGAAGAATTTCCCTGCCTCGATCTTGGAAAAATCGAGAATATCGTTGATTATACTCAGCAGGCTGTAGGCGGACTTGCTGACGTACTGCACGTATTCGCGCTGCATCTCCTGCAGGGGCGTGGTCAGCAGGAGATCGGAGAATCCAATAATCCCGTTCATCGGTGTCCTCAGCTCATGACTGATATTCGCCATGAATTCACTACGGGCCCTGTTGCCCGCCTCGGCCGCGTCCTTTGCCAGGACCAGCTGCTCTTCGATCCCCGCCCTTTCGATGGCAGAACCCAGACTCGCGGCAAACGACCGTAACAACGAGTAGTCGGCGGGCGTCCACTGGAGGTCCGCCCGGCAGGAAGAAAGCCCCAGCGTCCCCCAGAGCTCATTCATCACGAAGATGGGCAGGGAGAGAAGGGTCTTTGTCTGGGTACGATGCAGCCACTCCCTGAACCCCGCGGACCTGACGTCGTCTGTCGTACTGAAAAATATTTCGTTTCTCCGCAGCGTATCGACAATTTCGGCTACTGATACCAGTGCAAAGTTCTCCACGCCGGCCGGATAGATATCCATACCGCTCTTGTTCCAGTGTACCAGCCGGTGCGCCATGCTGGGGCCCCCTTCATACTCCGGGACGAACCGATATATACTGATCCTGTCCGTATCCATCTGCTGTCCGAGAAGGGTAATGGCTTCGCGCATCGCTGCCTTGAAGTCTATGCTGCCGATCAGCTGGTGCGTAGCAGCTCCCAGGGTCTGCAGCTGCTGGTCTCTGCGGCGGAGGGCCGCCTCCGACTGCCGCACCTTGTCCAGGGAAAGCTTGAGCTCCCTGTAATTCCTGTCCCCCTGCTTGATGACCGGAACGATGACAAAAACGGCCATGATGATGATGGCGAAGATCAGGGACGCCAGAACGCCCGTGTTGACAAAAAATACCTTGCTGACAAATCCGTTGTCGATGCCATGATAGATGCGGGTAATGTCCTGCATGCCCTCCAGATACTGGGATTCGTTGTAGCGCACCCGCGCGGAAAAACCGGCCTTTTCCGCAGCCGGCATCGCAGCGGTATCCCGCAGCGCCAGGTGCGCAAGGGAGTCCAGCCTTGCATAGAATGGGGCGATCTCACCGTAGATATGACTAAGCCCCTGGAGGGCGGCAGTGGTCTGGGCGCGCGGCCGGTCGATCTCGTTGCGGAGAAAGGCCTGCTTCCTTTCGAAGTCGGCCAGGGAAGTCTGCAGTTCGTCACTGAGACCCAGCGGACGCTGCTGAGGGGATTCGTCGACCAACAGGAAAATGACGTCCTTGGCCACCTGCTGGCTCAGGGTCTCGAGATTCCCGGCAACTTTTTCATTTTCCTCCTGACGATCATTCTCCTTCGACTGATAGCTGATGTATACATAACCAAGCACGTTGAACAGCAATGCTATCGCCAATAAGCCGATCGCATACCGCAGCAGCTTTTTCAAATGAAACATAACGCCTTAACGGATTTGCCTGTTAACTTATATTCAAGTAATTTATTTTCAATTCAATAGCCGGGTTCTGTTATCGGATTGTTAACATAGGTTCCTGGACGATCTCCCGGAAGCGCCGGACAAAAATCCGGCGACGAATTTGGAAATATGGAAGATTGCGTCCTATATTTGCGCCAGTTCTTACAACATCTCTTATCAAGAAAGGCTGAGGGAAATGGCCCGAAGAAGCCTTGACAACCTGCACCCGCTCCAAAAGTGGCTGTAAGGTGCCAACTCCATCCCGATGGACTATCGGGACAGATAAGTCAGACTCCAGCTGGACAATATCGTATAACTATATTCAAAGCTCTTCTGACGAATCAGAAGAGTTTTTTTTTGCCCGCCGGAGAGAGTCGACGCCTCCGGTAAAGCAGACTCCTCTGATGGCCTTGGTAAGTGGTGTCGCTGAACAATTTTTAGTAACTATTAAAATTTGTTTATCATGCAAGCGACAACACAACTCATTCACAGCATTCCTGTCGACCCTTTGACCGGCGCGGTCTCAGTACCCATTTATCAGACCTCCACATTCGTACAGGAGGCGCCGGGTGTCAACAAGGGTTATGACTACGCCCGCACCGGCAACCCCACCCGCGCAACGCTCGAAAACCTGGTTGCCCAGCTGGAAGGCGGTAGCACAGCAGCAGCATTTGCCAGCGGACTGGCTGCCATCGACGCGGTTCTCAAACTCCTGCAGTCCGGCGACGAGATCATCGCGGTAGACGACATTTACGGCGGCGCCTTCCGGCTTTTTGAACAGGTGTACAAAAAATTCGGCATTACCGTCAACTACGTCGACACCACCGACCCGGCGACAGTATTCAACGCGCTGACGCCAAAGACCAGACTGATCTGGATCGAAACCCCGACCAACCCGACGCTGAAGATCACGGATATCCGGGCCATTTCGAAGATCGCCCAGGCGCACAGGTGCTGGCTCGCCGTCGACAATACCTTCGCGTCCCCTGCCCTGCAGCAACCGCTGTTGCTTGGCGCCGACATCGTCGTTCACTCGGGTACCAAATACCTCGGGGGACACAGCGACCTCATAGCAGGTCTGGTGGTAACCGCCGATCCCGAACTGGGACAAAAGGTCAAATTCCTCCAGAACGCCAGCGGCGCCATTCTCGGCCCCTTCGACAGCTGGCTGCTCATCAGAGGCATCGAAACGCTGCACCTGCGCGTACGCCAGCACAGCGCCAGCGCACGTGCCGTCGCCGCCTTCCTCGAAAAGCACCCCGCCGTCAGCAAAGTATACTATCCGGGACTTGCCACGCATCCGGGACATTCCATCGCCGCGGCACAGTCAAAAGGGTTCGGAGGTATAGTATCCTTTTCGCTGAAGCTCGATACCATCGAGGCAGCCAACGACTTCGTTACTTCGACGTCGCTGTTCAAACTGGCCGAAAGCCTGGGCGGCATCAAGAGCCTGGTATCCCACCCCGCCCAGATGACGCACAAGACCATTCCCGCCGACCGCCGCAAGACAGCCGGAATAACGGACAGCCTGATCCGCCTCTCCGTGGGACTGGAAGACGCCGAAGACCTTATCGAAGACCTGCGGACCACACTCGACAAGCTGGAGGCCAAACGCAGCCTGGGCCTGCTGACGCCCGGGCTCAACGGCAGACAGTCTGAACCAACTCAGGCCGCCGCTGTTAATTAAGGGGCGATCCGCCGGAGGCGGATCCCGACAAGACAAAAACAACATATAATAAACAATGGAAACACATAAGCAGCTTACCATCGGGCTCTTTGGGTTTGGTGTAGTAGGGGAAGGCCTCTATAAAATATTGAAGCAGAAGCCGTCCTTCAATGCAACTATCAAAAAAGTATGTATCAAGAATCCTGGCAAACGGCGGGAGGCTCCCGAAGACCTGTTCACCACAGACCGGAATGCCATCCTCAATGACCCCTCTATCAACGTCGTGGTAGAGGTGATCAACGAATCCGGCCCGGCATACGAGATCGTATCCACGGCGCTGAAGAACGGCAAGTCCGTGGTCAGTGCCAGCAAAAAAATGATAGCCGAACACCTGCCCGAGCTGCTCGAGCTGCAGCAACGTACGGGAGAATCCTTCCTGTATGAGTCCGCAGCATGTGCTTCCATCCCCGTCATCCGCAATCTCGAAGAATACTACGACAACGACCTGCTGCATTCGATAAAGGCGATCGTGAACGGCAGCACCAATTTCATACTGACCAAGATGTTCGAAGAGAAGCTCGGCTTCCGCGAAGCACTGGCCCTGGCCCAGCAGCTGGGCTTTGCCGAAAGCGACCCGTCCCTCGACGTCGAAGGATACGACGCCGTGAATAAATGGAGCTTCCTGCTGACCCATGCCTACGGCATCGTCGAAAAGACCGAAAACCTGGTGTTCAGCGGTATCCAGTTCGTACAGGGCAGGGACGCGGACGTCGCCCGGGAGAAACACTTCGAGATCAAGCTGGTTGCCCAGGCCAAGAAGCTGGACAGCGGAAAGGTAGCCGCCTTCGTCCTCCCCCAATTCATCAAGCAGGACGACCACCTGGCCTTTGTAAAGAATGAATACAACGGTGTGGTCATCGAAAGCGGCTTCGCCGACAAACAATTCTTCTATGGCAAGGGAGCGGGATCCTTCCCCACCGCCTCCGCGGTCCTGAGCGACCTCTCGGCCCTCCGCTATCAGTACAAATACGAATACAAAAAGCTCTACCACCACACCCCGCACGAGCTGACCGACGACTTCTTTGTCCGGGCATACCTTAGCTTTGACGCCTGGAAATATATCCCCAGAGAACGCTTCGAGTGGATAGAAGAATGGCACGCGGACAGCAACCGCAAATACCTGGTAGGCGTTATCCATTTCCGCGAAATAAAGGAAGGCAGCTGGTGGAAGGAGAACAATACCTCTCTGGTGCTGTTGCCCGAACCCATCCTCGAAGAGGCGGAGGTACAAAAACAAAAAAGGAAAAGCCTGGAGCTCGCGGAACTTTCGTAGCCCCGCGAAACGTCCCTGTTTTAGCGCCGCGGGCCCGTCCCTGCCCCTGCCGGCTCATCCCGGCGAAAGGCGCCGGCAACTGCTAAACATCCATGCGGCTCTCCTCCTTCTGGTGGCGCCACATTTCCTGGAAAGCCGGGCTATTGTCCCGTAGCCAGTCAAAACTGCCTTCGTCGATGATACGGCCCTGGTGAAGGATATAGACATAGTCGAACCGGGAAAGCAAATGCAGGCGATGGATGGAAGAGACGATGGCCTTGTCGGAGAAAACCCTGAAAAGTCCCTCATAGATAAGCACTTCGGTCCGCGGATCGACGCTGCTGGTGGGCTCGTCGAGCAGGACCAGGTCGCTGTCGCGGGCGGCAAGGATCCCCCGCGCCAGGGCCAGTCGCTGTTTCTGACCGCCCGAAAGATTGACCCCTTTCTCCCGGATATCCGACTCTAATCCCTCCGGCAACTGGCGGATGACCTCGGTAAAATGGGCGCTCTCGCAGACCTGCAGGATCTCCTCTTCCGAAAAGGGAAGCCCCAGCGTGATATTATAGGCAAGCGTATTCTCAAATATCTCGGGCTCCTGCGGAAAGAGGGTAACGGTTTCGTTCAGTTGATCCAGCGTCTCTCCCTTGCCGTCGACGTTCACCTGCCATCCGGGTTCGGGAATATAAAGCCCCCGCAGCAGCGCCAGCAGAGTGCTCTTGCCGCTGCCACTCTCCCCGATGAGGGCGATTCGCTTTCCGCGATGGATAGCCAGCTTCAGGTCGTGCAGACTCTGCGCACGCCGCGTCGTATCGTAGGATTCGTGATAGGAGAAATTGAGCCCCCGGATATCGATGGTCTTCCATCTCTCGGGAAGGGCATCCGAGCGGTCGGCCCGGTGCTGCTTCGCATAAGACTCGCTGATGACCGAGGCAGTCTGGACATTGGTATTGTATTGCACGATCTCGGTATACTGCCAGGCCACGTCCTGGAACACGCTGGTGAACTGGTTGATATACGCCACCAGGGCGACCAGACTGCCCAGTGAGAATTCCTTCCCCGGAGCCCAGTGCTGGAAGATATAGCCCAAAACAACGGTCACGTATATGCAAACGATCAGCATTTCGGCGCAGAACCACTTCCATTCGTTGATAACGGCGCTCCTGCGAAAAGGACTGAATATCTGCCGCACCTTGTTCATCAATCCAGTCTCCATACTCTTTTCGAGCCGCAGCGTAATGACGGTCATAATATTCGAAAGGCTGTCGAAAAGTGTGGCGGAAACGACGTGCTCTTTTTCATTCACCTCGTCGAGCGCCCGGATAAAGGGCTTGTCGAATGTGCGGATAATAAAGATCGTGAATATGCCCATCGCGACGGCGATGCCGCCGAACAACGGCGAAAAGATGAGGATGGCGACGACAGACACCACAAATTTCCCCAGCGCATAGACATACATGAAGCCGTGGTCGAAGAATTCACGGAGCGACTCGTAGGCCTTTCGGACACGGTTGATGGTGGCTCCGCTATGGTTCTCCTGCTGCCATTTTACAGGCAGGTGCAATACCTGGTGAAACTTTTCCTGAAGAAAATTCCGGCTCAGATCAAAGGCGAGCGACCGCTCCATGATACGGGCAGGCCCATGAAAACACCACTGTACCAGCTTGATCAGGGCATAACCCGCCGCATACAGCAGCACGTTACGCGGAAGACGCCCCGGATCGTGTTGTATGGTGCCCACAAACCAGCCGAAAAGCAGGGGGGTGAGTGAGATCGTCAGGTGCGCGGCGACGAACATAAAGTAGACAAGGACATATTTCTTCCTTTCCTTCCGGGCATACCGCCATGCGGTGCCAAGCAACGAGATATAAGGATTTGCCATCGCCGTAAATTTACCTAAAAGGTCTCGTTCAGGTTCAGGAAAAATCCTTTCCGGCCAAACCGGCCGAACGCATAGTCAAGTGCCAGATTAGTCCGCGTATGCTTGTTGAACAGTACCCGCAGACCTCCCCCATACCCCGGCTGAAACACCTGAAAGATCTTCGTGCCGTGCTCGTCATTCCCCGTCTGGAGGTTCACAAACGTAACGCCGCTGATAAATTTATTGGCGAGTATCGGAAAACGGAGCTCCAGCTCGGTATCGTTGAACTGGGTTCCCTTGAAATACTGGGACGTATATCCCCTGCCGCTTCTGTACGTCCCGTCCCTCCCCGTACCCGGCAGCTCGAGATAGGGAAGGTCGCCGCCCAGCAGATAGGAGCCCCAGTTCCAGAAAGCAAGCACCATTTCCGGACTGGACGCCGAGAGACTCAGGTACTTCCTGAAATCGGTGGTCACCTGCACCGAATTTTTTGTACTTCCTATCCACTTCTGGTTGACCCGGATGCCCGCATCGAAGAAAATACCCTTGTAGGCACGGTTGGGGTTGTCCCGTGTGATGTATTCCACATTGAAAAGAAACCCGTTCGCGGAATAACGGTCTTTGGGAAACCCATGCCGGTTGTTATACACGCTGGAGGGTGTCGCATTATTGGTCGTATCCCCTATATTGATATGCCTCCTGATCTCGAAAGACAAACCCGCCCCGACAAACAGATTTTTTGCGACGTTCTTGTACACTTTCTCCCTCGCGTTGTAGTAATAGGACCGGATCAGATAGCCCTTATGGTTAGGGTCGCCCAGCACGGAATCTTCTTTGGTCCCGCCGCTGAGCCCCTGACCGATGCCAAGGCCAAAATCCGGCGTGACCGTCTTTGCAACCACCAGATTCCCCTGTAAATTCCATTTGTTGCCGGGGGTGAACAGGTTGTGATTGATATAAAAATAAATGATCCCCTTGGTCGTAATGCTTGCC
>Ga0105240_10009558_pt1 | contig 13727 bp, 18 predicted proteins | sample KBSC54metaG_FD_80426 | JGI IMG/M metagenome (GOLD analysis project Ga0105240, IMG submission 80426) | Corn rhizosphere microbial communities from Kellogg Biological Station, Michigan, USA - KBS C5-4 metaG | ecosystem: Host-associated > Plants > Roots > Rhizosphere > Soil | place: Michigan, USA... | reverse complement strand
GCCAGGGAGCGGTCCGGCTCACACTATCCACGGCGCTAACGAACACACCGGCGCAGTCGTTGTATGAAGCCGCAGGGTGGCGTCGCGATGAAGTTTTCTGCGGTTACAATCTGGCGCTCTGAAACTTTACGCTGAGTGCAGAACTGGCTTCAGTGACGGCCCGCAGTCAGCCAACTCCCTCCGCCAAGGACCAGTTTTGAACATAACTGCGGGTCCGCCCTCTTAGTTTAAGTGCTTTAGCCGCGTGGATGGCGGCGTGCACATAGAGCGTACCGACAGGCAGTACTAACGAGGAGAATAAATGAAACAGCTGTTTGCAGCGATGATGTTGACCGCGGGACTTGGGTTCGCGGCTCAATTTTCAGTAGGAATTCATATTGGTGAGCCGCCGCACCCCCGTGTGTTGCGCGTCCGCCCCGTCGCGCCGGGCCCGGGTTATTCCTGGGTGGACGGATATTGGTACCCGGTCGGGAATCGCTATACCTGGCATCAAGGCTATTGGACCCGCCCACCCTATGAGGGATCGCAGTGGATGGCGCCCCGTTATGAAGGCGGGATGTATTATCAGGGCTACTGGAACGGGAATAACGGGCAAGTGGGACACGACCACCGCTCGGACCGCGATCGCAACCGGCGTGACTACCGGGATCGTGATGGCGACGGCCGTCCGGACCGCCGCTAGTTATAGCCGCCGCACGGGCTGATCCATTACCTTACTCAACAGCTCCTCAACCGTGTGGCTATTCCGTGGGGGGCGGAGCGCCGGTGCGAGCTCGGCCAACGGCTCGAGCACAAACCTGCGCTCCGCCATTCGCGGATGCGGAATTTCGAGACCGGCCGCGTGAATCACCGTATCGCCGAAGAGCAGGATGTCCAGGTCGATCACGCGCGGCCCCTTGGCAACCGTGCGCTCCCGCCCCATCTCGTGTTCGATCCTGAGCAAGCGCGCCAGCAATTGCCGAGGAAAAAGCGTGGTTTCCGCGGCCACCACCTGATTCAGAAACCACGGCTGATCGATCATATCGCGCGGCGCGGTTTCATATATCGACGAAGCGCGCGTTAAGCGTACGTGAGGCGAGGCGATTCGCTCGCGCGCGAGCAACAGGTTTTCGACACGATCGCCCAGGTTTGAGCCGAGCGCGATGTAAACAGTTTTCAAAGTGCGTCTCTTAAAACAGGGCGCCCTGCGAGCCGCCCCGCCGCCGCGCGATGCCAAAGTATTCAAAGCCGCGTTCCGTGCCGATGCGGCCGCGCGGGGTGCGGTCAAGAAAACCCAACTGCATCAGGTAGGGCTCGTAGACTTCTTCGATGGTGCCTTGCTCCTCATCGATCGACGCCGCGATCGTGCTCAGACCCACCGGGCCGCCGCCGTATTTTTCGAGCACGGTCAGCATAATCTTCTGGTCGATTTCATCCAAGCCGAAACGGTCCACTTCCAGCAGATTAAGAGCTTTTTCGGCGACGCCGGCATCCACATGCCCGTCGGCGCGCACCTGCGCATAGTCCCGCACACGGCGCAGCAGGCGGTTGGCAATGCGTGGAGTACCGCGGCTGCGGCGAGCGATTTCCTCGGCGCCGGCTGCGTCGATCTCGACATTGAGCAGGTTTGCCGAGCGGCGCACGATGCGTGCGAGTTCTTCGACTTCGTATGGATTCAGCCGCAGCACCAAGCCAAAGCGTCCGCGGAGTGGCGCGCTGATGATCCCCTGCCGGGTGGTGGCGCCAATCGCCGTGAAGGGCTTGATATCCATCGCCACGGTGCGCGCGCCCGGGCCGGTGCCGATCAGGATATCCATGCGGAAGTCTTCGAGCGCGGAGTAGATCATCTCCTCGACGTCCGGCTGAAGGCGATGGATTTCATCAATGAAAAAAACTTCGCGCTCCGCCACGTTGCTGAGGATGCCCACCAGGTCCAGTTTCTTTTGCAGAACCGGCCCGGAGGTTTGCTGTATACCCACACCTAACTCAGCGGCGATAATTCCGGCGAGCGTGGTTTTACCGAGCCCGGGGGGGCCATAGAGCAGCACGTGGTCCATCGCTTCCTCGCGCTTGCGCGCCGCCTCGATGGCGATCGAAAGCTGTTCCTTGAGCTTGCTTTGGCCCGCGAAATCTGCCAGCCGCAGCGGTCGCAACGCGGTTTCAAACTGCCGCTCTTCCTCGCGCAGCGATGCCGAAACGATGCCTTTTTCCTGCATGAAGCTTCAGTGTAGTGGAAGCGCGGAGAACCCGCCATTCGTATTCATCTGCCGCACCCGGCTTGCGAGGGCGGCCCGAAAAACTAGATAATGGGCCTCATTGGAGCCACTGGAGGAGGTGCGCACATGGGACGAATACTAGCTTTGAACCCCCCTTATGACGGGATGTCCATGATCGTAAATGTACTCGGGCGGGTGGGTTCGAGAGAGCCGAATAATCCCGATGACGTCCGGGTGGTGCAGCGTCTGCTCCAGATGTGCTCTCGCGGACAGGCTTTCTCCTCAAGTGTCGGTGCGGCCCAGCCAACCGGGCACTTCGACGCCGTTACGGGCTTCTGGATTTTCTGGGTGCAGGATCGGGTTAGGGCCCTGATCACGCATTCGCAGATCGTGGATGGAGTGGTTTCCCCGGCGCACGGCTCTCATTACGCCCCCGGGGGAGGGATCTGGACCATCGTGCAGTTGAACGAGAGCGCGAAAAGTAACAGTCCCGCGGAATACGCGGCGTACCTGGCTGAGTGCACCAGGACTTGACGCGGGTTGAAGGTTCTCCGAACCTATCTCACCAGCTTCAACGCGCGCCGGAATAGCGCGTCGAATTCGTTCGATTCACTCTCCGAACGGGCCTTGTTGACCGCCGCTTCAGCCGAGGCGCGGGTGGCGCCGAAATTCATCAGTGCGGAGATTACGTCCTCCTCGGTGGTGCTGAAGGCGCCTTTCAGCGTGCCGCTTGCGCCTGCCGGGGACGTTCCGGCCGGCCCCAGTTTGTCGCGCAGTTCGAGCACCATGCGCTCGGCGGTTTTCTTGCCGACTCCGGGGATGCGCACCAGAAGCTCCACCGCGCCGGAGCGAATCGCGGCGACTAGGTCGTCGGTGGTGAGCCCGCTCAACGCGGTGATCGCCAGTTTGGGGCCGATGCCGCTCACGGCGATTAATTTTTCGAACAGCGCCTTATCGTCTTTGGACAGGAAACCGTAGAGCGCCAGGAGGTCTTCGCGCACATGCTGGTAGATATGCATTTGTACCGGAGCACCCTGCTCGGGAAGCGATGAGAAAGCCGAGACGGGGATGGTAACGTCATAGCCCACCCCATGGACGTCGATGACGATCTGGTTGGGATGCTTTTCGAGAAGTGTGCCGCGCAGATGCGAGATCATTAGAATTCAGGATACGAAACCGGAGAGAGTAACGCCTTGCGAAGACGCTTTTTTGTGGACCAGGTCCGCAACGGACATGCGGAGATATCGGGCGACGACGCGCGCCACCTGACGCGGGTGCTGCGCGTTGAAACCGGCCAGCGCTACGAGATTTCCGACAATCGTGCCGTGTATCTGGCGGAGATCGAGACCGCGCGCAAGGAACACGTGATCTTCCGCATGCTGGAAAAGCTGCCGGTGATCGAGCCGCCCGTTCGGATGACTTTGTGCGCCGCGATCGTGAAATTCGATCACTTCGAATGGATGATTGAGAAGGCCACCGAGCTGGGGGTTGCCCGCATCGTGCCGATGATCAGCGTGCGCACCGAAAGAGGTCTGGATAAAGCCGCGCCCAAGCGCCTGGAACGGTGGCGGCGCATCGGACTCGAAGCCAGCCAGCAATCCCGGCGCGCGCATCTTCCGGAGATCGATGAGCCTGAAAGATGGGAGGATGCACTGGCTACCGCAGCGGCATATCGCTATGCGTTGGACGAAAATACAGCGCGCCCGCTGCCCATGGCGTTTCCCGCAGAGCGGCGCGCAGCCGATGCGGTAGCTCTGCTGATTGGCCCCGAAGGCGGATGGACCGAAGAGGAACGCTCTGAGTTCATGGCGGCGGGATGGGCGGCGGTGTCGCTCGGCCCGTCAATTTTGCGCGCGGAAACCGCGGCGCTGGCCGCACTCGCGGTTGTGTCGGCGGCGTGGTTGCCGCTCGACGTTGCTACACTAAAGCATTGATTCACCGCCTGGTCTTAGAAAATCTCAAGCACCGTCCGGTGCGAACTCTGCTCAGCGCCGTCGCTATCGGAGTACAGGTCACCATGATCCTCACGCTGGTGGGCGTGAGCCAGGGTGTACTCGGGGATATCGCAGCGCACTCGCGGGGGACCGGTGCCGACATCCTGGTGCGGCCTCCGGGCAGCTCCGTGCTGGCGTTTTCGGGCGACATGCCTGAGGGCATCGTAGGGCTGATCCGCAAGGAGCCGCACGTGGAGCAGGCCACCGGCACCAAGGTGCAATCCATTGGCAATTTCGACTCCATCGCGGGCATCAATCTTGATGAGTTCAATCGCATGAGCGGCGGATTCCGTTATCTGGAAGGCGGTCCTTTCACCGGCCCCGATGATCTGCTGATCGATGACGTCTACGCGCACGCCCACAAGCTGCACGCCGGCGATACTCTGGACCTGGGCCTCAAATGGCACATCGCGGGAGTAGTGCAATCCGGCAAGCTGTCGCACATATTCGCGCCGCTCGCCTCGCTGCAGGAAAAATATTCCGCGAAGGACAAAGTCAGCGTCATCTATGTGAAAATCGACGATCTGAAAAATCTGGCGGCGGTGATCGATTCGCTGCGCAAGAAGCTTGAGGATTACAAAGTTTTCTCGATGGACGAATTTGTGTCGCTGATCTCGGTGGACAGCATTCCTATTCTGAAGCGCTTCACCAACGTGGTGATTGGCTTGGCCGTCGTGGTGGGTTTCCTGGTGGTGTTTCTGTCGATGTACACGGCGGTGCTCGAACGCACTCGCGAAATCGGAATTCTAAAAGCGCTGGGCGCCTCGCCCGGCTATATCATGACCATTCTGCTGCGCGAAACTTTTCTGCTGGCCGTCGCGGGGGCCATCGCCGGCATCCTGATGAGTTATGGCACGCAGGCGGTTCTGCGCGTGGCGGTGCCCACCATGCCCATGCTGATCGCGCACGCCTGGTGGCCCTGGGCGGCGTTGATCGCCTTGATCGGTTCCATGATCGGCGCGATTTACCCGGGCCTCAAGGCCGCGCGGCAGGACGCCATTGAAGCGCTGGCTTACGATTGATTTTTCATGATTGAGATCCGGAACCTGAAGAAGACCTATCGCGTCGGTGAGATCGATGTGCATGCGCTGCGAGGCGTCGATCTTTCCGTGGAGCGCGGCGATTTTCTGGCCATCGTCGGCCCCAGCGGATCCGGCAAATCAACGCTATTCCATATTTTGGGCGGTCTCACGCCGCCAACCTCGGGCAGCATTTACATCGACGGCCACGACCTGCTGGCAATGACGGAAGCCGAGCGCACCAATCTGCGCAAGACCGGTGTGGGTTTCGTATTCCAAAAATACAATCTGCTGCCGACCTTGACCGCTGCCGACAACATCGAAATTGCCCGCGACATCGCTGGAAAAAGCGGGACACCCGACCCGCAGTTCGATGAAATTCTAGGCCTGCTGGGCCTCAAGGGCCGCTTGCACCACAAGCCGCGCGCGCTTTCGGGCGGGGAACAGCAGCGGGTGGCGATAGCGCGCGCAATCGTCAATCACCCGGCGCTGCTGCTGGCCGATGAGCCTACCGGCAACCTGGACACTGAGAATTCAGAAGCGGTGCTGGGGCTATTGCGCGATCTGAATACCCGGCTCGGCCAGACCATCCTGATGATCACCCACAACCCGGAAGCGGCGGCCTACGCGCACCGGATTGTGAAGATGCGAGACGGGCGCGTGGTGGAGTAACGCGTCCGGGTCCCGGGAACCTTTCTTGGCGCGCGGTGTCTATGAGGGCATGTTCGAGCAATCCATGCTGCTCTCTTCCGCGCCTGGCAAGAAGGCCGGAGCGCTAGCGGCTTCACTCGGGGCGCAGACTCTCGCAGTCGGCACGCTGTTGCTGCTCCCCTTGCTTTACACGGACCGCTTGCCTTTCGTGCAATTGCAGTTGCCTACGTTCATGCCGTCGCCACCGCCGCCCGAACATCCCAAGTCCGAACCAACGCCGCGTACCCGGCCAGGAGTGAGGATCGGGCATGTATTCACCGTTCCCACGGCCATTCCGCCGCTCAATACGCAGCCTGAGATTATCGACACCGCACCGGGTTTGCCGGATCGCATAGATCCCGGGTCGCCGGTTCCGTTGGCGCTCAACATGATCTTTACGCACGTGATTCCGCCACCGCCGCAAGTTATCGAACCCGCGCCCAGCGCGCCGGTCAGCGTCACCAGCGAAATTCAATCCGCCAAGTTGATGCGGAAAGTAATCCCGGTTTATCCGAGGATGGCCATCATCGCCCACATTTCTGGAACTGTCCGTTTGATCGGGAAGGTGGGAACGGACGGCACCGTGCAGCAGATTCAAGTAGTCAGCGACCCTGCGCTTCTGGTACAAGCCGCGCTCGACGCAGTGCGCCAGTGGGTCTACCGGCCGACGCTGCTCCACGGCAAACCAGTGGAGGTAGTCGCGCCAATCGATGTGACCTTCAACCTGTCACAATAATGCGCTTCCACTTCTTGCCGGCGCGGACCGTGTAGGTCCTGGGCTCGGCGTGAAACAACATGCCGGCTCGAACGCCCTCTATCTCCACCGCGCCGGATTTGATGAGACGCTCCGCTTCGGTTCGAGTAGGCGCCAGGCCGATCGCGTGCAACATTTGCGGAACGCGGAGGTCGCCGGCCGAGCCGTAGTCCACCGTATCGACATCGCCGGGCATCGCTCCTTGCCGCACTTCGCGATTAAAGTCGTCGAGCGCCTGCGCCGCATCCGCCTGCGAGTGAAAATCCGCGACGATGCGTCCGGCGAGTTCCATCTTCACACCCATGGGCTCACGCGGTTTGAGAGCTGCGATCTCAGGCAGCGACAAATCCGTCAGCAGTTCCCAATAGCGCCACATCAGCGCATCGCTGATGCCCATGACCTTGCGAAACATTACCTTCGGCGGCTCCGTGATGCCGATGTAGTTGTTCTTGGATTTCGACATCTTCTCGACTCCGTCGGTGCCTTCAAGCAAGGGCGTGGTCGCGACGATTTGCGGTGGCTGGTCGAAGTCGCGCTGGAGTTCGCGGCCTACCAGCAGGTTGAACTTCTGATCCGTTCCGCCCAGTTCGACGTCGCATTTGAGCATTACGGAATCGTAGCCCTGCACCAGGGGATACAGAAGTTCGTGCATGGAAATCGGCGTTCCATCTTTCAAGCGTTTCGTAAACTCGTCGCGCTCGAGAATACGAGCCACGGTGTACTTCGAGCACAGCCGGATCATATCCTCGAACTTCATCTTGTCGAGCCAGTCGCTGTTGAAGCGGATTTCGGTGCGCTTAGGGTCAAGAATCTTGAAGACCTGGGCTTTGTAGGTATCGGCGTTGCGATTGATGTCGGCGCGCGTCAAGGGGGGGCGCGTGATGTTGCGGCCGGTGGGATCGCCGATCATGCCGGTTCCGTCGCCGATCAGGAAAATGACGGCGTGACCCAGATCCTGAAAATGCTTCATCTTGCGCAGTAGTACGGTGTGGCCCAGGTGCAGATCGGGCGCCGTAGGGTCGAAGCCCGCCTTGACACGTAGCGGACGGCCGGTCTTGGCGGCTTCCGTGAGGCGCGCCTTCAAGTCCTCTTCGCGGATGATTTCCGAAAAACCTTTTTTCAAATATGCAAGCTGTTCGGGAACGGGAGCAAAGGACACTTTACAATTGTAAACATGAAGGCGATCTGGCTCATGAGCTTCCTTATTTCTGTCGCTTCCGCGCAGTCCCTCACTGACCGGTATTTCGATGAATACTATTTTCCATTCAATCCGTCGGCGGGCACCTCCGCGGGCCTCCATCAGTACGATGGCCAGCTGGAGGATTACTCCAAAGCCGGTGTCGATGCGCGCGTCGCCAAGCTCCAGCAGTTCGAGGCTGAATTCGCTAAACTTCCGCCCGACCCGGATCGCGATATCGTGCTCGCGAACATCCGCGCGAATCTGCTGGAGTACCAGACGGTGCGCAGTTGGGAGCGAAATCCGGACATTTATTCGAGCGGCATTTCGAGCAGCGCATTCACCATCATCAGCCGCACCTTTGCGCCGCCGGAGGCGCGGCTGCGTTCGCTGATCTCGCGCGAGCGAAAAATGCCGCAGGTGCTGGCCGCCGCACGGGCGAATCTGAAGAACCCACCGAAGATTTATACCGAGATTGCCATCGAACAAGTGCCGGGGATCATCAGCTTCTTTCAGAAAGATGTTCCGCTGGCGTTCAAAAGCGTGACGGATCAAAAACTGCTGGCGGATTTCCGTACCGCCAATGACGCCGTGATCAAAGCGCTGGCGGATTACCAGACCCATTTGCAGACCGACGTGCTGCCGCGATCCAACGGCGATTTCCGGATGGGAGCGGAAACCTACTCCAAGAAGCTGCGGTACGAAGAAATGGTGGATATCCCGCTCGACCGGCTCCTGCAGATCGGCTATGCGGACTTGCGCGCGAATCAAAAAAAATATCGCGAAACCGGGTTGCTAATCGACAAAACCAAAACTCCGCAGCAGATTCTGGCGGCAGCGGTAAAGGACCATCCGGCACCCGATCAATTGCTGGACGCATTTCGCAACACGCTGGTCGGCTTGCGCGACTTCATTACCAGCCATAAGCTGGTGACGATTCCTTCGCCCGTGCTTCCCATTCTTGAAGAGACGCCGCCGTTTATGCGCGCGACCACCTTCGCGTCGATGGACACGCCGGGACCCTATGAGAAGGTGGCCAAGGAAGCTTTCTTCAACGTAACGCTTCCGGAAAAAAGCTGGACGCCGCAGCGCGTCGAGGGATTCATGGGACAATTCAACCGCGGAACCATCCTTTCCACCGCGATTCATGAAGCCTACCCGGGCCATTACGTGCAGTTTTTGTGGATGCAGCAAATTCCATCGCGCGTGCGCAAATTGTTGGGCGCCAATACCAACGTCGAGGGCTGGGCGCATTATTGCGAGCAAATGATGCTGGATGAAGGATACTCGAGCGACCCCAAGATGCGGCTGGGCCAGCTTCAGGACGCGCTGCTCCGTGACGCCCGCTACATCGTAGGCATCGAGATGCACACCGGCAAGCTAAGCTTCGATCAGGCCGTCGACTTCTTTCAAAAAGAGGGCTATCAGACGCATGAAGTGGGTCTGGTTGAGACCAAGCGCGGCACCTCCGACGCGACCTACTTGTATTACACGCTGGGCAAGCTGGAAATCCTTAAGCTACGCGAAGACTACAAGAAGATGCGCGGCAGCCAATTCTCACTGCTCGAATTTCACGACAACTTCCTGAAGCAGGGCTTCCCGCCCATCAAGATCGTACGCAAGGCTATGCTGGGCAACGATTCGCCGACGCTCTAGGCGCCCAACAGTTTAGACCACCACTTCGATCGCGAATGGCGGCAGTTTGCGGCGGCCGATGTTCAGATTGACGTGGTGGAGTCCCGGGCCAATTTGCTCGGGCAGGCGGAAGTTCACCTGATAGCGCTGCGGGCGCGGATCGATGCAGATTCTTTCGAGATCCTCGACCGGTTGTTCTCCCATCCAGATTTCGATGTCGGAAGGGCGCGCGACTTCTTCGAGCGTCAGCTTCACGATGCGGTTCTCTATCCGCCGGGGCGCCGTGACGATGCGCGGGATGGGCGGCCCGGGAGGAATCACGCGCAGGGTTGCCGGCTGAGACAGGGGCCGATCCAGCCAGAAAAGTTGCACCGGCAGCAGCCCGGTAGCCTCCAATTCCGGCAGATCCACGCGAATGCGCTGCCAGCCGTCGCGGTCGGGGGCGCCCACTGAAGTGATGGTTCCGAGTGAACTGCCGATGGTGGCACGCAAGTGATTGAGCCCGGCGTCAGGCGGCAGGTTACCCGCGCGGATGGAGATGGCGGCGAAGCGTCCGCGGCAGGGAGCGACCGGCTCAAAGCTGCTGGCGTTGGTGATTTTGTGGATCGTCACGGGGAGTGTATCCCGCGCAGCGGACATCTTTGCTTCGAAACCGGCAGACCATCCGGCGGGCTGCTTGCGCCAGGTAGTCCACATGGATTGAGTCGAAACCCCATCCAGCGCCAGCACTTGAAAATCGTGCGCTTCGGCGAATTCCAAAAGTTCGTGCGAGGTGAAGTGCCCGCCGGTCCATTGATCGAATTGGTGGTCAAAAGACTGGCTTCCCGCCGAGCCGCTGAACTGCAAGCGCGCCAGTCCCCCCGCACGCAGAACACGGTGAATCTCGCGCAGGAAGGCCATCACCAACGCTTTGCCGGGGATGTGGGGGAACAGGCCGAAGGAGTAGACGAAATCGAACGAGCAATCCGCAAAATCCTCCAGGCTGGTTCCGCGGATCTCATGCGGGCGCGCGTTGGGGAGATCCCGCAGATTTTCCCGCGCTTCCTGGATCAATCCACTGGCAACATCAACGCCGTGGATTTCGAGAAAGTGCCGGCTCATAGGCCGCATCAACCGGCCCGGGCCGCAGCCGATCTCAAGCGCGCGCCAATTGCCGCGCTCCTCCGCTTGTAAGCGGCGGAGTTCCGCTTCCAGGTCGTTGATGACGCCGGTGGCGGCCGCCAGAAATTCCGCGTCACTCTGGCTACGGCGCCCGAAGGCAACGTAAAAGCTGGCGTCGACGGTGGAATCCGGCGGTTCGGAATCAGGCACGGCGGCTTACTTGCGGCTGGAGTAGCGGTCGAGTTCCCGCAACAGTAGAGCCGCGGCCTTGGGCGCCGGGATCGAGCCGCGCACGATTTCGCGGTTCTTGAGCGGCTTGCCGTAGAGTTCTTCGTTCCAGTCATCGTCCTGGCGTAAGGTTGCGCCATTCAAAGCGATGCCCGCGAACAATCCCCGCGCGCGCGAATAGGCGAGGATTTCCGCGGTCAGCCGGGCATCGGTTTCAGCTTGTGCGACGCGGCCTACCGGGCCCGCGGCCACGGTGGCGTCACCGCCCAGTGTGAATTTATCGCCCAGCAGGCGATCCATGCCACGGTCGTTCATCACCAGCATAAAGACATCCATTTCCGAGCCGCCGATTTGGAATCCGACGCTTCCGCCTTCGATGCGAATGGAGCCCGGCGCCGACCAGCCGACATTGTCCTTCTTGCGGCAGGTCACGAAACCCTTGCCGTACTTGCCGCCGACAATGAATGCGCCCTTCTTCAGATCGGGGACAATCACAATGCACTCCGCGCGGTTGAGGAGATCCTGCGGGATCGCTTTGTCAGGCGTGCCCATCACTTCCTTGAAAGCCTCAGCGGCGCTCTGCAGGCGCTTGGCGGCGTCGGACGCAGCGGAAGCCGTAAACGGCAGAAACATCGCGCCGGCGGCGAGCGCGGCAAACATTCTTAGTCTCATGGAACAGTCTCCAGTGGATAGATTGTTACTTGTACAATGATGCCAGATCCCGCAGTTGAGTTTCAGTTTCCTTTTCAAGTTTCCTTCTCCATGATGCTGGATACTTCGGCGCTGCGCACGCCATAGACCCGGCGGATCACACGGCAAATTTCAGCGGCCACGCGTTCGGGCCGTTCTTTGTCTCTCTGCGATTCCGGCAAGTCCAATTCAACTTTCAGATAAACATGGGTCCGCGCCATTTTCCGATGATACGATAGGGGTACCGAACGGTGAATATTCCCTGCAAAATATGCGAAAAACGGCGTGCGCGCAGGCATTGCCCCGGCGTCGAAGGGGAAATCTGCCCGCAGTGCTGCGGTGCGGAACGCGAGAACAGTATTGATTGTCCGGCGGCCTGCGAGTATCTAAGGGAAGCGCGCTTCCACGAGCAGCCTCCGGCAATAGCAGACGAACAGATCCCGAATCCAGACATCCGCCTGAGCGAAAAATTTCTGCGCGAAATGGAGCCTCTGGTGTTCATCCTGGCGCTGGCGCTGAAGCGCGCGATGGAGAGCGGAGGTGCGGTGGATTTCGATGCGCGCGAGGCGTTGGACGCGGAGATCCGCACCTATCGCACCCTCCAATCGGGGTTGATCTACGACACTCGCCCGCCCAATCCATATGCGGCGCGAATTCAGGAGAAACTGCGGGAGGCGGTGGAAGAGATACGCAAGGAACTGGCTGAGCGGAACGGCGTGCACACGCTGCGCGATGCCGATATTCTGGGCGTGCTGGTGTTTTTGCAACGGCTGGAATTACAGTACAACAATGGACGCCGGCGAGGGCGGGCGTTTCACGATTTTCTCACCGGATATTTGCCGGAAACGCCAGCGCCGGCGGTGCTGGTTTGAACGCGAAGCATACCGGGTACGTGGTATTCGGGCACGGCTCGACGGTGGAGTCGGCCAACGATGCGGTGCGAGCGATGGCGGCAGAACTGGCGCGCCGCGGCGGCTATGAGGCAGTCGAAACGGCGTTTCTCGAATCCGGCCAGCCGGATTTGCGCGGTGCAGTGGAGCTACTGGCGGGTTGCGGAATTCAGCGCGTGATCGTCATTCCTTATTTTTTGACACTGGGCATGCACTTGCAGCGGGACCTGCCCCGCCTGGTTGAGGAACTGCGCGCGGTGCATCCGGGCATGGAGATTCACGTGACGCCGCCGCTTGACGGGCATCCGGCGCTGATCGATGCATTGGTGGGCCGCGCGACCGAAGCGGCCGAGGGGAAACCGGGTGCAAGCGAAATTGGTTAGGTGGGTGGAAATCGCCCCCGGCGTACGGCACTTTGTTTTCGAGACGCCGCAGATGGAGCGGCTCGATTTCGTCCCCGGGCAATTCGTGTCGCTCACGGATTCGGTGCATGGCCGCGCCATCACCCGCGCCTATTCGATCGCTTCGGCTCCCGGCGAAGGCAACCGCTTTGAGCTGTGCTTGAACCGCGTGGACGGGGGCGCCTTCACGCCGCATTTGTTTGAACTTTCGCCCGGGGAAGTGGTGGAGATGCCGCCGCCTTTGGGCACGTTCACTCTGCGCCAGCCGCTGCGGGATTCCCTGTTGGTGGCCACGGGAACCGGCATCGCGCCATTTCGTTCGATGCTCAAAGCCGAGCTCAAGACGGACTCGCCGCCTTTCACGCTGCTGTTCGGCGTGCGGCATGAATCGCACCTGCTCTATCGCGAGGAATTCGAATCGATGGCGCGGCGCTTTCCGCAATTTCGTTTCTGGCCGACATTGACCCAGCCCGGTGCCGCCTGGAGCGGCCGCAAAGGCCGCGTGCAGGCGCACTTGGCCGAGGCAATCGGCGGGCGTACTGATATTGATATTTATCTATGCGGGTTGCGGCCCATGGTGGATGAAGTTCGGCAGCTCCTGAAGAGCATGGGATTCGACCGCAAACAAATCCGCTACGAGAAATACGATTAATGGGACGCACACTCTCACTAGCACTTGCAGTCGTTCTCATATTCTCGGCCGTCGCCGGCATCATGGTCAAGGTGATGCCCGGGCCGCTCCGGGACAGCGATTATCTGATCATTGGGTCAGTCGCCACCATGGTTTCCTTGCTGCTCTTGTTCGTGCTCGTGGTAACCACCTCCGGGAAGGCATCGAGCGTATTTTTCAAGCGGCGGAAGAAGGGGCCGTAGACCGCAGCCGGCAGCACCTTCCGTCAAAAGCTGTTCTTCCCGAACTCCAGGTGCAGCCGCAGACTATAAACCCATACCGG
>Ga0105240_10009554_pt1 | contig 13730 bp, 13 predicted proteins | sample KBSC54metaG_FD_80426 | JGI IMG/M metagenome (GOLD analysis project Ga0105240, IMG submission 80426) | Corn rhizosphere microbial communities from Kellogg Biological Station, Michigan, USA - KBS C5-4 metaG | ecosystem: Host-associated > Plants > Roots > Rhizosphere > Soil | place: Michigan, USA... | reverse complement strand
CATTATGCAGGGCTGGATACCCATGTCAACGAAGGATGGCCGGCATATGAGGAGGCTTTGAAAGAAAATAAAAAAGAATACACCGCCTATATCTATCCGAATGTAAACCACGGATTTCACAACGACACGACGCCTCGCTATGACAAGGCGGCTGCAGAGCTCGCCTGGCAGCGGACCATCGATTTCTTCAAGGAGAAATTAAGCTGAGATCATTGCATCGGATCCGGCCTTGGATGCAGCGGCTCATATACACCCAGTTTCCCCCCACCGGGCAGGGTAAGATATGTCAGGTGTCCCCACCGCTGGTGCTGCACAGGATCACAATGGATCCCGGCATCGGTCATTTGCTGTATAAAATGCTGGACATTGTCGCATAGGAGGTACAATTCCATCCCACCACTGCTGTCAGCCGGATGAACAGCTATTTCCGAAGGCGGCAGACCAAAGATCAGCCATCCATGCCCTACATCGACGTTGGTGAGATGAAGTACATTCAGCAGGAAATCCCTGTCGGCTTCCGGGTTGGAACTGTATAAAATGGTGTGTGCGCCGGTGATCATAAAAGATAAATTTTATTCTGTCCGCAAACTTTGTACAGGATTTGACAAGGCAGCCCTGACAGCCTGAAAGCCTATCGTCACCAATGCTATCACCAGCGCGATACCTCCCGACAGTACAAATATCAGCCAATGGATATGGATACGGTAGGCAAAATCCTTCAGCCAGTTATTCATCAACCACCATCCAAGGGGCCATGCAATAAAGTTGGCCATTATTATCAGCCGGATAAAATCCTTTGTAAGCAAAAGGACAATATCCTGTATACTGGCCCCCAACACCTTTCGTACACCTATTTCCTTGGTACGCTGTCTGACCATAAAGGCGATCAGGGCCAGCAATCCGGTACAGGCAATAAAGATAGCGAGAAAAGAAAATATGCCGAAGATGACCCCAAACTGAATCTCGCTCCTATACTGACGGTTGAACGTCTCGTCCAGAAAGGAGAATTCAAAAGGATTGCCCTTGAAATTATTTGACCAGGCTGTTTGAATATGGGCGATGGTCTGATCCATCCGGGCTGTTTTTAACTTCACCAGATAATATTCGAACTCCCGCAGGTCTCCGGCGTCGAATTGAAAGGCGGAGGGTGTCTCTTGCCGCTGGAGGGATAACTGATGGAAATCGTTGACCACCCCTACTACAGTATAGTCGCCATCGTCTGAATGCAGCTCCTTCCCAACGGCGGTACCCGCATCCGGGAAGCCGAGGAGCCTGACAGCAGACGCTGACAATATCACTCCCTTGACGTCAGTCTTGAATTGGAGCGAAAAATTCCGGCCTGCCAGTATATGAAATCCCAAAGTAGGTATATAGTCCTCATTGATCAGGGTTGTATTGATGGGAACTGTCGTTGTGGAAGTGGAATTCTTTTGTATATAACTCGAAGGCCATCTGATCTCTTTACCGGGTTTTTCATCCGACATGGCCACGGACTCTATGCCCGGGTCCATTTTGAGCTCGTCGTTGAATCGCTGTACCAACAAATTATGTGTCCTGCGTGCCGTATCCCAGCGACCCGGCCGGTCCAGTACCAGCACCTGGTTTACCTTTATCCCTATATTTTGATGGAGCATATAATGCACCTGCTGATAAACGATAAAAGTACCGATGATCAGCAGGATGGAAAGAGAGAATTGAAAGACAACCAGCGACTTCCTCAAGGCTAATCCCTTTCCGGATGCGGCGAATTTACCCTTTAGGATGGACACCGGATTGAAGGAAGAGAGAAAAAAGGCAGGATACAATCCGGAAAAGAAGCTGCCGGCTATCAAAAAGAACAGAAAAAGAAGTCCGTATGTGTTGGTAAACAAAATAGACAAAGGCAAATGAATGGACAGGAGATCATACAGAAAAGGACGTACGATATAAACAAGGATCAGCGCAAGAAAAAAGCTGGCAATGTTCAGGCTGAAGGATTCAATAAGGAATTGCCGGATCAGCGTGGCCCGGTCCGATCCAAGTACTTTTCGTACGCCGATCTCCTTTGCACGGTTCACCGCGCTGACAGTAGCCAGATTGATATAATTGACCCAGGCTATCGTTATGATAAAAAAAGCGATGATCATTAAAAAGCTGACGGCCTTTTCGTGCACGGTAGGTTCCGGCTCGTTTTGTCTGCCGGAGCTCAGATGTATCTTTTCAAGAGGCTGTAATGACAGCCTGCTTTCCTGGTGAAGGGCCTTTTCACCGGGAAAATGTTTTTGCACAAACATCGAAAGCTTGGCCTCCAATGATCGCGGATCGACACCAGGACGCAATTGCACATAGGTATAAAAATCTCTTCTCTGCCAGCCATGCTCAAATCGCTCAAAGCTCCGCGCATACAAGGTCGGATAGGAAATAAGTATATTAAATTTTAAATGGGAGTTCTCTGGGATATCTTTGAATACGCCGGTGATCCTGCACAGCTCGGAATTCCGGTCATCATCTGTCATTTGGATGGACTTCCCTATGGCGTCCTGAACGCCATTTTTGCCAAAAAGCTTTCGTGCCGTCGACTCCGAAACCACGGCAGTATAAGGTTGCGCCAACGCCGATCCGGGGTCCCCCTGCAAAAAAGGAAAAGTGAACATCGTCAGAAAAGACGGGTCCGCATATAAGAACTTTGTCTCCTTAAAATCGATATTGTTATAGCTGAATACACAATTGTTCTTGTATCCCATATTATACAGCCGGGCCTGCCCCAGTATCTCGGGGAAATCCTTTTTCATGGCGGGCCCTACCCCGGCATAATTTTCCGCACTTTGAACAGTCAGCCGGTTGTTTTCCCAAAAATCCAGATTGACCCTATAAATAGATCGCTTCGAGACGTTGAAACCATCGTATCCCAGTTGAAAGGATACATAGCTGAGTAATAAAATAGAGCTGGCGATCCCAATAGCGAGCCCTCCGATATTGATCGCGGCAGTGGTCTTGTTCTTCCACAGGTTCCGCCAGGCTATCTTTACATAATGGATGATCATCAGGGATGTTTTCTCTGTAACAACCAATAAGATACCAATTTCTCTACGTCTTGACCGTCAAACTATTGCAATCTGTGCTCGGACAACATCTGTCCGGTGCCGATACAGCGGCTGTCTGCTTTGGAGCTACTGATCCAACTTTTTAAGTTCCTGTTCCGTATTTGAAAAGTGAAAAAAAATACTTTACTTTGTATTTCAAAGTACTTTTAATTATAAATTATGTACCATCTTCACAAAGGATATTTGTTGCTCAGCGTACTGCTTTTGGTCATAGAGATCTTAATAGCAGCTTATCTTAACGACAGCTTTATCCGTCCCTACGGCGGTGATTTCCTGGTGGTCATCCTGTTGTACTGCCTGATAAGAAGCTTCCTGAACATATCCGTTCTGCGGACCTCTATCATCGTCCTGCTGATATCTTATGTAGTGGAGACCACCCAGTATTTTCACCTGGCTGATATACTTGGCGTCCGATCAGGAGTGCTCCGTATCCTGATGGGGAGTTATTTCACCTGGAATGATATCCTGTCCTATACCCTGGGAATAATATTTGTTATGCTGCTGGAAGGCCTGGTCAGCCGGTCCAAACAAAGATCACCCGCAATATGAACCCACTTTTTGTACATAGCGACTCCATCGTGAGAAAGATCTGGGGGAATGCGGATACGGTGCTCCTGATCTTCGCCGGCTCTGCCGTGGAATTCCCGTTGAACAGGGCGGTAGACTGGCTATACTACACAGGCCGCCTGCCATCGGACCCTCTGGGCAGACTGTTCTCCACGGTGCAATACGCCCAGCAGATCGTCTTTGCAGAATACGATAGCGCACTGATGGCCATCGACAAGATCACGGCTATTCATAAGGCAGTGGAAGCAAGCCGCAGGGACAGAATACCCGATACGGCCTACCTCGATGTATTATTTATGCTGATCGACTATTCCATCCGAAGCGCGGAGCTGTTGGGACATAAGCTGACAGAGGCGGATAGGTCAGAAGTATTTGATGTATTCCATCGGGTAGGAGCGCGAATGGGTCTAAAAGGTCTCCCCACCGACTACCCGCACTGGAGGCGCATGCGCACGGGCTACCTGCGAACCAATCTGGTGCGAAGCACCTATACATACGATCTTTATCGGCAGTATAGACGGCACCTTGGCCCCTTCCGGTATTATCTCCTTCGGCAGGTACAGTCCCTGCTGGTCCCTAAAAGGGTCCGTCATTTGCTCTCATTACCAAGACTGCCCTTGTTTTACCCCGTTGTCTGGCTATACAGGGCCTTGCGCTGGCTAAAATTCGACTGGCTCATAAAAGCATTGCTACTGCCGGCCGATTATAAGACACAGATCGCCGGCCTGGACAGGTCTTAGAACAAGTCCCGACAGGATAAAGTATATATTTGTCCCGAACTCCCCTCCTGATTGTCTATTTTACACATAACAGTCCAGGCTCCACCCATGTAAGTTTGTAAAAAAAAGCATATGCTGCTCAATAACAAAAATGCCGTGATCTATGGCGGTGGCGCCTCCCTCGCAGGAGCCGTAGCCCGCACAATGGCCCGCGAAGGGGCTAATATATTTTTAGCGGGACGCAACACAGCCTCCTTACAAAAAGTAAAGGAAGAGATCATTCGCAACGGCGGCCGGGCAGAGGCAGCAACGCTGGACGCGCTGGATGAAAACGCCGTTCGCCAGCATCTGCAGAAGGTCGCCAGCTCGGCAGGCACTGTCGACATATCCTTCAACCTCGTTGGCATCCATGCCGTTCAAAATATCCCTCTCAAAGAAATGACCCTGCCTGAGTTTGTGCAGACGATAACAGAGATCATGACCACTCAATTCCTGACGGCTACAGCAGCAGGGCAGATCATGGTCCGGCAGGGCTCCGGCGTGATCCTGTCGCTGACAGCCACACCCGGTGGCATCGGATATCCCCTCACAGGTGGCTTTGGCCCTGCCTGCGCCGCCATGGAAGGCTTTTCGAAAAATCTGGCCTCGGAGCTGGGCCCGCATGGCGTACGGGTGGTCAACATCCGGAGTGCCGGCTCTCCAGATTCGCGTCCCTTTGCACAGGCAATGCTCTCCATGCCGGATATGATAAAACCCATTTTAAAAAGAATGGAGGAAGATACCATGTTGAAAAAGCTCCCGCTGATGGAAGACATAGCCAATACAGCATTGTTCCTATCATCTCCTCTTGCGGCAAAGATCACGGGCGTTACCATCGATGTCACGGTCGGCACTGTCACCCAGATCAAACGGCCCCCAACGGATATCATCCCCCGACAAAGAGCTGGCATCGTTTTGGACCCGCCAGACGGTCAAAAGGGCTAAAGTTCCCATATCTTTGGAAAAAAATACAGCATGACAGCATTCTTAGGCATGGGGCTCTTAGGGTCCAACTTTGTCAGGGCAATGATCGATAAAGGAGGAAGTGTCAACGTATGGAACAGGACTGGATCGAAGGCCACGGCACTTGAACAGTATGGCGCTAAAGCATTCTCCAACCCCGCGGATGCGGTAAAGGGCGCCGATACCATCCATCTCACATTAAAGGACGACGCCACGGTAGACGAAGTGCTGGCACTGGCCCAGTCGGGTCTTAAGCCGGGCGCCACCATCATAGATCATACTACCACCTCCGTACCCGGAGCCATACAAAGGACCCGAACATGGAAGGAAAAAGGGTTTACCTATCTGCACGCTCCTGTTTTTATGGGTCCCCAAAATGCACTGGAGAGCACGGGTTATATGCTGGTATCAGGCGATCAATCCGTCATCAGCCGGCTGGAGCCCGCATTATCCAAAATGACCGGCAAACTGATGAATTTCGGTCCCGAAGAGGGCAGAGCTGCAGGTATGAAGCTCGTTGGTAACTGTTTCCTCGTTGCCTTTACCACCGGCATCGCAGATACGCTGGCTCTTGGAAAATCCCTGGATATACCCATCGGCGATATGAATACACTGTTCGACTCCTGGAACCCGGGGGCCGTTCTCTCTGCACGGCTGAAAAGAATGACCAGCGGCAGCTACGATAAGCCGTCATGGGAATTGAATATGGCGAGAAAGGACACGGGGCTCTTTATACAAGCAGCGGAAAATAAGAACATTCACTTAGCCGTGATACCGGCAATCGCGGCCGAGATGGATCGCTGGATCAGTAACGGGCATGGCAACGAGGACTGGACAGTCATCGGATCAGGCGTCCTCTGATCATATCGGGATGCTATATCCCACCTTCACCCTGTCCATCACCACATGCGTATAAAAATGCTTGAGGTGCGGATTGCTCACCAGCCATTTTTTTGTAAAGGCCTCGTATTCCTGCATGTCCTTTGCATTGACGATCATGACAAAGTCATAGGTCCCCGTCACATAATAGCATTGCATTACTTCGCTGCATTGCAACATGGCGCTTTTGAACTGATCCAGGGCCTTGCCATGCCCTTCCTCCAAAACCACATCCACTACACAGGTGATGCCCAGCCCGGCCACGGCAGGAGCAATGATGGACACATCCGCCTCGATGATCTTTTCCTCTCTCAGCCGGGTAAGCCTGCGTTGCACAGCTGATGAGCTTAATCCCACTATCTCGCCCAGCTCACTGGCGGTCATCCGGTTGTTTTGTTGCAGCAATTGCAGCAGGTGCTTGTCGAACGCATCCAGGTCAAACATTTTTTCCCGTTTTTGCCATAAAAGTATCTTAAAAAAAGCGCCCCACCAGCTTATTTGCAGGAATTGCCCACCCGCCATCCGCTAGCTTTGTGAAAAAAAGATCATGCAGACAACAAGCTTTTTTTCTCCCGAAGAGATCGCTGCTTTTAGAAAGGATACTACAGGTTGTTCCCATGTTATTCATCTGAACAACGCCGGTGCAGGTCTCATGCCCGACCCGGTCACCCGGGCCATACAGGACCATATCACGCTGGAATCGACCATCGGTGGTTACGAAGCTGCAGCCTTACGCGCAGACCTCGTCAAAGACTTTTACAGCCAGGCCGGTAAATTATTCAACTGTCATGCCTCGAACATCGCCTTTACATCCAGTGCCACGGATTCCTATACCCGCGCACTCTCGTCTATCCCCTTTCAGCACGGCGATGTTATCCTCACGGACAATGACGATTTTATATCCAACCAGATACAATTCCTTTCCTGTCAAAAAAGATTCGGCATCCGCATTGTGCGAATAAAGAATGCCCCGCAGGGCGGCGTAGACCTGGACGATCTGCAGCAACAGCTGAAAAAACTCCGGCCCCGTCTGCTTGCCATCACCCATATTCCCACCAATGCCGGCCTCGTACAGCCGGTCAAAGCCATCGGTGACATATATGGGCAGTATCAAAACACTCATGCGGACAAGACATGGTATATCCTCGATGCGTGCCAGTCCGCCGGAGCATTGCCATTGGATGTACAACAGCTGCGTTGCGATTTTCTCAGCGTCACTGCCCGCAAATTCCTGCGCGGGCCTCGTGGGACAGGTTTTTTATACATATCGGACAAGGCATTGGAAGGAGGTCTCGAACCCCTGTTCATCGACATGCGGGGCGCGGAATGGGTCGAGAAGGATGTATACCGGCCAAGAAAAGATGCTACCCGCTTCGAGGACTGGGAGTTTGCTTATGCATTGGTGCTGGGCGTCAGGACGACGATAGAATATTGTCTGAATATAGGAGTAGATCGCATTGGTCATCAGATCCGGTTTTTATCGGACATCCTGCGCCAGGAACTGTCCACGCTGGACAAGGTACGCGTGTTGGATAAAGGGCCTGAATTGGGAGGGCTGGTTACTTTTACTGTCAAAGATGCCACACCGGAACACCTCGTAGCAGAATTATTAAAAAGAAAGATCAACGTTGTCCCGAGCTACAGGGGTTTTGCAGTCATCGACTTTGATGAGAAAGGAGTACAATGGGCGCTCAGAGCTTCCCCGCATTACTATAATACGCTGGAAGAGATACATAGCTTCCTGTCTGCTGTAAAGGAATTGATCTAAAGTATCTCCGTCAGCTTGTCCAGCATCTTTCCCCAGGCGATCCTGGATTGTTCGACAAAATTCTCCTGTCCGGAAGGCATTTCGTGTGTCAACGTTAGTTCACATCCATCCACGATGGGTGCGATCTCAATGACTACCCGTGAGCCTGCCGAGGGGTCACCAACGGCCCAGGTAAATACCAGACGACGTGGACGGTCGATCTCGAGGTATTTGCCCATATGATTGAACTCCTTCCCCTGCCTCCTGACGACAAAGGAAAAAGTCCCCCCTACCCAGGGTTCGTTGGTGAGTCGCACGATCGTTTCATCCCGGAGACCAGGGCCAAACATGAACTGACCGATCAGGTCAGTGTCAAGCCAGGCGTCAAAAACACGCTCCGCATCTGTGGAAAATAATGCGGTTGCTACGGCATGAACGGGCAATTTTTCGGACATATGTGGTCGGTTTATTTGTTCATTTGCAATGAACATGCCCCTCGGTCATTGTTCTTCTTCCTTCGCCAGTCGGATAATATCCTTCCCCTCGATGATCTTTCGTTCGTACCCCTGTCTTACCACGCGGATCATAGCCAGCGCCAGCTCCTGCAAAGTGCAGAAGCCGGATGGATACAGCGCCCTCCCCAAAGGAAATAACCAGTTGACGTATCTGTAAAAACTATGCGTTCGGACAAGTCCTGGTATAGGTTTTATAAATCCGGGGCGAAAGGCAAATACCTGCCGGAAAGGCAGCCGCATGAGATCATTTTCCGTCTTGCCCTTTACCCTCGCCCACCGGACCCGCCCCTTTTCGCTGCTGTCCGTACCAGCCCCCGAGATATAACAAAAGCTCATATCCGGGTTCAGTCTGCTCAATGTCCGCGCAACCTCCATCGTCAGTGTATAGGTGGTCTGAAAATACTGTTCCGCCCCCATCCCCACCGAGCTGACGCCCAGACAGAAAAAACAGGCGTTGTATCCGCCGAGCTGACCCTCGATGGCGGAAAGGTTGAAAAAGTCGGGATGGATAACCTCCTTCAGTTTGGGATGACTGATACCGGAAGGCTTTCGGTTGATCACCAGGACCGCCTCTACGTCCGGATGTTGCAGACATACGTGTAATACGCCTTCGCCTACCATGCCGGTAGCGCCCGTAATGATCGCTCTGATGGAGGATGGATTCATGTTATTTCACTTCCCTGTCAAAAGCAGCCGTAAGCACCTGCCCGTTGTGCTTTACCTGTACCCAGATCCTGTAAAGCCCCGGCTGCGGGAAGGTATAAGGGAAAGTTACGGAATTATCCATTTTCATACCCCCCATCGTATCCGGGGACATATTCATTTGACGCATCAGAAGAGTAGTACGTTCCTGCTCCGGCATCCCCTTCAAGGTCCTGATCAGCTGATCCACGCTGTCCCTGAAACGCACCCTGTTATCATAGTTGTACTCCTTGTCCGGTGATCCGATCCGCCGTTCCAGGTTGGCCTGCGCCGCCACCGAATACGTACCGACAGGATGAATATGGATATACGTGTTGCCATCGTTCTTTACAATGACCGCATGCCCCTGCATACCCATATAAGGCTCCAGTTTCACCGGTTGCCGGCTGCTGTCATAGACGGCAAAGCGCAGCGTATATAACATCCCGCTCTCAAAACCACCCGTCAGCCCACCGTCCATCACCATATTCGAACCATCCTTCATCCTTACCCCTTTACCGGGCCTCCCGCAGATAATGGCATTATCATCATTCCGGTACGGATTGTCCATAAGGTTGTTCGGCAGCGCATAGGCATAGGCGTCATCAGGGTCATGAGGCTCCGTAACACCAGCGATATTCTTCGTCACTGTCAGCGTATCCCTGATGGTCTCCGTAAATCCCGACGAATAAACGATGTCCGCAAATGCCAGGTATTTACCCGCAGGCAAAGGTGGCAGATTAGCTATAAAATGGGCCGTGTCCTCCCTGTCAGGATGCACATGCGCAAATACATCCAGTCCCGGAAGCCGCATGAGAAAAAGATGCATGATCTTACCATGATCGGGCACCAGGTAAGATAATGATGCCCGCCGTTGATTGTTGTCCGACGTATCGATGGTCATCTCCAACGTGTTCGTACCGTGCGCATCATTTATCCGCATTTCCGCATACATGGGCTTGAACATAAAATGCTGATATCTCTTCGCCCAGTTTCCCCACCAGGCATTACCACCATAGACGACCAGAGATGTCAATAACGCAGCTATCGCAAATGCCACCCGCCTGGACCTCCTTCTGCACAAGGATAGAGCCTCTCCATCTTTGGTGATACCTTCTCCAACGCTGGCGCCTATCACCGTAACCATCAGGACAAAAAGGATGATACCCAAAATTACCAGGCTCACGCTGGTTGCACCAGGCAATTGCTTTTCGGCAGTGGAAATAGCTACAATAGGGACCACCAGCTCCCCCTCTCCCTTGCTGCCTTTTACATGCAGCAGCACGCTGGAAGACCCGTTCTGCATCATCCACACGATACCCGTATAGGCGCCGGGTGACCCTGCCACGGGTTGAAGCACCTCTGCCGGTGGCGCCCCCTTCCTGCCGGAAAAATAATAGACAGGCTGCGTGGTGACGACGACGTCCGCCGGACTTTGCAAATAGACGGTTACTTTGGCCGTACCGGGTATCACATCCGGAGGTCGGATGCTTACCAAAAGATGATAAGGCCCGGCCACTCCTTCCATGGCGACATCCGGGCTACCTACATGCGCGTGGCCACCCTTCATCCATAATATCAATAACAGTATGATAGCCGTTCGTTTCATCTTTTTACCATTTGTATCCATTGCCCCCAGCGCAGACTCAATCTGGCTGTCAGCGTTCCAATAACAATCGCGATCAATATATTCACCGCCAGAACCCCGGGAGGAGAAATGAGGAAGGGATGTATCTTATAGCGGTATGGCCAGTCGGGCGGGTCGCCGAAATACCAGCTGTCCGCCCCAAAGAACCAGTTACGCGCATAGGGAGATTCGATCAGCCAGCCACTCAGCGGATATTCTATGATCAGCATCCCCAATACAAAACAAACGCTCAGCAACAGGGCCTTTACCCATTCGTTCCCTTTCCAGCTCCGCGAGATCCAGTCCATCAGCATGGCAGGGATAAAGACCAGCATGGGAAAATTGGCGGGCTGAAAATGGGTCGTATGCGTAAGAATGGGCCCCAGCTTAGGCTCAGCGGGAAATAATTGGAGGATCCAGTTGGAGAGCGCTATGATAAAAAAATAGCTCAACGCTACGGCCGTCATCCCCCATTTCATCCGCAAGGCCCGGCCAAATACAGGAAGGAACAACAGGGTCGTCGTAGCCGCCACGACATAGAACTGACCTCCACGCATACCCCTCGTATGCAGGAACTCTGTCCCCAGGGTATAGATCATGGTGAGCAGGCTGGCTGCGCTGACGATGAACAGGATACGCAACATGCCTTCCCTCCCTGTGTCGCCCGTATTAAGGTATTTGCTAACGCCTACGCAGGCGCCGAACTGGAGGAACAGCATACCCAGCCCCAACAACACATGTGGAGGTGAAAGAATAGTGACATCCAATCCATAGGCGCTATGCCACCAGTCGTCAAAAGGCGCGGAAGTCAGCATGGCAATGGCCCCCCAGATACAGAACAAGGCCCCCAGCGAACTGTAAAAGATACCCCAGACCCGTACCGTCGAAGCCTTTACGGTCTCCGTAGGGCGGATACTGTTCCAGATGACCTGTATTCCCGAGAACAGGCCGGCGAAAATAGCTCCTAAGTAAATGAGAATATGTGGAGGTGAAAGGAATTTATCCCGTCCGATGCTCCGGTGCCACGAGATATCCCATAATATACCCGTCACCGTCAGTAAGGAAGCCAGCGACACCGCAAATATGTAAAAGGGAAGATATCCTTTCATGATGACAGGCCGGGCGTTGGAAGCCCTGGCCGCAGAAGGAGGTAAGGACGTGGTGAGGCCGATGGACATAAGCTTAGTTTGAATGGTATAATGAGTCGTTCATACCTGTATTCCATAAATATATACAAAAAAACCGCCCTCGGAAGAGGGCGGCCCCGTTGATATGAAAATAATTTATCGGATTATATGCCGTTGAGCACAGAAGACTGCGCAAGATATTTTTTAGAAGGATAGTAGATAAAGAAACAGCTGCCATTCTTCACCAGCGGGATGATCTCTTGACTGACCTCGGTAGGAATAGCAGGGCAGCCAAATGTTGTCCCCATTACACCATACTTATTCAGGATCCTCTGGCTTACATATGGAGCGCCATGGATAACGATGCTGCGTCTGTAAGCATTGTCGTTAAAACCCTTATCCATACCATCGATACGGAGCGACAGCCCGTTGACACCATAATAAGTCTTACGCGTTACATAAAAACCCAGGCTGCTCTTGCAGGACTCATCCTGATTCGAGAACGAGGAGGCAAATTCCTCACCGGAATTGATACCATGCGCTACAAATGTCTTATAAAGTACTTTCTTATTACGTACGTCGATCACATACATTCTCTCCTTTGAAGAAGACTGGCTGAAATCACAAATGGTCAACAGGTCGGAATTATGCAGTGCACCCCTTTTCAACAGCTTGTGATATCCCAGCCAGGCATATTCAAAAGCCTTCAGGCTCAGATCTTCATTCTCCAGGCCCATTATATCATACATGCCAATGGCAGTATTCATTACCATATTGTATTCGGCCTTCATGGCAGCCAGCCGTATAGCTCTTTTAGCTTCTTCCGCTTTGGCAGCCTCAGCAGCAGCCTTAGCCTCTTCCGCCTTGGCCAGCTCAGCAATTCTTGCGCACATGCTCTCGGCAGATACATTATAACGGATGATTTTCTTGATGACGTCGGCAGAGTTATAACCATTGCTCCGGGCGATCATCTCATTGTTACCCGCTACCAGTGCGACAGGAGCTGTCAGCACAAACATCAGCAACAGGATCTTGGCAGCATGAAAGATATTCTTTTTCATAAAAACGGATTTGATATATATGATCCAATGGACGTACCAAATCCTTATTATATGATTATCAATATATTACAAATATCTCTCCGAATGATTCAATCCCGGTTTGGGAAAATTCTCTCTGTTTTAGGAAATTCCCGGTTGGCGTATCCGGATCGTGGGCAGGCCCTGACACAGGCGGGCGTAAAAAAACAGGAATGAAAGCATCCCTGTTTTACCAAACCTAACTGCCTATGAAGACTATAAACTTTATGCGTATTTTTACTATCAGACTGTAGTTCATATACGACAAACAGGGACATTTGGATTTTATTTCTTCAAATTTTTTCTATTCCCCAAGGGATATGCTAAAAGCCTCCGTCCTGGGCGGCAGGGCCCGGACGATGACCTCAGAATAGTGTGGCTATACAGGTGAGGAAAACCCGCCCCATGCCACTCCTCCTGCCGATGGCATGAAGTTTTACCTCTATAGATGTAACTAATCACCGATAATGAACATTTCCAGGTTCTTCCTTCGCATTTATGAGATCTGGCGATTCATCGTCCAATTCTTCAAGGAAGTATTTCTCCCTCCCTATGAATACAAGGAGATTGTCAATCAGTTCTTTCAGATTGGCATCCGGTCGCTGTCGATCATCACGCTGACAGGATTTATCACCGGGGTCGTATTCACCAAACAATCCCGATCCTCCCTCTCGGAGTTTGGCGCCACCTCCTGGCTCCCCTCT
>Ga0105240_10009552_pt1 | contig 13733 bp, 16 predicted proteins | sample KBSC54metaG_FD_80426 | JGI IMG/M metagenome (GOLD analysis project Ga0105240, IMG submission 80426) | Corn rhizosphere microbial communities from Kellogg Biological Station, Michigan, USA - KBS C5-4 metaG | ecosystem: Host-associated > Plants > Roots > Rhizosphere > Soil | place: Michigan, USA... | reverse complement strand
GGTGCTGGTACTCGCGTTGAAGCTGATGCCGCCGATCACGATCGCGGTGCCGCTGTTCGCGCTCGCGAAGCGGCTGCACCTGCTCGATTCGACGCTCGGCCTGATGCTCGCGTATCAAATCTACGCGCTGCCGATGGCGATCTGGATGCTGCTCGCGTTCGTGCGCGACGTACCGGTCGAATACGAGGAAGCGGCCTGCATCGACGGCGCGGGGCTCGCGCGGCGGCTCGTGCAGATCGTGCTGCCGCTGTGCGCGCCGGGGCTGATCGCGACCGCGATCTTCGTGTTCATCGCCGCGTGGAACGAGTTCCTGATCGCGCTGCTGTTCGTGTCGACGCCGAGCCGCTTCACGCTGCCGCTCGCGATCGCCGGCTATGTGACGGAGAACGGCATCGACTGGGGCGACCTGATGAGCGCGGGCTTGATGGCGTCGCTGCCCACGCTGGCCGTGGCCGGCTATGTGCAGCGCTACCTGTTGCGCGGGTTCGCGGGCGGGTTGAAGTGACGCGCGGCAACGCCGCGCCCGATTTCACCGTGTCATGCGCAGCTATGCCGCACCACCTGCGTGACCGGCACGACACGCGTGCGCGACGGGCCGTCGAACGTCCGCATCCGGTCGGCGAGCAGGTCGACCGCCGCGTGCGCGAGGCCGCGCGTGTCCTGCCGGAACGTCGTCAGCCGATAGGCGTCGTATTCGGCGGCCGGGATGTCGTCGAAGCCGACCACGCGCAGGTCGTCCGGCACGCGCAACCCGAATTCGCTGCGCGCGGCGTCGATCACGCCGAGTGCGAGCAGGTCGGACGAACAGAACACGCCGTCGGGCAGTTCGCCGGACGCGAACAGTTGCCGTGCGGCGTCGATCCCGCATGCGTGCGTGTCGGACGGCGTGTCGAGCACGTGCGTGAGCGTCGCGTCGAATGCGTCACCGCGCCCGATCGCATGCTCGAACGCCGCGGCGCGCGACTGTGCGCTGTAGCTCGCGCCGCGCGGCCCGACGAACGCGAGCCGGCGCGCGCCGGCCCGCACGAGCCGCTGCGCCGCATGAGCGGCGCCTGCCGCGTTGTCGCTGACGACGATATCCGCGCCCGGCAGGTTCGCGTCGCGGTTGATCATCACGACGGGGATCCGGTGTTCGAGATACTGCTGCGCCACCGACAGCGGCGGCGACGCGGACGTCATTACGAGGCCCGCGATCCGGTAGCTGAGCAGTTGTTCGAGCGATTGCCGGACCTGGTGCGGGTCTTCCGCGTTGGTCACGAGCGGCGTGAGCGCGCGTTGCCCGAGCGCGGCCATCAGGTCCGTCAACAGCCGCGCGCGAAACGGATTCTCGAAGCCGGCCGTCACGACGCCGATCATGCTGCTGCGCTGCGTGATCATGTCGCGCGCGATCAGGTTGACCTGATAGCCGAGCGCGCGCGCGGCGACCATCACGCGTTCGCGCGTTTGCGGCGCGATGCTCGCCGTCGGCGAGAACGCGCGCGACACCGCGGAGCGCGATACACCGGCCCGCGCCGCGACATCCGACGCCGTTACCCACGGTTTTCTTTCCTTGTCATTCATCGATCATGATCCGTTCGAGCCACGATACGTGCCCGCCGCCCGCCGACTGGATGTCGGCACTCGACGATGCGCGGCTGCTGCATACGCTGACCCTACCGGGCAGCCATGACACCTGTGCGTATACGGTCGACGATCGGCTCGTTCGCACGCAGCGCGCGCCGCTCGATGCGCAGCTCGAGCACGGCGTGCGGCTGCTCGACATCCGCTGCCGGCACGTGCGCGATGCGTTCGACATTCATCACGGCGGCGTCGCGCTCGGCATGACGTTCGACGACGTGCTGGCAACCTGCACGCGCTTTCTCGATGCGCATCCGCGCGAATGCATCGTGATGTCGGTGAAGGACGAATGGCCGGCGCATGCGTGCACGCGCGGCTTCGATGCGACGTTCGACGCGCATCGCGCGCGCCACCCGCGGCTGCGCTGGCATGCCGGCGGCACGTTGCCCGCGCTCGGCGACGTGCGCGGCGCGGTCGTGCTGCTGCGGCGCTTTCGCAGCGGCCGGCCGCTCGGTATCGACCTGACCGCGTGGCCCGACAACGCGACGTTCACGATCGATCATCCCGACGGTGCGTTCGTGATCCAGGACGAATACCGCGTGCCGGTGGCTGCGTCGATCGGGTGGAAGTGGCGCGCGATCGACGCGCTGCTCACGCATCTGCCGACACCGGAAAGCGGCCGCTGGGCGATCAATTTCTGCAGCGGGACGGGGATGGGCGCGAATCCGTCGACGGTCGCGCATGGCGACGGCCGGGTGCAGGGCATTCATGCGCGGCTGGCCGAACGATTGCGTGAGCAGCGCGGCCCGTGCGGTGCGATGCTGCTTGATTTCTGCGATGACGACGATTGGGCGCTGGTGCGCGCGCTGATCGAGTGCAACGACCATGCGCGGGCGCCGGCCGTCTGGCGCAAGGCGTTTCGCTGTTAGCGGAGCTTCGCGGTGAAGAACGCGAGCGCCTTTGCGTCGAGCGCTCGGTGAAAAGCGGCGCGATCGAATCCGTTTGCGTCGGTGCAAATCCGCGGCGCAATTTGTTTCAATGCGTCGGAACACGGCGCGACAAACGCGAAATGCGCGGTGTTCGGAACGACGTGGAATTCCGGCCGCTGAGGCAGCAAGCCAGCCAGCGCGGGGATCGTTTCCGGCTCCACGCCGTCGCCGCCCGATTCGGATGCCCATAGCTGGATCGGCGCATGTATATCTTTCAGCGTGTCGGCGCTCGGGAATTCGTCGAGCGGGTCGGCGAGCACGTAGGCCTTGATGCGCGGATCGTGCGTCAGCGGCTGGCGTGGCAGGTCATGGTCGCGGATTTGCTTGCAGATCAGCCAGGTCGGGTCCGGGCAGGCCACCCGCGCGTGCACGAAATCCGGATTGGCACCGGCCAGCACGAGGCCTGTATAGCCGCCGCGCGAAAAACCGAAGAAGCCGATCCGGGCGGGATCGATTCGAGCGGCGTCGGGTGCGCGGCGGGCCGCCGAGCCGGCGTGCGTCGGCCGGATCCATGCCGCCGAACGTGTCGCGCCGACGATGGAGCGTCTGTTCTTCATCGAGTGCTTGTTGCCTCCAGGGCAAAAGAGCACTCATTCTTCAAACGGTGGAAGAAGCGCCCCCTAGTCAGGAGCACGTGGATCGCAATTGATCATGCCCTGGTTCATTTCCTGTCGACGCGAATACGTGACTCGTGCATTCTTATGAGTATTCATCCGGCCGGCTTCCCGAAGCTTGAGGGTCGCGAGACTTTTAGTCATCCAGACTTTGACCGAATGAACGATAGTTTCAGCCTATTGAAGCTTCATCACTCGTGGAGGTCAATCATGGTTTTGAAACTTTACCCGGAGCATAAGAAACTTGCGCTGAACAGGGACATTGTTCACCGGGGTGCCGGTACCAAGGGCGTCATGCAATACGGCGTTGTGGTCTTTCACTTGCAACAGGTGTTGAGTCATTTCGCCAGACAAAAAAAATACGACATGTTCTATATCGGCGTCACCAGCAATAAGGAAGCCCGGCTGAAGGATCACCAAGTCAACAAGCCCGATTACACATGGATGGTTCCGGTATACGAGGAGGATGCCATCAATGTGAGTAACGCTTTCGATCTCATGGAACAAGAGGCCATCGATTTTTTCAGGACCGGCTTCACAGACACCAACAGTGGTCAGAAATTGGCATGCGGGAACGGTCCGAGGGGGGCTTCACCGAAGATGTGTCTCTATGTATTGGTCCGCGAAAAGCCAGGATTGAACGGAAAGACCTGAGCGCCCGGTACTACCAGGTTGAGCGACGGCCGTTCTGAACGAACCAGCCCGATCGCCGCGGCTGTCGTCGTGCTGGTGGCATGGCTCGCCGACAATCGACGCTTGAGGAAGCGCCTGCGTGACCGGGGGGAAGATCCGCGCTCACGGAGGTCGTGTTCCACGTACATCAGGCATGGCCGGATTCCACGATAACGCCGCGATACCGTATCACCGCGTCGCGATCGCCACCGCCGCCCCCGCCATCGCGGCCGCGCTCGTGCGATTCGCGATCCGCTTCGCGCGCGCCGACGTCAGGAAGGCCCGCGCACGCACCGCGAGCAGCGACCAGAAGCAGTCGGCGAGGATCAGCACCGCGAGCATCGTGCCGACCAGTTCGGCCCACGCGAGAACGCCCACGTGCGTCAGATCGACGATGGTCGGCAGCAGCGCAAGATAGAACAGCATGATCTTCGGATTGCCGAGCGTGACCAGCATGCCCGCGACGAACATGCGCCACGGCGACTGGCCGCGCGGCAGGTCGTCCGCGCCCGTCCCGGTCGGTGCGGTCCACATCTTCCACGCGAGGAACAGCAGGTATGCGACGCCGAGCAGTTTCAGCACGATCAGGCCCGTCTCGAACGTGCGTGCGAACGCGGACAGCCCGGCGACCGCGAGCGTGAGCCACAGTGCTTCGCCGAGCCACATCGCCGCGAGGAACGGCAGCACGTCTCGCACGCCGTTCGTCAGCACGCGCGCGACGAGCGCGGCGACGCTCGGGCCGGGCGTGCCGGCGGTGACGAGCAGGGCGAAGGCGAAGACGGCAAGCGCGGACAACGTCATGACGGACCTCGTGGGCGGGGCATTCGAAACGTATGAAGTTTCGATTATAGTGACGGCCGTTCCAGACTGCCTGCCTGAATTGCCGTCATGACTGCATCGATCCTGATCCGTCCCGCCACGCGGGAAGACGCGGCCGCGATGGCCGCCGTGGAAGTCGCCGCCGCGCAGCGGTTTCGCGAGATCGGCATGACCGACGTCGCCGATGGCGAGCCGACCGATACGGCCGATGTGCTCGCACGCATCGACGGCGGCCGCGCGATTGTCGCGGTCGATGCGCAGGGCGCGTGCGTCGGGTTTGCGTTCTACCGGCTGCTCGATGCGCAGCGGCTGTATCTGGAGGAACTGGATGTTGCGCCGTCGCATGCCGGACAGCGGATCGGCGCGCGCCTGATCGAACAGGTGACGGCGCGCGCGGTGCAGCAGGGTATCGTGCAGGTCGTGCTGTCGACGTTCCGCGACGCGCCGTGGAATGCGCCGTACTACACGCGCCTCGGTTTCCTGATCATCGACGACGCGTCGCTCGACGATACGCTGCGCGCGGTCCGCGCGCATCACGTCGCGCGCGGGCTCGACGAGACGCAGCGCGTGTTCATGCGCGCGGACGTGCGCGCCTGAACACGTGCTGCCCGGCCGTCAGGCCGCGTCGCTCAGCGCCGGGTAGTCGGTGTAGCCCGTTTCGCCTTCCGCGTAGAACGTCTCCGGCACCGGCTTGTTCAGCGGTGCGCCGAGTTCGAGGCGGCGCGGCAGGTCGGGGTTCGCGATGAACAGCTTGCCCCATGCGATCGCGTCGGCGCTGCCGCTCGCGAGTGCGGCCTGCGCGGTGTCGGGCGTGAACTGCTCGTTCGCGATCAGCGGGCCGCCGAACGCTTCCTTCAGGCGCGGGCTCAAGTGGTCGCCCGAATACGATTCGCGCGTGAAGATGAACGCGATCTTGCGGCGGCCGAGTTCGCGCGCGACATAGCCGAACGTTGCCGCCGGATCGGAATCGCCCATCGTGTGCGCGTCGCCGCGCGGCGCGAGGTGCACGCCGACACGGCCGGCGCCCCACACGTCGACCGCCGCGTCGACCACTTCGAGCAGCAGGCGCGCGCGGTTCTCGATCGGGCCGCCGTAGGCATCGGTGCGGCGATTGGTGCTGTCCTGCAGGAACTGGTCGAGCAGGTAGCCGTTCGCGCCGTGGATCTCGACGCCGTCGAAACCGGCCGCCTTCGCGTTCTCGGCACCCTTGCGGTACGCGGCGACGATGCCCGGAATTTCGTCGAGTTCGAGCGCGCGCGGCGTCACGTACGGACGCTGCGGACGCACGAGGCTCACGTGGCCGCCCGCGGCGATCGCGCTCGGCGCGACCGGCAGGTCGCCGTTCAGGAACACCGGATCGGAGATCCGGCCGACGTGCCAGAGTTGCAGCACGATGCGCCCGCCGGCCGCGTGCACGGCCTGCGTCACCTGCTTCCAGCCTTCGACCTGCTCATCGGACCAGATACCGGGCGTGTCCGCGTAGCCGACGCCCTGCGGCGTGACCGAGGTCGCCTCGGTAATGATCAGGCCGGCCGACGCGCGTTCGGCGTAATAGCGGGCCATCAGTGCGTTCGGCACGCGCGTCGCGCCCGCACGGGAGCGGGTGAGCGGCGCCATCACGATGCGGTTCGGCAGGGTCAGGTCGCCGAGGGTAACGGGATCGAACAGCGTGGGCATGACAGATAACCTCTTCTCGAAAGGCGGGCGCGCCATCGCGTCATGCGCAACGCGGGCCCGCGTGGCCGATACGGCCGGTTGGCTAGAGATCGCGGCGCAAAGCGTCGTGAAATGCGTCGATGACGGCCTCGTTGCGCCGGAAGAACGCCCACTGGCCGATCCGCGTCGACGTCACGAGCCCCGCGCGCTGCAGCGTCGCGAGGTGCGCGGAGACGGTCGACTGCGACAGCCCGCAGCGCGCGTCGATCTGCCCCGCGCAGACGCCGTGGTCGTACGGCAGCGTCTGCGCCGGAAAATGCTCGCCCGGCGTTTTCAGCCAGTTGAGAATTTCACGGCGCACGGGGTTGGACAGCGCTTTCAGGATCGCGTCGATGTCGATTTCGGTCGGCATGGATGGAGCAGGTGTTTTCGGTCGGGCAGACGGGTATCGTCGATGGGCGAATCATATATCGTAATTTGACGATATGTTTGAAAGCACTGCTGGCTATGGGGTTGATAGCTGTCGACCGAGGCGATTCGCTATCGTCGCGCGAGGTTGACCGGCGCTGCACGCATGGCTGCCGCAGGCGCTCCTTCTACAGTTGGCGGACGCAACCAATTCCGGCTTTGCGTTGTCTCGCGCGGACCGCGGGTAATGCAATCAGATGTCGCGTGTACGGGGAATGACGACTGCCTGGCCGTGCAATCTGCCGTCCGTATCGAGAAGTTGCCACAGTGTTGCTTCCTCGATCATGAAGCGCTGGCCGGATTTCGTGATGCGAACCCCTTTGTAACCGGTCTCGTAACCAAGCCGCTGTACGCGTGCGAGGAATTGCTGCCGTTCCTCGCGATTCGGAGCTTCGGCAGAGAGCCGGGACGGAAGCCGGGTGATTTCATCCCAGCCATATCCGAATCGGCGCTGCGCGGCCTTGTTGGCATAGATAAAAAGCGGATCGGGGTCGGTATTGTGTGCAAGCACTGCGAACGGCGCGCTCTCGTAGAGCCACTCGGTTGCGTCATTCTCGGGAATGGTGGCCGGCACGAGCGGGCGACCGAGCAGTCGGGCATGGCTGTCGGCAAGCAACTGATAGAAGGCTGGATTGCGAAAGAGCGGAGTCATCTGACACATCACGGGAATATTGGACGCCGTTACGATACAGCAGCTTCATGCGACGCTGCGTATCGTGCCGGATCACGCGGGTACGCCATTCCGAACATGGCAGCCGGGGGCGAAGCGCTGAACATGAGTGCGAGACTCAGCGCACCGATGCAAAACAGGTATTCGACTGAACCGCTTTCCCCAACGGATCGGCAGCGCGCGACGGATTCTGCGTCCATCGCCGTTAAAGTCATACCCGCAACCAGGTCTGTCGCCATGTCACTCATTTCCGTCGCCTTTGCAAGAATCCGGCTCTCTCGCGTGCTGCCGGCCGCCCGAACCCTGTCGTGCGCGATTCCGCTCGCGGCCGCCGGTGCCGCAATCGGCGTGCTGGGCGGCGCGTGTCCGGCCGATGCCGCCACGCAGCGCGAACGTCTCGAGGCCCCGGTCAAGGCCGTGGCCGACCAGCGCGTGGCCGTCGATACGCCGCAAGGCAGCGCGGTGCTGCCCGTCTATGCCGATCATCCGCTCGACACGGCCGCGCCCGACGTCACGCGCGTCTTCATCGTGATTCACGGCACGCTGCGCAATGCCGACGCGTACTATGCGTCGGGGCTCAAGGTCGTCGAGAAGGCCGGCACGGCCGGGCAGGGCACGATGGTCGTCGCCCCGCAGTTCCTGACGCGCGCCGACACGCGCGCGTTTTCGCTGCCCGCGCAGACGCTGGCCTGGACCCAGGAAGGATGGAAGGGCGGCGAGCCGGCGCGCCAGCCGGGCCCGGTCAGTTCGTTCGCCGCGCTCGATGCGTTGCTCGCGCATTTCGCCGATCGCAGCCTGTACCCCGCGCTGTCGACCGTGGTCGTGATCGGTCATTCGGCCGGCGCGCAATTGCTGCAGCGCTACGCGGTGGCCGGGCACGAAGGCGATGCGCTGGTGCAGGCCGGCATCGCCGTGCGCTATGTGGTCGCGAACCCGTCGAGCTACCTGTATTTCGACGACGAACGGCCGGACGCCCAGGCAATCGCGGGCGGCGCCTGCCCGCGCGCGACGCAATGGAAATACGGGCTGAAGTCGGCGCCGCCTTACGTCGCGTCGCAGGACGTGCGCGAACTCGAAACGCGCTACGTCGCGCGCCACGTCGTGTACCTGCTCGGGCAGGCCGACACGAACCCGTATACGCATTTCATCGACCGCTCGTGCGCGGCGATGGCGCAAGGGCCGTACCGGCTCGCGCGCGGGCTCGCGTATTTCGATTACCTGAAGAAGCGGCACCCGGACGATCTCGCGCAGCAGGTCGTCGAAGTGCCGGGCGTCGGGCACGACAATCTCGGCATGTTCACGTCCGCTTGCGGGCTGGCCGTGCTGTTCGGCCAGGCGTTGCCGCAATCGTGTCCGGTCGTCGCCGGAACGGCGCCGGTCGTGCGCGCGGCGGGGCAGTGAGCGCGCGTGCGATAGGCGCGGCGACAATGGATCGATCAGGAAAATGCAGGAATCGACAAGATAAATTCATTTCCCAAGCTGGGGCTCACGGTTCAGGATGACGGCGTTGCCAGGAGCGCTCCATGAACATCACGATCCTCGACGATTACTTCGACACGCTCCGCACGCTGCGGAGCTTTCGCAAGTTGGACTGTCATGCGGTCACGATCTGGAACGGTCACGAGCCGGGCGTCGACGCGCTGGCTGAACGCCTGCGCGAAACGGCGACGATCGAGCCGTTGATCCTCGACCTGCTCGAATGGATCGGGCCACGTGCGCGGCCTTATGACGAGGTGATCGACGCATGGCGCACGTCGTGCCCGCGCCTGCCGGTGTGGGAGGAAGCCTGCGCGCGCGGCTACGTGGTCCGGCACCATGTACCCGGTGGCATCGCGGAGGTCAACGTGAGCGATGCCAGCCGCGCCCACCTCCGGGCCGCGCGCACCTGATCGCGCCGGGGCGATCGACAGGCGGTTGCGACGCCGCACGTCATGCCGTTTTTTCCCCAACCGGCGGCGCGTCCGGATCGAATACCGTCAATCCTTCCGTCGGGTCCATCGGCAGGTCCCACGGACGGGCGGCGATGGCCCGTCTCGCAGCGTCGTAGCCGGCCTGCCGGCGCGCCGCGATGCCGGCCGGCGTGAAATCGATGTCCTTCAACTGATTGTCGCCGTCGAGTCGCGGTGCCGCGAGCTTGATCAGGTGCATCGTGGTTTCGCACCCCCACGCGGCGAGCCGGCGCACGGCCGGCGACGCGCGTTCGGCTTCCGGCACGTGCCGGACCAGTTCGCGGATCACGTGGCGCAGCCGGTGGATCTGCTGCTGGCGCGCGATGTGGCTGTCGGTGCGGCTCGCGTACTGGATGTCCTTCTGCCGTTCCGACACCTGCCAGATGCTCTCGGGCTCCAGGCCGGCCGGATTCCACATCTGCACCGAGAAGATGATCGAGCTCCGGCGCGGATTGTCGTCGAGCACGACCTCGACCGGCGTATTCGAATACACGCCGCCGTCCCAGTACGGCTCGCCGTCGATCCGTATCGCCGGGAACGCGGGCGGCAGCGCGCCCGAGCTCATGATGTGGTCGATTCCCAGGTGCGTGTCGCGCGAATCGAAATAGCGCATCGTGCCCGTGCATGCATTGACCGCGCTGACGGTCAGGCGCGGGCGGCCCGCGTTCAGCAGGCCGGGATCGATCAGCGACGCGAGCGTGTCGCGCAGCGGCGCGATCCGGTAGTACGACGCGCGATCGACGCCGAGGCGGACCATTGGGCCGAGCCACGATGCCGGATTGGGCTGGAAGAATCCCGCGATGCCGCCGCCGATGATCGTCAGCTCGGCCAGCATCTTGTCCCAGCCGGGCAGCAGCGCGGGCACGTCGAAGCGGGTCCGTTCGGTCACGCGCTGCCAGAACGTCAGCATCTTCTCGTAGCGCCGCTCCGGCGGATTCCCGGCGATCAGCGCGGCGTTGATCGCGCCGATCGACGTGCCGACCACCCAGTCGGGCCGGATGCCGGCTTCGTCCATCGCCTGGAAGACGCCGAGCTGGTACGCACCCAGTGCGCCGCCGCCCTGAAGCACGAGCACGACTTGCCCGGGGAGATCCATTCGTGCCGGCTGGCTCGCGGTCATGGCTTGCCTCGCTGCGTGTGACAGTGGGTCGGATCCGAACAGTTCGATTCAGTGTAGGCGATCGGCGGCGGGGGATCGGCATTGCCACGCGCATCGGCAGGCATGCGCCGCCGTACGGCGGGCGTCACGCGTCCGGGTACGGTGTGCCGTCCTTGTGCAGGAACCGGCCGTCGCTGCTCGGGCTCATCATGTCGATGTCGGGGCAGGTGATCACGTCGTCCGGCGAGCGCGAGCCCACCTCGAGATAGACGGCGACCGCGTTCGACCGGTTGACGAGGTGATGGCCGTTGCCGGAGCCTTTCGGAAACGCCGCGCAGTCGCCCGCGCGCAGCACGGTCTCGCCGCCGTCCTCGATCATCACGAGTTCGCCTTCGAGCACATACACGAATTCGTCTTCGGCGGAATGCCAGTGGCGCTGGCTCGACCAGCCGCCCGGCGGCACGCGCATCAGGTTGACGCCGAAATCGCGCAACCCGCCGACGTCGCCGAGGCGCTGGCGGATGCGCTGCGCGCACGGCGCGTCGAACGGCCGCGGATAGCCGCTGCCGCGGCGTTCGGGCACGGTGCGGAGGTCGATCCTGGGCATGGGCGGCTCCGTTTGCCACGCGGGCGAATGGGACGATGACCATTGTAGGCGGCCGCCGCCCGCAGTTCGTCCGCGCGTTTCGTGGCGGGCCGCTTCATTCGACGGTGATCGTCTCCTTCATGTACGGATGAATCCCGCAGAACACCTTGTAGACGCCCGGCTTGTCGAAGCGGAACGAGTACGTCTCGTCCTGGTCGAGCGCCTTCGAATGAAAGATGCCGGCGTCGTTGACGACGGTGTGCGGCTCCGCGTCGAGGTTCTTCCACGTGATCGTCGTGCCGGCCTTGATCGTGGTCGACATCGGCGAAAACATGAAGTTGCGGATCGTGACCAGCGGGCCGTCCGGGCCCTGCGCGAACGCGGCGAGCGGCGTGCCGGCGGCGGCCGCGCACAGGATCAGCGCCGCGATGATTTTTGGTTGCTTGAAGCGGGTCATGTCGGTCTCCTTATGTCTATCAGGCCAGCGTCGCGTCGTGCAGCGCCGACGCGGCCGGGTGGCCGGCGAACTCCACCGTCGTCACGCCGAGCATCTTCGGCAACTGGTCGCGCGGCACCGTGAGCGGCACGGGGCCCGGGCCGTTGCCGGCCGTCGGCTGCGGGAACGCGGTGGAACGCGCCGTGTGGAACGTCACGTTGCCCTCGACCTTCGACACGATCTGGTGGATGTGCCCGTTCAGCACGGTGACCGAGCCGAAGCGGCGCAGCAGCGCCATCGTCTGCGGCGCATCGCCGGTGCCCCAGCCCCACGGCTCGTAGATGGTCCACATCGGCATGTGCGAGAACACGACGATCGGTGTGCTCGACGAGCGGCCCTTCAGATCCTGCGCGAGCCACGCGAGCTGGTCGTCGCCGAAGCTGCCGAGCCCGTTCGGCTTGAAATGCATCACGTTGACGAGGCCGATGAAGTGCACGCCCGCATGATCGAAGCTGTAATAGCCGCGGTTGTCCGACGCCTTGCCGAACCGGCCGAAATATTCGGCGCCCGAACCGTCGGTGACGTCGTGCTCGCCGGGCACCGTATGCAGTTCCGACACGCGCAGCGCGGACAGCAGTTGCGACGCGTGGTCGAATTCCTCCGGCTTGGACAGGTGCGTGATGTCGCCGGTATGGATGGTCAGCGCGGGCATCGCCGGCATCCCGTTGACGAGTTCGATCGTCTGCCGCAGCGTGGCCGACACGTCGGGGTTGGCATCCTTGTTGAAGCCGATGTGCGTGTCGCTGATCTGCACGAACAGCGGCCGGCCCGCGTCGGCCGGGCGTGCGTCGCCGGTTTGCGCGAGCGCGAGGTCGAACGGCGTCAGGATGCCGCCCGACAGCGTAAACAGCGTGCCGAGGCCGCCGAAGGCCATGCATTGCAGGGCCTTGCGGCGCGACGGGCGGGTGGGATTCGATGAAGACATGGGAGCCTCGCAATCGTGTGACGAAACGGGACGGCCGGATCGTCCTGGAATAAACCGGCGCCTTCGTGTGCCATACCGGCGCAGCGACGGTTTTATTCCCGCGATGCGTGAATTCGGCCACCGGTGCCGGCGGACGCGCAAGGCGGCCGTCGGGATACCGAACGATGACTTGTTAATGTCCTGTAATCGATACGTCACATTTGCGTCATGGCCGCCCGATAGCCTGCGACACCGAGTCACCTCTCCGGAGCCCCTTCATGCCGAATCTCGCGGCAACGGAAACCAGCGGCGCGGCCAGCCAGCGCACCCGTACCCTCAGCTTCGCGCTGTTTTTTCTGATCATTGCCTGCGGCATCGTCTATAGCCTGCGCTGGGACACGGTGCGCAACCTCATGCTCGCGCGGGTGCTGACGCTGCCCGCGTCGATCGCGCTGTCGGCAGTCCTGTACCGGGCGCTACGCGGGCTGTTCTGACCGGCGTTGGCCGACGCAACCTCCGGCGCGCGGCACGCGGCCGGTCCCATCGAATTTCAATCCGACACAAGACGCTACCGATGGATATCAGTTTCGATCCGAACCGCACCGCGCACGCCTCGGCGTGGCGCGTGCTCCCCAACCGCTGGGATGCCGTCGCGTTTCCGCTGATCATCTGCCTGCTGGCGATGGCGATCGTCGGCTTCCATCAGACGATGGCGCCGATCGGCGTGCTGCAGACGCAGAAGATCTCGCTCGATCCGTCGAACCTGCCCGAATACGCGTTGCGCACCACGCTGCGGATGCTGGCCGCGATGGTCGCGTCGCTCGTGTTCACGCTCGTCTATGGCACGCTCGCCGCGAAAAGCCGCCGTGCGGGCATGGTGCTGATCCCGATCCTCGACATCCTGCAGTCGGTGCCGGTGCTCGGCTATATCTCGTTCACGGTCACGTTCTTCCTCGCGCTGTTCCCGGGCCGCGTGCTCGGCGCGGAGCTTGCGGCGATCTTCGCGATCTTCACGAGCCAGGCATGGAACATGACGTTCAGCTTCTACCAGTCGCTGCGCACGGTGCCGCGCGACCTGAGCGAAGTGTCGCGCGGCTTTCACCTGACGCCGTGGCAGCGCTTCTGGAAGCTCGATGTGCCGTTCTCGATGCCGGGCCTGATCTGGAACATGATGATGTCGATGTCGGGCGGCTGGTTCTTCGTCGTCGCGTCGGAGGCGATCACCGTCGGCAACCAGACGATCACGCTGCCGGG
>Ga0105240_10009550_pt1 | contig 13734 bp, 17 predicted proteins | sample KBSC54metaG_FD_80426 | JGI IMG/M metagenome (GOLD analysis project Ga0105240, IMG submission 80426) | Corn rhizosphere microbial communities from Kellogg Biological Station, Michigan, USA - KBS C5-4 metaG | ecosystem: Host-associated > Plants > Roots > Rhizosphere > Soil | place: Michigan, USA... | reverse complement strand
CTTGATGAATGTGATTCAGCGCATCGTCGCACCGATCGGGCGGCGCATCGATGAAGCCAACCCCTATGTCGATGGGCGCCTGCCGGATGGATCGCGCCTCAATGTGGTCATTCCGCCCGTGGCGTTGGATGGGCCGCATGTTTCCATCCGAAAATTCAAGGCTGTGCCATTCTCGGGCGAGGATTTGGTGCGCAACGGCACCATGACGACGGAAGGCCTTCGCTATCTGTCGGGCGCCGTGCGCAATCGCCGCAACATCCTGATCTCAGGGGGAACGGGTTCGGGCAAGACCACCCTCCTCAACGTGCTCAGCTCCTATGTCGGGCCCAAGGAACGTATCGTCACCATCGAGGACACTGCGGAATTGCGGCTGCAGATGGCGCATGTGGTGCGAATGGAAACCCGCGCCGCCACCATGGACGGCGCCCGGGAGATCACCGCTCGCGACTTGTTGCGCAATGCGCTGCGCATGCGACCCGACCGCATCATCCTGGGCGAAGTGCGCTCGCATGAAGCCATCGAAGTGCTACAGGCGATGGGCACCGGCCATGACGGTTCGATGGCGACTATCCACGCCAACGGCCCCTCCGACGCCTTGGAACGCCTGGAAATGCTAGTGGGATTGCACGGCTTTTCCAGCGATCTGCGCTCGGTCCGGCGCTTCATCGTCAGCGCGGTCGATATCGTGGTTCAGACCATGCGCGGCGCGGGCGGCCAGCGTTCGGTTTCCAGCGTGGTCGAGATCACGGGCCTGGAAGGCTCCCACTATATGCAACGCGAAATCTATCGCGGCTCCGAACAAGCCGAGCGGAAAGGCGCGGCGATATGACATCGCTTGTCGCCGGCTCGATCGCATTGCTTTGCTTCGCAGCAGCCGCGCTGCTGGTCGTACGCATGGCTGCGGCACATATCCGGGCGACCGATCTGCGCCGTCTCAAGGACCTGCTGGATGTGCATGTGGAAAAAGCACTCCAGCCGCATGCGGGATTCATGAAGCGGTTGCCGCCCTTTCTGGAGCGGAAGCTCGTGCGCGCCGGATGGGAACCCTCGCGGCGCCAGATCGTGGCGGGAGCGGCGGTCATGTCCCTCGCAATCCTGACCGCGGTCATAACGGCCGGGATGTTTGCGGGATTGCTGTCGGCGGTCACGCTTGTGCTGCTGGTTCTGGTCGCGCTCGAATATCGCGCGGGCGTCCGCATGCGGCTTCTGTCGGACTGCATGCTGGGATTCCTGGAGCGCATGCGTCAACTTCTTTCCGTCGGCAACAGCCTTTCGATGGCGCTGGAGCGAACGGTCGAAAATTCGCCACCCATCGTGACGCAGTGCCTGGCCCCGACAGTGCGCCGCATCGCCAATGGCAGCGGTGTTGCCGAGAGCCTCGAACGCGCCGCCGCCGAGATGGATATTTATGAGCTCCATCTTCTGGCGACCGCTACCCGCACCAATATGCGTTTCGGCGGTTCCATGACGACGATCCTGCGCAACATCATCGAGAATATCCGCCGGCGCGCTTCCATCGAACGTGAACTGCGCGCCAACACCACCCAGATCCGCGCCAGCGCCTGGGTGCTGGCATTGCTGCCCGTGTTGGTCGCCACCCTGGTGATACTGACAAATCGCGACTATTCCCGCTGGTTCCTTGCGACCGAAAAAGGCCACCACATGCTCGCCTACGCGGTCTGCTCCCAGATCGCGGGCGCCATGTGCATGCGCATGATCATACGGACCCGGTATTGACCATGAGCTTTATTCTCACCTGGCTGTTGTTCGTCGCATGCGGTCTGACCGGAGGATTGGCGCTTGCGCGCGGTGTCCGCAATTATGCCACCGAACAGGTGGTGGCACGCCGCTTCCGTCAACACATCTCCCCCACCCTGGCGCCGTTGTGGCCGATGCTCCATGGCCGCGCCTTGCTCGAGAATTTCGGCCGCAAGGTGGCCGGCGCGGATTCGGTGCGCGGCCTGCAGGAATTACTTCTTCAGGCCGGATTTTTGTCTTCCGGCGCGGTTTTCCTGTTCGCGGGCCTGCGCCTGATCGCCGCCTTGGTGGCGGCCGGTCTCACATTGCTTCCGAACTGGTTGCGCCATGGTGCGATCGGTTCGGGTGATGCCGCGATGGCGTTCTTTCTGGGCTTTGCCGTCTATCGCAGCTTCAGCATATTCCTGAAGCTGCGCAGCGAAACGCGGCAGCGCGAAATGCGCCGCGAGCTTCCCTACATTCTGGATTTGCTGTTGATGGTGCTGGACAGCGGCGTCAGCATCGACCAGGCGTTGCAACATGTCAGTCTTCAGATCGGGCGTGTCGCGCCGCTCTCCGGCCAGATGCTGGCCCGCTACATTGCCGATACCGAAGACGGTATGCCCTATGACAAAGCGCTCGACCGATTGGCGCAACGGCTTGCACTCAGCGAAGGCCGCGATTTCGCCAGCCTGCTGAAGCAGAATCTTTTCCAAGGCGGTGAACTTGCCCCGCCCCTGCGCCGCCTGGCCACCGACATCAGTGAAACCAGATTGTCCCTCGCGCGGGAACGGATGGGCCGCAAATCGGTACTGCTGACCTTGGTCATGCTGGCGTTTTTCATGCCCGTGCTCCTGATCGCCATCGCTGCGCCCGCCATCTCCGACGTGTTGGGCACCATGCACAACGTCGCGCAGGACATGAATGCTTCAAAGGTGCGAAAATGAAACCTGGACTATTCTGCTTGCTGGGATTGTTGGTATCGGCATGCGCCACGCCGGCGTCCATCACGGCACAGACCGAAGCGGTGGCGCCGGCACCGGCCGCGGCCATGACGCCGGTCGCCCAGGCCCATCTTTATCTGGGAATTGTCGACGGGCTGATCCGGCAGCAGCGTTATGAAGCCGCCATCGCTTTCCTGGCCAAATTCCAGAAGACCGAGACGCTCACGCCGCGCTACCATAAGCTGGCAGGCGATGCCCTGTCGGGCGCGGGCCGCACCGATGAAGCAATCGCCGCCTACCGGCAAGCCTTGCAATCCGATCTCGCGGCGCAGGCCTATAACGGGATCGGACGGGCCCTGTCGGCCAGAGGCGACTGGGTCTTGGCCGCTGACAATTTCCGCCGGGCCGCCACGCTGGATCCCGCCAACGCGACTTATCTCAACAATTTCGGCTATGCGCAGCTAAAGCAGGATTTCCGCGGACCAGCCCTGGCGCCGGTGGTGAGCGAGTTGCAGCGGGCGCATGAATTGGATCCCGACTCCAATCTGATCCGCGCCAATCTGGCGCTGGCGCTGTCTTTGTCCGGTTCACGCGCGCAATTCCTGGCCTTTCTGGACACCATCACGGACCCGGGCCGGCGCAGTGAGATCGCCGCCTTCTCGGCGAATTGGGCCCCGGCCTGGACAGGCGACACCGGCATCAAGGGGGGGGCGCCATGATTCATCGCGTCGGTCCGGCACTGTGCGCTCTCCTGTTGGGTCTGTGCGGGTGCGCCGATAACGGCGTCAAACCATCGCCCACCACCGACCAGGTGATCGCGGCGCAGCTTCGCGCGCGAGGCAATCGGGGCGAAATCAGCGGACCGGAAGTGAGCGCGATTGCGGACGCTTATCATCAGCAGATCGCCAAACCGACCCAGAAATCTCAGTCCCCATCGTCCGGAATTCCGGACAGCGGCATCACCCCCTAACCTCAATGACCAAGGAGAGCATGTCATGCGTACAAAATTGAAGAATCTAGCTCAGGAATTCATCGCGAATGAGAGCGGCTTGTCGGCGGTCGAATACGGCCTTCTGGCAGCCGGCATCGCAGTAGGTCTGTGGACGATCATTTCCGAAATGGGAACGGATCTGCAGCTGATCTACACCTCTGTAAAGACGGACATAGCCGGCGCTGCGCCCTGAACGGGCGGAGCGCGGGATGTGAGACGGAGCTTTTCCATGATGGAAAGGGTACGCCGGCGGTTGTGCGGCGACATCCGTGCGACGACGGCCGTCGAGTTCGGCATCGTGGCGCCGCTGCTGTTTGCCGTCATGTTCGGCATTCTCGCGTTCGGCCTGCAATTCGCCACCCGCCTCGCTGTCACCTACGCCGCGACGGAAGGAGGCCGCGCAGCCGTCGGTGGCCTGTCTGATACCGAACGCGAGAGCCTGGCGCGAGCCGCCATAACCCGCGCACTGACCGCGATGTCGCCATTGGTCGACCCCACCAAGGCAACGGTCAATGTCATCCAGGCTGACCAAGCCAGCGACCATAAGATCAACATCAGCATCGCCTATAGCGACACGCGTTTCGCCTTGCTGCCCTTTGTCCCCAATTTCAGCACCCTCAACCCCGTTGCGGTCGAATATTATGTCACCGATCCATCCGGCTGAAATCGCGTCGCGCGATGCCGACCAGGGCATCCTGCCCGGGCTGCGCCGAATTCTGGGCACGGCGTCGCCGCGGGCTTGTCACGGCGCTTTGGCGCAGACGGCCCGATTGCTGGAGGATGAATTCGGCTTTTCCATTCTGATGGCTGCGGAAATCGCCCCCGGACCCGTGATCGTCTGGCAGAGCGATGGCCCCCTGCGCGAAAACGGGCCGGCGCTCCGCGCCTGGCTCCAGCGCGCCAGCCATCATCCCGGACGTTCCCTGGCATTCGGAGACGCCGCCGCAGGCATATTGATGACCGGCACTCCGGGCCCCGGCGCGCCCATGATCGCACTCATCGCCGACGTGATCCTGTTGCCGCCAAAACTGGAAACGGCAATGCGCGATGTCGCGGAGTTCAGTGCCCGCCATCTGTATCATCTACGGACCGAGGAAGAAAATATGCGCCGCCGTCAGCGGCTGGACGCCGAAGGCGCCCGGGACGCTGCGCTTGTGCGCGCCAGTGCCGATCTGGTCTGGGAAGCCGGCGGAGACGGCATCATTCATGTGACACATATCTTCCACGACCGCCGCGATTTGGCGCGGCTGTTCGAAGGCAAAGCCTTGCGCGACATTCCTGCGGGCGCGTTGGATCTGCAAAGATCCGCGGAAAAAGGAGAGATATTGCGCTCGCAACGCATCGCGCTGCCCGGATCCGACGAACCGCTGTTTCTCACCGCCTGCCCTAGTCCAGGGACGTCCGCGCCGTTCCCTTTGCGAGGTACCATCGCCACCGCACCGGACCATGCGGCGGAAAGACTGGCAGTCGATACCCGCACCCTGGAAACCATTCTGGCGTCACACCATCGTGAGGAGCAGCTGCGGCGGGAAACCGAAACGATGATGCTGGGCCTGCGCGTGCTGCTGGGCGACACGTCGTTTCGCGAGAAGCTGGAGCAACTGGCGCACCATTTGGCCAGCGCAATCGATTGCGACGATGTCAGATTGGTTTTGTTTCGGGCCGGGGAAGAACCCCGTCTGGTGCTTCCCGACGCCATGGCGGTGAAATCCAGCGCTCTGCGGCAGATCGATGTGCTGGGCCAGCCGCGCCTTCTCACGCTATTGCCGGCGGCAAGCGCCGACAATGCACGCCTGCGCGAAAATCTCACCATGCGCGACGGGGACATTGTTCTCATCGCATTACCGTCCACAGCAGAGCGCTACTATCTTCTGTGCCGGACCCGGCGCGGCCTCAATCCGGACGATCATGGCGTCGCCGAGCGTGTTTCATTGCTGCTGCAACAGGCCTTTCTGCTGCAGACCGACCAGAAGCAGATGATCCATACCGCCAAATTGTCAGCGCTGGGCCAGATGTCCACCGGCATCGCGCATGAATTGCGTCAACCGCTCAACGCCATTTCGATCGCCGCTCAGAATATCGACCTCATGGTCAGTCTGGGAAAGGCCGGACCGGAGCTGTTGAAGGAAAAGACCGAACGCATCTTGGGGCAGATCGAACGCGCCTGCAAAGTGATGGATCGCATGCGCCGTTTCGGCCGCAAGACTGCGGGCGAATATAAGCCCGCTGCCCTCGCCGCCATCGCCCGCAGCGCCCGATCGCTGATGGATCCGTTGATCCTGTCGTCCGGAATCGTTGTCGAGGTGGATATTCCGGACGATCTGAGAGCCGTGGTCGATGAACTCGAAATCGAACAGGTTCTGGTCAATCTGATCCAGAACGCGGCGGATGCCCTGAGCGGCAAGCCCGACGGCCGCATCCGGATCTGGTCCGAAGACGACCCGGATGATCGCGGCGCGGTGCGCCTGCATGTGGATGATAACGGATCGGGCTTTCCGCCAGATGTCCTGGCGCATGCTCTGGACGCCTTCTTTACGACAAAGCCAGAAGGCAAGGGAACGGGTCTGGGCCTCTCCATCGCCCATTCCATTCTGCGCGAGCATGGCGGGCGTATTCTTGTCGGCAATGGCAATCTGGGCGGCGCGCGGATCACCCTGGTCGTCCGCCGCCCCGCGGCGCAGGTCTTGCCTTTTGTTTCCCGGTCACCGGAACGGGGCGACATGGCATGACGAACGCAGCATCGGCAGGAAATATTATTCGCGCATCCGTTCGCCGCGATAGCGCCATTCCTGCAGCAACGCGATCAACAATATGCGCAACTCGGTATCGTCGAGAGAACGGATCGCGCCGGGCAATGCCGTATGGAAGACCAAAGGACCAAACGATTCATCCTCAGACGTCTTGTTGGCTTCTGATCCAGCCGCGTTGCGATATGGCATTCAGAACCTTTCCATCATTTCATGGCCGAACCCGTTCGAAGCAGTATGAGCCGGTCCGGTCCCGAACAATTGTAGAATTGTGTCTTACTATGTGTTGTCGCAGGCATGCGGCGGCCGATCATCTCCGACATCCGCAAAGAGGCAGACCATGACATCGGTTCCCGAAATCGTCGTTCCGCGCGAAGCCCGCCTCCTGATCGTGGATGATGACAGCGAGATCCGTGCCGAGCTCAGCGCCTATCTCAGCGCGCATTTCTTCTGGGTACAGACCGCCGCGAATGGCGAAGAGGCCGAACGACACCTGGCCGACCGCGAGTTCGATGTCATATTGCTGGATCTGTGGTTGGGCAGCGAAAACGGTTTCGACGTGCTTCGCCGCCTGCGCCAGACGCGCAACACGCCATGTATCATGGTGACGGCGCAAGACGAGGTGACCGACAAGATCGTGGGACTGGAACTTGGCGCGGACGATTATCTGGTCAAGCCGGTCAATTTGCGCGAATTACTGGCCCGCATTCGTACGCTAATCCGGCGCAGCGGAGCCGCCGAAATCGGGCCACAAATCACACCGCAGGCCGGCGAAGATGAAGCCAATTGGAAGTTCGACGCCATGCGCCGCAGCCTTCGCGCGCCCGACGGCTCGCCCGTGCCATTGACCACCGCGGAATGCGATCTTCTGATCGAACTTGTTTCCAGGGAAGGCCAGCCGCAAACCCGCGACGAGCTTTGCCGCCGGGTATTCAATCGCGATTGGAATCCACAGGACCGCGGCCTGGATGGCATCATCGTCAAGCTCAGGCGCAAGCTGGAGCCCAATCCGGACAACCCGTTGGTGATAAAGACCGTGCGCGGGCGCGGCTATGTCTTCACGGGTTTCGTTCGGTAGCGCAAAAAGAAGAACCCAAGCGCTTTCGCACTTGGGTCTTCCCGCCGCCGAAATAAGCCGGACGGCACGGCGGAGCGCTGCCAGGCTGCAGCGTCCGCCGTTTTGAGCAGCTGGCGGTTCGATCAGAGCGCCAGAGAATTGGAGTCAGCCGGACCCGTTGCACCTGTCGCTCCCCCCGCGCCTGTGGCGTCCGTGACTCTCGGCGCACCTCGAGGACCCTGCGATCCTGTCATGCCCAAGGTCACGGCCGCACCGGTCGCGCCGGGCGCACCTGTGAAACCCATGGATCCGGCTGTACCATCAGCACCAATGAAGGCTGACTGATTACTCGCGGTTCTGACCTGTCCCAAATCGGAACCGAAATACATTTCGTTCGTGCGAGCAGATAGAGACGGCAGGCCGGCTTTCTCTAAAAATTTATTGGACCACATCGTATCTCCGGCCGGCGGCATCGCCGGTAACCTGCTGCACGAGGCGCCAGATTAGGCAAACGCTAAGGGTTTGCGTGTCAGGTTATGTGGAGACTTGTGCGCCGATTTCGCAGCGGTAACGCAGACAAGACGACACGGGGCACGCGGTCTCACGCTTATTTCGCCGGGCTAGTTCTGAAGTGTAAGACGGCCATGTCGGGACCGAGCCTGAGACCATGCGCGCTCTCAAAGCGCTTCATCCGCGATCAAACTGGCGTCGCTTCGATTGTGGCGGCGATGCTGATGCTGCTCGGCCTGGGGCTCAGCGTCCTCACCTTGGATGTCGGTCATCTCTATCTGGAAAAGCGCCGCCTGCAGGGTGCGGTCGATGCGGCTGCCCTCGCCGCGGCGGGCGATCCGGCCAACGCGGCGGCGATCGCAACCAATGTCCTTGCAAAAAACGGCTACGCGCAGGCGGCCACTATCGTCACTGGGGCCTATACGCCCAACCCCGCTCTAGCCGTCGCAAAACGGCTCGACACCAGTCCCGCCGCGCAAAAGAACGCGGTGCGTGTTACCGAAACGGTTTCGGTTCGAGGATATCTGGCGCCAGTTATCGGCGGCAGCATCCTGTCCAATGTCGTGGCCACCGCCACGGCGACCCAGACACCCGCGGTTTCCTTTTCCGCGGGCACCGGTCTGGCCAGCCTCAGCAACGGTCAACTCAACGCCGTGCTTGGCGGGCTTCTGGGGACGACGCTTTCACTGTCTCTGGTCAATTACCAAGCGCTCGCCAGCACGAATGTTGACGCGCTCACTTTCATGGATCAGTTGGCCATCCAGGCCGGCGTCGCGGCCGGAACCTATGGCGATCTGGCCAATACCAACGTCACCATGGGCCAGATGGTGGCGGCGGCCCGCACCGCGCTCAGTCTTCATCCCAGCGGAAACAACAGCGCCGCCCTGGATGCACTCAATCTGATCGGATTGCAGGCTCCGGCCGGTGTGATGACCACGGTCAGCAAAATCGCCAGCACCGCCTTATGGCAAAACCGCCAGGTCGGAACGATCGCACAGCAGACACCCGGTGAGACCACCTTTAATTTGTACGATCTGGTCGGCGGCATGGCGCGGGCCTATGGTAGCGGCAATCTGGTCAATGCCGGCACTGCCATCACCGTGCCGGTTACCAATAGCTCCGTGGTTACGCACTTGTCCCTGGGATCGCCCATGACAAGTGTCGCGCTGGCAAAAGTCGGAACCAGCATCACGACGGCGCAGACCCGGTTGGCCCTCACCGCCACTGTCACCAATGTCAATCTGGGCGTTCCGGGCTTCCTCAGCGCCACGATTTCATTGCCGCTGTACCTGACCGTGGCATCGGGCACCGCCACGGTCGCTGCAATCCCCTGCCAAACGGGCGGAACGATTGCCACCATCACTGCAGCAGCTCAGGCCACCACCGCGCAGATCGGCGTGGTCAGCGACGCAAACCTCAAGAATTTTGCCAGCAACCCCGTCGTCCAGCCGGCCGGAATCGTCACCATCAGCGTTCTGGGAATTCCGGTGGCGGTTGCCGCAAGTGGTTCGAATTCGGTGGCGGCGGGCGCGCCGACCACAGAGAATTTCACGCAAGCCGATATCACCGCGGGAACAGTGAAATCCGCGTCCGGCAGCGGCTCCGGCACTCTTATATCCGGTATGGCACCAGGCATGACGGTGACTACGACCTTGCTGTCGAGTGGCGGCATATTGACCAACACTATCAACAATACATTGAACACCGTGGTCGTGCCGTTGGTGCGTCCGGTGCTCGTCAGCCTGCTTTCCGCGCTCGATGCACCCGTCGACACGCTTCTGAGAAGTCTCGGCCTCCGGCTGGGCGTGATGGATACCGTCGTTCATGGCGTGCGTTGCGGCACGCCGACCCTTGTGACCTAGGAGATAGCCAATGCCCGCGCCGCCCCTTCAAACGATCCGCCCCGCATCCGCGAAGCTGCGAACCAACCCGGAAAGCCTTCGGGTCTTTGTCTGTGACGATGACATGGACTTCGCCACCGAACTGGCGTCCGCGCTGACCGCCAGCGGCTTCGAAGCCCGGACTTTGGCGAATGGCAAAACGCCCAAAGAGATCTTCGAGCTTTTCGCGCCGGATGTGGTGCTGCTGGATATCTTTATGCCGCCACCCGACGGCTATGAGATGATCAATCATATCGCGCAGAATATCCGGCATAAATATGTCGCGCTGGCGCTGATTTCCGGCGCGGAAAGCGAGCAATTGCTGACCGCACAGCAATTCTGCTCCGCCCGGGGAATTGTTCCGGTGGCCGTACTGCAAAAGCCAGTCCGGCTTGCCGACATTTTGAGCGTCTGCATGACCCACCCCAGCCGGCGCCGCACGGCATAATCGCCTCGTCGAGATTGCGCGACATGTATTAGGCTCTTCCGATGGTCCGTGGTGACCAAATAGGAGAGCGGATCATGGAGATCGGGTTCATAGGCCTGGGTGTCATGGGCCAGCCGATGGCCCTCAATCTTGCGCGCGCGGGAACGCCGTTGATCGTCTGGAATCGGTCTGTGGACCGCGGCGAAGCGTTGCGGGCCGCCGGCGCAACGGTTGCCGCCAATCCCGCCGAAGTCTTCGCCCGGTCGCGCACCGTTCTGCTGATGCTTTACGATGCCGCGGCGATCGACGCCGTTTTAGGCCGCGGCACGCCCGCATTCCGCGATCTGGTCGCGGGACATGTGATCGTCCAGATGGGCACGCCCTCGCCCGAGTATTCAAAAAGCTTGGATGCCGATATCCGGGCAGCCGGGGGTGCCTATATCGAAGCGCCGGTATCCGGCTCCCTGAAACCTGCCGAAGCCGGACAATTGGTGGGCCTGTTGGCCGGTGATCCGGATCTGGTGGCACAGCTACGGCCCCTGTTGGCGCCCATGTGCCGAGAGGTCTTTTCCTGTGGCCAGGTGCCCAACGCTTTGCTGATGAAAATTGCCATCAACGCCTTTCTCATTCCCATGGTGACCGGGCTGGCGGAATCATTCCATTTCGCCGACCGGCATGGGCTGGATGTGCGGCAGCTGCAGGCGGTGCTGGATGCCGGCCCGATGGCCAGCAATGTTTCAAAGGTGAAAGGCGCCAAACTGGCCAGTGGCGATTACACCGTGCAATCGGCCATTTCCGACGTTCTCAAAAATACCCGGCTGACGACAAAAGCGGCGCGCGACAAAGGCTTGGCCTCGCCGCTGCTGGATGTCTGCGAAGCGCTTTATGGCGAAGCGGTTGCCCAGAACCATGCCGGGATCGATATGGCGGGCGTGATCAAGGCCATTGAGGCACGTTCCGAGCGCCGGAAAATCGAATGATGGATACGCTTATCTCAGCGGCCAGCGCGCCACGATTTCGTGCCGGCCCTGTCCGATGAAACTATGAATGAGCACAAATTCCCGTGCCGTCCACCGGATCGGTTCGACCGGCTGCTTCTCCACGGGCCTGTCCGTATAAGACAGAGTCATGTGTGGATTGAAAGCATTTCCGCGCATCTTCGATCCGATCGCCGTCAGGAGTTGCCGATTCAGGCCGTAGATATTGGCAATGCTGCGTGTCGTGCCCAGCACCAGGATATACCGCTTGGGTTGGCGAAAGCTCATCGCCATGTCCAAAATAATTTCAAATGGCGGCATCCGGACCGCCTGAACACGGGCCGATACGTTTTTCACGAGATCAGCCGGGAAAGCTGCTCCCTCCCCAATCATTGGAAGCGAAATATGAAAGTTGCCGGGCTTCAGCGGCTTTCCCGCCAGCCCATTCTCACGCATCAGGCGAAGCGTCGTCTCGCTCGCCTGCCCGGCCGCGGCATCGTCAGGCTTCAATGCAAGAAACGCTCTGTGCTTCGGGGGCTCCGTTGTGCGGTGCCGCCTCGGCTCAGATCCGAGCCCGGGTAGAAACGGCTGGACAGTCGCGCTGGTCATGCCTTGCCCCTCCCAAAGGCACTATAGCCGGGAAGCTTTTTTATCGCCATCGCGGGATGAGTGTGCTGTAGTTTTCGCGTCAAAATATGGAAATACCAATGTCCTCTTCTGCAAAAACCATTACCGGCGGCTGCCTTTGCGGTGCGCTGCGATACGAAGCCGATGGCGATCCGCTATATATGGGTCACTGCTATTGCGCGGATTGCCAAAAGGCCTCGGGCTCCGCATTCGTCCCCTTCATGGGGTTTCCCGCCAGCGCGCTGCGGATCAAGGGTCCATCGCGGCCATTCGTTTCTCCGGCGGTCACCGGCGGCGTCGCGACGCGCAATTCCTGCCCGAACTGCAACAGTCTGGTGTTCGGCGGCGTGGTGGGAGAGTCGGATTCCTTCACCATCTATGCCGGTTCGCTGGACGACAAATCGCATTTCCGGCCGACCATCGCCATCTTCGCCCGCAATCGTCCGCAATGGGCGCTGCTGCCGCCCGGCGTTACGGCTTTCGACGGCATGCCCTCCACAAGTTGACTGCCGGCTGACGGCGCTATTCCGAAGCCCGATACGGTTCGCAGGCGATGCCATCGCCATCGGCGTCCAGTTCGGGACGATATCCGGGATGTCCGATCATGATGGGCGCGGCACCGGCCGCCCGCGCTGCCGCGCAATTGGGATAATAGACGTCATTGGCAACGGACCGCGATTGGGCCGCCAAATCCATCGCTTCGTTGAAGTGCGCGACCAGAAAGAAACCGGCATAAACAAATGCCGCTATGGCGAGAGCGGCCGCGATTTCTTCCGCAAATCGGCGCAAGCGCTGGCCGTGATGGCGCGTTGCCTTTGCCTGAAAAACGACGGCTTGCGGAGTTTTCATCCGCCAAGACTAGTCGAATTGCACTAGCGGCCCGTTAAAGCCCGCACCGGAATAACATGAGCCTGCCCCGTTTCAGGACACCGGATCGCATGCCGCTCACGATCATGGCCGCCCCGTACAGGCGGGCGGCCATTTTGCCGTGCCATCCAGATGCACCGCGAACAATTCGCCGGACCGGTCGCCGCCCGCATCGCGCGAGAAAACGAAACTCCGTCCTGAAGGCGCGATCATCGGCCCGATCCCGGTCGCATCGACATTAATCCCAGGTCCGAATTTTTCCCGCGGCTCCCAGCCGGTCTTGCCCTTCTCGATGCGATAAAGCCCCTTGTCAGTGGCCAGCACACCCCACTTTCCATCCGGCGCAGGCTGGAATTCATATTCGGCATCGGCGCTGTTGAGGCCCGGTCCGGCATTCTCCACAACCCATTGGCCTTGCGCTCCCCGACGGGTGCGCCAGATATCGTCCTTGCCCATTCCACCCTCCCGGCGCGAACCGAAATACAGCCAGCCATCCGGTGCAGGCCGGGGAAACCATTCGGCTTCCGAAGAATTCACGGGCGCGGGCAAACGCTCCGGCACGCTCCAGGCATTCTTCGCGTCACGGCGCGCCATCCAGATATCCAGCGCGGCACTGGTTCCTGCCCCGATCGCGCGGGTAGAGATGAAATATAAAGTGCGGCCATCCGGCGTGAAGTAAGGATCGGCTTCCAGGCCCGCCCGGGCAAACCGCCAGGGCTTCGGATCGGACCAGTTCCCCTTGTCGCAATGACTGACCAGAATCCGCCAGCCGGAAAACTTCTTGTCGCTGCGAACGAACCAGAGTTCACCGGTCAATGGATCGATGGCGGGATGGGATTCCCACATCGGGCTGGAAATGCCGGGCAGATTCCAATGTTCGACGGTCGGCGCGGCTTCTGCTGATGGGAGGCGGGCGGTCGCCGCCAAAACGGCGATCAGGATTGCCGGGATTGCGCTTCGCATTGCCTAT
>Ga0105240_10009549_pt1 | contig 13734 bp, 12 predicted proteins | sample KBSC54metaG_FD_80426 | JGI IMG/M metagenome (GOLD analysis project Ga0105240, IMG submission 80426) | Corn rhizosphere microbial communities from Kellogg Biological Station, Michigan, USA - KBS C5-4 metaG | ecosystem: Host-associated > Plants > Roots > Rhizosphere > Soil | place: Michigan, USA... | reverse complement strand
CCGAGCACGATCACGGGAGCGATGAGCGGTATGTTGCGCCGGTTCCGGGCGGCGATGATCTCCCGGGCCACTACCGCGGCGAGCGCCAGCGGGAAGGCGATATCCGCCACGATCGCGACCCCGGGGGGAATCCACTCGCAAGCGAGGGAGTCCATGCGTGCCAGGGCCCAGAGACCCACGAGAGCGCCGAGTAGCGGCCCGCTTACGGGCCGCCGGCCCGTCCAGTTGGGAATCGCCGTGAGGAGAAATCCCGCGATGGCCGCCAACACGAAGCCGAAGAGCATCTCGTGAATGTGCCAGGTGAGGGGATCAAAGCGCGTCGGCAGCCGAAGTCCCCACGTCAATACCGCAATCCACAGCCCGATCGCGGCCGCAGCCCAGAGCCCTGCAGCCAGGAAGAAAGGCCGAAAGCCGTACGAGACGAGAGTTCGCAGGGTGAGGTCGCGAATCCGCGAAGGGGTGCTCAGGGTCTCATCCATGGCAGCGGCAGTACCGCGCGCGCGTCTGATGGTTGGACATCTTGCTTCTGCCTCTCAGCGCTGAAGGAGCGGAAGTTTATCCGGTACGCCATCCCATTGTGCCGCATCTTCCGGTGCCGGGATCTTCTCCGCGAGCACCGGCCACTTCGGGGCCAGCTGGCGATTGAGCTCGAGGAAATGTTCCTGGCCCGGCGGGATCTCCTCTTCAGGGAAGATGGCCTCCACCGGACACTCCTCCACGCAAAGGGTGCAATCGATGCACTCGTCGGGATCGATCACCAGCATGTTGGGTCCGGCATGGAAGCAATCGACGGGGCAGACCTCGACGCAATCGGTGTATTTGCACTTGATACAGTTTCCGGTGACGACGTGAGTCACGGTGTCCTCTTTGCGCGGCGCGCAACCTTGCGTCGCGAAGGCTACTCACCTGAAAATCCGATCGCCTTGACAGCCATCAAGCGTGGCGAGGCTCTACCGGATAGCAGAATCGGCGCTCGCCGCCAGTGCCTCCACAGCCGGCGATGAGTCTGTGCCAGATAATGCCCTTGGCGCTCACTTTTCCGGAACCAGTCTAGTGCGGCTTTGCGATCTTCTGGCTGGTTGTGACCACTCCTAGAGTATCAACGCGTAGCTCGGCGTTCGGACCGCCCGCCTTCGCAAGGGCGGCTGCATGCGTTGACGTCCTGCCTCGACCCGCTCAAATGACCTGTCTGACAAGGATCGGAGTTTGCACGCACCGTGGACGGTGCTGATACAAGTAGAAGACAAGCCAAAATCCCTAAGAGGACCCGCGGCTCTTCAGCCGAGACTCGCGTTCTTTTTTCATTCCGGTGCTGTCCCAGGAGTGTGCCAGTCGTGATTGAGTGCGGCCTAGTGGCCGCACACTCAACCTACGGGGTGTCGAACAGGGGACAGCCTGAGCTTCGCGAAGCTGCATGGACTCGCGCTCGAGCCCCACTGCTGCATCCGAGAGTGGTGCTGGCGCGTACTCATGTGAGGCGGTGGCTTGTTTGCCGCGGCACAATCCGAGGTGCGGCTCGTGGCGATAGCGGATGGTGCATCCGGGGGCGTAACGGTCTGGTTGTGGCTGGCGGCGTGCCTCTGGGCCATGCCCTGCCTGGCGGACCAGGGTACCCCGTACATTCCATCTGGCGGCGACGTCGTACTGCAGACGGTACCCTCGATCGCCGATCCGCGGGTGCGTGCATTCCAAGCCCTGCGCGCCCAGCAGACCGCGCGGCCCCGCGACATGGCTCTCGCGGTCAGGCTGTCGGCGGCTTATCTCGACTACGGCCGGGACACCGGAGATGCGCGGTACCTGGGCCGATCGGCCGCCGTCATCGCACCCTGGATGATCCTGCACCCGGTGCCGATACCGGTGCTGCTGGTGCACGCGACGATTCTGCAGAGCAAGCACTACTTTTCCGCGGCGCGGGCCGACCTCATCGACATCCTCGAGCGCCAGCCCAATGACGCGCAGGCCTTGCTGACTCTGGCCACCGTGGCGCAGGTCCAGGGCGACTTCGAGACGACTCGTCAGGCTTGCCGGTATCTACTCAGCGCGGGCGATCCATTCAGTCCCCTCGTCTGCCTTTCGTCACTCAACTCCATCACCGGGCACGCCGCCGCCTCTGCCCGCGTTCTGAGGGCGCTGTGGCCTCGAGCATATTCCCAGCCGCTGCCCATTCAGTCTTGGATGCAGGGAATCATGGCCGATACCGCCAAGTACCTCGGTGACGATGCGGCGGCGGACCAGCACTTTCAGGAAGCGTTGCAGCTGGCCCCGGGAGACAACTTCCTGCTGGCCGATTACGGAGACTTCCTGCTGGATCAGCACCGGCCGCGGGCGGCGCTCGAGCTGGTCAAGGATTATTCCCAGTCCGACACGTCGTTCCTGCGGCAAGTGTATGCGGAAGTCGCGCTGCACTCGCCGCGGGCGCAGAGCGACATCGAGCAGATGGCGCGCCGTTTAGCTGCCCTCGATCAGCGCGGCAGCCGGACATATCGGCGCGAGGAAGCCGGGTTCGCCCTTTATGTGGAGCACGATCCGCTGCGTGCCCTGAAACTGGCCGAGGAGAATTGGACCGTACAGCGCGCCCCAGAGGACATGCGCGTGTTTCTCGAGGCGGCCCTCGCCGCTCACGAGCCCCGAGCGGCGCAACCTGTTCTCGATCAGCTTGCGCGCTCTCACTTCGAGTACCGGGCCGTGGTGAAGCTCGCCGATCGAGCCAGGCATATTCTGGTCCAATCGCCATCCGCCGCGCGGGCCGCGGCGGCCGCTGCGCCCGGTGCTCGCGCCGCCGCAACGGGACGGGGCCGGTGAGCCGGCGTCGCGGGATCGCGGCGCTCTTCGCGGCACTTACGCTGTTGCCTGGTATTGCGCTCGCGCACAAGGAGAGCGATGCCTACGTTACGCTTCGGACCGACCCCCGGAACCCGAATGAGCTCCACGGGCAGTGGGACATCGCGCTCCGTGATCTCGACTTCGCCATCGGTCTCGACAGCAACCACGATGGCAAGATCACGTGGGGTGAGGTCCAGGCGCATCGCGGCGCTATCGAGCGCTACGCGCTGGCGAGCCTGACCATCAAAGGCGACGGACTCACCTGTCCGATCACTCCCGAGGGGCAGATGATCGACGATCATACTGACGGCGCCTATGACGTCATTCCGTTCACGGCGCGGTGCGACAAGGAGGTCCCGGATCGACTCACGCTGAGCTACCACCTGTTCGAGGGTATTGATCCGTACCATCGCGGCATTATGACCATCCATGCGCACGACCATACTTCGGGAGCGGTGCTAGGTCCGGAGGACCCGACTACGACCCTCGACATCAACCGGCCGAACCGCTGGCGCCAGTTCAGGAGCTTCGTGTTCGACGGCATCCTGCACATCTGGACCGGGCCCGATCATCTGCTCTTCATCGTGTCGCTGCTGCTGCCCGCGGTGCTGATATGCCGGCGTCGCCCAGTCACTCCCTTCGATCCGGGCCTCTGGAAACCGGTAGAGGACTTCTGGCCGGCAGTCTTGGAGCTGTTCAAGGTGATCTCGGGATTCACCGTCTCGCATTCCGTCACGCTGAGTCTCGCGGTGCTGGGATACGTCGATCTGCCCAGCCGGTTGGTGGAATCCGGCATCGCGCTCTCGGTAATCCTCGCCTCCTTCAACAACGTCTTTCCGATCTTCAAGACGCGCGCCTGGCTAGTGGCATTCGGCTTCGGCTTCGTTCATGGTGTCGGGTTTGCGAGCGGACTGGCGGGCCTGAGGCTGCCGCCGGCTGCGATGGCGGCATCGCTCGGCGGATTCAACGTCGGGGTCGAGATCGGCCAGGAGTCCGTGGTGTTTCCGCTGATCGCCATGGCGTTCGCGATCCGCAGCACCCGCTTCTATCGGGTCGGCGTCATCCGTGTGGGCTCCTGGCTCATCGCCGCCGTGGCCGCGATCTGGCTGGTCCAGCGGGCCTTCGGCATTCTCATTCCCGGATTGGGATTCCTGACGCCGGTCTGAGCGTGGATGATTCAACCCGTGAAAAGGGCCCCGGCGGATTCGTCGTCGTGGCCGCCGAGGCGCAGGCATGTCCTTCGATGCAAAGGAGTGAAGGGCTCCGCTTCAGGGCGTCATCGTGGGCGGAGTCTTGCTCACTCCGTTCGGCCCATTCGGTGAGCCCGGCAGCGGAGTATTGAGGTACGGGAACGTATCGAGGTAGGTGTCTGCGGGATTGATCGCGCCTGCCACGTGCAGCGATCCGGAATCCGCGCCCGCGGCCTTGGCTCCGTCGGTGTACGGTGCGCCGTTGTTCGGGTCGCTAGTCTCCGACCCGCAGCTCCCGGCCACGCCGCACAGGGCGCCTTCCGCAGCGCGCAGCGAGATGTCCACCACGTCGTCGAATGGGCGGCGGCCATTCGGATACCCTGCCTTGTCACCGCCCATCACGCCGAGATCGTTTTGCGATGACGGCGCTGTCGGGTCGATCGAGGTGTTGAGTCGCATCATCTCCGCGGGTTCCACGTTCATCGGCTGGTTGATCCCCTTGATGCCAGTCAGGAACACGGTTACCAAGTCATTGCGCGGCGTCTGCGGCACCATGGCCGCGTTGCCGAAGAGCACGTTGAGCAGCACCGGGAGGGTAGGGTTGGTCACATACTTCAGGAACTGCGAATCGTCATCCGGACCGCTGGAGTTGAATCTGTCCTTGTCCGGGAGGCCTATGACGAGTTCGCAGACCAGCGGATTTCCGAGCCGCGAGACCTGCGTGTACGGGCCGTGAAAATCGCTGCCCGGCTGTGGGGTTTTCGGCACGATCACCGTGGTCCACGCGCCGATGACCGGATCCTTGCCGGTGGTGAGGCAGGAGATCGGCACCTCGAGGGCGAGCGAGGTCACGTTCTGATCCGACAGCGAATTGGGCTCCGCGTCCCGCGGACCGACCGGATTGGTATTGACGAGGTCAAAGACCTCGCCGAGGTTCGCCACGAACCCGTCCTTGCGCTGACCGACGAATACCCGCCCGGGAGCGCTGCACCCCGGGATGCTCACGTCATAGATGAAGTTGTTGGCATAGCTCGCGTAATCGGAAATCGATTTCTGGCCGATATTGTCCACGGGTCTGTAGAAGGTCGTGCCACCAATCGTTGCATTACCGACGAGTTGCGAGCTGCCCTTCCGCACCACTTTCAGAATGTACATCTGCTCCACGTTAACGTTCTTGCCGTTCTGATCGACCGTGCCGATGTTGATAAGGGGTATGGGGATACTCGTCCCGCCCGCATCGACCGCGAGGTTCTTCTGCATGTTCGAGAAGCGGAAATGGAACGAGATGTCGGGGCCGGCGCGGCCATCGTTGCTGATGTTGATCTCGTAGATGGCGTGCGTGTCGAGTGGATAGAAGTTTGGGCCGCCGTAGGGATTCTGGAACGGGATGTAATTCGCGATTATGGTCAAGTAGTCAGAGCGTCCGGGCTCGTAGCTCCGGAACAGGTAGAGGTCGGTGGCATCGAGCTTGGGCAGACCTGCGATGAACGGCGCCTCGCGGTGGCTCGAGGCGAAACTGAGCAGTGGGACACTCGCGGCGGCGAGCGCGAGCGCATATCTGGCTGGACGGTTCATGACCTTGCTCCACGTTGGGGGGTATGACCGGTTACGTAGGCGGACCGCTGATGGATGCGCCTGAGCCGCAACTTCCCGGATGGAGTCATTGCCGTGGATTCCCGCGGCTGGATGGAGCGGACGAAGCGCGGCTCGCGCGCAGGCTTCAACTAGGTGGCGCGATGGCCCCCGTTGCGATCACAGGCCCGGTCGGCTGTCCCGTCGGCGAGCCGCCAGCCGGTTCCACGGAAACTGCCAGCACGGCGGTGGGTCCTGCCCGGCTGCGCACCGCGCGCCCGAGGGTCAGGGTCACCGGCCGGCTGGCGGAGATCATCCCCACCGCTATCGGCTTTTCGCCCTTGACGATCAGCCACAGCTCCGGCGCGCGGCCTGTGGTGAAGCTCCGTGGCGCGGCCGGCACGACGATCAGGCGCGCCTTCGCGATGTCCATGGTGGCGGTCCAGCCGATACGGCCGTCAGTCTGAGCCAGGGTGGAGGCCATGTAGGGCACCGTGGGAGCCGGGTGGCGCACGACGAGCAGCAGCACCACGATGCACGCGGCCGCGAGCACGCTGGTGGCCAGGCTCAGCCGCTGCCAGAAGCGCAGACTTTCCCAGATACCCGGACGGGCATCTCGTGGCTGCTCGCGTTCGGGCGCATCGAGTTGCAATGCGCTGCGGATCCGCAGCCACATGTACGGTGGCGGCTCGCGCGGTGCAATCTCCGCCGCAAGCGGCAGCAAGCGGCGTCGCCAGAGCGCCACGGCCGTGGCGGCGGTCTCACTCGATGCGAGCTCGCGTTCCACGTCCGCGCGAGCATCGGCATCGAGCACGCCCAGAACGTATTCCGCGTAACGAAGCGTCGGGTCATCGCCCAGGGCCGTGCTCATGATTCCAGGCACTCGCGCAGTTGTATCAGGCCGCGCCGAATCCAGCTCTTGAAGGTCCCAAGCGGCACCTGGCAACGCGCAGCCAGCTCGTTGTACGTGGCACCTGTGAAAAATGCTGCGCGCACCGAACGCCTCTGTTTTGGCTCGAGCGCCTCCAGGCATTTGAGAAGCCGGACATAATCCTGACTGGCCTCTGCATCGTCCGGAGGCGCCGGGCGCTCATCTATCATCCGGTCGAGATCGATAGGGTCGTCCAACGGTACTTCACGCCGCTGGCGCAGGCGATCGATCGCCTTGTTGCGCGTCAGGGCAACGAGCCAGGTCAGGGCGCTGGCGCGCGCCGGGTCGAAGCCATCTGCGCGACGCCACACGGTGGTGAAGACCTCCTGCAGGACCTCTTCGGCGTCGCCTGGATCCCGCAGCATACGCAGACACACGCCGAAGAGACGCCCCCCGGTGTGCCGGTAAAGCTCCGCGAAGGCGCGCTGGTCGCGCTTGCCCGTGCGAGTCAGCAGACCCGCCAGTGCGTCGCGATCGTCGGTGGGAGCAGTCACCGGCGGATTGTGTTCCCGGGCGTGGTTTGCAGCAACTCTGTCGTTTCTCGAAGTTCTCCTCAAGCCATGTTGCGCGAGTGGCGCCAGGACTTTGCCCGGATGATGAGAGAGCAGGGCATCGCCGCCAATGCAACGCCGCGGGCAGTGCAGGGGCGAAACATGACGAGGTGCGTGGCGTACCGGAGTAAGGAAGGCAGGAAGGGGAGGATGAGCGCTGAGTTCGGCCGTAAAACGGTCCATGGCACCTCGACCGAGGCTGTAAGGTCACATCCTTGAGGGCCATCTGGCGCAGCATCGTCAGATGGCGTTTGTGAGCGGACCCCGCCAAGTAGGCAAGACGACTACTTGCCGCGGCCTGAGCACGGCCCGGCCGTCTTCATGCCGCACTTCCCGGCAGCCCCTGTGCGGCGATCGGCACGACCGGGGGCGCGTATAGATCTTGAACATGGATGGCCGGCCCTGCGGATGCTCGAGGTATTTGATAGTGCCGCACTTCTGAGCCCGCCATCCGATGGTTCGGCGCCAGAGCTGCGAATATGGGAGGCGCCGCCAATTTGGAAAGGGCGAGGTCGGTGGCATCCAGTGCAAGGAGCTTCAGGTGACTCCATCGGGCTGATGGGAACATGGGGATGAGTCGACTCGCGTAATCTGCAGGAGGCGTAACGATTCCCACGTACTGCATATATACGTGGAATTTGCGATGCAGCTTTGATCCGAGTCCCGCGAGCACTTCGACTGTCGTCCCGTGATAAAGCTGCGAGAGTTAGGTAATCGATGTCCGATGTCTCCCGGCCGATCCCATACTGTTGGGTAATGACGAAGCCGCCCAGACAACGGAGCTCGACAGGGCCTTTCAAAAGCTCGTCCAGCTCCTTCAAGAAGGAGCGCCATGGTTCTGGCGGTGGGGAGGCGGAGCTGTCTTCAGTGAGCATACGAGAGCTGATTGACCGTGAGGCCGGTAAGCAGGTTCCAGTGCCGTGCCAGTGGCGATCGTTCGCCTCAAGCCAATGTAAGGGTGGCTTCGGGTAGCGGAATGTAGTCTATGAATCCCGCAAGGCGAGTTTCCGTTGCCGACTATGATGGGCTGCTCGCAGATGTCGTCCATGTCATCAATGAGGGCCGCCGCAGCGCTGCACGTGCAGTCAATGCTGCCATCACCACTACGTACTGGCTCATCGGATATCGAATTGTTGAGGAGGAGCAGCGCGGAATCGCGCGTGCAGATTACGGAGAACAATTGGTAAAGCGCTTGGCTCAGGATCTCTCTAGGCGTTTCGGTCGGGGTTTCTCGAAGAGAAACCTTTGGCAAATGAGGGCCTTCTATCTTGCATGGCCGCTTCTGAAGAAGGCGCCCGAAAAGCCGCCTTCCTCATCGCTGCCGGGCGGGGGTGGAATTGTGCAGACAGCGTCTGCACAATTCGTCGCCGCTCTTGCTAAGGACTGCACGGCGCGTTTCCCGCTCCCTTGGTGTCACTACGTCAGACTTCTGATATCACTCAATATCACGATCGGACTGTCCCAGAATTGTCCCAGCTCCGTCGCGCCGCGCGACAAGGCCAGCAGTTATTTCGCTTTGCGCGGGCGCCGCGGCGGCTGACGATCGCGGCGTCGCGACGCCCCGAATAGCTGCATGTGCGTCCCGATGCGATGCAAGACTACCGCACGCCGACGGACCCGATAGATGAGAAGAAGGTCAGATCCCAGGTGGCGGCAATCAACCCATTTATCCTTACCGCGAGGCGTCATCTTTGGGTGCGAATTCCCAACTATTGCATGTCTGGCCGGAGCGGCTCAACCCGCACGCAGGTGGGATGTGACACTCGCGGGCTCGAGCCGCCGCGCTTCGATCTCCTCGGCCGTCTGCGGGTGGCCGAAGTAGTAGCCCTGAGCAAACTCGCAACCGTAGGCGTGCAGCTCCCATGCCGTGCCTGCCGTCTCGACGCCCTCGGCGACGACCGCCATGCCGAAGCTGTGGGCTAGCTGAATGGAGCTGCGCACGATGCGTTGATCGGCGACGTCCTCCGTCAGGTTCGTGATGAAGCTTCGGTCGATCTTCAAAATGTGCACCGGCAGCCGTTTCAGGTAGGCGAGCGAGGCGTAGCCGGTCCCGAAGTCATCGATCGCGAGCCGCACGCCGAGCGCGCGGATCTCATCGAGCCGCTTGAGCATCGTATCGGGATGACGCATAACGGCGCTCTCGGTCACCTCAAGCTCGAGGAGCTCGGGCTCGACGGCGAGCGAGTCCAGGATGGCGCGCACCTTGTCGACGAATCCGCGGTCGAGAAGGTTGTTGGCGCTGATGTTCATGGAGATCGGCACGCGGTATCCGCCGCGCTGCCACGTGACGATCTGGCCGCAGACCGCCTGCAGTATGTATTGCGCGAAGGAATGGACCAGCTCGGTGCCGTCCGCGAGCGGCATGAACCGCGATGGCGCGATCGGGCCCATCGTCGGATGGGACCAGCGCGCGAGCGCCTCGAGCCCGATCAGCTCTCCGTCCGCCAGACGCACTTTCGGCTGATAGGCGACCGAGAGCGAGCCCTCGCGCAGCGACTTGCCGAGCTCGCTCTGCAGCGCGAGCATCTCCGGGGTGAATTGATCCATGGCCTCGTGATAGCGGCAGAAGGCGCTGAGATCTTCCTTCGCAGCATACATTGCGATGTCGGCGCAGCGGAGAAGCTCGCTCGGGGTGTGTACGTCCTGCGGGTAGACCGCGGCTCCAATACTCGCGGTCAAATCGAGCTCGACGCCGCCGGGCAAGGTGATCCGTCCCAGGCATTCCTGCACACGGGCGCCCAAGCTCTCGAGCGTCCGCGCCGCCTCCGCACCCCGAGCGAGGATTGCGAGCTCGTCCCCGCCCAAGCGTGCGATGCATGTGCCCGAATGGCAGAAGCGCTCGCGCAGCCGCTCGCCGATCTCCCTGAGCACGTGGTCACCGGCGGCGTGCCCGAGGGTGTCATTGATCTCCTTGAAGCGATTCAGGTCGAGGAGCAGCACCGCGAGCGGATCTTCGGGCGAGGCCGAGATCGCCCGCTCGAGCTCGCGCATGAAACCGTCTCGATTCTTGAGCCCGGTAAGCGTGTCGTGCTGCGCGAGGTACTCCTGCTCGGCGACGTAGGCGGCTTGCCGGCGGAGCGCGCGATGGAGCTGCAGACCAAACACGATCACCGCGAACACGCCGATCACGAGCACGGCAGCGGGCGCGGCAGCCGCTGCGAGCCACTCCCGGCGAAGAGATGCCGTCGAGACGCTTACGCGCACGTACACCGGCAGCGCGGCGGAACGGGCAAAGCCCACGAACCGGTCCTTGGCGGGGAGCGAGAGAAACACGCCGCTGCGGCGAGCGCCGGCTTGCTCGAGCAGTCGCGCATGGCGATGGAGAGCGTTGAAGGAGCCGCTGCCTGGAGCGTAGGAGACGAGCAGCCGCCCGTCGGGCGCCACCAGACTCACGAAGCTGTCGGGGATCAGCCGCAGGCTGTCCGTGCTCGCGATCAGGCGCCGTGCGGGAACGAGCGCAAAGGCAACTTCCCGCGCATCCGAGCCGCCGCGAAAGTCGAGGGTGATCGGCAGATACCATTCGTCCGGGGCCGCAAGCCGAACGAGGTACGAGACATCCAGTCCCGTCCGGCGAGGTTCCAGCCCTCGTGCGATGGTCCGCAGAGCATCGGGGCTCACCAGCGGTTCTCCCGATCGACCGACGGCGAGGACGCGGCCGTCTGCGGTTCGAAGACCGAGGTAGCTCGAGATCGGGTCGAACCGTGCGGCCTCCCGCAGCACGGCCATCGCCTGCTCCGATCCGAGGGCGATGCCGGGGCGCCGACCGACATCGGCGGCGATGCCCCTCAAGCTGAAGGCCGACTGCTCGAGCACTCCGGTAATGGACGTTTCGAGGTCGAGTGCCAGATTGAGGACGCTCTCGCGCGCGGCCCTCCAGGTCTGCTGCCGCTCCTGTACCACGAGGTAGACCGCGGTCCCGGCCAGCAGAAGGAGCGCAAGGAGGACGGAAAGGCGAGCCCGGCGATACTGAGCGGTCACGAGGCGCGCACCCGGATGGGCATGCAGACTCGTCGGTGACTGGCTCGGAGCGCTTGCGGCCGTGACGCGCTGATCCCGGCTCATGGCTGGAATTATGCGCGTTTGGGCGGCCGGCGCCACTCGAGTCCGAGGGCGCGCGAAGTGATCGATGATGCGGGCCACGAGAGAACGTCACGCTCTGGCCAAAGGACACCTTCCGCGGATAGCGAACGATGCGGCGTCTGACACGCTGTCCGCACGTGCGAAGGGGACCGGCGCAGTGGCCCCTGCCGGTGGCAGTGCGTTGCCGCCTACGGAGATCTCACCTCCCTCACCACCCCCTCCGGACAGACCGTCACCTATCGCTACAATGCCAATCACCAGGTCACGAGCATTGCGGTGAACGGTACGACGGTCCTCTCGAACGTGAGCTACGGGCCCTTCGGCCCGGCGCATGGGTGGACCTGGGGGAATGGAAACGCCTTCAGCCGTGCCTTCGATGGGGACGGAGACATCACCGGAATCAGCACAACCGGCAGCCAGGAGAGCTTGAGCTACGATGATGCTTCCCGAATCGGCGGCATCATGAATACCGCTCCGGGCTCCTTGAACTGGACCTACGGCTACGATCCGCTCGATCGCCTGATCAGCGCGACGAGCAGCTCGGTGAATGAGGGCTGGACGTACGATGCGAACGGAAACCGTCTCTCCGAGACCGGCACCGCGCCCTCGAACTACTCGATCTCGCCCACGAATGACGAGGTCACCGGCATCACCGGCACCCGCACTCGTACCTATGGGTACGATGCGGCCGGGAACACCTTGAGCGATTCGATCGATGCGGACACCTACAACGATGCCGGTCGGCTAAAGACCGTCACCAATTCCTCAGGGACCACTACGTTCATCTATAACGCCCTTGGGCAGATGATCGAAGCGAGTGGTCCTTCAGGCGCCACGCTCTACGCGTATGACATTGGCGGCCACCTCATAGGCGAATACGACGGCTCGGGGAACCTCATCCAGGAGACGGTGTGGCTTGGCGATATACCGGTGGCTACGATCCGGCCCAGCGGGTCCTCGGTCGCGATCTACTATGTCGTAACCGACCAGCTCGACACACCCAGAGAGGTCGTTCGGCCGAGCGACAACGCTCTGATGTGGAGCTGGTTCACGGGGCCGTTCGGCACCGAAGTACCCAACACAAATCCACAGGGGGCTGGCACCTTCGCTTACGACTTGCGGTTTCCCGGGCAAGTCGCAGGGGCTTGGGGCAGTACCTATCAGAATTACTTCAGAGATTACGATCAGGTAGTGAGTCGTTACGTGGAATCCGACCCTCTAGGTCCGGACGGCGGAAGTTACTCAACATACGCCTATGTGGCGTCGAGCCCTCTCATATCTGAAGATCCAACTGGCCTTGACTGGCATCATGTATTCCCGCGCGCCAACTGGAACCGCGGCCAGTACTCGAGAGAGGCGCGACAGATATTCGATAAATATACGCTTCAGACCAAAGGCGGACATGGATGGGCAAAAGGGCATTCCGCTTATAACCAGGCAACACGAGAACAGGCGGATCGCTTCTGCAGCGAAAACGACATCAACCCAAGCGAGATGACTGAGTCTCAGGCCAATGATCTTCTACAGAGCATCTTGGACTCAAACGATCCGCGAATTCATGACTTCTTGAGCAGCGAGCTTCAGACGCCACCGTTTGCACCAAATCAGTCTGGATTCTTTGTTCCAGGAGAACTGACTCCGTGGGGTCTGTTCATCCTGGGTCTGACCTACTCCCCGGGAGCACATTGAGTATGGATACTTCAGCACTCTTGTCGCACTCACCCGTGGGGTACTTCATTACCGCTAGCAAGTCCGACGCGAGTTCGGCTCATTCACTGTGTGGCGATCAATCCATTCGTGGCGCTATATCGCCAAACTCCGGACTGCCTCTACTGCTAGTCGCCTCGCTGGATCTCACCGATCCGCGTCTGGGAATTACCGACCCCAGACTCAAAACGCTTCATCTCCTTTACTCCTGGACGTGTCCTATCAGCGATGGGGAGTTCACGTACAGAGAAACAGACAGTGGCATCCAGGTGCTGAAATATACCGCCGGTCCTCCTCACAAAGACTTCCCATACGATAAGTACCCACCCTCATTCCCGCGCATCACGGCCCAGCTGCAGCAGGTCGATCAGCACGAACAATCGATCATCAGAGCCCTGAATAGACGCGAGAACGATCCGATCTTGCTTGAGGAACAATTTCCACAGCTCGCGACTCCGCGCTCGCAAGTCGGCGGTGAGCCACGACTGATGCAATGGCCTCTTCCGCAACGCACGTGTCCCGAATGTGGGGAGGCCATGCCCTTACTTGCCGCTATTGGAGACGAAAACGGAACCTCCCGTGGCTTTTCGGGCAACCCTTTTGTCCAACTGCTTTACTTCTTCTGCGTACCGTGCGGCGCAGTTACCACCTACAACATCACCGATTAACGGCACATGGGCAACGGGTGCTCTGGCTGTCGATTGCCGGAGGCCCTCCCTGACCTGCGGTAATCAGAGGACGCCGCACACGCAACCGCCCAGCCCGAGCCGTACCCGCAGCTGTAGGGCGGACGCTGGCGGGCCTTGATGCCAAATACGAGCGCCAACACTTGCGTGCCCAGTTATTACAATCCCGGGAAAACTCGGCATTGCCCGGTCCT
>Ga0105240_10009541_pt1 | contig 13741 bp, 16 predicted proteins | sample KBSC54metaG_FD_80426 | JGI IMG/M metagenome (GOLD analysis project Ga0105240, IMG submission 80426) | Corn rhizosphere microbial communities from Kellogg Biological Station, Michigan, USA - KBS C5-4 metaG | ecosystem: Host-associated > Plants > Roots > Rhizosphere > Soil | place: Michigan, USA... | reverse complement strand
TGGATTGCACGGGACGAGGTTGAGCCGTTAGTGTTTTGCAAGCTCGAGAAAGGAAGTCCGATATGAGCATTTTTGATTCGGTAAGCAACATGGTGAGCCAGGCTGCGAGTGGGAGCGATCACGTTGCAGTCGCAGGCGGGTTGATGCAGGAACTGGGTGGAGCGGGCGGAGTGGCAGATCTGATCCAGTCTATGCATCAGAACGGTGCGGGCGGCCTGGTGCAGCAGTGGGCGAACGGGCAGACTCAGGGAACCAATCCGAGTGCAATTGAGCAGGCGATTGGCGGCTCCGGACTAATCGACAGCATCGCGCAGCGCACCGGTATGTCGCCCGATACGGTGCGGTCGAGCATGGCAACGGTACTCCCGCTCCTTATCAATCATCTGACCTCGAATGGACACGTCACGACAGATGGCCAGGTGACTGGGAATCCCGCTCCTGAGACGGGCGGACTGCTGCAATCAGTTCTGGGCAAACTGCTCTAAGGGTTAGGCCAGAGATTGAACTGTGTGCGCGGGGATACCGCCGCGGCGCACAGTTCGGGCGCAGGATAAATCCATGGGATCCCTGCGACAGATGCGCGTCCTGTGGCTCGAGCGAATATACGCCTGGCTGAATCGGATTGCGCAGTTGCGGAGCAGGCACGTGGGGCCCGCGCACCTCACCGTCGGCATCGAGGGAGAGGACGCGGCGTTCTTCTATCTGCTGCGCAAGGGATACACCGTTGTGGCGCGGCGGTGGTCTTCAGGCGATGTGCCGGGCGATGTGGACCTGATTGCTTTGGCCGGGCCGGTGCTGTGTTTCGTTGAAGTGAAGACGCGTACGGCTCACGACATGACTCCGGCAGAGGCTGCGGTGGATGACCACAAACGCAACGTGCTGCGCAGACTGGCTAAGAGGTATGTGCGGCAGCTACCTGGAAACGCGATGCCGGCAGTGCGGTTTGATGTGCTGAGCGTGTACCAAGTGCCGGGGCGGCAGCGGGAGTTCGTGCACTTTGAAGGCGCGTTCGATTGGAATGAGGGATGGCGGGATTAAGCCGCACGGCCCTTAGCCTTTCGCGTCTTCGAATTCTTCGTGCCAGGCCATCTGGATGGCTTCTAAGCGAGATTCATTAGATTTTGTCGGATCATCGGCAAAGCCTTCGAGTTCCGTCACATATTTGTGCAGGTCCGTGAAGCGCACCGTTAGCGGATCGAGTTCAGGAAATTTTTCTTGCAGTTGAATGCCGATCTCTTCGGAGTCGGTCCAGAGAATTTCACGGGGCATTGGTTCTCCTCTAAGCTTAAAGATCATGTCTCCCACATCCCAAAGTCGAGATGTGGGGCACCCAGATTTCAAAAAGTGACTACTCAAAACCTCGAACTACTTGTTTTCAGCGAGGGCCAAGGGTTTGCCCTCCGAAGTGTAGTTGCGGTTCCACTTGGGAATTTCGACCACGTAATTGCCGGGCTTGGTGATGACTGCCTGGCAGCCGAGGCGGGAGTTGAGCTGCTGGTCAGCGGCCATGTCCAGGCGGTCGAGTTCGTCGTCATCAGCTTCGCTGATACCGTCTTTGCCGTCCTTTACCCAAATGTGGCACGTGGTGCAGGCGCAGGACCCGCCGCACGCGTGGTCGAGGAAGATGTTGAAATTCTCGGCCACATCGAGGAAGGACATTGGCTTGCCGTGGTGGTCGTAGGGCAGAGTGCCGAATTCGAACTCAACGGTCTTGCCTTCGGGCATGAAGGTGACGCGGACGAGCTTTTCAGGCGGGATGTTGGTGGTGTTTGCTTCAGCCATTCTTTTCTTCCTTCAAACAATCTGTGTTCGGCGAATTGAGTGATTCAGGGTCTAGAGTCCCAGTCGATCCTGGATGCGCTTTTCGGCACGAATGAAAGCGTGCCCTGATACAAGAAAACTACTTGAATTCTGCGGGTGCCATGGGGTGTGGCGCTGTGACTTCCTCGGCCAGTTGTTCCCCGGCTTCGCCCATGGTTTTGCCGCGAATCGCAGAGCTTACAGCCGCGTCCATCATGAGCTCAGCAAGGCGGTGCGTCGATTTGTCGAGCGCGAGGGTGGCCTCGCGAATTGCGTTCAGCTCGTCGCCTGATCTCACGGCAGCGAGGCGATCGCGCGCTGCGCCAATCGCGGAAATCTCTTCGCCACGCAACTGGCCCCACGCGGGGTTTGTGCGCGCCTGCTCCACCTTTGCGAGGATGGAATCCGCTTCGGTGCGGGCTTCAATGAGCAGGCGTTTGGCGAAGTCAGCTTCGGCGTTATCGAATGAGTCGAGGATCATGCTCTCGACTTGCTCATCGGTCAGCCCATAGGTCGGCTTCACTTCGATCTGTGCCTGCTGACTGCTGCGTTGTTCGCGCGCAGAGACCTGGAGGATGCCATCGGCGTCGATAAGGAACTTCACTTCGATGCGTGGAAGGCCAGCACTCATGGGTGGAATGCCTTTGAGATCGAAACGCGCAAGAGAGCGGCAGTCAGCAGCCAGTTCGCGTTCACCTTGCACTACGTGGATGGCCACGTTGGTCTGGCCGTCCACTCCCGTGGTGAAGTGCTCCGTGGCGGAGGCGGGGATGGTGGAGTTGCGCTGAATGATCTTCGCAACGGTGCCGCCAAGCGCTTCAATGCCAAGCGAGAGAGGCGTTACATCGAGGAGGAGCATCTCTTCCGTGGTCTTGGACGCTCCGGCCAGGATGTCGGCCTGGACGGCTGCTCCGAGAGCGACAACTTCATCTGGATTGAGTTCGATGTGAGGTTTTTTCCCTCGCGGTGCAAGCTGAAAGAGGTCGTCAACAAGCATGCGAACGGCTGGAATGCGGGTGGATCCACCGACGAGCACGACTTCATCGATCTGCTCGGGGGTGACACCGGCGTCTGCGAGGGCCTGCCTGCATGGACCCGCTGTGCGCTTGAGCACCGGCTCAATCAACTGTTCAAAGACTTCGCGGGGAATCTCACGCTGGTAGCGATCACCGTTGGGCAGTTCGAAGTCGAAGTGCGCGGACTGTTCGGCGGAGAGACGAATTTTGGCGTCGATTGCAGACTTGCGCAGGGCCTGAACGGCGCCGGGATGTTGACGGAGGTCGATGCCCTGCTCCGAGTGGATTTCGTCCAAAGCGATCGCAAGCAGCAAGTTGTCGATGTCGTCGCCGCCCAGATGCGTGTCGCCGTTTGTGGACTGGACCTCAAAGATGCCATCGCGCAGCTTGAGAATTGAAATGTCGAAAGTGCCACCGCCTAGATCGTAGACGGCGATGAGGCCTTCCTTTTGGCGATCGAGGCCGTAGGCGAGCGCGGCGGCAGTTGGTTCGTTGACGAGCCGGAGCACCTCAAGGCCAGCCATGCGGCCAGCGTCCTTGGTGGCCTGCCGCTGTGCGTCGTTGAAGTAGGCAGGGACGGTAATGACAGCCTGCGTGACCGGCGAGCCGAAGAAGCGCTCGGCGTTGCGCTTCAACTGGCGCAGGATGTAAGCGGAGATTTCAGGCGGCGTAAAGCGCATCTCGCCCAGCTGAATGCGCGGGACCTCGCCGGCTTCGACATCGTCGGCAAGTCGGAAGGGGAAGAACTTGAGTTCGCTCTGGATCTCTTCGAGGCCGCGGCCCATGAGTCGCTTGACGGAGTAGATCACGCGCTCGGGCGTTTCGACCAATGTGCGGCGGGCGCTGTTCCCGACGGTGACGGTGGGCCGGCTGGCGCCGTCCTTCGATAGGGGATCGAGAGCTACGACAGACGGAACAAGATTAGAGCCGTCAACGCCGGGGATAACTACAGGTTTCTCACCTTCCATGTATGCGACCAGGGAGTTGGTTGTTCCGAGGTCGATTCCAACTACGCGTCCTTCTGCCATTGAACCCTTGAATCTCCAGGGGCTGAAGCCCCGTTTCTATCAAACCTTTTTGGCATGACTGAACTCATGCCCTGATACATGTCTTTATGACGCTACTGAAGCGAGCCACTGATGCTTGTATCTGTTGGCCTTCGAAGTTGTGGCCCGAGACTTCTTTAGTTGCTCAACGTCTCGGTGACGTCGCGGACGAGGTTGTTGATGTAGCGACGACGATCGAGCAGGGAAACCATCTTCTTTTCTGATTCCTTGCGGGCGGGTTCGTCGCCGTTGTCCCACACCTGCCACTGCGCACGCAGATCGTTGTCTACGTCGTCGAGCATGGCGTTGAACTTGTGTTTTGCATGTTCGAGGCCGGACTGCAGTTCGGGATCTGTGTCGCCCATCTTCTTTGACATGCGCATCTCTTCGAGCTGCATGTTTAGATCAAAGGCCTCTTCAAGCAGATCCGCAGGCACTCGCGATGGATCTTTGCGGTCTTTGCCGGCGTGTTCTTCGCCGATCTCGGCGCCTTGCAGCTTGAGCAGGTATTCGGTGCGGCGGATGGGATCGCGCAGCGTTCGATAGGCGTCGTTGAGGAGAGCGGTATCGGCGAGGCTCCACTCTTTTTCTTGGTCTGTGGCACGGGCGAAGCGATCGGGATGCAGCTTGCGGCTCAACTTGTGAAACTGGTGCTCGAGCATGCCCAGGTCGAGATCCAGTTTTGGCACGAGCGAGAAGACAGAAAAATAGTCGCCCGTCGCGGCGGGCTGAATCTTGCTGCAGTGCGGACAGAAGAGCGTGGACTCGTTATGCGCGACTGAACACGACCAGCATGCGACCGGTACTGCAGAATCGATGACTTTCAACATGAGTACTCCAGCAGAACTAAGACCTACGACGAGAAGGATGATCCGCAGCCGCAGGAGCGCGTGGAGTTCGGATTGATGAAGTTGAAGCCCTGCCGCATCAGTGTCTCTTCATAGTCAAGCGTCATGCCATGCAGGTAAATGAACGACTTGGGATCGACGAAGAGTCGAACCCCATCGAATACATAAATGCGATCGCGCTCGCGCGGGCGAGTATCGAACTTGATGGAATAGGAAAGCCCGGAGCAGCCGCCGCCCAGCACGCCAAGACGGAGCCCACCCTCTTCAGGCGAAATTCCTTCCTTGGCGATCGCGATCTTGATGCGCTTGATGGCGCGGTCGGTCACCTGGATGCCCGACGCACTTCCCTGCGAAGCCGGTGCAGGTGACGGCTGCGCAGGCGCAGCACTCGCTCCCTCGGCCGGCTTCGATTCGATACTTACAAAGTTCGACATGTTGCCCTTCTTACTTGGCCTCGGCGGCTACTGCCGCCTCTTCTGCGACGCCGTTCTTTTTCTTCCAGTCGCCAATGGCTGCACGGATCGCATCTTCTGCGAGGACAGAGCAGTGGATCTTGACGGGAGGAAGCGAGAGTTCCTTCACGATGTCCGTGTTCTTGATTTCGAGCGCGTCGTTAACAGTGCGTCCCTTGATCCACTCGGTCGCGAGCGAAGAGCTTGCAATTGCCGAACCGCAGCCGAAGGTCTTGAACTTTGCTTCTTCAATCACCTGGGTCTCGGGATTTACGCGGATCTGCAGGCGCATGACGTCGCCGCACTCGGGTGCGCCGACCAGCCCTGTTCCTACCTCGGTCGAACCCTTGTCGAGCGTGCCTACGTTGCGGGGATTGTTGTAGTGGTCGACTACCTTGTCGCTATATGCCATTTTTCCGAACTCCTTCTGCGGGAAGCCGCTAAACCAGTTATCAGTTCCCAGTCGCCAGTAGTTTGATGTTTAAGGCCAGCCCCGGGACGCTTTAACAAGCATCAGAAACTGGCCCGGGCGAACTGAATTAGTGTGCCTGCCACTCGATCTTGGTCAGGTCAATTCCTTCTTTCACCATCTCGTACAAGGGTGAGAGTTCACGAAGCTTCTTGACGATGTCGATGACCTTGGCTGCTACATAGTCCACCTCTGCCTGGGTGTTGAAGCGCCCTAGGCCGAAGCGTATAGAGCTATGTGCCACGTCGTCGCCGAGACCGAGAGCCTTGAGCACGTATGAAGGTTCCAGAGTTGCCGAAGTGCACGCAGAGCCGCTGGAAACTGCCACATCGTTGATGCCCATCAGGAGCGACTCACCTTCAACATAGACAAAGCTCACGTTGAGATTGCCGGGCAATCTGTGTTCCATTGACCCGTTGATGTGGATGTAATCCAACTCGGACTCGAGCTTTTTCTGGAGGCGATCGCGCAGGCCGCGGAGATATGCAGCTTCACTGTCCATCTCGGTACGGGCGATCGCGCATGCTGCACCGAGCCCTACAATGCCGGTTACGTTGAGAGTGCCCGAACGCATGCCGCGCTCGTGACCGCCACCATCGATCTGCGCTGCAATCTGCACTCGCGGGTTGCGGCGACGAACATAGAGTGCGCCCACGCCCTTCGGTCCGTAGATCTTATGACCTGACAGCGAAAGCACATCGATGTTGTCTTCGATTACGTTGACCGGAATCTTGCCCACTGCCTGCACCGCATCGGTGTGGAAGAGGACTCCCTTCTCGTGGCACAGCTTGCCGATCTCGCGGATAGGCTGAACTACGCCGATTTCATTGTTGGCGTACATGATGGAGACAAGGATCGTCTTGTCATCAATGGCGCGCTTCAGATCTTCAATGTCGATCAAGCCGTCTGCTTTCACGGGTAGATAAGTGACGCGATAGCCGTACTTCTCCAGCCGCTTGCAGGTGTCGAGTACGGCTTTGTGCTCCGTCACCTGGGTGATGATGTGATTGCCGCGCTCGCGATACATCTCAGCGATGCCCTTGATAGCGAGGTTGTTTGACTCGGTGGCGCCGGAGGTGAAGATGATCTCCTTCGCGCTGGCGCCGATGAGCTTGGCAATCTGTTCGCGCGCCGCTTCAACGGCCTGTTCGGCTTCCCACCCAAAAGAATGGTTGCGGCTGGCGGCGTTGCCGAATTTATTCGTGAAAAAAGGCATCATCGCCTCAAGCACCCGCGGGTCAAGCGGGCTCGTGGCGTGATTGTCCATGTATATCGGCAGAGTTACGCCTGCCGGTACTTCGATCTGACTGGTAACTGTACTCATCCCGACCTCTCCATCCATTTCGACTCCGCTCTACACGGAGCTGCTCCGCTGTCGCGGAGGTTGTGAACTAAATCGCGAGCGTAACGAGCTTTGGTTCCGAACTTTGCCCGGCAGGGTGCTCGTGCTCGGCGAGATCCTGAATGCTAATGCTCTTGAGCACGCCGGCGATGGTCTCGTTGACCCGGGCCAGTGGCTCCTTAATCGTGCAACTTGGGGTAAGATCACAACCGTTCGCGCCCTTGGTACACGATGTGATGAAGAACGGGCCATCGATCGCCAGGATCACTTCGTATGCCGAAATCGACGCTGCCGCCTTCGCCAGCGCGTAGCCCCCATTCATACCGGCGTGAGACTTAAGCAGCCCCTTCCGGGTCAATTGCTGCAGAATCTTGGCAAGCAACTGCGCGGGAATTCCGTAAGCGTCAGCAATGTCTTTGGCGCTAAGGGCCGGGGTCTCCGGACGCTCTGCCAGGTACTTCAGAGCCATCAGCCCGTAGTCCGCCTTTTTTGTGAGCTTCAACATATATGCGACTTCTTAGGTCCGTATTTAGTATACGACCATTTATGTCCGGGTTCAATTCTGGTTTGGATCGTCGTGACCATTTCCGGCCAGCAAGCCAAACTACCCCAAAAGATTCACCAAAATGCCGTTTGAAATTGTCGGAAAGCTCGCTACAATCTGCGGCAAGAGTTTCTAAATCCGATCCTTTTCGACAAAGATGGTTACTGCCTGCAAACACCCTAAGGTTCGTATCGTTTCCCGCCTTGAAGACACGGAATTTGTTGAGTGCCTCGAATGTGGCGATGTGTTTGATTCTGAAGAGTTTAACGACATGGCAATTGAAGAGTCTGTCGAGAAGGATGAACCGGAAACTGACGATGCTTAACGGCGTTGCTCAGGGTTTCCACGGATAGTTGCAAGGCCGACCAGATCGAGTTCGTCTACCCGCGTTGAGGCTATCCCTCAACTGAGCCGCTGGCCTGAGCGCTGCGGCGGTGCGCGGCAATCCAGGCATAATGCAGGCCAGAGAGGATCGTGAGGCCGATAGTGGCATCTAGCGCTACCAGGCGCAGGATCACGACCCACTTAGCCGTTACAAGCTGTAGCAGCAGCACCACCGCGACGGCGGTCACCTGGGCCACGGTGTTGGCTTTTCCGAAGATGCTAGGGCCAAAGTCGCGCCGCCCCACGGTCGCGTACATCATTGCCGCGACAATCAGAATGCCCAGGTCGCGCCCAAAGACCAGGATCGTAACCGTGGTCGGCATCAACCCTTTGTACATAAGAACCAGGAAGAGCGTGCTGAGAAGGAGCTTGTCTGCGACGGGGTCGAGGTACTGCCCAAGTGTGGTGCGTTGCTTGAGAACGCGGGCGAGAAGTCCGTCGAGACCGTCTGTGAGTCCGGCGACTATGAATAGCGTGAATGCGATTCCGAAGCGATTCTGAAGAATGCAGGCCACCAGAAATGGGGCAAGGCAAATACGAATGACGGTGAGAAGATTGGGCGCGGTGCTCAATGGATTGCGGCGCGGGCTGATCGAATCCGTCATTGATTCAGTTGATGCTATTTGTGGGCACGCGGTTCCCGTTCTGCCCTAAGCTTGATTGCAGCTTGGACTTGCGCAGGTCGCTTCCGGAAATGATGGTACTGCATCTGCGAGATGGATGCGGGAGAACTTCTTCATCTTGTTAGAAATGCTGTCGGTACGGCTCTGGATAGCACGGAGTTGCCGGCGCTTTCAGGGGCGTTCACGGCCGAGAGCCAAGCGCTAACGATGCCGCCCTGAGATCTGATATCAGCATTGATCGCATCTGAGCAGCGCGCTCAGGATCCATTGCACGGAGGATTGCGGATGGATGAAGAGTCGCGATCACCCGGTCGACATAAGGGCTGGAGAGCAGCTTGCCGCGCTCGCGCATTAGTCCGAAGTTTGAGCCCATGAGCGATTTCGACGCAGTCGCACCGAGGCAAACCACTAGGTCAGGTTGGACTGCTTCCAGCTCTGCCAGCAGCCACGGTCGACAGGCGAATATCTCTGATGCGCGCGGATTCTCATGCAGGCGGCGCTTTCCGCGTTCGGTGAACTTGAAGTGCTTGACTGCGTTGGTAACGTATACGGCTGAGCGGTCGATTTCGGCTTCAGCAAGCATTGTGTCCAGCAGTCGCCCTGCGGGACCGATGAAGGGCTCGCCGAGACGATCCTCTTCATCGCCGGGTTGTTCGCCGATGAGCATCAGCCGGGCGGTTGCCGGACCTCTCCCGAACACAGGCTGCGTGGCACACCGGAAGAGATCGCATCCCTGGCAGGCGGGAATAGCACCTTGCAGCACCGCAAGCGACCGGTCTACCGGCAAAAAAGATGCAGCTGTAATCTTGGGCTGGCGCGCGAGCATTGTCGCAACTCGGCCGTCGGCCTCGTTGAGCAGCTTCGGCAAGGCATGGAGTTCAGGCAGGTTCTTCCAATAGCGAACCGGCATCTCCGATCGCATGGCGTTCAGGTTGGTCCGAGCCGGATTGAAGATCGAGGAGTAATAAGTGCGCCAGAGTTCTTCGAAGTCATCCTGTTGCGGCGCGCGTTCGCGCGATACACCAGGCCCAAAACTCAGGTGCTTTTCCTTTGCATCCCACCGCACTGATGCATCAGGCGTGAGAATCGTCCAATGCATAATGGCGAATCGCTCGGCAAAGAAAGGCGCAGCCAATGCAAGAACGTAATGTGCGGGTTCGTACCACGCAACGAATCGCTCGCCGCACTCTGTTTCAATTTTGCGGAAACGCACGAAGGCGTGCATCTTGTGCAGATCGTGTTTCACCTGGTGCTCGAGACGGCGGAACTCTGCGACATCATCGTCAATGTCCAGCTTCATTAGGTTGCGATCCGCCTGGAGGCGAAACAAGACGCGATAGAGCAAGTTCCATCGGCTCGCGCTGCGATGACAGGCGACGATCTTTGCGCGTTCCATAAAGGATCGTGGAACGTAAACGGAGCTAACACCAGTTGCAGGCGGAGTCGGCGTGTAGGCAAACAGCGATTCCGTCACGCCAGATGCGGTATCGACCAGATCCACGGCTCCGGGCGATAGGTTGGCAGAGAGCAACGATCGCGCGGCCTCGCGGAAAGCATCGAAGGTGGGCTCGATCAGGATTGAGTGGCGTAGACCGGCGACGTTCATAGCTGGCCCGAAAACGCGGAAACTCCGGCGAAGAGCTCAAGCTGCTCGTGCGGCGCCGCCTTTGGGAGCTCAAGTCTCGCCAGTTCGAGCGTTGGCGACATATGCGGCAGATGATCGGCAGCGATCAGGTACTTCTCCGCAAGCTTCAACCGCACGTTTAGCTTGCGGAGGTCATCGAGCGTGAGGTGATGATAGCGGCGAATGCGCAAAATGCGGCTCACGTTGCGGTAACCGATACCGGGAACGCGCAACAAGGCGTCGCGTGACGCAGCGTTTACATCCACAGGGAAGAACTCGGGGTGAGCTTCGGCCCATACAAGCTTCGGATCCTTCTGCAGGCTAAGGTTCGGGTCTTGATCCGTGGTGAGCTCCGATGCACTGAACCCGTAATAGCGGATGAGCCAGTCTGCCTGGTACAGACGATGCTCTCGCACCAGGGGAGGAGCGGACTGCGGCAACCGCGCGTCGCCGAGCGGAAATGGACTGAAGCTGGAGAAGTAGATGCGGCGCAGTTTGTAGCTGTCGTAGAGATGGGCCGCAGTAGATAAAATTTGACGATCACTGGTCGCAGTCGCGCCAATCACCATCTGCGTACTCTGGCCTGCCGGCGCAAAGCGAGGGGTGGACCGATGCCGGCGTCGGTCTTCTTCGATCTCAGCTTTGCGCTCCGTGATCTGATTCATCGTGCCCTCGATCACGTCCACCTTCTTTTCGGGAGCGAGCTGGACCAGATCCTGCTGCGTGGGAAGTTCGATGTTGGCGCTAAGCCGGTCGGCATACGCCCCGGCACGCTCGATGAGCGCCGTTGAGGCTCCTGGGATCGCCTTCAGGTGTATGTATCCGCCGAACGCATGATCTTCACGCAAAGATCGGGCGATCTCAATCACCTGCTCCATGGTGTAGTCGGGCGACTGGATGATGCCGGACGAGAGGAAGAGCCCTTCGATGTAGTTGCGCTTGTAGAAATCGAGCGTGAGATTGACCACTTCGACGGGAGTAAATCGGGCACGCGGAATATCGGAGGAGACGCGGTTGACGCAGAAGACGCAATCGTAGGTGCAGTAGTTCGTAAGCAGGATTTTGAGCAGCGAGACACAGCGGCCGTCGGGAGTATAGCTGTGACAAATTCCGGTGCCGTCAGAGTGGCCGATGCCCTTGCCGCTGCCAGCTCGTTTGGCTCCGCTGGAGGCGCAGGAAGCGTCGTATTTGGCTGCGTCGGCAAGAATCGCGAGTTTCTGCTGCACCGTCATCATGGGGAAGCGCCGCCTTCGCGGACTTGCCGGTTTCCGCGCCGACGACTATTCCCATTGTAGCGAAGAAAAGGGGAAGAACTCTGGATTGGAATGTCGGATCGGACAAAGTCAACACGCTACCGGAATCTCGTTGATCAGGCGAAAACAATCCGGTTCTGATATCCAATGTCCGTCGTTTTAGGTTTGCAGCGGCCATCACTCCTGGATCAAAGCGGTCGTTGTTTGGACCAGATACAAGCAGTCCCCGGTCCATTGGGAGTCGCCGACATTTGGACACCAAATCAAATGAATTCCTTCAACACATCTTCTGCATTGAGTTGTTTGCGGAAGTTGGCCTCTCACTAACCGAGAAACTTCGTCCAACCGCGAAATCGTCGCCTGCATGCCTGAATGGAAAATCTGTTGAGAACTGAGAGCAGGAGGTTCATGGGGGAACATCCATTTGCAGGGTTGTTGATTACCAAATGGGGATGTGCAGGGTTGATAGGGGTCCGTAAACTGCCCATGTTGCTGGACCAGGGCACAACTCGGACTGCGGGAAACTTGGATACCTCTGATGTGCGGCTCTTGCTGAGCAAGTGGATGGAGGAGCAGACATCGCTGCTCTGTCTCGGCTCCTTCAACGAATGCCGCCTGGTGCTGAAGGCGCGCGTCTTCTCTGTCTCAGATGACGCTTTCACGCTGCACTCGATAAGTTCCGATTCAACTTTGTCGTTCAGTTTCGGAGCTCTCGGTACATTGTTCGACTACGCCGAGCAAAGGGAGTTTGGAATGCCCGAACTTCCGCCCAAACTCGCTCAGCTGGCATCGATCGCCATCATGTTCCCGACGCGGGTACCTGTAAATCCCCTCACCGAGGCGACGGAACGAGAAACCCTGATCATGATTGAGATGTGGGAAGGCGACCGTGAGAACTGGGGCGAGGAGAAGTGAAGCAGGCGCTCCTCTTGCGCCGCAGCCACTTACAGTTTAGTTCCTTCTGAAATTCTCGCCTCCCCAAGAGTGCGGCACGCAGAGATGCTTTACCCTTATCCAAGCGTTCCCATTTCCGCTCGATGGAACCCGCGTTGCGAATTGTCCTCTCGAACATTGGAACTTACGGCGACATCAATCCGCTGATTGCGCTCGCGCTCGAGCTGAAAAAGCGCGAGCACACGCCAGTGATGGCTTTGCCCGAGGTCTATCGGTCGAGAATCGTTCCTGTCGGATTGGAATTCCACCCTATCCGGCCGGATATCGATCCGGCGAACAACGTTCTCGTCGAGATGGTGTACGACATCAAGCACGGTACCGAGCATGGGCTGCGCGACTTTCTTTTCCCCTCTCTGCGCCATACCTATGATGATCTGCTTGATGCAGTGACGAAGCCGATGCGCGCAGACCTGCTCCTCGTCGGCGAGTTGAACTACGCTGGTCCCATTGTGGCGGAGAAGACGGGAATTCCCTGGGCCAGCTACGTACTGGCGCCTCTTTCATTCTTTTCGGCATTTGATCCGCCCGTGCTTCCGCCCTATCCGAAGCTGGCGAAGGCGGACAAGCGCGTGCCAGGCTTTGGACGGGTGATCAAACGGGTAGCGCGCTTCGTGAGCCGCAAATGGCCTGAACCGATCTACGAACTTCGCAAGGAACTTGGTCTGCCGCGGGGAGAGAATCCGTTGTTTGACGCCAAGCACTCACCGTACCTGGTGCTGGCACTGTTCTCGCGCGTACTCGGTGTGGAGCAGAAAGATTGGCCGCCCAACACTCTGATCACTGGGTTCGCGTTCTACGACGCGGACTCAGGCAATGCAAAGCTGCCACCGCACCTCGAGCAGTTTGTCACCAGCGGCGAGGCTCCCCTCGTGTTTACACTCGGCTCGGCTGCAGTGCTCGCGGCAGGAGACTTCTACGAGGTGTCGGCACAGGCGGCGATGGAACTTGGGAAGCGTGCCGTGTTACTGATCGGCAGCGACTCGCGAAACAGACCCAAACAGCAACTGCCGGATTCGATCTGCGTTGCGGAGTATGCGCCCTATTCGAAACTCTTTTCGAGCGCGTCGGTCGTGGTTCACCAGGGCGGAGTGGGAACAACGGCGCAGTGTCTGGCCGCGGGCAAGCCGATGCTGATCATGCCCTATTCCCACGACCAGCCTGACAATGCCCGGCGCATGAAGAGGCTGGGAGTAGCCAAGATAGTGCAGAAAGCAAAATACACTCCACAAAAGGTCACGCGGAAGGTTCGCAAGATTCTGGAGAGTCCGCACCTTGCGCAAACGTCCAAAGCGGTTGCCGAGCAGTTGCGAAAGGAAAATGGCGTGAAGACGGCGTGCGATGCGCTGGAGGCGCTGTGCAACAGAACGCTGCGCTCGTGAAGGTCTC
>Ga0105240_10009538_pt1 | contig 13744 bp, 10 predicted proteins | sample KBSC54metaG_FD_80426 | JGI IMG/M metagenome (GOLD analysis project Ga0105240, IMG submission 80426) | Corn rhizosphere microbial communities from Kellogg Biological Station, Michigan, USA - KBS C5-4 metaG | ecosystem: Host-associated > Plants > Roots > Rhizosphere > Soil | place: Michigan, USA... | reverse complement strand
TTCGCCGGCCCCGACAGCAAGAAGCCGGGTTGGCGCCTGTTCGCGTTCGACCAGGCGCCGCTGTCGAGCAATACCTTCTTTATCGACTACGCCAGCACCTACGCGCCCGATCAGTTCGACCCCGCCAATGCCGGCGACTACCGCGCCACGCGCGAGCATCCCAACGGTGCGCGCACCCTCTCGGCGATCTGGCTGGTATCCGCCGATGCCGATGCCGATCGCCAGCAGCTGGAGAAGATGGGCTACGGCCACGCCGTGCCGGTGAAGCTGTCCGCCGTCGGCGCGAAGGGGTTCTGCGTACCGGTCGGCCCGACCGCACTGCTGGCCTTGCAGCCCGACGGCAAGGGCATCGCCGCGCAGGTGATGGCCAACGGCGGCCCGCGCATTCTCGGCGTGAGCTTCGGCGTTACCGATCTGGGGCGCGCGCAGCGCTGGGCCGAGCGCGGCTATGAGCGCAAGCTGGACACTTATCGCGGCCTGTCGGGCGAATCGGTGCTGGCGCCGACGCAGGATGATCTGGGGCTGTCGGTCGAATTCCACGCGGTGCAGCGAGGCGGTTCGCCTTGCGCGGCGCCGGGGGCCTGAGTCGGTTCGACCATCACGCCCCGGCGCGCCGTTGCTGCCGGGGCGTGAGCCGCTCACGGGTCCTTGCGGTCCAGCTCATCCATCCTGGCCACGACTCTCCTGGCCGCACTGTCGTCACCCAGGGTCATATAGACGCGTAGCGCAGCATCCAGCACATGCCCGTCGGCGGGCGTTCTGGCCGACAACGCATCGGCGTCCGCTCTGGCCCACGACTTCTCGCCGAGCGTGATCAGATGGCGCATGCGTTGCGCCCTGTCCATGTCGCGCTTGGGATAGAAGCGAATGACTTCGGACTGGTAGACGACCGCCATATCCGCCTTGCTGGCCGCATCGGCAGCATTAGCCGCCAGGACGAGCAGATCGCCCGACGGCATCTGATCCAGGACCGTGCGGTAGACCGCAGGATCAGTGCAGTCGCAGGTGGTGATCTTCGCCTCGTAGGCAGCCCTCAGCGGCAACAGCAGTTTCAGCAGATCATTGTCCTTGGCCTGCGCCTGAGCCTTCTCGATCAGCTGGCTCATCTCATCCAGCGAGCCGCCCCAGCGCGGTTCAGCGACACCGAGCAGCTGGGCATAGATCGAATAATTGGCGGCCTGCACCGCCAGGCCTCGACGGGCCGCTTCGCTGGCGCTCGCCATGTCGCCATAAGCCTTGCTGATATTGATCAACCCCGAGTAGACAGGGAGGACGCGGGGATCGATGGCGATGGCCTTTTCCAGCTCCTCGCGAGCGAACTTGAACGATTCGTCCATGCTCCTGAAACTCTCGCGCGACGTATCGCTGGCGTACCGGGTTCCGCGGGCAGCCCAGGCCTTATTCGCGTAGTCATGCCCGCTGGCCGCCAGCGCGAATGCGCTCTTTGGCCGCTGACGCTTCCATGCATCGATCATGGCCCGCGTTTGCGTCGAGCTGCTGGAGAAGTACACGTAGTAGATATGATCGAGCTGGCCCGCCGATTCCTTGCGGGTCAGCTGCTGCTTCAGCGCATCCTTCAGATAGGCATCGAGTTCGGCAGCCTTGCCGGCGTCGACCAGGGCCTTGGCGTCCTTGAAGGGCATCACCGCTCGCATGTGATAGATGCAGTAGGCTCGCGCCGCCGCGGCGGACCAGTGGCTGCCGGGCGGATCGGGATAGGCGATGCAGCGCTGCAGCGGATCGCTGATGGCTTCGGCGCGATGCGCCTTCGCCATGAAGTCGTGCATCTCGGCGTCAGAGAACACCGGACTCGATTTCTCGGCGGCTGCCGTGTCCTTGGTGGGCTCTGCTCCCTGACCCAGCGCCCGTGCCGGCTGACCGACCACGCCGAGCGAGGCGGCTACGACCGCCAACGCCAACACTTTTACGCATAGCAAGCGCATGCCCCTGCTCCTTTCCATGGATGAAATATCCGGTGATTCCCTTCGGTCCGCCGTGCGCGGCGAGCCGCCTTATCGTACGGTTCGGCGCTCCAGGCCGTCCAGCGCTCAGCTGCCTGCGCCTGGGCCATTTCAAAATCGGCGAGCAACATCGTCGTCAGGGCATACCTTTCGTCGGAGGCCCACCGATGTTTCAGCTCGCCACGCCCCCAGTTGCCGATGCCACGGATTGGACCGGCGATGATCCCTATGCGATTCGCTTTGCCACGGTAGGCGGCAAGGGAGCGCCGGAGGAAGCGCCGCGGCTGGCCATTCGCCTGCCGGCGGCGAACACCTACGCAAGCTCCGAGACCTTCGTGCTGGCGCTGATGGCCGCCTCCTCCGGCCGGACGCTGTGGACCTTGCGCCACACGCCCACCTACTGGCGCATCGCGCCGCTGGATATTCCAGTGTTCCGCCTGTGCCAGGCCGCCCTGCAGTCGGCGCGCACGGCGCGCGATCCGGTCGAATGGCTGATCGTGCCGCCGCCTGCCGCTCCCGCATGGCCGACGACGGCGCTATATGTGCAGCACGAGCCCAGGGGCCGCTTTGTTCTGCTGTCCAGGAATGCCGCTCAGCCGGCGGAGCAGTGGTGGTTGTCGTACGCCGATTGAGTGCTTCCCGCTCGATTCGGTCAGTAAAGAGCCATCACCGTTGCCGGTGATGGCTTTTGCTTGACGGGCAACTCCTCGCTTAGAGCGAGAAGTCGTACTGCGCCGAGATGCGCACATAACGCGGCTCGGTATACCCCTGGATGCCGCCATACATATTGCTCGGAGAACCGCCCAGCGAACTGCCGTCGGGGTTGCTGCCCACCTGTCCGCTTACCGCCGTCTCGCTGATCGAGATGGCGCGCTGCTGGTTGAACACGTTGAAGATGTCCAGGCCGAAGGCCAGCTTGTGGTCGGCAAAAGCCGGACGCCACTGCGCACCGAGATCCAGGCGGTAGCTCCAGGGCAGCGTACCCTTCGAGCCGCGCGCCGAGACTTGGTTGTAGCAGACGTGATACGCGCCGTTGTCGCCATCGCGGCCCATATAGCCGGTCGGATCGGTATAGACGCCATCGGCGCCGGCGAACCACGCACCCAGGCAGTTCTTCGGGCGCCCGGAGGTGATCGACACCGCGCTGCTGATCAGCCACTCCGGCGTCAGCTGCCAATAACCGAAGGCACGCACGGCGTGGCGGCGATCGTTGGGCAGATTGCCGCTGGCGTAGCGCATGAACTGCGGGAAGTCCCAGTCCTGCGAGGCGGCGACATCTTCCTGCACGATGTCGGACTTGATCTGGCCTTCGGTATTGCCCCAGTTGTGCGACCAGATGTAGTCGATGCGGCCATACCAGGTGCCGTCGAACGGATGTTCCGCGTAAAGGTCCAGCGCGAGATATTTGCGCACGGGCTTGGGCATGCCGAAGTCCTGCGCGCTCAGCTTCACATGGCGCAGCACCGGTGCCGCTCCCGGTTTGGCGATATTGACGTCGAACTCGGCGCCGCGGCCGGGATTGAAGATCACGCCGGGATAAGTAAAGCGGCCCGGGCTCAGGCAATCGGCGGCACTGCTGTAGTCCTGATAATGGCTGGCCAGATAAGCGCACACCGGCCGCGGATCGGAGGTGTCATCGACCTGCGATTTCAGCTGGCGATAAGTGGCGCGCGCACCGACCGTCAGCGACGGCGTCAGCTGCTTGTCGGCGCCGAGGATGAATTCGTCCTGGTAATGCGCACGAAGATCCTGGATGCGCGCGGTACGCGGATCGCGCGGCTGGCCGAATTCGCCATTCGGCGAAAGCGCCGGCCCCTGCGCCACCAGATTCAAGGGCAGATCGGTCTTCGGATCGATCCCGCTGTAGGTAAAGGTCTGCTGCGTATTGAGCGAACCGCCGGCGCCGCGAATGGCCACGCCATTAGGCAGCGCTAGGTAATAACGCCCCGCATTGGCATAGATCTTCAGGCTGGAATCGCCCTGCACGTCCCAGCTGACGCCAAGCCGCGGCGCCCACTGGTTGCTCTGCTTCATGAACTCCTGGCCGGCGCTGTTGTAGTTCTTGAACGACTCGTTGCGCACGCCCAGATAGGCCAGCCAGCGATCGGTGACCTGCCAATGGTCCTCGAGATAGTAGGCCTCCTGCTCCAGCTTGTACTTGCCACCCTGCTTGTGGGTAATCAGCTGCACGGCATTGCCCACGCCATAGCGCCAATACCCGCCGTACTTGTCGGAGTTGACGTAAGCCTCGCCCGCCGCGGTACGCAAGGTCTGCCGGTCGATACCGCCACGCAGATCGTGCGAACCCAACCGGTACTCCAGATCCAGGCGCCAGCCCTTGGTCTTATTGGTGGTGTCGTACGGCACCACGCTCAGCGGCTGATAGGCGTGATACGCATTGCGCACCGCCGGCGGCGCATTGGGCGACACCCGCACCAGCGGATAATCGGGGATATTGGCCAGGTTCGGCTGATAGGTCTTGCTCTCGCCGTACAGCGCGGTAACGGTGAAATCGTCGGTGATGTAGCCGGTGTACTTGCCCAGATACAACTCGTTGTTGTTCTTCACCCGGCCGTCGGCGCTGGCGTTATGGCCCAGCGGTGAGAGCGTTTCATTGCTCCAGCCGTAGGCGCGCTGGGTGCTCTGCGAGTTGTCCTGCAGCGCGGTCAGCTCCAGCAGATGGCTGTCGGTGATGTTCCAGTCGACCTTGGCGTACCACTTGGTGGCCTTGTCGTGATCCTTGCGGAAGCCGCCATTGGGGCTGCGCGCACCCGATGGCGTCAATGCGCCGGTGGGGGTGTAGGTCGCATCGCTGGTCGACAGCGTGCCCTGCTGGTCGGTCTTGGTGAACTCCGCCGCGCCGAAGAAGAACAGGCGGTCCTTGATCAGCGGTCCGCCGATCCACGCCGAGTAATCGAACTGGCCATAGGTGTTCTTGCCGCGATAGCGGCGCAGCTTGCCATTGGAGCCGAACGGCCGGTTGATGCCTTCCTCGTCGGTCAGCAGATTGCCGTTGTCGTCGCGGTGGTTGAACGGGCCCGGGCCGATCGCCAGCGACTGCGCGTCGGGATGCTCGGGATAGTAGTAATTGCGCGGATTGCTGCGCAGCGAATCGGGGCGCCAGAACGCCGCCACGCCGCCCTTCCATTCATTGCTGCCGCGCTTGCCCACCAGGTTGATGAAGCCGCCCGTGCTATGGCCGAACTCGGCGCCGGCGCCGCCTTCCAGAATCTGCTGCTGGTCGATCGCGCCGAACGGCAGCTCGAAGAAGGTCTCGTTATTGAGCGGATTGGTGACGTTGTAGCCGTTGATCGAATACGCGTTCTCCGAGATGCCGGAGCCGCCGATGGCCAGGCCGGCATTGGCGAAGCGGTTGTCGCCGGCGATCACGCCGGGCGCCAGCAGCGCAACGGCGAGCACGTTGCGCGCCACCGGGATCTTCGCCAGCTGATCGGAGGTGAACACGGTGCGCGTATCCACCGAGGAGACGTCGATGGCCGGCAAGGCCGAGGCCACCACGGTGACGCCTTCCAGCGTCTTCGGGCCTGCGCCGCCGAAGGAGACCTCCGAGTTGCCGGCGATGCTGACGTTGACCCCTTCCCGGCTGTCGACCCGCTGGCCACCCTTGAGCAAGGTCACCTTGTAGTGGCCGATCGGCAGCGACGACGCGCGATAGCGTCCATCGTTGTCCACGGTCACCGTGCGCGTCATGCCGTTGTCGGTATTGTCGATCTGCACGGTGCTGCCGGCGCCGCCGGCGATCTGGCCGTAGATCGCGCCGGAAGCATTGGATTGCGCCCATGCGGCAGGTGCCAGGGCACAAGCCAGGGCGACGGCCATCGCGGAACGCCGCAAGCAGACCTTGCGCTGCATCGAATACATAGATTCTCCCCTCATTGAAACTGGAACAGTGGTGGATGGCGCCGGGCGGACTCCAGGCCCGTGCGCTTTACTGACTGATCGATTCCGGCGCAGCCCGACTCAAGCTCCCCACCGGATGCGCGCCGCCCATCCGCTGAGCTTTTCGAATTTATGGAAATTCAACATAAGCGCTTGGATGGAGATTCGATGGATAAAGCGTGGACATGCGGTGGATGCGCTTTGCGCGCGGCATCGAGCACGCCATGCGCAGGCCATGGATCGCCAAAAAAATAAGGCCACCGGGGAAATGGCGGCCTAGCGGGGATGCACCGACCATGTCGGCGCTGTTCTTATTGTTCGATGGCGGCTGTCGCGCATCGATCCTGGAATTCACCAGGGTCGAACTATCGCGCGCCGCGCTGATGAAAACAGGCTACGCACCGGCATGGATGTGGCGTGCATGTTTTATGGAGATTGCATGGAGACCGATTATCTCCTTGCCTGCCTGCGTGAATGGCTGGCGAAGGCGGCGTGAATGCGGCACGATGATTTTCCTCCATATGGATTTTTTCGCCGCACGCATCGAGCGGATTTATCGTGGCCACTGCCCCTCTCATTCTTATCGTCGAAGACGAGCCGGATATCGCCGATGTGCTCGACAGCTATCTGCGGCGCGATGGATTCCAGACCCAGCGCGCGCAGGACGGCGACCGCGCCCTGCAACTGCATCAGCAGATCAAGCCGGACCTGGTCCTGCTCGACGTGCGCATGCCGGCGCCCGATGGCATGGAAGTGCTGCGCGAGATACGCCGCAACGCGGATACGCCGGTGATCATGGTGACCGCCCTGGCCGACGACATGGACAAGCTGGTCGCGCTGCACGTCGGCGCGGACGACTACGTGGTCAAACCCTTCCACCCCGGCGAAGTGGTGGCGCGGGTCAAGGCAGTGCTGCGGCGCTTCCATGCGGCCAGCCGGCCGGCACGGCCGACCCATATCGGGCGCATCCAGATCGATCACGACGCGCACCTGGCCAGCATCGTCGACGACGACGGCCAGGAGCATCCGCTGCTGCTGACGCTCACCGAGTTCCGCCTGCTCGCCTATATGGGCCGCAATCCGCGGCGCTGCTTCGCCCGGCAGGACCTGATCCAGGCCTGCCTGCCCGAAAGCGATGCGCTGGAACGCGTGATCGATTCGCATCTGAGCAAGCTGCGCCACAAGCTTCAGCAGGCCGGCGCCGGCTCGCTGATCGAAAGCGTGCGCGGCGTGGGTTATCGCTTATGGCCCGAATCCTGAAACACACCTGGGTCCGCCTGGGCATCTACGTCACCCTGGTCATCGTGCTGACCGTGGCGGTATTCCTGTCCAGCCTGTGGGCGCTGCAGGCGCTGCAGCTGCAGGAGTTCATGGCCAGCCTGCCGCCGAGCCTGCGCGCCGAAATGCAGGCGCTGGACCGCGCCGGCCAGGACGACAGCCTGCGTGCGCTGCAGATCTACAGCCAGTACTGGACCGACGATCCCTGGTACGGCGATGCCGCCGCCGTGGTGTTTACGCTGATCAGCTGCACGGTGCTGGCCAGCGTGGTGTCGTTCCTGCTCGCGCGTGCGCTGACCCATCCGATGTCGTCGATGGCCGATGCGGCGATGCGCATCGCCAGCGGCGATCTGGCGGCGCGCGCCGAGCGCGTCACCGGCACCGGCGAGCTGGTCGAACTGGTCGGGCACTTCAATCAGATGGCGGCATCGCTGGAAGCGCTGGAACGCGAGCGCAAGGAGAGCGCCGCGGCCATCGCGCACGAACTGCGTACGCCGCTGGCGATCCTGCAGGGGCGCCTGCATGCGCTGTGCGACCAGGTGATCGAGGGTTCCTCCAGCGAGTACCGCAAGCTGCTCGGCCAGGTCATCCATCTCGGCCGCCTGGTCGAGGATCTGCGCCTGCTCTCGCTGTCCGAAGCGGGCCGGCTCTCCTTGCAATGCGTGCCGTTCGATCTGGCCGTGCTGGTCGAGGATCATCTGCAGGCCTATGTCGCCCTGGCGCAGCGGCGCGGTATCCGCACCGATCTGCGCACCGAGCTGGCGCCGGTGTCGGCCGATCCGGACCGCATCCGGCAGATCCTCTCCAACCTGTTCGACAACGTGCTGCGCTACGCCGCCTCCGGCGGACTGCTGCGCGTACGCGTCACCCGCGATGAACGCTGGGCGATCCTGCAGGTACGCGATGCGGGGCCCGGCCTGCCCGAGCGCCTCAAGGCGCGCCTGACGGTATCGGCTTACCGCGAGCGCGCCACCCTCGCCTCGAAAGTCGATGCGCAGGCCGAGGGTTCCGGGCTGGGACTGGCCATGGTGCGCAGCCTGGTGCAGCAGCATGGCGGGCGGCTGGAGGTGCGCAACGCATCGACCGCCGGCACCGTGTTCACCATTTCGTTGCCGCTGGTTTCGCCTCGATGAGCGCATGCAGCGGAACCTGAAAGATGCGTCCATGCGTCGTTGCGCCGGAGGTCACCTGCGCTTCGAAATACAGCGTCCGCAGATCCGGGCTGAAGCGCGCCTCGATGCCTTCGAGCGGCGGTTCGATGGCCCGGGGCTCGCTCCATCGCCCTTCGTGCTTGAACGCCACGAACAGCAGCGATTGATCCTTCGCCGCCGGTGCACGGTTGGCCGAGAACACCAGGAAGGACTCGTCGGGCGCCACGGCCACGTCATAGCCCGGGTGGGTGCCGTCGCTGATCGACAGCGCCACCGGCGCGTCGTAGCCGTCAGCTCTGGCCTGCGCGCGATAGATATGGCTTTTCCCGGTCAGCGGATCCGGCTGATTGAAATAGATGCTGCCGTCGCCGGCGACCGCGGGCGAATAGATCGCCGAACTGCCGTTGACGATATCCGGCAGGCGCACGGGCGCGCCCCAGCCGCCACCTTCGCGCGCGACGCGCCACAGATTGCCGCCTTTACCGGGCTGGGTGCGCCCGCCGAAGTAGCCATCCAATGGCGCACCGCCCGGACCGGCGGGACGATTGGAAACGAACACCAGATACGAGCCGTCCGGTGCCATCGCCGGCTCGATATCGCGCCATCGGCCTGAGAATGGCGCCACCCGCGGCGGCGACCACGCACCGTCATGCAGGGTGGCGACCATGATCGAGGCGTTGCCGTCGCGGTGCGTAAAGAACACCGTCTTGCCATCGGGAGTGAAGGCGGGAGCCGAGTCGTCGCCATCCGGCCAGTGCGTTTCGGGCTGAAAGAGCATGGGCCTGGGTGCGGATGCCGCATGTGCCGGCGTATGCAAAAGCATCAGGCACCAGCCGGCGGCGAGCACGCAGCGCAGCAGGCGCCGATCGGGTAATCGTTCTGACATGTCGGTCGCGCTCCACAGGCAAGGTCCGCGTATTGCCGTGACCATCGCCAATGCCGACGCCACGCGGCAAGCAGAAAGTGACGAACGCCGCTCGTCACGTGACGAGCGGCGCGCCCTGCCCCGTTGCCAGTCCCAGGGGGCGGCGCTATCGTCCTGCGGCCTTGGCTAATCCACCCCATCCGCACGGGAGCACCCCCATGAAGCGAGTCACCGGCATCGGCGGCATCATGTTCAAAGCCAAGGACCCGAAGGCGCTGGGCGCCTGGTACAAGCAGCACCTGGGCATCGACGTGCAGGCCTGGGGCGGCGCGGCGTTCGCGTGGAAGGGTCCGGACAATCCCGGTGGCGTCGGCACCACCGCGTGGAGTCCGTTCGCGGCCGATACCGCTTACTTCGGCCCGGGCCCGGCATCCTTCATGATCAACTACCGCGTCGCCGATCTGCAGGCGCTGCTGGCGGCATTGCGCGCCGAAGGTGTGCAGGTCGACGACAAGGTCGACGAGTCGGAGTACGGCAAGTTCGGCTGGATCGTCGATCTCGAAGGCAACCGGGTCGAGCTGTGGGAGCCGCCGGCGGGCAAGTAAGCATGCGGGGCGACCGATCCGGCTCGCCCCGTTTCGCCGACTCAAGTTCGCCCGGCCCCGGCCGATGCAGACCGCGTGGCCCCACAAGGATCTCGCGTGAACGTCAATCTCAATCCGATCGGCACGCCGTCGCCGATCGCTCCCAAGTTCTCCAATGCCGCTGAGCCCGCGGTCGGCTCTTCCGCCACGGCTTCCCCCGAACCCGCGGCATCGCCAACCAGGCCGTCGAAGGAAGCCGCCGGCGCTGCCGGACAGTCCAGCAGCGCAAGCCTCGAAGTACAGGTGCTGCAGAAGCAGATCGAACGCCTGCAGAAACAGCTCGCGCAGCAGGAGCAGCAGCTGCGCGCGGCGATGTCGGGCGACAAAGCCAAGGATCCGGCCAATGCGCCGCGCGTCGCGGCGCTGCAATCGGCCGTTTCCACCACGCTGGGCCAGCTCACCGAGGCCGTGGCGAAGCTCGCCGCCGCGCTGCTAGCCCAAGGCGGGGGCAGCAGCGGCAATCTGGTCAGCTCGACGGCCTGAGCGCCCCTCCCTCGCCGGCGCCCGCCGCAAAAAACATAAGAGAGCATGGCGGATATCTGATAAGGCTTTACCTTAGACAGATACCTGCGGCGCGCTATCGATACGCCGCCTGGCCATCCCATAGAAGGGTTCGATCATGCTCGATGCCTGCAGGCTTCCACGCCACCTTGGTCTTGCGCTTGCCGTTGCGCTGGCTTCCTCACCGCTGTTGGCAGCGGACGCGCCGCCAACCGCCGATATCGCCACCGGCCGCCTGGCAGGCGTGTACGACGCCACCACCGGCCTGAACCAGTTCAAGGGCATTCCGTATGCGGCGCCACCGGTCGGCCCGCTGCGCTGGAAGCCACCGCAAGCGGCGCTGGCATGGAAGGAGCCGCGCAAGGCCGAACGCTTCGGCCCGCGCTGCATGCAGCGCCCGATCTTCAGCGATATGGTGTTCCGCTCCGACGGCATGAGCGAGGACTGCCTCTACCTCAACGTGTGGACGCCGGCCGGCGGCAAGCGCAGGAAGCTGCCGGTGCTGGTGTATTTCTATGGCGGCGGCTTTGTCGGCGGCGACGGCTCGGAGCCGCGCTATGACGGCGCAGGCCTCGCGCAGCGCGGGATCGTCACGGTGACGGTGAACTACCGGCTGGACGTGTTCGGCTTTCTCGCGACTCCTGGCCTGGCTGCCGAATCGCCGCAGCACGCCGCCGGCAACTATGGCTTGCTCGACCAGGCCGCGGCACTGGCCTGGGTCAAGCGCAATATCGCCGCGTTCGGCGGCGATCCGCAGCAGATCACCATCGGCGGCGAATCCGCCGGTTCCATGTCGGTGTCCTCGCTGATGGCGTCGCCGCTGTCGAAAGACCTGATGCAACGCGCCATCGGCGAAAGCGGCGCGATCCTCGGCAATCTTCAGCCGCGCCCGCTGCAGCAGACGCTGCACGAGGGCGAGGCCTTCCAGCGGCTCGCGGGAGCCAGTTCGCTGGAACAACTGCGCGGCATGAGTGCGCAGGCGCTGCTCGATGCTGCCGGCCAGAAGGATGTGCCGGAGTTCGGCCCCACCATCGACGGCTATTTCTTCCCGCGCTCGCCGGAAGCTATCTATGCAGCCGGCGAACAGGCACATATCCCTTTGCTGCTCGGCGCCAACTCGCAGGAGGGCAGCTATATCGGCCTGCTCGACAAGCAGCCGCCCACGCCCGCCAACTATCGCGCGGCGGTACAGAAGCAGTTCGGCGCGCATGCCGACGACATTCTGAAGCTGTATCCAGGTACGACCGAGGCCGACATCAAAAGCTCCGGCACCGCGCTCGCCGGTGATCATTTCATCGCCTATTCGACCGCACGATGGATGCGCCTGCAGCGCCAGACCAGCCGCGCTCCGGTGTACTACTACTATTTCGAGCAGGCACGCCCCGCCAAGCGCGACGGCAGCGCCGGCCCCGATGCCGGCGCGGTGCACAGCGGCGAGATCGAATACGCGCTGGGCAATCTGCCGGGCAACCAGGTCTATGCGTGGACACCGACCGACCGCAAGGTCTCGGCCGTGACGCAGGGCTACTGGGCCAACTTCATCAAGACCGGTGATCCGAACGGCCCGGGCCTGCCGCGCTGGCCGGCGGCGACGGACAAGGATGGCGGACTGCTGCGCCAGGTGATCGGGGCGGATACCCATACGCGCGTCGATCGCGATGCGGCGCGTTACGAGTCGCTGCAGCGCGCCCTGGCTGACGAGCATCTCTAAGCCAGGCCGTTGACGAGACCCTCCGCGATGTCGCTACGCACCCGCACGCTTTTCCTGCTGCTGATCAGCCTCGCATGGCCATCGGGCCGCGCCACGGAGGCTATCGCGCCAACTGCGGCAACCACCGCACTGACGCCGGCCCAGGCCAGCGCGGATCTGGAGCTGGCCCTGTCCGCGCTCGAAGCCGCCCTGCCCGACATCTATTGGCATCAATCGCGCGAGGAGTGGCAGACGGCCAAAGCCGCGGCCCGTTCGAAGATCGCTCAGGTCAGCGATGCCGAAGGACTCTGGCGCATCCTGATGCCGCTGCTGGCGCGTATCGGCGAAGGACATCTGAGCCTCGAACGCAGCGAGGCGATGAAGCAGCACGAGCGCGATGACGGTCTTCTGCTGCCGCTTTCCGTGCACTGGACCGAGCGTGGCGCCTACGTCATCGCCGGGTATGGCGAGGCAAGTGACATTCCGCGTGGCAGCGCCATCGTCTCCATCGATGGAAAGGATACGCAGGCGCTGGCCGACGAGCTGATGTTCGCCGCCACCCGCGACGGGGTGATCCGCACCGGCATTCTGCGTGAGGCATCGGGCAACGGCTATGGCGAGCTGCTCTACCGGATGTCCGGCTCGCGTCCGCGCTTCCAGCTGGTCCTGAAGGCCAGGGATGGCAGCAGCATGACGCGCGATGTGGCGGGTGTACCCGCCGCACTGCGCAAGGGAATCAAGCTGCCGCCAGCGCCGACGGTGGCGACCCTCGAATGGCTGGATGAGCACACGGCCTACCTGGACGTGCCTACCTTCAGCAACAAGCGATATCGCGCGGCGGGCACCGACTTCGCGGCGAACCTCCAGCGGCTGTTCGACGAACTGGATCGCCGCGGCGCCAGCGACCTGATCCTCGATCTGCGCGAGAACGGCGGCGGCTCCGAACCCAACGAGAGCGTCCTGTTCTCGTACCTGGTCGAGCAGCCGTTGCACAAGTACGCAGCCGTGGAAGCACGCGGGCGCCGCATCGCAGTGAAAGATGTCGACGGCAAGCCTTTTGAAACGGAAGTCTTCGACGATGACGAGATGAAAACGCAGCGCCGCCTGCCGAATGGGCGCCTGACCCGGCGCAATCTTCCGCCGGAAGGTCTGATGACGCGCTGGAGCCGCTCCGCTCCGATCTATCGCGGGCGCCTGGTCGTGCTGGCCGGCGGCGATACCTTCTCCGGTGGCGCGGAGCTGGCCTCGATGCTGTTTCATGTCCGCCGCGCGGTCTTTGTCGGCGAAGAAGTCGGCGGCACGCACGAAGGCAATACCAGCGGCTACCGCTGGCCGCTCGCCCTGCCCAACAGCGGAATGACCCTGCGCATTCCGCTGCTGCAGTTCCGCTTCGCCTGGCCGGGGCTTCCACACGATCGCGGCGTGCGCCCCGATTGCGCGGTGCCGCCGGACGTCATGGAAGTGGGCCAGCGCAAGGATGCCGCCTGGCGCAGCGCCAGGGCCATCCTGCGCCAGCCATGGACGACACCGGCTGCGGTGATCTGTCCGGTGGAAACCATCGAGGCGTCGAGCGGCAGCTGACGTCAACGGCGAAGGCGTGCGGTCGCGCCCTCGCCGTCCCCGCCCGGATCAGTCGGCGTAATCCTCCGCGTGGCTGACATCGTCGGTCGGCCACCAGTAGCGGCCATTGTCCGCCGGCGTATACGACGTATTGCCGTCGCCGAGCCGCGCCTGATAGACGTTGTTGCGCCAGA
>Ga0105240_10009537_pt1 | contig 13745 bp, 10 predicted proteins | sample KBSC54metaG_FD_80426 | JGI IMG/M metagenome (GOLD analysis project Ga0105240, IMG submission 80426) | Corn rhizosphere microbial communities from Kellogg Biological Station, Michigan, USA - KBS C5-4 metaG | ecosystem: Host-associated > Plants > Roots > Rhizosphere > Soil | place: Michigan, USA... | reverse complement strand
TCATCACCACCGAGAAGGACGCGGTGCGGCTGCGGGGGCTGCCCGCGCCCCGGGTGCCGCTGTGGGTGCTGTCGGTGCGGCTCCGCCTGACGGGGGGAACGGACGTATGGGTGCAGGCGCTCACGCGGACGCTCGCCCGCGAACTGGGCGACAAGAATATCCGCGTCAACTGCATCGTGCCCGGCGCCGTCGTCACCGAGCGCCAGAAGAAGTTCTGGCTGAAGCCCGGCGACGACCAGATGTTCCTCGACCTGCAGTGCCTGAAGTTCCGGCTGCAGCCGGCCGAAGTCGCGCGGGCGGCGCTCTTCCTCGCGTCGGACGAGGCGCGCGGGATCGCCGGCCAGAACCTGGTCGTGGACGCCGGCATCGTCTGAGCACGGCAACGCCAGATGAGCGCGACGACTCGCCAGTACACGCTGTTCCCGCTGCCACCCGCGCAACTCGTCGCGGGGAAGTCTCAGTCCGAGCTCGCCGGCCTGAATCTGCCGCCGCCGCGACCGACGCCTTCGGTGCTGACCAGCAACCCGGCACTCGCGCAGGCGCGGGTGGTCGAGCGTGTCTTCACGCCCGAGGAATGCGAGGCGATCATCGCGGTCGGCGGCAAGCGGCCGCGCGAGGACGCCCGGGTGCAGAGCTACGGCAATGCCGCGCGCGTCGGCCATGTCGCGTGGCTCAACCCGGCGCCCGACACGATCTGGGTCTACCAGCGGCTGGCGACGATCGTCCAATGGGTGAACCAGGCGTTCCAGTTCGAACTGCTGGGATTCGCCGATGCGTTGCAATACACGGTTTACGGACCGGGCCACAAATTCGACTGGCACGTCGATATCGGCGCCGGCCAGGCGTCCAACCGGAAGCTGTCGATGACGGTGCAGCTCTCCGACGAGTCGGCTTACGAAGGCGGCGGACTGCAGTTCATCAGCGCGCCGGACATGCCGACGCCGAAAGGGCGGGGCACCGCGATACTGTTCCCCGCGTACCTCGCCCATCGCGTCAGCAACGTGACCGCAGGGCTGCGCTGCTCGCTGGTCGGATGGGCGGCCGGCGTGCCGTTCCGCTGATCGTCACTGGGGTGCGTAAGTCAGCACCATGAACGTATCGCGGAAATACTTGTTCGGATAGAACGGCGCGACGCCGCGGTTGATCTCCGCTGCGGGATCGGCGGTTCCTTCGGCCGTGACCATGTACACCTTCTTGGTCTTCGGATCGAGCGCCATCGTCCGTGCATACGGCCGCGTGGTGGTTGCCTCCTCGAACTGGTAGTGGTCCGCGTCGACCTGCCGGTAGATCACCAGGTTGGCATCCACGCCGTTCGCCGTGTAGAGGGTGCGCGTCGACGGATCGAAGATCACGCCATCGGTGCCGCGCCCGATCTCGAGCGTCGCGACGACCTTGCCGGACGTTGCATCGAGCACGGCGAGCACCGGCAGCTTGCCGCGGCAGCCGACGAAAATCCGGCGGGTTGCGCGATCGTAGTCGACCGCGGTCGGCTGGTCGCAGCCCATGGTCGGAAATTCGGCGGCGACCTTGTGCGCCGCCATGTCGATCTTGATCACGGCGTTGCGATCGCGCAGCGCCATGAACAGGTTTCCCTCGCCGTCGGGCGCGGTGCCGTCCAGCTTGTTGCTGTCCACCGGCAGCGTGCCCAGCAGGGCGCCGGTCCGCGCATCCATGAACGCGACCGCGTGGCTGTCGCCCATCGTCAGCGCGATCTGTTTCGTGACCGGGTCGTAGAACCCCGAGTCGGCGTCGGCGCCGAACTTGATGCGGCCGAGCGACTTCAGCGTCGACATCCGGAACATCGTTGCCGTGCCGTCGCCGTTGACCGTAAAGCCGCGGTCGAGGTCCGGCGCGAGCACCGTAGCGTTGGCATCCGCGCTGTTGTCGAGCGTGCGGACCGGCTTGCGCTTATTGACGTCGAACACCGTCACGCCGTCGCCGCGGCGCGCGATGAACAGGCGCCCGCGCGGCGCGTCGAGGGCGACGTAGTCCCATTCCGGCGCGGCGCTTTTCAGCGTCGTCACCGATTCGAGGCGGTGGAACGATTGCGCACTGGTGCCCAAGGCGCAAAGAGTGAGGGCGAGGGCTGCCCCGGCCAATGTCCGGGGTCGTTTGCCGCAGCCGGCGGCGCGTGTTGTCGATTTCATCGGTGCGATCCTCAGTGAATGGATTTCGGTTCGTCTGCAAGAAATTTCGCGGGCGGCCCTCGCGAAAAAGTGGCCCCCGTATCCGAGGGCCGAAGGGAGAGACCCGACGCCTGCCACATTAAGGGGCGATGCTGAATGCAGGCCGAATGCGTCCTGAATCCTTGTTCATGCAAAGGCGCTACAGGTCGAGCACGAGAACCGGAGACTTCGAGCGCGAGCAGCATGGCGTGAACTGGTCGTTGCGAGCCTGCTCGGCGACGGTCTGGTACATGTCGCGATGGTCGGGCAGGCCGTCGAGGACGCGCGTCAGGCAGGTGCCGCAGACGCCTTGCGCGCACGAAGTGGGTATCTCGATTCCCTGTTCCGCCAGTGCGGCGACGACCGACTGCTCCTTCGCGATCCGGTAGACGCGGCCGGTGCTCGCGATGCGGACGTCGAACTCCGAATCGCTGGTTTTCGGACCGATCTCCGAAGCGAAATATTCGCGATGCAGGCGCTCTTCGGGCCAGCCGTTGCGGCGGGCCGTGGACAGCACATGGTCCATGAACCCGCCGGGGCCGCATACATAGAGATCCGTGCCGGGCGCCGCTTCGCGCAGCAACGCCCCGGCGTCGAATTTCTGCGCGGGTTCGCCGGTATCGAAATGAAAGTGAACGCGCTCGGCGAACGACGACGCGCGAATCCGCAAGAGGAACGCCGTGCGCTCCGGCGAGCGCGCGCAGTAGTGCATCGCGAAGTCGCCGCCGGTGTTGGCGAGGCGCTCGGCCATGCACAGGATCGGCGTGACGCCGATGCCGCCGGCGATCAGCAGCGATCGTTTCGCGCCGTGCGCGAGCGGGAAGTGATTCTTCGGCTCGCTGATCTCGAGCACATCGCCCTCCTCGATGCTGTCGTGCATCGCGGCCGATCCGCCGCGCGAGTCGGGCGCGCGCAGCACACCGATCAGGTAGCGATGCGTCTCGCGCGGATCGTTGCACAGCGAATACTGGCGCACGAGACCGTCGCCGACGTGGACGTCGATGTGCGAGCCGGCGCTGAACTTGGGCAGCGCATTGCCGCGCGGATCGCCGAGGTCGAACGTGCAGATGCCGTCCGCCTCCCTCCGCTTCGAGATGACCTGCACGGCGAGCCTCGCGCCGCTGGTCGCCCTGCGAAACTTGCGGCGCACGAAACTGCTGGCGCCTGTATACGCGAGTACCGGGACGCTCGCGGCGCCGGCCAGCAGCAGCAGGGGCAGCAGCAGGTTGAGCCACCTGGGCCCGATCATTCCGGTGTGCCAGGACAGCGTCCAGAAGTAGAGCTTGTGTCCGGCGCTGCTGGCCGCGTACGGAGTGAAGCGGAGCACTTTCGCGTCGGCGGGGTCGAGATAGATCATCGTGCGGGCGTTGGCGTGCGGCGCGCCCTTGTCGATTTCGTAGATCTCGATCGGGGTGGCCGGCTTGCGGGCGTTCGGAAAGTGAATCAGGGTCTCGGCGGCGTTCGGCGCGAGGGCCTGCACCTGTCTCCAGTACGCTTCCATCGGCGCGGGGGCCGCGCGTGTCGACTGGGCCGGCGACGCTGCGACCGTGGGTGCCTTCTGCGGCTTCGAGCCCGCGATCCAGTACAGCCCGTTGCGATACCAGTCGAACGCCTGCGGGAGTCCGGTCAATGCGCTCGACAGCACGATCAGGCTCGCATACATGCCGATGACCCTGTGCCGGTTCAGCGTGCGGTCGCGGCCCTTGATTCGAGGATTGAGGCGCGAGGCCGCCTTCAGCGCACCCCATGTCCGCACCCGCGGCCACCACATGTAGAGGCCGCCGCCGGCCAGGATCAGCGCAAAGAGCAGCGCGGTGGTTCCGGTCACCAGGTTGCCACCCTCGACGAAACGAAAACGATGGAGCTGCTCGAGTGTCGCGAGCCAGCCGTCGTAACGCGCGCGCTGCCCGAGCACCTCACCCGTGCACGGATTGAGGAAGATGTCGTCCTGATACTCGCCGGGCTCGCTGATCCGGACCTGCGCGGCGGGAATGCGTGCCGCGCCATCGGCGCCGGCGGCCAGCCGCACGTAGTCGAACTCTCCGTTCGGGTGTTGCGCGCGCGCATTGGCGGCGAGGGCATCGAGTGGAACGCGGCCGGTGCATGCGGGCACGGTAAGCAGGTCGCGATTCACGATCGGCTCCAGGTGCGGGCGATACGCGATCGTGATGCCGGTGATCGCCATGAACACGAGAACCAGGCCGAATGTCAACCCGGCCCAGCGATGCGATTGCAGCACCAGCGTGCGCGCCGACGGCCATCGGCGCGCGGCCGCGCTGGCGCCGGCGTTGCGGGTGGCGTCGTTGCGGGTTTCTTTGCGGTCGGTCTTCGAGCCGCTGGCGAACCCATCGGCGACCGCCTCAGTGGCCATGGCTCTTCTCCAGCGCCGCGTCGACGAAGCGATTCGTGTAGGTGTCGCCGACCTTCACCCGGGCGAACTTCGGGTTGAACTCGGAGAGCACGCGCCATTCCATCTCGGCGCCGTCGGCCGGCATCCGGCCGTCGCTGGCGAACATCGGCAGCTCCTGCCTCAGCACCTGCAGATACGCGGCGCGATCCTTGCCGCTGACTTCCACGGGGATCAGTGCGGCGACCTCCTCGGGCTTATGCGAGTTGATCCACTGCAGCGTGCGCACGAATGCGCTCGCGAGATGCTGCGCGATCTCGGGGTGTGCAGCGACGCGATCGCTGCGCATGTAGACGGTCGCGGTCGGCAGCAGCGCGCCGAGGAATTTGCGCGTGCCTTCCGGCGTGGTCAGGTCGGCGAACACGGTCGCCACGCCCTGGCTTTCGTAGTAGTCGCCATCCGGCGTCGGCGCGACGACGAGATCGGCGTCTTGCGCGCGCAGCGCCGCGACGATCTTGTCCTTGCTCTCGTTGGCGATGCGCGTGTAGTCGCCGATGTGGTGCCCGCCTGCCAGCATCAGCGCGTTGGCGACGGTCGTTTTCGACGAGCCGGCGCCGCCTGCGATGATGCGGGCGCCCTTCAGGTCGGCTGCAGTGCGATAGCGATCCTTCGCGTGCGTCGCCACCAGCACCTTGGCGCCGGGCGTGACGCCGAGCGTGACGATCGCCTCGAAGTTCTTCCCGTCGGCGCGGTTGACGATGTTGTGATGGTAGTACGCCATCACGGCATCGACGCGGCCGTCCATCAGCATGTCGGCGGTCGGCATGTCGTCGCGGATGTTCATCACGGTCACGTCGAAGCCGCCGCCCTTCAGATAGCCGAGGCGCTCGGCGACGACGATCGGGAAATTGCGGATCGCCTTCACCTCGTCGACGACGAGGACGATGCGCGCCGGATCGGCCGGGGTTGCCGCAGGCGAGTTCTGCGCGAGGACGGGTGCCGCGCACAGCGCGGCGAGTGCGGCGATCGAATATCCGAAAGTTTTCATGGCGAGCCCTGGTGTCGTGAGGAATGGATGGAACGCGTCAAAAGCTTAGCCACCCCCGCTGACACCTGGCTGACACGAGCCTGAAAAAGCGTTCAGCCTCGAAAAACAGGGACAGACCACGTTTTTCCGGAAATAGGGGACAGACCACGTTTTTCCGGAAAACGTGGTCTGTCCCCTATTTCCGGAAAAACGTGGTCTGTCCCTGTTTTTATCGCGAGGGCAGGACTGCGTACTGGAGGACGCCCGCCGTCGTGGTTCCGTTGCCTGCGACGGCGACATACAGCAGGTCGAGTTCGGGCACGAGGAGTGCGGTCTTCGCGCCCTTGTCGGACTTTATCCGCGCGATTTCCCCGTACTTGTCGGCACCGTCCTGCCGGATCACCGAGATGTAGTCGTCGCCGGTCAGATAGATGCGGCGGTTCGCGCGGTCGTAAACCAGTTCGTTGGTGCGCGGAGGCGCCTCGAGCGATGCGACGGAGGCCCCGGTCAAGGTGTCGATCGCGACGAACCGGAACGGCTTGCGCGTCACGACGAAGAGCCGATGGCCGGCCTCGTCGAGCGCGATCGGCGCATTGTTGTCGCCTTCCCTGACCGGCCACATCGCGGTTACCTTCAATGACGTCTTGTCGACCACGGCCACCGAATTCATGCCGGCCACGTTGATGAACACGCGGCTTCCGTTCCGTTCGGCCGCGATGCCTTCGGTGAAGTCGGTATCGAACTGCACATCGCCGAAGCGCGCGCCGGTAACCGGATCGATCACTGAAACGATCGTGTGCCCGAGCTTCGTGCCGGCATTCTTTCCACCGGTGACGATCCATGCGCGCCTGGTGGATGCGTCGTAGCCCAGGACGTCGGCGCCGGGCGCGAGCCTGATGGTGTCGACGACCTTGTAGGTCCTGCCGTCGAGCACTTTCGTCAGGCCCTCACCGCTGTTGGTGATGAGCAGACGGTCCTTTCCGGGCATGTAGTGGATTGCGTGCGGCGCTTCGAGTCCATTGACGGTCCTGACATGCGTACCCGACTTGAGGTCGAACACTTCGAGCGTGCCCTTGTCCTCGCCGGCGAGAAACAGGCGGTTGCCCTTGATGTCGGTCGCGAAATGGTCGAAGTCGCCTTCGAAGCCCGGGACGTCGATTCGCCGCAGGAGGCGCAGCGGCGCATCGGCGGCAAGCGCAGGTGCGCAGACTGCAGCCGCGGCGAGGGCGGCTGCGCAAAAGAGTGCGATGGCGCAGGTTGTTCTCATGTTCGGTCCTTCCGGTTGACGAGGGTCGCGCTCACGATCCGCGCCTCCTGGCACGCGCCGCTTGACCTCGTTTCGATTGCGATGCGTCACAGAATGAGGCGGGCACATGAAGAGAATCTGTAACGCGGCTGAATCCGGATTCAGGAAACGCGTGCGCCTGTAAAAATGTTCAGGCCCGTTTCAGCCTGGCGTGAGATTCGCCGTTCATCTTCGGGGCTTGCCGACGTTGCCCGTGTTCAATACAAAGGAGAAGCCGTGCGTGAACGATTTCACAGTTCGAAAGTTGCCGCGCTGATCGGATCGGTCGCGCTCGCGGCCGCTCTCGGCGCCAGCGGATTGTCGTTGGCGCAAGGGGGGCCACCGATGGTCACCGACGACCCGGGAACGCCCGGTGATGGTCATTGGGAAATCAATCTCGCGATAACCGGAGATCGAACGCGCTCGGGCCGCCATGAAGTGAGCGCGCCCGATGCCGACATCAACTACGGGCTGGGCGATCGCATCCAGCTGAAGCTCGACGTCCCCTGGACGTTTGCGCGCGAAACGGGCGCGGGCTGGACATCTGGATTGGGCACCGGCAACGTCGGCGTCAAGTGGCGCTTCATCGACGGCGGCGAAGATGGAACGTCGGTCTCCACCTATCCGCAGTACATGTCAGGCTGGCTGGCTTCGTCGCGCGCGCGCGGCGTCGCCTCTTCCGACCGCGAATTCTTCGTTCCCTTCGAAGTCTCCACGAAAGCCGGCGATTGGGGACTGGATGCAGAGGTCGGGCGCAACTTCGTCAGAGGCGGGATCGGCGAGTGGGTCGCAGGCGGAATTGTCGCGCACGCCTGCGGCACCGACACCGAGTGCCTGCTCGAAGTGCACGAAACCAGCGCGCCGCACGATTCGCATGCGCTCGTCAACCTCGGTCTGAGGTGGAAGCTGTCGGAGTCGTTGAATCTCCTTGCTTCGGCCGGCCGCGAGTTCGGCCCGCATACGGATGCGCAGCAGACCTTCGCGTTCTATCTCGGCTTGCAAATCCTCCGCTGAATCATCTGCGATCGCGTTCGGCGACGCGCCGGGCCGACAACGGCCCTGTCAGAACGAGAACCCGAAGATCGCCTTGACCGTCCACTTGTCGGTGGCGCCCGTAACACCACACCCAACACCGAAGTTGACGGCGACTGCCTTGCTTTCGACATCCGCCGTTGCATAGAGGGTGTGCTGCTGCTCGCTGGAAGGAAGCAGCCTTCGCGTGGTGCCGAGCTCGGCATAGTGCTCGAGCCCGATCGCCAGGCCTTCGCGAATCGTCCGCGCCACCTTCAACGACAGCCCGAAGTCGGGCGTTGCCGAGCGATACCCGGACGACAGGCTCCAGCCGAAGACGGGGTTCACCGCGAAGAGCCATTCTTCGCTGCGATGGCCGGCCATCATCCGCAGCTCGAACGACGACGGCGACTCGGAGAATTTTTTCTGCACATGCGACAGTTCGCCATTCGCGCCCGCAAACCATCCGGCCGAATTCTCCGCCGGCCGCAATGGCAGCCACTTGAGCCGCAGCTTCGCGCCGGCCACCTGATAGCTGCCCGAACGATCGAGGTTCGTCGGAACGTACAGGCCGGCCTCCCAGTCGGGCGTGAGCCCGTACGAGAATTCCGGCGTCACGCGCAGGCCGTGCGCGGGCACCGCTTCGCCCGGATAGTCCGGGACGCTGCGACCGCTCGGCGTGGTGTTCACGTGCAGCTCGAGCCCGAATGCGCCCTTCGCGTTGATGTCGTCGGTGTAAACCTGGATTTCGTCGGACAGCGCGGCGGCAGCGATGCCGGGAGCGAGCGCCAGTGCGCAGACCAACGCGCGCAGGCGGAAACGGATCGTCGGTGTTTTCATCGTCCGGATTCTTCCCGTAGTGCCTGAACCGCTCCTTGCGCAAACCTGACAGAACATTCAGCCACTTTCCGTAATTTCTGCACTACCATAACCGGCCATGAAGATCCTGATCGTCGAAGATCAAGAGCGGCTCGGCCAGTTCCTCGAGCGGGGGCTGAAAGAGCAGGCCTATACGGTGACGTGGACGCGCACCTGCGCGGAGGCCACCGATGCGCTCGCCGACACCGGCTACGACCTCGTCGTGCTGGATCTCGGCCTGCCCGACGGCGACGGCATCGAACTGCTGCGCACATGGCGGCGCGCCAAGTTCAACGAGCCGGTGCTGATCCTGAGCGCGCGCGACGCGGTCGCCGACCGCATCCAGGGCCTCGACGTCGGCGCGGACGATTACCTGGCCAAGCCGTTCAGCTTCGAGGAATTGCTCGCGCGGATCCGCTCGCTGGTGCGGCGTCACGCCGCGGTCAAGCAGACGGTGCTCGAGCATTCCGGCATCCGGGTCGACCTGCTCGGCCATGTGGTCCAGGTCAAGGGCAGGAGCATCGATTTGACGAGCCGCGAATACGCGCTGCTCGAGATCTTCATGCAGAACCCCGGGCGCATCCTGACCCGTACGCTGATCTCCGAAAAGATCTGGGCGTCGAACTACGAGATCGACACCAACCTGCTCGACGTATACATGAGCCGCCTGCGCAACAAGCTCGAAGGCATCGCGGGCACGCCGCTGTTCAAGACCATCCGCGGAGTCGGATACCAGCTGCTGTGAAATCGATCGGCGCCCGCCTGACCTTCTGGTATGCGATCACCGCGACCGCGACGCTGGGCGTGCTCTTCGTCGGCGGCTACTTCCTGCTCGAAGGCAGCCTGATCCACGGCCTCGACCTGTTGAATCGCGCCGGCTACGAGCAGCTGCGCTCGCGGCTCGGCGACGATGCCGGCAGCCTGTCGCCGCAGACGATCGAGCAGCGGATCCGCGAGACCACCGAGCACGCAAAGGTGCTGTTCTACTTCGATGTCCATTCGTCGGCGCTCGGCCATGTCTTTCGCTCGACCAATCTCGCCGGCCACGACATCCCGGAGATCCGCGGACAGAAGGCGTTCAACGTGCCGGTCGAGGGCGTCGGCGAAGTGCGGGCCTCGGAATTCCTGATTCCGCCGTTCGACGTCATGGTGGCGACCTCGACCGGGCCGGTGCGCAGCACGATGGCGACCTACGTCAACACCTGCGCCGCGCTGCTCGCGGCGATGCTCGTGGCCAGCATCTTCACCGGCTTCGGCCTCTCCCGGCTGATGCTGAAGCCGGTGCGCGCGATCCGGCAGACGGCATTGCGCATCGATCCGGACAGTCTCGACGAGCGCATTCCGGTGGCGCCGGTCCGCGACGAGATCTCGGACCTCGCGCGGCTGTTGAACCAGATGTTCGACCGGCTCGCGGTCGCCTTTGCCGAAGTGCGGCGCTTCACCGCCGACGCGTCGCACGAGCTGAAGACGCCGCTGTCGCTGGTCCGGCTGCACGCGGAAAAGCTGCTGATGGACAGCACGCTCGGGTCGGCGCAGCGCGAGTCGGTGCAGATCCAGCTCGAGGAAGTCGAGCGTCTGAACCGGATCATCGAGGAGCTCCTGTTCCTGTCGCGCGCCCGCGCCAACGCCGTGAAGCTCGCGGCGACCGCACAGGACCCGGCGCCGTTCCTGCAGAGCTTCTCGCTGGACGCGGCGGCGCTGGCCGAGGATCGCGGCTGCGCGTTTGCCTATTCGCATTCAGGCTCGGGAAGCGCGGCGTTCGAGGCCGGCCGGGTCAGGCAGGTCCTGTTGAACCTGGTCTCGAATGCACTGAAGGTATCGCCGCCCGGCGGGCGGATCACGCTCGAGTCGACGCTCGATGACGATGCATGGCACCTGAGCGTCACCGACCAGGGGCCTGGACTCGAGCCGGAACAGCGCAAGCGGATGTTCGATCCGTTCGTCCGTTTCGGCAGCGGCGCGGGGGACGATCAGGGCAGCGGCCTGGGTCTGGCCATCTGCCGCAGCATCGTCGCGCTGCACAGCGGCCGGATCTTCGCCGAACCCGGGCCGGAGGGGAAGGGGCTGCGCGTGGCGTTCGCGATTCCCGCCGCGAGCCTCGACGACGCGCGCCCGGCTTGAGTCCAGGTTGGCGCCTTCTTGCACAGCGGGTGCAACCTTGACGCGCACGCAACAGAAACGGCAGCGGCCACCCTGAACGCAAATTCAGGAATGCTTCAGCCTTCATACAGTCCCGCCCGCGACAATCGCCGCATCGACCAGCGAAAGACGCGACCATGAGCCCGAATTTCCGCAAGTTTCTGACGCAGGTGCATACCTGGACCGGGCTCATCGCCGGCCTCGTCATCGTGCTGCTCGCGGTGACCGGCGCAGGCATGGTGCTCCGTCCGCAGCTCGACACGCTCGTCAACCGCGATCTGCTGGTCGTGCCGGCCTGCACCACGCGTCTCCCGCTCGACACGCTGGTGGCGAAGGCGGTGTCGATGAAGTCCGGGGCGAAGCTGCGCTCGGTCGACATTCCCGCCGACGCCGACGCGTCGACCTCGATCCAGTTCGCCGATCGCGACAACGTCTACGTCGACCCGTGCAGCGGCGCAGTGCTCGGCGTGCAGAACACCTACGGCGGCTTCTTCGGGATCCTCGACTACCTGCATCGGTTCCGCTTCATGGAAGGTGGCCGGCAGACCGCGGGCTGGTTCAACATTTCCTTCGTCCTGCTGCTGACGATCGGCGGTCTGGTCATCTGGTGGCCGCGCACGCGGCTCGCCCTGCGCAGCGCGCTGCGCTTCAACCCGCGGCTCCCGGGCAGCGCGCGCACGCTGAGCCTGCACAAGGTGGTCGGGCTCTACACGAGCCTGGTCGTGCTGGTGATCACGCTGACCGGAATACCGATCTCGTTCGTTCCGGTGCGCGATGCGATCTACCGGGTCGCGGGCGGACCGGTGAACGAGACGGCACCGCGCTCGAAGCCGCAGGCCGGTGCCGCGCGCCTGCCGATGGAAGCGCTGTGGCAGCGCGCGAAGGCGCTGGTGCCGGGACAGGAACTGGCGAGCCTGCGCTTCCCCGACAAGCCGACCGATTCGGTGATGGTCGAACTGATCGAGCACGGCAGCCCGCATGCCGATGCGAAGTCGCTGCTTTATCTGGACGCCTACAGCGGCGACGCCCTGGCGCTGCGCCACTACCCGACCGACATCAGCCTCGGCCGCAGGATATATCTGTACATCATTGCGCTGCATTCCGGCCTCGTCGGCGGGCTCGTGTATCAACTGCTGCTGCTGGTCGCTGCGCTGGCGATTCCGGTACAGGCTTATTCGGGAATCGTCCCCTGGTTCCGGCGCAAGTTCGGCGCGACCGAGCCGTCGATGATTCCGGTGCGGATCGCGAAGATCCGCGAGGAAGCCGCCGAGGTCAAGTCGTTCGAGCTGGTCAGCGCCAATGGCAGGCCGCTCCCCGGTTTCACGCCGGGCGCCCACATCAACGTCAAGATCGACGGCGAATTCGTCCGCCAGTACTCGCTGTGCAACGATCCGTTCGACCGCAGCTGCTACCTGATCGCCGTCAAGCGCGTCGAGGATTCACGCGGCGGTTCACGGGCGATGCACGACCGCACCGACGAGGGCGAGGTGCTCCAGGTCAGCCCGCCGCGCAACCATTTTCCGCTCGAGCCGAAGGCCGCGCACCACGTGCTGCTCGCCGGCGGCATCGGGATCACGCCGCTCCTGGCGATGGCGCGTCACCTGCAGGCCACGAAGGGCTCGTTCGAGCTCCATTACTTCACGCGCTCGCCGGCGCACACGGCGTTCCACGACGTGCTCTCGCAGCCTGAGTTTCACGGCAAGGTGAATTTCCATTATGCGATCGAGCCCGGGCGCCTGCACGACTACATGCACCGGATCCTCTGGAAGAGGCCTGCCGATGCGCACCTGTATGTCTGCGGCCCGCGCCCGTTCATGGACCTGGTCGAATCGATGGCCGCATCGAACTGGCCGCCGGAAGCGATTCATGTCGAGCATTTCGGCGCCGATCCGCGGGCGCAGGCGGGGCCGCGGCTGCCGTTCGACATTGCGCTCGCCCGCAGCGGCGGCACCCTTACCGTTCCCGCCGACAAGAGCATCGCGGAAGTGCTGGCCGCGCACGGAGTCCCGAACATGACCTCATGCGAACAGGGCGTTTGCGGAACGTGCCTGACCGGCGTGCTCGCAGGCACTCCCGATCACCGCGACGTGTTCCTCAGCGACGCGGAGCACAAGGCCTGCGACCGGATGCTGATCTGCGTGTCGCGCTCGAGAAGCGAACGGCTCGTTCTCGACATTTGAGCCTCGCGGCGCAGTGAGCGCAATCGCGCGCGGCGCCGAAGCCAGACTGAACGCAATTTCAGAATCGAGTCAGGTTGCCGCAATCCTGGCGCGATAACCTGACAGCGTACAAAACGTAATCGGCGAAACGAATTGCCCCGAGCTGCCGCGAATGCAACCGGGTTCACTTCCAAGGAGGAGTCATGTTCAAGAAATCAGTGCTGGCCCTTGCCATGCTGGCCGTATTTCCTGCCCTTCATGCCGGCGGCGCAGCGGCGCAGCCGGCGGTTGCGCCGCAGGCAATGCCGGCAGCAGGGCGAACCTGGGCGCAGACGCTGGTCGACCAGACCATCGCCACGTATCCCGATCTTCTGCTCTTCGACGTGCACGCGATTCCGCCCGACGGCACCGAGAGCGTGATCATCGCGGCGAAGGATGCGGCGCGCATCGGCCGCAAGTCGCCGCTGAACGAGGTCGAGGTGGAAAAGACGGGGGCGCCGCGTGTCGAGATCAATCCCGCGGGCAACCAGAACGTCGAAGTCGAAGTGCCGCTGTACGACATCAACCGCCGCATCGTCGGAGTCGTCGAGATGGCATTCCCGTATGTCGCCGGAACCGACAAGGAGGCGCTGATCCTGAAGGCGGCGACGATCGCCAACCAGCTCGGCCGGCGCATCGGCTCGCGGGCGATGCTGTTCGATCCGCTGCAGCTCGATCCGGGCGTGCCGATCGCCGGCTATGCGCAGTACCTGAT
>Ga0105240_10009535_pt1 | contig 13746 bp, 16 predicted proteins | sample KBSC54metaG_FD_80426 | JGI IMG/M metagenome (GOLD analysis project Ga0105240, IMG submission 80426) | Corn rhizosphere microbial communities from Kellogg Biological Station, Michigan, USA - KBS C5-4 metaG | ecosystem: Host-associated > Plants > Roots > Rhizosphere > Soil | place: Michigan, USA... | reverse complement strand
GGCCCGGCCAGCGGTCCGCGGCCGGCTTCGTCGATGCCGGCAACCCTTCCCTCGCAGCGCAATTCGTAGCGGAAGCTCGGCATATCCCCTGACGCAGGCGTTAGGCTGGGAGCATGTCCCTGATCGCCCGCATCATCGCGCAAGACCCTGTGGGCATGAAACAGCTTCGTGCCGCCCGCACGCTCGGCCTGCCCGACTGGTGCATCGCCGCAGGCTTCGTGCGCAATCGGGTGTGGGATCACCTGCACGGCATTTCACCGTCGCGCCCGCCGCCCGATATCGACGTCCTTTACTACGACGCCTCGGACGTCTCGAAGGACCGCGAGGCGGCCTACGAGACCCGCCTCGACCAGATGATCTCCGGCGTGGCGTGGGAAGTGCGGAACCAGGCGCGCATGCACATCCGGAAGAACCTGCCGCCCCATCGCGACACCGCCGACGCCATGACCTTCTGGCTGGAAACCGTGACCGCGGTCGGCGTGCGTCTGGAAGAGGACGACAGGCTGACCGTGATCGCGCCGCTCGGCATCGACGACCTGGTCACCCTGCGCTGCCGGCCGACATCGTTCGGCCGCACCAGGCTCGACGAATACGAGGAGCGCATCTCCAGGAAGAGATGGCGGGAGCTGTGGCCCATGGTTCGGTTCCTCGACTAAAGCCGTCGTCTCGACCGAGGGCCGAAGGCCCGAGTGGAGAGACCTTCGCGCAACCGCAAGCCCCCGGTCATAGAGCCTCGCTGGAAAGATCGAGCCACTCGGGATTGGCAGCATCTATCAATGCGGTCTTCTTCTCGCGCCGCCATTTCTTGAGCTGCTTCTCACGGACAATCGCATCGGGCGCGGTCTCGTGCGCCTCGATGAAGACCAGTCGGCTGATGTTGTACTGAGCTGTGTGGCTCGACAGTCCGCGCCGATGCTCTTCCAGGCGGCGGCCAAGATCGGTGGTCACACCGATGTACAGGGCACGTCCGTTGGGACTGGCGAGAATATAGACGACGGGCCTACGCATCAGGGCCCCGTCGTCTCGACCGGAGCGCAGTGGAGAGACCTTGCTTCAGCGACTAGCCGCAAATAGTCGAGAGAAGGTCTCTCCGCGCGCGCCTGCGGCGCTTGGTCGAGACGACGGATTTGTCGTCTCGACCGGAGCGAAGCGGAGTGGAGAGACCTTGTTTCAACGACAAGCCTCAAATTGCCGAGAGCGACTCCGCTCCGCTCGAGACGACGGGAATGGGCCATTAGAACAGTTTCATCTGGCGTGCGTCGCGCTTGGCATCGACCAAAGCAGTGCGCGCACTCTCGGGGACGGCGAAGCGCAGGGTGTCGAGGCGGTAGCGCACCTTGTTGAGGCCGAGGCGCTTGGTGCCGGCGGCGAAGCGGGCGCTCAGGAGCTGCGCGATCGGGCCCTCGCCCTTCATGCGCGTGCCGAACTCGGCCTGGTAGAGCGCGCCGCCGCGCATCTGGCGGACCAGCGACAGCACACGCTCGGCACGGTCAGGTCTGTTTGCGCGCAGCCATTCCTCGAACAGGTCCTTGATCTCGAGCGGCAGCCTCAGCACCGTGTAGCCCGCGCGCGTGGCGCCGGCCTTCGTGGCCGCCTCGAGAATCGATTCCATCTCGTGGTCGTTGAGGCCCGGGATCATCGGCGCCGTCATCACGCCCACCGGCACGCCGGCATCGGCCAACCGCTTGATCGCGTCGAGCCTGCGATGCGGCGCCGACGCGCGCGGCTCCATCACGCGCGCGAGATCCTTGTCGAGCGTCGTGATCGACAGGAAGATTTCGGCGAGGTTGCGCCTGGCCATGTCGGCCAGGATGTCGATGTCGCGCGTCACCATGTGGTTCTTGGTGACGATACCGACCGGATTGTTGAAGTCGCTCAGCACCTTCAGGATCGAGCGAGTCACCTTCAGTTCGCGTTCGACCGGCTGGTAGGGATCGGTGTTGGTGCCCATCGCCACCACGTCGCAGCGGTACTTGGGCGCCGCCAGCTCGGCGGCCAGCAGCCTGGCGGCTTCCGGCTTGAACAGGATCTTGGTCTCGAAGTCGAGGCCGGGCGACAGGCCGAGATAGGCGTGCGTCGGCCGCGCGAAGCAGTAGATGCAGCCGTGCTCGCAGCCGCGATAGGGGTTGATCGAGCGGTCGAACGGAATGTCGGGCGAAGTATTGCGCGCCAGGATGGTGCGCGTGGCGTCCCGGGTGATCGTGGTGCGCAGCGGCGGCAGCTCGTCCTCGATGTCCCAGCCGTCGGTCGTGCGGATCTTCTTGTCGTCGTCGAAGCGGCTCGACGCGTTCGACAAGGCGCCGCGGCCGTTGCGCTGCGGCTCGGGCACCTGATCGTCGGGATAAAGCGGCTCTTCTTCGAGTTGGGCTGGGGTTTTCATCACCTCTCGATCATGGAACAAATCGGGAACGAGTCAAGCCACTGCCCCTAGTGGTACAGGAGCGCCATGACCCCCGTAATCCCACCCGTCAGCGTGCGGCCCGCCACGGCGGACGACCGCGGCTTCATCGACAGCCTCTCGCCACGCCTGGCGCGCGTGCCCGGCCCGCCGTGGCACGACACCGCCGCCATGGACGGTTTCCAGGATCGCCACATGGCCGCGTCCTTCGCGCCCGTCGAAGGATCCTCAACCCTGATCGCGCAAGGCGAGGACGGGCGGCGGCTGGGCTACATCCACCTGCGGCCGGGCAAGGACGGCGTGACCGACGAGCCCTGCGGCTACATCTCTCTTCTCGCGGTGGCGAGCGATGCCGAAGGGCTGGGCGTCGCCGCCCGGCTGATGACGGCGGCCGAAGCGTGGGCGCGCTCGCGCGGCTATCGGCTCCTGAGCCTCGACGTCTTCGCGCACAACGAGCGCGCCGTGGATTTCTACGAACGCGGCGGCTTCCGGTCCGAGACCTTCCGCATGGTCAAGCCGCTATAGCTCGATCCAGCCCCGGCGGATGGCGCGGATCGCGCCCGGCGCAAGGCACTGGTCGATGCGCGCATCGATGTGCCGCTTCATGCCCGGCTCGAGACCGGCGTCGCTCCATTGGCCGGGATTGGCCGGATCGCGCGGCGCGCGCGTCTCGACCCGCCAGCGCGCCATGAACAACGTCGTGCGCAGCCATGTCAGCCGCCGCATCGGCAACAGCCAGGGCTCGAGCGCCTCGACCTTCCGGCCGTCGAGGCGCGCGAGGTAGGAATCGTAGAAGCCCTGCACATCGGCGGAGGTCAATTCCTTGCCGACGTCGGGATGCCACAAGGTCGAGGTCGGCAGGGTCGCGTGCGCCAGATCGATCGCGGGCGAGCCGACATGCACCTTCTCGAGATCGACGAACCAGGCGATGCCCGCGTCGTCGACGATGAAGTTGCCGGGATGGGTGTCGGCCAGCGCGACCGTGAGCGGCTGCACCTGCCGGCCGAGCGCCGGCGCCATGGCGCGCACCGATCGCAACTCCTCGACGATCTGCGCGCGCGCCTCGGCGTCGGGCACGGCCCTGTCGAGGAAGCGCATGGCGTTGAGCTCGATGCCTTCCAGCGTCTCGAGGAAGGGATTCTTCTGCCGTGCGATCGCCGAACTGGCGGGCGGCAGCGGCAATGCGTGGATCCTGGCCAGGGTCTCGGCCAGGGCGCCGAGATCCTGCGGCAGGCGCGGCGCGTGCCCGGCGATGAAATCGACGACCAACGCCCCGCCCGGCAGGCCGGGCTGCGGCTCGATCACCTCGTGCAGGCGGGGCGTGCGGCCGGCGGGCTGCAGGTGACGGAAGGCGGCGGCCTGCGCGCTGAGGCGGCCGCCCGCGGAGGCGTCGCCCTCATGAGCATAGGCCACACGCGCGAGCCGGCCGTCGCCGAGGCGCACATGGCCGTGCGCGGTGCCGGTGGCCGGCAGCGACTCGCCGCTCCGGATGTCGGCGAGCGTGGTCGCGGCCACCGCCCTCACCCGCTCCTGGGCATCTTGCCTTCGTTGAGGCGCGGCATCAGCTCGGCGAAGTTGCAGGGGCGGAAGCGGATGTCGAGCTGCTGGCGCAGGATATCGTCCCAGCCGTCCTTGCAGGCGCCGGTCGATCCCGGCAGCGCGAAGATATAGGTGGCGTTGGCGACGCCGGCCGTCGCCCGGCTCTGCATGGTCGAGGTGCCGATCTTCTGGAAGCTGATCCAGCGGAAGGTCTCGCCGAAGCCCTCGATGCGCTTCTCGAACAGGCCTTCCATGGCCTCGGGCGTGACGTCGCGGCCGGTGACGCCGGTGCCGCCGGTCGAGATCACGACCTCGATCCGGGGATCGTCGATCCATTTCTTCACCTGGGCACGGATGACCGCGATGTCGTCGGTGACGATGGCGCGGTCGACCAGCACGTGGCCGTCGCGCGCGATGCGCTCGACCAGCGTGCCGCCGGATGTGTCGGTTTCCAGGGTCCGCGTATCGGAAACCGTCAGCACGGCGATGTTCACCGGCTTGAAGGGCTTGGTCTCGTCGATCTTGTTCATTTGCCCATCCTAGCGCGGGAAGTCGAAAACTTATCCTTCGGGGCGTCGGAAACGAAGATCGATTTTTCCGCCACGAAGCCGCTTGCGATCAAATTTGCTCATTAACGCGCGGCAACGATCCATTGCTTGTCGTGGCGTGTCATGCGGCCTAGATCAAAGCCATGACCGACAAACCGACCGACTGGAAGCATGACGGCGTGCGGGTCATCCCCGCGGGCTCGCTCGACACCAATACCGCCCAGACTCCGGGCATGAACCGCGCCGCGGCGATCAACTTCGCCCGCGTCGGCGCCCAGAAGCTGTGGGCCGGCACCGTCACCATCCACGCCCATGCCAAGACCGGGGCCCACCATCACGGTCACCTCGAGAGCGTGATCTATGTCGTCAAGGGCCGTGCGCGCATGCGCTGGGGCGACCAGCTCCAGTTCATCGCCGAGGCCGGACCGGGCGACTTCATCTATGTGCCGCCCTACGTGCCGCACCAGGAGATCAACGCCTCGGAGACCGAGCCGCTGGAATGCGTGCTGGTCCGTTCCGACAACGAGGCGATCGCGGTCAACATCGACATCGCACCGGCCGAGAAGGTCGAGGAAGTCTATTGGGTCGATCCCACGCATCCACATCCTCACAAGCACTAGCTTGTGAGGATGTGCGGCGCAGAATAGATATGAATGCGCCACTGGAGTGGCGCGCTCCCAGCTACGCTTGAGCCCTCACCTCGGCCGATCGATCCCAGAAATTCGGCACGATCTTGTTGGTGTAGCCGGAAACGAAAAGGCTCGCCTCGCCCGTCGCCGGATCGAACGTGTGACGCCGCGCCGCGCCGATGTTGCCGCCATAGACGTGGATGCTGAGCGAGCCGCAGTCGCTCAACGCATTCGTCACCTTGTGAATGTCGCCCAGCGACGGCCGCAGCACCTCGACATCGCCTGGCTTGAGGGTCGAGCACTCGCCCAGGGCCAACGCGCCGGTCGCGGCATCACGCACATAGGCCTGCGACGTCTCCGAGCCGCGCAGCATGCCGACAAGGCCCCACATCTGATGGTCGTGCACCGGCGTGCAGGCCGACGGCGCCCACACGAAGCTCACCACCGAGAAGCGCTCGAACGGATCGCACCACAGCATGTTCTGCGCGTAGCCGTGCGGCGGACACTGGGCCATCTGCTCCGGCAGCCAGTCGTCGTGGCTCACCAGCTCGCCCAGCAGCCTGGCGCCGACCTCGACGATCGCGCCCTCGTCCTTGTCCTGCCACGCCCCGCCGACCAGAGAAGTCATGTCGCCGATGAAGCGGCGCAGGCGGGCCAGGTTAGTCATTTGCCGAAGATGGCGTCGGTGTCGGCACCGAGCGCCGGCGGCTCGCGGCGCTTGGCCATGTCGACGCCCGAGATCTTGATCGGGAAGCCGAAGGTTTTGGTCTTCACGCCCGACGGCAGCTCCATGTCCTCGATCCAGCCCATGTGCGCGACCTGCGGGTCGGCCAGAATCTGGCTGTAGCTGTTGATGCGGCCGTACGGCACGCCCGCCGTCTCGAAGGCGCCGATCCAATGATCGACTCCCTGCTTGGCGAACTCGGCTTCCAGCAGGTCCTTGAGCGCGCCCTGGTTCTCGGCGCGCAGCGTGGTCGTGGCAAAACGCGCATCGGTCAGCAGGTCGGGCCGCGCCACCACCTGGGTCACGCTCTGCCACAGCTTGTTGTTGCCGGCGGCGATCACGAAATGGCCGTCGCGCGCGCGGAACGCCTGGTAGGGCGCGTTGCGCGGATGCGCCGAGCCCAGCCGCCGGGGATCCTTGCCGCTGCCGAACAGCTCGCTGGTCTGCAGCGCCGCCATGCCGAGGCTGGCGCCCAGCATCGAGGCGTCGACATGCGCCCCCGGTCCGCCGCCCGCGACCCGGCGCAGGACGGAGACGATCGTCAGCGCGGCATAGAGTCCGGTGCCGACGTCGGACACCGGCACGCCGCACTTCACCGGCGCGCCGTCGGGCTCGCCGGTGACGCTCATCACGCCGCTCATCGCCTGCACGGTGACGTCGAAGCCGCCGTCCTTCGCGCGCGGCCCGGTCTGGCCGAAGGCGCTGATCGAGCAATAGACGAGGCCGGGCTTCTCTTGCCTGAAAGAATCGTAGCCGAGGCCCAGACGCTCCATCACGCCCGGCCGGTTGTTCTCCAGCAGCACGTCGGCCGACAGCACGAGTTTGCGCGCGGCTTCCTTGTGTTTCGGATCCTTGAGGTCGAGCACGACCGAGCGCTTGTTGCGGTTGATCGAGGCGAAGTTCTCGCTGAAGCCGCCGCCCGGGCCCTCGGTGATCGGCGGCCACTGGCGCATCATGTCGCCGTCCGGCGGCTCGACCTTGATGACCTCGGCGCCCAAATCGGCCAGCAGCATGCCGCAATAGGGACCGGCCAGGACCTGGCAGAACTCGACGACCTTCACGCCCGCGAGCGGCAGCACCTCAGCGACTCCGGTCCTGGGCGGCGTAGCGCGGCCACTCGTGCGCGGCGATCTGGTCGAGCGACGGCGTCGCCTGGCCGAGCCGAATCTCATAGAGCCAGTAGTTCGCCAGCACGCGCTGGACGTAGTCGCGGGTCTCGTTGAGCGGGATCGAGGCGACATAGAGCAACGGGTCCTGCGAGGCGTTCAGCGTGTTGTCCCAGCGGATCACGTTGCCGGGCCCGCCGTTGTAGCCCGCCGCGGCGCGCACCAGGTTGTTGTCGACGCTGTCGAGCAGGGTCATGAGATAGGCCTGGCCCAGCGAGATGTTGGCCGACGGATCGTACGGATTGGCGCCCGCGGTCTCCGGGGCGTACTTGGCCGTCACCAGCCGCGCCGTGCCCGGCATCAGCTGCATCAACCCCATGGCGCCGGCGAACGACCGCGCCTTCGGGTTGAACGCAGACTCCTGGCGCATGAACGAATAGACCAGCGCCTTGTCGAGCGAGAAGCCGTTCAGCGGCTGCCATGTCGGCATCGGATACATCGCGCCGTCATAGCCCTTGAGCCGGTGGCGCTGGTCCCATGCCGCGTTGCCGACCTTGATCGACAAGGTCGGCAACGCCGCCTTGTTGGCCAGCGCCAAGATGGCCTCGATGTACTGCGGATCGGCGTCGAGCGAGGCGGAGAACAGCTCGCGCTCGGCCGCGGTGGAGGCACCAAGCTGGAGCAGCGCCAGTGCGCGATGGCCGACCTTGTCGTTGCCCAGCAGGCTCGCCATCGAGCCGTCGAGCGGCGGCACGTTCCAGTCGGGCTCGATGCGCATGCCCAGCACCTTCTGGGCCACCAGGCCGTAGAAGGTCCGATTGAACAGCGCGGCCCGCTTGAGATAGGGCGCGAACTTCTGCGGATTGCCCGCCAGCAGGTTGGCGCGCGCGGCCCAGAAGGCGCCGGCCGAGAGCGTCCACGACGAGGCCTGGTCGGGTGCGGCGTCGGCCACGAGCTCGAAGCGGCGCGCCGCCTCCGGCATGTTGCCCCCGGTGAAGGCGGCAAGGCCGGCGCTCCAGTTGGCGTCGGGCGGCGCGCTGATGTCGACCGGCACCTGCACGCCGCGCTGCGAGTCGGCCTCGAGCGCATGGGTGCGGATGCGCCCGCGCCACAGCTCGACTTCCTGCGGGCCCAGCGTGTCGGTCGTGGTCTTGCGGTCGAGCAGCGCGAAGGCCGCGTTGAAGCCGCCGTCGTTGACCATCTGCTCAAGGCGCGCGCGCAGCTCGGAGGCGCGGGCGGCGTCGGCGCCGGTCACGGTGCGGGCGGCGGCGAAGGACGGCGAGGGCGGAGCCTGGCTGACGAAGCTCGCGGGCGTCAGGTCGGGCCCGCCCTTGGTACGGCGCATGACGGCCAGCTTGTAGATCGCCGGCGCATCGGGATGGTCGTTGTAGTCCTGCAGCCACGCCGCCAGCTGGTCGTAGCGCGCGGTGTAGGTGCGCGAGAGCAGGCGCTGGGCGCCGACATAGCCCATCAGCGTCTTGTCGGTGAGGCGGGCGATCTCGGCGTCGGCCTGGGGCCAATGGCCGGCGGCCTGCGACTGGAAGATCTGGCGATAGAGCGCGAGGTTGGCGGCATCGAGCGCTGTCGGCAGGCCGGCGACCGGCGCGATCTCGTCGAGCTCGATGACCGGCGGCGGCGGCACGAACACCGGATGGCGAACCGCCGGACGGGCCGCGACATGGGTGGCGCGCGCGGGATGGGCGGCATGAGCCGGATGAGCGAGAGGATGGGCAACCTGGACCGCGGGCTTGGCGGCACTGGCCGGCTTGGCGGCGCTGGCGGGCTTGGGTGGCGGCTTGGGATGGGTCTCGGCCAGCGCCGGCGACACCACGAGGCTCGCCGCGCCCAGCAGAACGATCAGAAGATTCCCTGTCATGGACCCACCGTAGTTTGAGTTCCCATGTGGCCACAAGCGCCGGCTGGCTATACTGCGACAAACAGGAGGATCCCATGGCCCTGCACCAGGAGCGCGCCGCCGCCGTCCGGCAGCTGATCGAGCAGACCCGCGAGCTCGAGAAGGCCGGCGTCACCTACCAGACTCTCGACCGCATCGGCGGCCTGCTGGCCGGCCTCGCCCGCCGCACCGACCTGTTCCCGCCGGACGAGTTCCCGATCGGCGCCGACGGCGGCATCTATCGCCTGAGCGAGGATCCCGACCACCGGTTCACCCTCTATGCGTCGGCCGGCGGTCCCGGCAAGAAGGTGCCGCCGCACAATCACACGACCTGGGCGATCATCGCCGGCGTCCATGGCGCCGAACGCAACGTCGTCTACGACCGGCTCGACAACCGCGACCGCGCCGACGTCGTGCAGCTGCGCGAGAACGCAGCCAGGGGGAAGACGCTGCGCACCGGCGACGTCATCGCCTACCTGCCCGACGACTTCCATCACATCGAGACGCCCGCCGACGCGGGCAACGCGCTGCATCTTCACTTCTACGGCCTCAGCCTCGAGCATCTGCCCGGGCGCGTGATGGTCGATCCCAGCGGAAAGGCAAAACGCTTCATGTCCAAGGCCAAGATCCTGACGCCCGTCCTGTCCGTCCAGCAGGTCAAGGCGATGCTGAAGTCCGACGAGATCTTCGCGTTCTTCGACGTGCGCGAGGAAGGCGAGTTCTCGATCAAGGGCCACCCGCTGTTCGCCACGCCGCTTCCCCTCTCCCGCCTCGAGCCGCGCGCCTTTGCCTTGCTGCCCGATCCGGCGACGCGGGTCGTGCTGATGGACAGCGGCGAAGAGGGACACGATCCGCAATGGGGTGGCCGCGCCAACCGCGCCGCCGCCAGGCTGAGCCAGATGGGCTACAACAACGTGGCCGTCGTGAACGGCGGCCTGAAGGCCTGGGCCGCCGCGGGCTACGAGGTCTTCACCGGCGTCAACGTGCCCAGCAAGGCGTTCGGCGAAGTGGTCGAGCACGACAACGACACGCCGCGCATCGACGCCGCCGACGTCCAGAAGCTGATCGATTCCAAGGCCGACATGGTGATCCTGGATTCGCGGCCGATGCCGGAGTTCAACAACATGTCGATCCCGACCGGCATCGACTGCCCCGGCGCCGAGCTGGTCTATCGCGTGAAGGACTTCGCGCCGCGCCCCGAGACGCTGGTGGTCGTGAACTGCGCCGGCCGCACGCGCTCGATCATCGGCGCGCAGTCGCTGATCAACGCCGGGCTGCCCAACAAGGTGATGGCACTGAAGAACGGCACGATGGGCTGGCACCTCGCCGGCCTCAAGGTGGCGCGCGGCGAGACCAAAAGCTTCGGCCCGCAGGGCGCCGATGCCGCGAAGTTCGCCCAGGCGGCCGCCGCCGACATCGCCAGGCGCATGAAGATCAGGAAGATCGACATGGCGGGCCTCAAGAAGCTCGAAGGCAACGGCCGGCCGCTCTACCGGCTCGACGTGCGCGATCCGGCCGAATACGCCACGGGTCACATCAAGGGCTTCCGTCATGCCGCGGGCGGCCAGCTCGTGCAGGCGACCGATCAATATGTCGGCGCGCGCAACGCCACGATCGTGCTGCACGACAACGACGGCGTGCGCGCCACCATGACCGCGCACTGGCTCATGCAGATGAACTGGAACGAGACCTACATCCTCGACCATGCGCCGTCGGCGGCCGAACTCACGACCGAGGCCGAGCCACGCTTCCCGGCCGGCTTCGCGATGCCGGCGCCCGCGTCGGTGAGCCCGGCCGAGCTCGACAAGTCGCTGAAGCAGACGCTGGTGGTCGACCTCGATACCAGCCTCAAGTATCGCGACGGCCACGTGCCGGGCGCGTGGTTCGCCGTGCGCGCCAACCTCGCCAGGACGTTGCCCGAGATGCTGAAGCAGCAGGCGGGCGTCACGCGGCTGGTCCTGGTCTCGCCCGACGGCGAGATCGCGGCCCTGGCCGCGGCCGAGGCCGCCGAACTGTCGAATGGCCTGCCGGTCGCCATCCTGGCCGGCGGCATGAAGGCGTGGCGCGATGCCAGGCTCGCGGTCGAGACCGGACATGTGCGGATGGCCGATCCGCCGACCGACGTCTGGTACCGCCCCTACGACTTCAAGGAGGACGTCGAGGCCGCGATGCGCCAGTACCTCGACTGGGAGGTCGACCTGGTCCCGCAGGTCAAGCGTGACGGCGACGCCAGCTTTGCGGTTCTGAAGCCGGAAAAGCGTGCTTAACCGATTGGTCCACAAGGGAAATCGGCTCCTTGACAGGGGTAGTACCAACCCCTAGACATCCGCCCGCGTCAGGGCGGCAGATGCGATGAAGCAACGTCGTTCGGAGGCATAGGCAATGGAGACCCCGGAACGCGATCCTGAAGGAGAGCGGCAGCGGTTGGACGACCTGGACGCCCGCCTGAAAAAGGCCCGCGGACCGGAGGTCCGGCCGACGCAGGACATGCGGGTATCTCACCGGGAAACCGGCGTTGCCTATCGAGTGCTGGTGGATATGATCGCGGGCCTTTTGGTCGGGGGATTTCTCGGCTATTGGCTCGACCGTTGGCAAGGCTGGGCGCCGTGGTCCCTCATCGGGGGCCTGATCGTGGGGTTTGCGGCCGGCGCCAACAATGCGTGGCGCGCCATCCGGGTCTACTCGGATCAGGCGGACAAGGGGGGGAACAGGCTCCCCTGATGTCCAAGGGCGTTTTGAGGGAGTGGGGACGACATGCATAGCCCGATGGAGCAGTTCGAGATCAAGCGACTGCTCAATTTCCATATCGGCTCGCTCGATGCGTCGTTCACGAACTCCGCCCTCTGGATGGTGGTTGCGGTCGCGCTGGCCACCGTCGTCTTCGTCTTCGGCATGAGCCGCCGGGCCATGGTGCCGGGCCGCCTGCAGGCAACCGCCGAACTGGGCTACGAGTTCATCGCCGGCATGGTGCGCGACAACGTCGGCAACGCGGGCCGCAAGTACTTCCCCTTCATCTTCACGCTCTTCGTCTTCATCCTGTTCTGCAACCTGCTCGGCCTGGTGCCCTACGCCTTCACGCCGACCAGCCACATCATCGTGACCTTCGCGATGGCGCTGGTGGTGTTCCTGGGCGTCACCGTCATCGGCTTCGTGCGCCACGGCGCGCACTTCCTGTCGTTCTTCGTGCCCAAGGGCGTGCCGCTCGTGCTGCTGCTCCTGCTGGTGCCGATCGAGGTCATCTCCTACTTCGTCCGCCCGTTCAGCCTCTCCATCCGCCTGTTCGCCAACATGCTGGCCGGCCACACGATGCTGAAGGTGTTCGGCGGCTTCGTCGTCATGCTCGGCCTCTACGCCGGCTGGGCGCCGCTGGCCTTCATCATCGCCTTCACCGGCCTCGAGCTGCTGATCGCCTTTCTGCAGGCCTACGTCTTCGCCATCCTGACCTGCCTGTATCTCAACGACGCCATCCACCTGAGTCACTGACGGCGGCGCTTTTCTCCAACACGACTCGACACCTCGAAAGGATATTCTCCATGGACGCTTCTGCAGCCAAGCTCATCGGCGCCGGCCTCGCCACCATCGCTCTCGCCGGCGTGGGCGTCGGCATCGGCAACATCTTCGGCAGCTTCGTCTCGGGCGCGCTGCGCAACCCGGAAGCCGCCCCGCGCGTGTTCGGCAACGTGCTCCTGGGCTTCGCGCTCACGGAAGCCGTGGCGCTGTTCGCGCTCGTCATCGCCTTCATGATCCTGTTCGTGTTCTAAGCCACAAGGCTTGGGACCCAGACGATCATGAAGAAATCGGTCTACAGCGTGCTGACGGCGGGTCTCGCCGTCGGCGCAAGTGGCGCAGCCCAGGCAGCCGAAGGCGGCATGCCGCAGCTCAACTTCCACGACTTCGCCCCGCAGCTCGTGTGGCTGCTGATCGCCTTCGTGGTGCTGTACCTGATCATGTCGAAGCTCGCGGTTCCCGCGATCGCCGACACGCTCGAGAAGCGGCAGGCCAGGATCCAGGGCGACCTGGACGCGGCCGAGAAGGCGAGCGAGGACACCCGCGCCGCCGTCGACGCCTACCAGAAGCGCCTGTCCGACGCCCGCGAGGCGGCCCGCGGCCTCACCCGCGAGCGCAGCGAGGCCGATACGTCGGCAGCGACCGCCCGGCTCGGCGAACTCGGCGCCAAGCTCGCCGCGCAGGTCGATGCCGCCGAGCAGCGCATCGCCGGCCAGCGCAAGCAGGTGATGGAAGGGCTCGAGGACATGGCCCACGACATTGCCGCCGACGTCTATGCCAAGCTGGCCGGCAGCGCCGCCGACAAGGGCGCCCTCGGCGCCAAGGTCGCCGCCGCCGCGAAAGGAAGCGTCTGATGGGTAGCGCATTCGCCGCCGACCATGCCGCCGCCGCCGAGCACGGCGGCTTCCTGGCCAGTCCGGAGACCTGGGTCGCCGCCGCCTTCCTGCTGTTCATCGCGCTGTTCGGCAAGATCCTGTGGACCAAGATCGCAGCCCTGCTCGACAAGCGCGCCACCGACATCCGCAAGGCGCTCGACGAGGCGTCGCGGCTGCGCGCCGAGGCGATGAAGGCCAAGGCCGACGCCGAGAAGACGCTGGCCCAGGCGACCGCCGAGGCCGAGAGCATCCTGGCGATGGCCCGCGCCGAAGTGCAGAGCATGCAGGCCCGCGCCGCCCAGAGCCTGCAGAACGCCATCGCGCTGCGCGAGCAGCAGGCGCTCGACCGCATCGCCCAGTCCGAAGCCGCCGCCGCCAAGCAGGTGCGCGACACCGCCGTCGACGTGGCGCTGGGTGCCACCCGCGCGCTGCTGCGCGAGCAGGTCGGCTCGGGCCGCACCGCCGCGCTGATCGACGACGCGATCGCCGAGCTGCCGCGCAGCAAGCACTAGACTTCAGACATCCG
>Ga0105240_10009534_pt1 | contig 13747 bp, 11 predicted proteins | sample KBSC54metaG_FD_80426 | JGI IMG/M metagenome (GOLD analysis project Ga0105240, IMG submission 80426) | Corn rhizosphere microbial communities from Kellogg Biological Station, Michigan, USA - KBS C5-4 metaG | ecosystem: Host-associated > Plants > Roots > Rhizosphere > Soil | place: Michigan, USA... | reverse complement strand
GCGCGTACGACGTGTCGTTCTCGCTCGGCGACGGCCTGCGGCCCGGCTCGATTGCAGACGCGAACGACGACGCCCAGTTCGCGGAGCTGAAGACGCAGGGCGAGCTGAATCAGATCGCCTGGGAGTACGACGTCCAGGTGATGAACGAAGGCCCCGGGCACATTCCCATGCATCTCATCAAAGAGAACATGGAGAAGCAGCTCGAATGGTGCAAGGAAGCGCCGTTCTACACGCTCGGACCGCTCACGACGGACATCGCGCCCGGCTACGATCACATCACGTCCGCGATCGGCGCCGCCATGATCGGCTGGTACGGCACCGCGATGCTCTGCTACGTCACTCCGAAGGAACATCTGGGGCTTCCCAATCGCGATGACGTGAAGGCGGGCGTGATCGCGTACAAGATCGCCGCGCACGCTGCCGATCTCGCCAAGGGCCACCCGCGCGCGCGCGAGTGGGACGACGCGCTCTCGAAGGCGCGCTTCGAATTCCGCTGGGAAGATCAATTCAACCTGGCGATCGATCCGGTGACCGCGCGCGCCTATCACGACGAGACGCTGCCGGCCGACGGCGCCAAGGTGGCGCATTTCTGCTCGATGTGCGGACCGAAGTTCTGCTCGATGGAACTGACGCAGCAGGTGCGCGACTACGCCGATGCTGGAATGAAGGAGATGTCGCTCGAATTCCGGAAGAAGGGCGAGATCTACGTTACCGAGGGCGAGTAGCTGCGCCGGCTCTCTGATCCGAGCTCTTGAAAATCGACGTCCAGCTGCGCGTGAGATCGAGATAGCGCGTCCCGTACCGGTCGCTCGGTTCGATTTCGGTGTTTTCGAACCATTCATTCCAGCTGGTCACCATCACCCAATCGGCGGCCATGTCGACGGCCGCCGACCACTGCGCCTCGTACACGCGTCCATCCGCGCGATCGACGACGACGTGCGTCGGACGATCCGCAAGCAGCCGATCGTCGTAGCCAGGAGTCACAGACGCCATCCAGATGCGGCGGCGGTCGCCCTGCCGCAATAGATTGAACGTGCGGACCCGCAGCGTTTCGGTCCGTTCGAGACTCCTCAGCGCGTCTTCGGCCAGCGTGACGTTCGAGTACTGATACTCGGCATCGAACACCTCGATGTGCCGGGAGTGGTAGAAATCGCCGACGAGCAGCGGGTTGCGGCCGCCGGCGCGCAGCCGATCCATGACATCGGCCCACACCGCTGGATCGAGTTGCGATGCGGCGTACACCACGATCACCGGCCGCCCGCGGACGCGCAGATAAGCCGGGTGGCTTCCAAACAGGTCCACCGCTTCCGTCAGCCACGTCAGCATCGTTTGGGCATCCGTGCTGTTGGGGCTGTTCGACGTGTTGGCGAAGAACGTCTCCGTCATGACGCAGGCCTGAAGTCCCGTCGATGCGACGGCGTCGAGGATCGTGCGCATGCGCCGGTCGTAGTCGCCGCCGTTGCCCGTCGACCCCAGCCACGAGACGACAAACGCGTCGATGCCCGCGCTGAGCGCCTGACGCGCGAGCCTGGTGACGTCAGCTGACTCGTACGTCGAGTAGCGTGCCAGCGGATGATCGGCAAGCTGCGGATCATTCCATGACGCTGCCGTGTACCACGGGTAGAACTGCGTCAGAACGAGCTTTGGCGCAAACGGCGCGACGCGGACCGCGCTGTGCGCGCTTATCAGCGACGCCTTTGTTGTGAACGTCGCCTCTGGCGCCTCTGTCGAAAATCGGTCGACGAGCACCGGTCGGGTGAGATCGTTGATGGAGTAGACCTCGACCTGGCTCTCAGCATCGGCGGCCGCAGTGAGATTCCAGGAAATCGTGCCTTGCGACGGCACGTCGGCGAGCACGATGTCGAACTGCCCGTCCGCCGACTGGTTCGAGCCGCCGCGCGAGAGCTGCAGCGTGCTGCCCGTGTGGGTCGTGCGTGTGGCGCCGTTCCGATCGAGCGGCGCGGAGTTGTAGCTCGCGAGGGTCGCGCCGGAAATCGTGATGCCCGCGGTTCCCGCGGTGGTACTCACGACGAGGCGCACGCGAGCGAGATTCTGCGCCGGATCGCGCGGCGACGCCGTCGCCGCGACTCCCACGGCGACGGCCAACGCCGTGAGTGCCCCGGGCCCGCTCACGATTACCTTCCGGCGTTCGGGACGACCTGGATGATCGTAGGAAAGCGCGCCGGGTCGGCGCCGGCCTTCGGATTCGGATAGCCTTGCGAGACGTCCGACTGATAATCCTTGATCGTGACACTCGGCGGGAACGCCATCGTGTCCTCGTTGAACTTCCCGATGTCGAACTCGTGGGTGGCCGGCACGTCGAACACCAGCTCGCCCTTCTGCTTCAGGACGTTGCGGTAGTAGGTGACGAGATCGACAAACGGCGCGGTCGAACCGAAAATATAGTACCGCTGACCGCGGCCTGCGTCGTACGACGCGATGAACTGCGACCCTGGGTAGAGAGGAACTCCGAGCGTCGTCTCCGTCGGCACTCCGTCCGGAGGAGGAGTGGACGGAGTGGCCGTGGGCGGCGGCGTCGTGGGCTGCGGCGGCCGAACGGGCTGCGTCCCCGGCCGCGGAAACGGCTGCGGCACGGGCGGCGGCTGTTGAGCGGCCGCGAACGCAGCAACCAGCGCGAGCACAACGAGCATGAGCCGATTATACCTTCGTGATTTTTGCCGTGCCGAGCGCGTTTGGCTGCTCGATACGATCAAAGCCCTCGTCGCGCTCGAATCGCCGACGACAGACAAAGCGGCGGTGGACCGCTGCGGCGCCGAGCTGCGTCGCCGCCTCGAAGCGATCGGCGCCCGCGTAGACACGATTTCCCAGCGAGACCGCGGCGATCACCTGCGAGCCGAGTTCAGTGATCCCACCGGGGGTCGGGCCGAAGCGGGAACCCGCGATGGGCAGGTGCTGTTGCTCGGACATTTCGATACCGTGTGGCCGATGGGGCAGCTCGACCGGATGCCGCTCGTGGAAGAGAACGGCCGGCTGCACGGACCCGGCATCTTCGATATGAAGGCGGGCATCGCTCTCGGCATGCTCGCGGCACGCGCGCTCGTCGAAACCGCGCGTCCTCTCCGCCGCGCCCTCGTCATGCTCTGGACGACGGATGAGGAGATCGGCAGCGGAACATCGCGACAGATCATCGAAGACGAGGCCGGCCGCAGCGCCGCGGTTCTCGTCCTCGAACCATCGCTTCCGGGCGGCGCAGTGAAGACGTCCCGCAAAGGCTGCGGCGGGTACGAGGTCGTCGTGCACGGGATCTCGGCGCACGCGGGCATCGAGCCCCAAAAAGGCGCGAGCGCGATTCAGGAAGCGGCGCAGCAGATACTTCGCATCAACGCGCTGCAGGACCTTTCCGCAGGCGTCTCGGTGAACGTGGTTCAGGCAAGCGGCGGCACAAGGAGCAATGTGATCCCCGAACAGGCCCGCATCGTCGTCGACGTTCGCGCCCCGACGATGGAGGCTGCCGCTGATCTGGAGCGTGCCTTTGCAGCGCTCAGCCCGGTCGACCCGCGCACACGGATCGAGGCGCGCGGCGGCTTCGACAGGCCCCCGCTCGAACGAACTGCCGCGGTGACGCGTCTATACGATCAGGCGAAGGCAATCGCACGGGAATTTGGACAGGACCTTGGCGAGGGTGGCACCGGCGGAGGCTCCGACGGCAACTTCACGGCTGCGCTGGGGATACCGACGCTCGACGGCCTCGGCGCGGTCGGAGACGGTGCGCACGCATTGCACGAGCACGTCGTCGTCGATGCGCTGTGCGACCGGGCGGCGCTGATTGCCGGGCTGATCGCGAGCCTGTAGGATCTTGATATGAATGCTGCGAAGACGGCGTTGCTGCTCGGCGCGATGACCGGGCTGTTTCTCTTGATTGGCGAGGCGCTCGGCGGCTCTCAGGGGCTCGTCCTGGGCTTCATGTTCGCCGTCGTGACGAATTTCGTGTCGTACTTCTTCTCGGACAAGATCGTCCTGAGCAGCTATGGCGCCCAGGAAGTCGGGCCGGACCATCGTTTGTATCGGATCGTCGCCCGTCTTGCCGAACGCGCGGGTCTGCCGATGCCGCGCTGCTACGTTATTCCTCAGCCGTCGCCGAACGCATTTGCGACGGGCCGCAACCCGCACCATGCAGCCGTGGCTGCAACCGAAGGGATACTGCAGATTCTGAACGACGACGAGCTTGCGGGCGTGCTCGGCCACGAACTTGCGCACGTGAAGCACCGCGATATTCTCATCAGCTCGATTGCCGCGACGCTCGCAGGCGCCATCATGATGACGGCGCGGTTCGCCATGTTCTGGGGCGGCGGGCGGGACGATGACCGCCGCGGTGCGAGCCCGGTCGCGCTGATTGCGACGATGATTCTGGCGCCCATCGCCGCGATGTTGATTCAGGCGGCGATTTCGCGCTCGCGGGAATACGATGCCGACGCCGGCGGCGCGACGATCGCCGGGTCTCCGCTCGGGCTCGTCAGCGCGCTGCGAAAAATCGAGGCAGGCTCCAAGGTCATTCCGCTCGACGCCAATCCGGCATCGGCTCACATGTTCATCATCAAGCCCATCTCGATTTCTGGGCTGATGGGCTTGTTCAGTACGCATCCGCCTACCGAGGAGCGCATCCACGCGCTCATGCAGCTAGCCCACCAGTAGCTGGTTCGTTACCGACTAACGGTCGGGCGCCGACTGTGGCTGCCGCACCACGCGTGAACTGGTCCGAGCTCTACGCCCGGTGACAAGCCTCGGTCCCATAGACGTTTGCGGCGCGGTCGGGCCGCCTGCATCCGATCGGCGCGCGTGGCGTACGTCTTGCTCCATAAGTTTTCAGGACGGAGGCAGCCGTGCAAGTTGAGGATCTCGACATCTCACCGACGAAGATTGGGGAAACAGCGCAACGGATCGTCGATCGCGCGATCGAAGAGGCGCGTCGGCGCGAGCACGCGCTGCTGACCAATGAACATATCTTTCTGGCTTTTGCGCAAGTGGAATGGGACACGTTCGCCGAGATCATGCGGGATATCGAGCTGAACCCTCACACGATCCTCCAGGCGATTGAAGAGCACCTGCACGTCGTCCCATCTTTTCCCGGGAGAGAGCTCCGCGTTTCGCCGGCGACGAAGCTCGTGTTCAAGCTGGCGCTTCACCATGCCAGCCGCGCCGGCCGCCAGACCGTTGAAGCCATCGACCTGTTTTCGGCCATCTTCGAGGAGACGCAAGGCGTAGCCGTATCGATTCTTCGGCGCCACGGCGTCGAGCCCGAGATGGTCGGTTCGAGACTGAACGCGAGGATGCGCGACATGGAGCTTCGGGAAGAGCGGTTGAAGAAGCGATTCGAGCTTCCCCCGTTTCTCAAACATTTTGCGACGAACCTGAATCTCCTGGCGCGGCAGGACAAGCTGCCGCCCGTGTTCGGGCGTGAAAAGGAAATCCAGCAGGCGCTCGAGATTCTGTGTCACCGCGAGCGCGCCAATTCCGTGATGTTGATCGGCGAGCCGGGCGTCGGGAAAACAGCGATTGCCGAAGGGCTCGCGCGCCGCATCGAGTTCGAGCCGGAGTCGGTGCCGGTCCGGCTGCGCGATTGTCAGGTCGTCAACCTGCAGATGAACACGATGGTCGCCGGCACGATGCTGCGCGGCATGTTCGAGGATCGCATTCAGAACGTCATCCGCGAGCTGAAAGAACGGCCGAACCTCATTCTCTTCATCGACGAAGCGCACACGATGGTCGGTGCCGGCTCCGCGCTCGGCGCACCGTCGGATGCGGCAAACGTGTTCAAGTCGGTCCTCGCACGCGGCGAGATCCGGATGGTGGCCGCGACCACGCTGAGCGAGTACAAGGAGTACATCCAGGAAGACGAGGCGCTCGCGCGGCGATTCCGCTGCGTGCAGGTATGCGAACCCTCGATCGAGGAAACGCGGAAGATCCTGTACAACCTGCGCCCGCGGCTCGAGCGGAATTATTCTGTTCGCCTGCTCGACGAAGCGCTCGACACCGCGCTGGAGATGTCGCCGCGCTATATGCGCCACCTGCACCTGCCCGACAAGGTCATCGGCTGGCTGGATACGGCAGCCGTGCGCGCCGAAATCGATCGGCGCTGGGAAGTAAAGAAGGAAGACGTCGTCGCCGTCATCTCTCAGGCCGCGCAGATTCCTGAGGACATGGTGTTTCGCGACGTCACCGATCGGTTCAAGGACATCGAAGAGTCGCTGCAGAAGCGGATCGTCGGCCAGAGCAACGCCGTGCAGGCGGTCGCCAAGCGGCTCGTGCTCAACAAAGGGCCGCTCAAGGACGGCTTCGATCGGCCCGACGGCGTGCTGCTGTTTCTGGGGCCGACCGGCGTCGGCAAGACCGAGCTTGCGAAGGCGGTCGCCGAGTTCCTGTTCGGTGACGAGAAGAAGATGGTCCGCGTGGACATGTCGGAGTACCAGGACGGCTCCGTGTCGGTCGACAAACTGATCGGCATGCCGCGCGGCATCGTTGGCAGCGAGCGCGGCGGCATCCTGACGAATCAGCTCAAAGACAATCCTTACACGGTCGTGCTGCTGGACGAGGTCGAGAAGGCGAGCCCGAACCTGCTGAACCTGTTCCTCCAGGCATTCGACGAAGGCTGGATGACCGATGGACGCGGCAAGCGCGTCTACTTGTCGGACGCCGTCGTCATCATGACGTCGAACATCGGTTCCGAGAATTTCCGGAAGCTGACGAACCCGCTGGGGTTCCTCAATCGCACCGTCGGCGTCGAGCAGGTTCAGGGCGAGGTGATGCGGGAGCTGGAGCGTCGATTCCCGCCGGAATTCAGAAACCGCATCGACGAGGTCGTGCTCTTCGCGCCGCTCACGCACGACGAAGTGCGCGAGATCGCGAAGCACTATCTCGATCAGGTGAAGCTCACGCTGGCGAACTCAGGAAAGACGATCCAGATCGACAACGCGGCGCTCGAGCACATCGTCGTCCACGGCTATAACATGGCGTTCGGCGCGCGGTTCCTGAAGCGCTACATCGACGAGCACATCAAGTTGCCGATCAGCGCGACGTGGAAGGACGCGATGCACTTCGACGTCGTGGTGAAGGACAACGCGATTGCGGTGGAACCGGCGGCGGCGAAAGTGATGTCCGCGAAGGAGGCGCTGGCGTACGGCGACGTCGCCTGATCACCAGGCGAACCCGACCTGCGTGGACTGAAGCTCCGCCTCGTTGTCCCGATCGCGATCTCGGTCCGGCTCGGCGCGGCCCGGAAGTGCATAGCGGTCTTGAAGCACGCGGATCATCGCCCGCAATTCCTTCCTGTACGCGTCTGGCGGGTATTTCCTCTGATACAGCCTCTCGAAGCGCGGCCGCATCGAGGGAAACTCGCGCTCGATGAAGGCCATGAAATGAGTGCGCGTGCCCTCCTGCAGGTACATCACGTTGCAGCCGGCGAATCGCGCGCCATGATCGGCGATCGCCTTGACCGTGGCTTCGAGCTTGGAGCGTGATGAGCTGAATCCCGGAACGATCGGCGCCATCAGCACGCCCGCGTTGATTCCGGCATCCACGAGCTCCCGCACCGCACGCAGCCGCTGGAGCGGCGGCGCTGTGCCGGGTTCGAGCGTTCGCCACGCGTCGTCATCCACTGTCGGCACGCTCATGTAGATCGTGCACGCGGCGCTGCGAGCATGTTCCTGGAGCACGTCGATGTCGCGCACGACCATCGGGCCTTTCGTAACGAGCCCGAACGGCGTGCGGCCTCGCGTGAGCGCCTGAATCGATCCGCGTGTGAGCTTGTACCGGCCTTCGATCGGCTGATACGGATCGGTCGCGGTGCCCACGGCGACATGTTCGCGGGTCCACGACGGCCGATCGAGCTCCTTCTCGAGCACTTCGACGATGTTCTGTTTGACGAGAATCACCGACGCGAACTCGTCGCTCGCGTTGAGCTCGAACTGTACGTGGTAGCGGCGGGCGAAACAGTAATGGCAGCCGTGCGTGCAGCCGCGATAGGGATTCAGCGTCCAGTCGAACGGCATCCCCCTCACGCGGTTGAGCGCGGAACGGCACGAGATCTCTTGGTAAGACGCGTCGTCGGCCCGGCGCTCAGCGTCGGTCAGCGCTGCGGCGCCGCCAGCTCTGACAGCGGCGGCAACGTCGCGGGTGGTCGGCTTGCGTCGACCGACGTCGAATAGCAGCGGTTGAACGACCATGGCGCGTCCAGGCGATTCGCTCTTTCTTCGCCTATGATGCGGGCGCGCCGCGGCGCTGTCAAGCGCTCGCCGTCTCTAACGGGGTTTCGTCGTCGGTCTTTTCTTGACCGTGGTCGTCGACTTCGTCGTCGTCCTGGTCTTTTTCTTCGTCGTTCCGTTCGTTCCGGCGGCAACGCGCGTGGAGTGCTTCGGCCGCTTGTGGACCGTCGTCTTCTTGCCTGCCGCTTCCGAGGTCGTGGCCAGCGCGAATACGGCCAGCACCGCGAGCAGCAGCATCTTCATCGACTTTCGCATCATGTGAGACACCCTCGAAAAGCCCTACGATAACACCTTCGCGCCGCTCCGTTCGCATCGCGGAGAAGCTCGGTCGAAAATCACAACAAATAGGCGAGCGCGAAACCGATCTGGGCGACGAACATCATGCGGTACATGTGCGCCCACGAGACGTGGTTCTCTTCGACCGCCAGATCCTCGGGGCGGCGGAGCATGAGGTAACACACGTAGATGCCGTAAAGCGTCATCACCGCACCAAGAATCTGCAGCAGCCAGAAATTTCCGGTGAGGACGTGAAGCCAGGCCCCGACCGGGATCATGACGAACGGGATCACGAACGACGGCGAGATCATCCACGCCGCGCGGCGGACGCCGTACTGAATGGGCAGCGTTCTGCAGCCTCCGCGCCGGTCGCCGTCCATGTCCGCGAAGTCTTTCGTTGTCGTGGCGCCGAGCAGGAACAGCCCGAAGATCGCTCCGATGTACCACGGCTCGACGCCGGCGATCGTCTTGACCGACGACCACCCCGCCACCTTCAGCAGCGTGCCTCGCGGGATCGCAATCGTGACGTTCGCCCAGATGCCAAGGCGTTTCGTCCTTGCCGGCGGGATGGAATACAGAAACGTGCAGACGACGGCGATCGCAACGAGCCAGAAGCATTCGTGCCGGCCGCCGGGCGCGACGAGCCACGCGAGGATCAAGGCGAGCGTGTACGTGATCGCGGAAAAGATCCAGGCCTGACGAATTGTCAGCCGGCCGCTCGGCAGCGGACGTTTCGGTTTGTTCACCCGATCGATGTCGAGATCGTAGATCTGGTTGAGGGCATTGTTGCCGCCGTTCAGCAGCGCCGCCATCGCCGAGCCGATCAGCGGGGCAGCCAGAAGCGAGGGCGCCCACGCTTCGCGCGGCGCCGCGCCGACGGCCGTCAAGGCGCCCGACATGAAGCCAAGCGCCGGCGCCACGAGCGTGAACGGGCGCGCGAGGTCGACGTAGTCGCGCGCGCTCACGCGATCGCAATCGCGACCACAGCGGCCACGCCGGTGTTGATGAAGTTGAGCATGTCGTTGTTGAGGATACCCGGTTCCTCCAGCGTGGCGCCGAGCGCGCTCTCGACGAGGGCGCCGATCGTCGCGCCGGCAACGACCGCAAGAATCAGGTTGGCCGCAATCAGGCCGAAGGCCGCCGAGATGACGGCGAGCGTCAGCGCGGCGATGACGCCTGCCGCCGTTCCTTCGAGCGACATCGCGCCGGGTGTGCCCGGCTTCACACGGCCCATGCTCGTCACGAGAAACGTCGATCGTCCCCACGCCTTGCCGATCTCGCTTGCGACCGTATCGCTGCCGCCGGCCGTCAGCGCGGTCACGAGTGCGAGCATCGCCGCTGCCGCGTACGGCGTCGTGACGTATGCGATCGCAGCCAGCGAAGCGACGCCGCAGTTCGCGAACGCGTTGCCCGCGCCTCGGCGGCCGCCGCGCTCTTCTGCGATTCCGAGGAGCATCTTGCGCGTGAGCCCCAGCCGCGACGTGACCGACGCGAGGATGAACGCCAGCAGCAACAACGCCCATGCCGCCACGCCGGCGCCGGCGTAGATAATCACGCCGACGAGCGCACCGCCGACGGCTCCGGAGACCGAGACGCTTCGCGCACGGTATCCGGCCCATGCAACGGCAGCGTTGACGACAAGCGCGAGCGGCACCGCGCGGACAACGGCGGCAAGATTCCCCTGCACGGCGTCGGTCGTCATCAGGCTCGCGAGCCACAGAACCGCTGCGGCGGCCGCCGGAACCGAGATGTTGTCGTCGAGGCGCACGGGCACAGTCTCGACTGCTCCGGCCGCGAATGCTGCGGCGATGGGGGCGAGCAGGACGAACCAGAACGACGGCGGCGGAGCGACATTCGGCCGGGTCCACCACGCGAGCAGGATGCCGCCCGCCGAGGCGCACAGAACGAACGCCGCACTGCCGCCGATCGTCTTGTCGTGGTTCCACGGCCAGCGGCGTCCGCCCACCCGCTGCCCGACGAGAGTCGCCGCACCGTCGCCGAACGCCAGAATGCCCCACGCCGCAGCGGCGATGTCGAGCCGCGACGAGAAGATCAGAATCAGCAGGAGGACGGCGAGTGGATACAGCAGGATCCCGAGCGGGAAGCCGCGCGCGCGATCGACCGGTCGATAGAGTCGCCGCCCGCCGACGCGCGGCAACACGAGCGCGTTGAACGCGAGCGCGAAGGCGGCGAGTGCGGCGCCTTCCCACCACGTGAGTCCGCGTAACAGGAACGCGAACGCGCCCGACCCGACGTGCACCCACTGCCGCGCTCGCTCCGAGTGCGTGTTCACGCGCCCGCCGCTCGAGGTGGCGTCGAACCGAGTGACGCGATCGTCCGTTGCACGCCCTCGGCGAGCGGCGTGATCGTGTAGCCGATCTCGCGCGCCGCAACGCTGCTGTCGAGCGACCAGTCGTGTCGAAATATCTCGACGGCGCCCCGCGTCACGAGCGGCATGCCGCCGAATACCGACACACGAGCTTCTTCGACCGCGCCCGCGATCCGCGCTGCGACAAACGGAATCGATCTCGGCGGCCTGCGACTCGTGATCTGTTGCACGATCTCGAAGACGCGCTGCTGCGAGGCGTTCTCCCCACCGAGCACATACCGCGCGCCGGCGCGGCCGCCCTCGAGCGCCGCGACGTGACCGCCGGCCACGTCGTCGATGTACGCGTAGGACCAGCGCCGTTCTCGTCCGATCAGCCCGGGCAGCTTCCGCGCGAGGTGGTCGCCGATCAAACGGCCCAGCAGGTTCCCCTCCGTCAGTGCGCCTGGGCCGTAGACGACGCCAGGATAGAGGCGAATGAGCGGGCGACCCTCGCCAACGTATCGATCGCTCAGACGATCGGCCGCCACCTTCGTGCGCTGGTAGTCGTTCAGTTCGAGCGGAGTCGTTCCGTCAGCCGGCGGCAACGCCAGAAACGACGACGTGTACAACACGCGCTCGATCCGCGCGGCTTCCGCGGCGGCGACCGCATTCTTGAGCCCGCCGACGTTGACGTCGTCGAAATCGGCGCGGCGCCGTCGCCAGAGGCTCACAAGCGCCGCCGCGTGAAGCATCGCGTCGCAGCCCGCCGCCGCGCGCGTGAGCGCGGCGAGGTCCCGCACGTCTCCGTCGAAAAGCGTCCCTGGCAGCCCGCTGGCGCTTGCCGCCCTCGCGAAGACGACGAGCTCGTGCCCGCGCCCCGCCAGCGCACGGACGATGGCCCGTCCAAGAAATCCCGTGCCGCCGGTGAGGAGGACTTTCATGAACTTAGAACTGAGAACTTAGAACTGGGAACTGAGAACTTACCTCCGGTCCTCGTCGCGCCAGTATTCGAGCAGATCGTCGATGGTCCTTTCGATCGGCGTCCCGGCTGACCATCCGAGCTCCGTGCGAATTCTCGTTGGATCGCCGAGGAGCAGCGGGAGATCGTTCGGCCGGTATCGAGCGGGATCGTGCTTGATCGTGACGGGCACTTTCGCGCGAGCGATGAGCATGTTCAGCAGGTCCTCGATGACGACGGCGCGGCCCGAGCAGACGTTGTAGGCGCGCCCGGGCTCGCCTCTTTCGACGATCAGCGTGTACGCCCGGACCGTGTCGCGAACGTCGGTCAGATCGCGCTTTGCCTTCAGATTGCCCACCGATATCTCCGGCGCCCATCGTCCCCGCTCGATGTCGGCGATCCGGCGCGCGAACCCTGGCGCGGCGAACATCGGATCCTGGCGCGGCCCGATATGGTTGAACGCTCTCGCGATCAGCACGTGCACGTTGCCGTGGGTGTGGCGTCCGAGCAGCTCCTGCGCGAGCTTGCTCACGCCGTACGGGCTGTCCGGGACGAGCGGGTCGTCTTCGGTCAGCGCCCGATCCGCGCCTGCGTAGACGAGCGCGGAGCTCGGAATCAGCACGCGCGCCGCGACGCGCGACTCCTCGAGCGCGTCCAGCAAGTGGTGCGTCGCGCGAACGTTCACCGCGAACGTGTGCTCGGCGCGATCCCACGCGCGGCCGACGTGCGCCGCGCCGGCGCAATGATAGACAACCTGCGGCCGCACGCGCGCGATCGCGGTGCGCACGGCCGGTCGATCGAGCAGGTCGACGCCCTCCCACTGAACGTTCGCGTGCGCCCTGGGCGCCCGCCCGCCTGGGCGGTGCCAGCCGACGACGTCCGCGCGTTCGGCGGCCAGCCGATCGAGCAGATGGCTGCCGGCGAAACCGGCCGCGCCCGTGACCAGGACGCTCATCGTCGAATCGTCAGCGCGGAACTCCGCTCATGGCGCCGTTGAACGGCGAGAAATTTCCGAGGCCCGCCAGCGTGAACGAGAGAAAGAACCTGTGATCCGACGGAATGCCGGCGTTGCCGAAGCCGTAATTGTAGGTCTGGTATTCGAACGCGAGGCCGCAGCACTGCGCGTTGTAGTAGCCGGATATCCGCTGCTGCAGCATCGATGAGCGCAACACGTCGTAGTTGAATTGGTACGCCGTGCCGTACCGGTTGTCGCGCGTGTGGACGTTGGTCGTCGCGTTGATGTAATGGTCCAGAAACGCCGGGTCGTTGAACCCGGCGAGCTGCTGAATGAACGCCTTCTTGCTCCATTGCACCGACGTCGTCAGCAGCGCCGTCAGGGAGTAGCTCGCCGTCAATGAAACGGTACGCAGCGAGTGATACCGGCTGTCGAACTCGGCGCGGACCGACGCGTTCAACTCCGTTGTCGGGATGGCCCGGACGGTGAGCGCAATCGGGGAAAAATTCGACAGCGCGGTCGTATCCGTCGGCAGCGTCGTGAAGCTGGTCGCGTAGCGCGGATCGACTGCGGCTGCCGCGGCCTGAGTGTAGTACGTCTGCTCGAGCTGCACGTCGAGGATCTCGCTCGAAACCGCGGGACGCCCGGCGGCAGCGTGGCGCTTGGCGAAGAAACGGTTCGTCACGCCATAGACGAACGATGTGTTCCCGCCGACGATCGTGTCCGTGCCGTCGATCTTGACGATGTTCGCGTAGTTGTCGATGGAGGAGGTGCGCGCGACCGTCAGATACGGTTCGACCGAGTGTTTGAATTTCTCCGCGTAGCCGTTGTCGGGCGTATCCCATATCCGGTTGAACACCGGTCCGGTGATCTGCGCCTGCGCCGTGAAGAACCGCCGGTTGATCGACGTGTCGACGACCCCGTTCGGGTTCGTCAACGGCACCGCCGCCGCGGGGTCCTGGCTGCGGGTGTAGTACGTATCCCGCCAGCTGAATGTCGAATTCACCGTAAACCACTGCCATTTCTTGAAT
>Ga0105240_10009530_pt1 | contig 13748 bp, 9 predicted proteins | sample KBSC54metaG_FD_80426 | JGI IMG/M metagenome (GOLD analysis project Ga0105240, IMG submission 80426) | Corn rhizosphere microbial communities from Kellogg Biological Station, Michigan, USA - KBS C5-4 metaG | ecosystem: Host-associated > Plants > Roots > Rhizosphere > Soil | place: Michigan, USA... | reverse complement strand
GTCACCGCCATCTCCGGCGACCTCTACGCCTGGCGATCCACCGATTCCGGGCGCACCTGGTCCAAGCCAGCCATCGTCAACGATAAGCCCGAGGCCAGCCGCGAAGGTCTGAACGCCCTGGCCGCCGACCCCGAAGGCCACCTCGCCCTGGCATGGCTCGACGACCGCACCCCCGGCGGCAAGCGCCTCTACGGCGCCTTTTCCAGCGATTCCGGCGCGACCTGGTCGAAGAACGTGATGCTCTATGAATCGCCCAGCGGCACCATCTGCCAGTGCTGCGCGCCCTCCCTCGCCGCCCTCGGCCACGGCGATTTCGCCGTCATGTGGCGCAACGTGGTGGACGGCTCGCGCGATCTCTACACCATGCGCATCCGCAACGGCCAGCCGGCAGGTCCGGCCGCGAAATCCGGCACTGGCACCTGGAAACTCGACGCCTGCCCCATGGATGGCGGTGGACTCACCGTCCACGACGGCCAACTCACCGCCGCATGGCGCCGCGAGCACGACGTCTACCTCGCCGAACCCGGCAAGCCCGAGACCCGCCTGGCCGCCGGCACCGACATCGCCATCGCGTCCAACTCGCAGGGCGCCTACGTCGTCTGGACCACGGCGCAGGGCATCGAGGCCCACGTCCCCGGGTCCGCCTCCCCCGTCCGAATTTCCAATGCCGGCGCTTTTCCGTCCCTCGTCGCCCTGCCCGATGGGGGCATGCTGGCCGCCTGGGAAGAAAACAACGCCATCGCCTTCCACCGTTTCTGACGCAACGAACTTGACGGACGGATGGCAGCAGATGCGGAACTCCCCGTGTTATGCCACATTGTTAGATATGTGGATGCGAGCGGTCTGCTGGGTGGCCGTCCTGGGTGTGGCGCCTCTATGGGGCGCGCCTGCGCCTTCTCCCTCCGACTGGGTTCCCGCGCGCTGGCAATGGAACGACGCCAAGTCGCTGGAATTGCTGGCCGATAACCCAATCAACTGCCTGCTTCTGAAGAACTACTCGGCGGAACTGGTGTCCGCGGCCGCAGCGCGGGGGTTGGTGACGCTGGCTGTCGTTACGCCGGGCAGCGACGCTTTGGCGGTGACTCGCAAAGCTCTCGCGGCGAAACTCACGGGCGTGGTGTTAGAGGGCGACTTCCCGGCCGACATCGCGGCGGCGATCCGCGAAGCTGCCGGCTCAGCGCCCGTGATCGAGCTGACCTCGCGCAGTCACATGAAGCTTGGCTCGGGTGCGGCGATCATCGGCACGTATCAAGGCGTGTGGCCGGGCGTGGTGGTGCAGCAGGCCGGACACGCTAAGTCGGGACCGACCGGTTCGGTCTGGATCGATACCAATACAGGCTTCATCCGCGCGGTCCGGGCCTGGGGCGATACGCCGCTCTGGCTGGCGAATGAGCCACCGGCGCATACCGTCATCACCAGCCAGCGATACCTGCAAGTGATCGCCGATGCCCAAGCATCGGGCGCGCGCTGGGTGATCTCGCTGGATTCCGACCTGGCCGCGAAGTTGGCCAAACGCGATGCCGACGCCATCCGCGACTGGCAGCGAATCGGCCAGCTCACAGCGCATTTCGAACGCCACCCCGAGTGGCGTCACATGAACGAATACGGCAAACTGGCGCTCGTGCAGGATCCAGCCAAAGGCGGCCTGCTCTCCGGCGGCATCCTCGACATGATCGCGGTGAAACATACACCCGTGCGTCCGATCCCGCGTGAACATCTGACCGCGCAATCGCTGCAGGGTGCGACCATGGCGGTGAACGTCGATGCCGAAGCGCTGACGCCGGAGCAGAAGGAAATCCTACGGAACTTCACTCGCGGCGGCGGCATGTTGATGACAGGACCTCCCGGCTGGAAAGACCCGACGCCGAAGGGCGAGAAGATCACGCTCGATCCTCCCGAGCTCGAACGGCTGAACGACATTTGGAAGGACGTGAACTCGATGGTGGGCCGGCGCAATCTGGGCGTGCGCCTGTTCAATGTCTCTTCCATGCTTTCGAACGTGCTGGTGTCGGCCGACGGAAAAAGCGAAGTGGTGCACCTCGTCAACTACTCGGATTACCCGGTTGAGAACGTGACGCTGCACTATCTCGGCGACTACAAGCATGCCACCCTGATCACACCCGAGGGCGTGGAGAAGGTGCTGGAAGTTTATCGTGCGGACGAAGGATGGGGCGTGGACGTCGACAAGGTGTCGGTCTGCGCGACCATCAGATTGGAGCTTTGACATGACGCGACGTGAATGGCTGGCAATGATCGGCGCTGCGCCCCTCGTGCGCGCGGCAGGTACACCGGACGCACCGGCGGCGCCGGTTTCGATCGCCAGGTGCGCCACCTATGACGAAGACATCACGGCGAAACTTGGCACGATGTTCGTTCAACTGAGCGGCCTGGAAAGGCTGGTGCGCAACAAGACCGTCACGATCAAGCTGAACATGACCGGCGCACCGAGCAATCGCGTGCGGGGACTCGCGCCCGCACTCACGCACTACACGCATCCGAAGCTTGTCGGCGCGGCGGCGTATCATTTCGGGCGCGCGGGCGCCAAGCGCATCCGCTTCGTCGAGAGTCCGTGGGCATGGGCCGGACCGCTGGAAGAAGTCATGCTGGACTCCGGCTGGAATCCGCGCACCATCGCGTCGGCCGCGAGCGGCGTCGAGTTTGGAAACACCAACGTCCGCGGCGCATACAAGACGTACGCGCGCTTCACCGTGCCGGGCCAGGCCTACATGTACCCGGCCTACGACCTGAACCGCGCTTTCGAAGAGACCGACGTGTTCGTCAGCATGGCGAAGCTGAAGAACCACGACACCTGCGGCGTGACATTGTCGCTGAAGAACTGCTTCGGCAATCTGCCGGCGTCGGTCTACGGCGACGACTCGGGCGTGAACGAACCGAACGAGAAGCCGAACAGCGGCCGCCTGGCTGTGGGCCATAACGGGCGACGGCAGCCGTCGAAATCGGCGCCGCAGGAATTGCATTTCGGCCAGAATCACGACCCCGGTTATCGCGTGCCCCACATCGTTGCCGACTTGGCGGCGGCGCGGCCGATTCATCTCCAGATCATCGATGGCGTGGAATCGATCGCGGGCGGCGAAGGCCCGTGGGTCAGCAACGTGCGCGTCGTGAAACCGGGAGTCCTGATCGCGGGATTGAATCCCGTCTGCACGGACGCGGTGGCCACGGCGGTGATGGGCTACAATCCTCGCGCGCTTCGCGGCTCGGCACCCTTCAAGAAATGCGACAACACTCTGGTGCTGGCCGAAGGTCATGGTGTGGGAACTACCGACCTGAAGCGCATCGAAGTGCGCGGCGCCACGATACAGCAGGTGCTGTACCGCTACGATAGTTAGTGGATGCCGACAAAGAAGCGTGCCCTGGGCTCCTATCGCGTCTTCCGGCTGGAATCCTGGGAGGCGTTTCTCGAGCTCGTCGCCAAGCCGCCGTATTCGAACTGGGCGTTTCGCGGCGAGCGGGATGAACGCTGGCCGCTATACAGTTCGCTCTCGCGATATCTGCGCAACTTCGGCGTCGCGCCGGAAGCATGGCCGGAGCAGGAAGCGCGCATCCTGCGCATCTTCAAACGCAAGGCGCACCAGTTCCTCGACAAGCCGCCCGACATCAGCGACGATTTTCAATGGCTGGCGCTCATGCAGCATCACGGCGCGCCGACGCGGCTGATCGACTTCACGTGGTCGCCGTACGTGGCGGCATTTTTCGCGCTGGAGCGCACCCTGGCCGACGGCGTGGTGTGGGCCATGAATCCGGCGCGCATCGATAGCAGCAGGGCGCCCAAACCGAGCTGCATGGATCCGCGTCTGCAGGCCCACTTCCACCGATATTTCTTGAAGGGCAAGAATCGCTTCATCTGGATGGGCGAGCCGCATACGATGAACCGCCGGCTGATCGCGCAATCGGGAACGTTCGCCGTGCCGGGAGTACTCGACCTGCCGATCGAGGAGATTCTGCACCCCAAGGATCCGGAAAATATCCTGGCGAAGATCGTGCTGACGAACGCGGTGCGGGAGACGGGAATGCGGGAGTTGTACCGCATGAACATCACCTACGCGACGTTGTTCCCCGATCTCGACGGGCTGGCCAAGTCGCTCGGCTACGAGCTGGAATTCCACTGGGCGTACAATCCGCGGACGATGGAGAAGTATCGGGAGTAGCTCACGACGTGAAGATCGCGAGCCGCATGGGTTCGATTCTACGCCATAGGAAGCGTCGAAGCGGCTGGCAGCGGGGCGCCGCGAGCGAGTTGGGGGAGGAGGTCGCAAGTTTCGGCTTCGGCAGTCTCGCCGTTGCGGTGGATGGCGCGAAGGAGGTCGAGCGCCTCGGGCAATGCGAACTGCTCGCCGATGAAGGCGGAGACGAAACGGCCGCCGCGGATTTCGCCGCGGGATTCCATGCGACGGAGCACGGTCAGCAACTCGCGCCACGTGGGTGCCAGGGGTTCACGTACGGCGGCATCGCGGAAGACTACGCCCCAACGGGCTAGCAATTGCCGGGCGAACGCCTCGGCGTTTCCATCGGGGGCCATCGCTGTGTGACGCAGCAGCGCCCAGCGTCCGGGCGCGTGTCGCGGGCGGGCGGTGCGGCCTCGGCCTTCGCCCTTGCGGCGTTTGGGATCGAGCAGCGCGCGTAAGTTTTCGAATCCGTCGGCGGTCACCAATCCGGCGGCGACCAATTCCCACAGAGCGTCTTCGACCTCGCTGGCGAGGCGTCCCGTTGCGCGCGTGAGATCGGCGAAGAACGACGCGCCGTGCGCTTCGACGGTGGCCAGCACTTCGCGCGCGGGGTGCGAAAGCGAATCCTTGGGCGAAGGTTCGGGCGAGGCCAACAGCCACGGCGCGTCGTCGCGGAGGAAGATAGCGAGCGGCGCCACACGCGTGGGCCGGACGCGGCGGCTCTTGTTTTCCACCTGCTCGCGCTCGAAGGCCGGGTGCGGCGAGAGACGGCCCCAACTGACTTCACCCGAAAGGCAGAGCTGATCGAGATACTCGGGCTTATACTTGGCCACGCGGCGCGGCAGGATGACGGTCTCCCACGCGGCTGCGGCGAATTCGGTGCCCTGCAGTTGCTTGATGATCTGCAGCGTGCCATCCACGCCGTGCAGTTGCGTACCCGGCGCGGAATGCTGCCAGCGATTCAGGAAGGCGTAGAATTCGGCCGTGGTGACGGGCTCGATTTCGCGGCGCAGGCGGCCGATGGTGAGCCGGTGGATGCGCGCCAGCAAGCGGCGGTGACACCACTGCAGCTCGTCCGCCGGGGAGAAACTGCCGCGCAGGATCTGACCTTCAGCCTCGAGTTGCGCCAGCGCCTGATCGACGAGATCGCGCGGCATGGCGAGATGCGCGGACAGATAGGCCGCGGTCATCGGTCCTGAGCATTCGAACCAGCCGCGCAGGATCTCGGCGGCGCAACGCTCGGGGCTGTCGGGGATGTCGCGGCCGGACGGGGGTGCCGTGATGGCTGGGTTGAACACAGCGTCTGGATACACGCGACGGACGAGCTCCAGGCGCTCGGCGGGGACCCAGAACGGGCCGCTGGCGAAAGCGCCTGCCCTACGTGCTTCGGCCAGTTGATCGAATAAGGGTGTCAGTTGGGGATCGGCCGGCAGAAGACTGAGTCCCAGGAGCGCCTCATGGAGTTCGTCGGCATCGCGCATCGGCGGCCACGCTTCGGCGGCAACCTGCGCGATGGCGGCCGGATCGAGCGCGCCGGCTCCCTCGGCATAATCGGCGGGAAGCGTGCGGCGCATCTGCACGGCGCGGGTGCGTCGCTCTTCCAGCGGCGCATCGTCGAGATAGGCGTACGGATTCGAGTTGAGAATTTCGTGCGAGAAGGGCGACGGCTCCGGCGTGTCGATCGACAGGGTCTGGACCTCGCCATCCTGAATGGCTTCCAGCAGCGCCTCGAGCCCGCGAAGATCCATCGCCTCGTACAGGCAGTTGTTGATGGTCTCGGTCACCAGCGGATGATCGGGGATGCGGACCTCGCCCGCCAGGTTTTCGGGACAGGCGGCCTGATCGGGGAAGACCGCGGCCATCAGGTCGTCGGCCCGCATGCGCTGGATGGGGGGAGGCACCTTGCGGCCGCCGCTATAGCGCGGGATTGTGAGCGCGCGCGAAGCGTTCCAGCGCCAGCGCGCCGCGAACATGGGCGCAACCAGCATGGCCTGCGTGAGGACCTCGCGGACGGTAGCGGCGCGCAGAAACTCGAAGACGACTTCCAGCGGAAACGAGTGCTGCTCGCCCAGCGAGATGACGATGCCGTTATCGGTCGCGGCGGCCTGCAGTTCGAAATTGAACGACCGGCAGAAGCGCTTGCGCAGCGCCAGCCCCCACGCCCGGTTGATGCGCGAGCCAAAGGGCGCATGGATCACCAACTGCATGCCGCCGGCTTCATCGAAGAAGCGCTCGGCGACGACGCGGCGCACGGTGGGCATGGCGCCCAACGCGGCGGCGCCGGTCTGCACGTAGGCGATGGCCTGTTCCACGCCGGCGCGATCCAGCCCGCATTCGTTCTGCCAGTACTCGGGGTCAGGCCGCGCGGCCATTTCCTCGCGCACCCGCGACACTTCGGCGGAGAGTTCGAGCGTGCGGCCGGGCGCTTCACCCAGCCAGAAGGGGATGCCGGGCGCCGCGCCGTGAGCATCTTCGACGCGGACTCGGCCAGGCTCGATCCGGCGAATCCGCCAGGACGTGGTGCCGAGGAGGAAGACATCGCCGGCCAGGCTCTCCACGGCGAAGTCCTCGTCGAGCGTGCCGACGGTGGTGCCCTCGGGTTCGGCGATCACGAGATACTGCGCCGTCTCCGGGATGGCGCCGCCGCTGGTAATCGCGGTCAGGCGCGCGTTCCGCCGGCCCTTCACCCGGCGATTCACGGCGTCGCGATGGAGGTAAGCTCCGCTGCGTCCGCGCGCAGTGGCGATGCCTTCCGAAAGCACTTCGAGCACGGCGTCGAAGGCCGTGCGTTCCAGGGTGCGATATGGCCATGCGCGGCGGACGAGATCGAACAACTCGTCCTCGCCGAAGTCTTCGCAGGCGCAGGCGGCCACCATCTGCTGCGCCAGAATGTCGAGCGCGTTGTGCGGGACTTCGAGGCGATCCAGATCGCCGCGACGAATGGCGCGGACCAGGGCGGCGCATTCGATCAACTCGTCACGCGTGGTGGCGAAAATGCGCCCTTTAGGCAGCGCGCCGACCCAGTGACCCGCTCGTCCGATACGTTGCAGTGTCACGGCGATCGAGCGCGGCGAGCCGATTTGGCAAACCAGGTCGACCGTGCCGATATCGATGCCGAGTTCCAGCGATGCGGTCGCCACGACCGCACGTAGTTCGCCCGTCTTCAGGCGCCTTTCCGCCTCAAGCCGCAGCGCGCGCGACAGACTGCCGTGGTGCGGCAGCACGACATTCGCGCCGAGCCGCTCTTCCAAATGATGAGCGACGCGCTCGGATAGCCGGCGCGTGTTGACGAACACGAGCGTGGTCCGATGCTCGCGGATGAGGGCAGCGACGCGGTCGTAAATCTCGCCCCACATCTCGTTGCTCGCGACGACGCCGAGTTCGTCGCGGGGCACTTCGATGGCGATGTCCATGGCGCGGCGATGTCCCACGTTGACGACGCGCGCCTGATCGCCGAGGAAGCAGGCGACCTCCTCGATGGGTTTGACCGTGGCGGAGAGTCCGATCCGCTGCGGCCGGCGGAGTCCGCTTTGCTCGACGAGGCGGTCGAGGCGCGCCAGCGTGAGCGCCAGGTGCGAGCCGCGCTTATCGTCGGCGACAGCGTGAATTTCGTCCACGATCAGCGTGCCGACCTGCGCCAGGATTTCGCGCGGCTTGGCGGCAGTCAGCAGGATGTACAGTGACTCGGGCGTCGTGACCAGAATGTGCGGCCGCTCGCGGGTCATGCGCTGCCGCTCCCACTGCGGGGTGTCGCCGGTGCGCAAAGCGGTGCGGATGGGCGCGAGTTCCACGCCACGCTCGACTGCGAGGGCCGCGATCTCGGCCAGAGGGACTTCCAGGTTCTTGTGAACGTCGTTGCTTAGCGCCTTCAGCGGCGAAACGTAGACGACTTCCGTCCGCTCGGGCAGCGGTCCCAGGCGGGCGCGGCGCACCAGCGCGTCGATGCACTGCAGGAAGGCGGCGAGCGTCTTGCCGGAGCCTGTGGGTGCGGAGATCAGGACGTCGGCGCCCTCGCGAATCAGCGGCCAGCCCTGGATTTGCGGTTCCGTGGCTTGGCCGAAACGCGTCGCGAACCATTCGGAAACAAGGGGGTCGAAGCCGGAGAGCACTATCTATATTTTAGCCCCTCGGCCGCATGTTGCTAAACTCGGGACATGGGAGGCGGGCGGAATCCATTCCCCATTCTTGAAGAGCGGCAAGGGGATGCATCCTGGTCGGGCCCGGTCCCGCGCATCCAGTCGCTGCTGATCAAACCGGCGTCGGCGGTGTGCAATCTGGATTGCTCCTACTGCTTCTACCTCGACCGCGATGCCGATCCGTACAAGGCGCTGCCGGCGCGCCGCATGACCACCGACACGCTGGAGCGGCTGGCCGATTCCTTCCTGTTCTATTCGTACCCGCAGAGCATCTTTGCGTTTCAGGGCGGTGAGCCGACGCTGGCGGGACTGCCGTTCTTTCAGCAGTTGGTCAAGTTCCAACAACAGTACGGGCGCAACGGGCAGGCGGTGAGCAACGCCATGCAGACCAACGGCGTGCTGCTCGACCAGAACTGGTGCGACCTCTTCCGCGATTCCAACTGGCTGATTGGCGTGTCGCTGGACGGACCTGAAGACATCAATGACAAGTACCGCTTCAACAAAGAAGGCCATGGCACGTGGAAGCGCGTGATACAGAGCATCGAGCTACTGCAGAAGAACAAGGTGGAGTTCAACATACTCTGCGTGCTCAGCCAGGCCAACGTGGACAAGCCGCGGGAGCTCTACCGCTTCTACCGCTCGCTGGGCGTGGACAACGTGCAGTACATCCCGCTGGCCGAGTTCGATGGGGCCGGCAACGCGCTGCCGTTCACCATCACTGCCGAGCAGTACGGCCGCTTTTTGTGTGAGACCTTCGACGTGTGGTGGCCGGAGCGGCGCAAGATGCGGATCCGGTTCTTCGACAATATCGCGGAGGCGCTCGCGGGCCAGAAGCCCGGGAATTGCACCATGCACGAGACGTGTGACAGCTACGTGGTGGTGGAGTACAACGGCGACGTGTACCCGTGCGATTTCTTCGTCGAGGGTTCGTGGAAGCTGGGCAACATCACGCTCGACTCGTGGCCGGAGATCGCGCGGCGGACGCGGCGGTACAGCTTCGCCGCGAAGAAGACGCTGGCACACCCGGAGTGCCAGGTCTGCGAATACCAGTCGATCTGCCACGGCGGATGCCCGAAGTCGCGGCAGGGTCCGAACGGCAGGTTCGAGGATCTGGACTACTTCTGCCAGGCGTATAAGATGATCTACGCGAAATCGGCCGCCCCGCTACGCGCGGAATTAAAACGCCTGGGAATAGGAGTAGCGTAGGCCTTCGGCCTACGACGGGGTGGTGGGCAATGGCTCCCTTTACGGTCGCGGCTCCGATCAGCGCGGCGCGCATCGCAAGCGGTGCAAAGTAGAAGGCAGCGGCCGAGCTGACGCTCGGCAACCGGCGACAAAGATCGCCGGTGTTCCCGGGGGACGCCTACGCTACTTCCTGCCGGGGCGGAGGTTCATGTCCGTGGACTGGCTGTTTGCGCCGCCGCCTTGCATGCCGAGGCCGTTGCCGCCGCCCTGCTGGCCACCCTGCCCCATGGGACCTCGTTGACCTTGATTCCCTTGCTGCCCGATCGGCGTGCCGGGCGAACTACTGCCGGCCATATTGCCCATCTGATTGACGGTGGTGCCTCCGGCCCCCGAGTTCGGCATGGGCGGCGGCACAAACTTGCCGTCGAAGATGAACTCCCACTCCGAGTAGTTGGTGTGGTCGGCGTACACCATGATGGAATCGGCGTCCAGATTACTGGCGACGCCGGCGATCCCCGCGCCACCACCCATGGCGTTCTGCTGTTGAATGCCGGCGAGACCGCCCGGACGTGGCGATGTCAGCAGGTTGTTGATCATGCCGATGGCCGGATTGTTCTGCGCTCCGCCGGTCTGGGTTCCCGGGTTGGGGAAGCCGGGCGGATTACCTTGTGCGCCGGGAGTCGTCGAGTACGGCGGATTTTGGCCGGCGTAAACCTGTCCGGCGCCGGTCGGATTGTTGGGCTGCGCTCCCACGGCCTGGCCACCGCCGATAAACGATCCACCGCTACCGACGAAGCCGCCCGTGTTCGGCGCCGGGGATATGCCACCTGTTTGCGAGTTCACCGGAGCGCCCGGCATACCGGGGAAGGCTCCAGGCTGCGGTCCGACCATACCGGGCTGGCCGGGTTGGACGCCCGGAACGACCATTCCCGGAGTCTGTCCGTTGGGCGCCCCAACCTGCGCCGGAAATCCATTCTGACCAGGAAAGCCCTGTTGTCCCGGAATGGGCGCTTGGCCGGGAAAAGGCGGCTGATTGACGCCGAGCGGAAGGCCGGCACTGAGCGGCGCGTTCGGATCCGTCGGCTGGCCCGTGCCTCCCTCGCTGGCGCGGCGGCGATTGGCCAGATTCGCTGCGCCCGCACCCGACATGGGGGTGCTACCCAGGCCGGGCATGTCGGCCACGAAATTGTTCTGGCTCGCGGCTTCTTTCTTGTCGCCCTGCTTGCTGTTCTTGGAATCGGTCAGGATGCCGTTGTTGATGTGGATCAGGCGCCACTCGTCCTTGCCAGTCATCGGATCGATATAGCGGCGGCGCAGGAAGCGGCGATTGTTCAGGTTCTGCAACTCGTCGAGACTGGCAGGCCAGCGTTTGTTCGCCTGCATGAACCGCCGCACCGCCAGCTTATACTGCTCACCGCGCTCCATGAGTAGCTGCTCTTTGTTCCGCTGCGCCTGGAAAGCCACGCGCGGAATCTCCATGTACAGGGTGATGGCCAACACTGCCGCCATGAGGAAAACCAGCAGCAGCGCAAATCCGGATTCGGAGCGGCGACGACGGCGGGCCATGACTACGACTGGTCCTCCACCATCTGCAGTGTCTTGGTGCGCTTGGAGCCCGTGTCCTGCACGGTGACGGAGCCTGACTCCAGTTTGACGATCTTGTATTCCTTGGTAAGCATCTCGCCCTCCGCCTTAATCAGGATGTTCTCGCCTTCCATGAAGAAGCCTCGGCGATGTCCCGATCTCGACGGCGTGGCGAAGCCATAATACTTCGTATTGATGGGCGGCAGAGGTGGGGGTGGCGGTGGTGGCGTCGGCCCCGGAGGCGGCGGCAATTCCGTCGGCCCCATCAGCTTCGGCGCCTTGATGATGGGCTCAGGTCCCTTCAGCACGGCCACTTCCTTGGGCTTTTCCGTGCCGAACTCGAACAGGTTGCGGTCGCTGCCGGCCTTCTTCGCGTCCTGCACTTTCGCCAGCAGATCCAGCCGGACATTCGGCTCGATCTTACTGGGGTCGATCTGATCTTCCTTGTTCTTGGGGTGCACCACCGGATGCCACTCTTCGTTGCGCGCCCGCACGAGACGGGGCGGCGGGGTCGAATCGGTGGATGGCGAGCCGATCGTCAACGGCGCAACCGTGGTAGCCGCCGGGGCCTTGTACGACGTTGACGACGAATCCGAGAAGTTCGAATAGACGCCGTAGATCGCACCGACGCCGAGGACGCACAGGGCAATTACGCTCTTCTTATTTTCGGTTCCGATTTTCACGACTCTGCTCCCGCTTCAGTGCGCACGAAGCAGTCGATTTTCAATTGCACCGACACCGACTTCCCGTTCTGCACGCCGGCAGTCTGCATATTTTCTATGACGAAAAACCGCGGCGAACGGTCCAGCAAATTGACCAGCTTGGTGAGGCTCTCGTACGAGCCTTCGAACCCAGCCGTGATCGTCATCATTTGCAGATTGTCGCTGCCCTGCAGGTCGATGGGCTGCTGCGCGCTGGGCAGCGGCTTCATGCCGGCCTCTTTGGTGATGCGCAGCAATTCCTCGGCGACTTCGGATGATACCGTGCTCCGGTCCATGAAATACTTGGCCAGAAACTCGTTGCTTTGCTTGCGCGCCGTTTGCACCTTCTCCACTAATTTCCGCTCCGCAACGACGCGGGCCTGCAGCGTATTCAACGTGGCGCGCAGCGAGGTCTCCTGACGGTTCAAATCCTCGGCAGAGCCTCCGAAAGGTTTGAAGGCGAAGACGGCAGCGATCAGGTTGGCCACCAGCAGACCACCGATCAGGGCGCGCATCATTACGCGCGGATCGCGGAGGACCTTGGCGCTATCGATTTTGCCGCGGGGATCGAATCTAATGGGCATAGTTCACCGTCACGCGCATGCGGTAGAGCGGCTCGGCTTGCGTCGGATAGTTCTGTGTAGGGTCGGAAACTTCGCCAAACACCGGCGAGTTCTCCAGGTTCTTGAGAAGGGTGACCAGGGCCTCCTGGTTTTCGGAGCCGACCATCATATCGAGCTGCACATGGTTCCGGTTGTTCACCGTGGGATGCAGCATGAGGAGTTTCACGTTGTGGGGAACGGTCTTCTCCAGGTCTTCCAGAATCTGGCTCCAACTGATGGCTTTGTGATAAATCAAGTCGTTGATGAAAACGGTCTGCTCCAGAACGCTAGCGTTTTCGGGCTTGTGGAGGATGGCTTCGAGGCGTGCCTGTTCGGCCGTAGTCGCTGCGATGCGCGTGTTGAGCTGGCTGATGTTGGTCCGCAGAACTTTGAGCTGCGAATTGTCCAGCAGGGCCAGATACACCAGAACGCCGAGCGTGGCGACCAGCACCGCGCTCAAGGCGACGGAAGCCACCACCATGGCGCGATCCCGGCGGAACGGCTGGCTGGCGAGATTGATGGGAAGCCGCATTAATTATTCCTGGCGATGGACCGCAGATACCCGAGCAGTCCCGCGTTGTTTTCTCCTGGAGTCGCGAGGGGCGAGCGCATCGGCTCCACATCGACTCCTAATTCTTCCTGGAAGCGGCGCTGCGCCTCGTCCGTCTGGGAACCGAAGCCGCACAGCAGCAGCTTTTCCGCCTTACCGCTCAGATTGTCTTCCACATAAACGAAAGTGGGCACCAGCACGGCGCTGATGTCGGAAAGATCGGCCGAGGGCAATTCGAGACACCGCACCAGGCGAAGCACGCTCTTCTCGCGCACCAGCACAGTGAGCACGTGGCCTGTCATTTTCGCGATCACGCTGATGCCGTGCTCGGGCGCGAGTTCGAGCGCCGCGATAGAGGACGTCGTCACGAGTCCGGGATTCATACCGGCGGCGCGGAAGGGCGCCTCGTATCGCGAAACGATTTCGAGCGGCACCAGCACCACCACCACATCGAGTTTCTTGCCTTGGAGAGGCTGCGCCGCATAGCTCAGCACGGCCGACTCCACGTCGAAGGGCACGCTGCGCTTCAGCCGGAAGCGGATGAGCGAAGCCTGATCCTTGGGATCGCTGGGGAAATTGTCGAAGTCCAGGACGGCGATACGGGCGCTGAAGTCCGGCAGGATCAAGGCGACGTCCTTGCGTTTCGATTGCGTGCCCGAGACGGAACGCACGGCGCGCGAAAACTCGTCGGCGTCGATGACATTCTCTTTGAGGGGCGACACGGTAAGAGTCCCCGGCTTCAGCGGCTGAAATTCGAGCTCGGCATGGGCGCCGATGCGCGCGGCGGCGATCCCCGCTTCGGT
>Ga0105240_10009529_pt1 | contig 13749 bp, 18 predicted proteins | sample KBSC54metaG_FD_80426 | JGI IMG/M metagenome (GOLD analysis project Ga0105240, IMG submission 80426) | Corn rhizosphere microbial communities from Kellogg Biological Station, Michigan, USA - KBS C5-4 metaG | ecosystem: Host-associated > Plants > Roots > Rhizosphere > Soil | place: Michigan, USA... | reverse complement strand
GCGGCCATCGCGCTGAGGCAGCACCCGGAGTGGTACGGGCTCATGTTCGCGACGCCGGATCCGCTGGACGATGACGACCACATGTCGGTCGCCGAATTCATCGAAGGCGCGGATCCGATCAGCATCTACGGGCTGACGACGCAGAAGACCGACTGCCTCGACATGACCATCAACACCGACCTCCTCTCCCGGCTCAAAGGCGAGGTCCTGGAGCGGACGTTCTCGCAGTTCTCCTCGGAGAGCCCCTACGCGTGCGCCTCGATCTTCGGCCGGGCGTTCACGGTCGACTTCGAGGGCAGCAACACCGTGATCACGCTCAAATTCAAACAGGAGCCCGGCGTCCAGGGCGAGATGCTGACCACCAATCAGGCCGCCGCGCTGCGCTTCAAACATGGCAACGTCTTTGTCTACTACAGCAACGATGTCGCCATCATCCAAGAGGGCGTCATGGCGAATGGGTTCTTCTTCGACGAGGTCCACGGCACCGACTGGCAAGCGAACCGCGTGCAGACCGACGTGTTCAACTTGCTCTACCAGTCGACGACCAAGATCCCGCAGACCAACGCGGGCGTGCACATGATCGTCACGGTTGTTGAAAACGCACTCTCGCAAGGCGTGGTCAACGGACTTCTGGCACCCGGTCAGTGGAACGCGGCGGGCTTCGGGCAACTCAACTTCGGCCAGATGCTGCCCAAGGGATACTACGTGTGGGCACCGCTGTTGGAGAGCCAGCCGCAGTCGATCCGGGAACAGCGCATCGCGCCGACGATCCAGTGCGCGTTGAAACTCGCGGGCGCGGTCCACAAGGCCAACGTGATCCTGACGGTCAACCGCTGATGGAAGCCGTCCCGGACCACATCATGCAATTCTTCGGCTGGGAACATCTCAGGCCAGAACTGCAAGAAATCTCGCGCCCGTTCGGCGAACTGGCCAACTGGATCGAGGCGAACCTCCCCCGCAATCCCGAGCGCACCGTGGCCCTCCGCAAGTTGTTAGAGGCCAAGGACTGCGCCGTGCGCGCGAAACTCTCGAAGTAACCCAGGCGAAAGGAGAAAGCACCAGTGCCCACCTACAGCTTCATTGACGTGGCCGCGACGTTGTCGGGCCCCGGAGGAACCTTCTCGCTCGGTTACGGCTCGGGGAATTCCGAGGAGGGAATAACCGTGGAACTCACCGAAGATAAGAACACCATGACCGTCGGCGCTGACGGCTCGGTCATGCACAGCCTGCACGCGGGCAACAGCGGGTCCATCACCATCCGCTACCTCAAGACCAGCCCGATCAACGCGCTCCTCAACCAGATGTATGATTTCCAGCGCGTATCGAGCGCGCTGTGGGGGAGCAACACCATCGTCATCTCGGATCCGGCGCGCGGGGATCAGATCTCGGCGCGACAGGTGGCGTTCCGAAAGATGCCCAACATCGTCTACGCCAAGGACGGCGGGACTCAGGAGTGGTCATTCCACGCGGGCATCATCGACGGCCTGCTTGGTAACGGCACGCCGGGCAACGCGTGATGCACGAATTCAAGGTTGGGGAACACACCTACCGCGCGGGCAAACTGAACGCGCGGCAGCAGTTCCATGTCGGTCGCCGGATCTCTCCGCTGATCGGCCAGATGTTCGCTGTCGGCCCCGTCATCTCTGGCATCGCCGCCGCGCGACGCGCCATGGAGGACGGCGACAACGTCTCCGAGGATGACGCCGAGGACACCGTGCGCGCGACGGAGGCCATGCTGGTCCCCTTCACGCGGGCGTTGGCGGCACTCTCCGACGCCGACTGTGACTACGTCCTGGATCGGTGCCTCGGCGTGGTGCAGCGCCTCACCGGCACCAACGGGGCGGGCGCGTGGGGCGACGTGTTCAACGCTCGCGCCAACCGCATCATGTTCGAGGACATCGACCTGATGCAAATGATGCAGATCACGGCTGAGGTTCTGATGGACAACCTCGGCGGTTTTTTCGCTACTCCGCTGCCAGGGATGCCGAGCCCAGGTTTACCGGCGCAGCGGAGCACAACGGCATCGAATTCGCCCTCTTAGCCGACGGCGAAAGCTACCTGATGCGGCCGGTCATGCGGGGAGTGTATCGAATGGAGTCACTCGTGGACGGCACCCTGGATCTCGAACTCGTGGCACTCGCGAACGATGCGATTGACATCCAGGACGAGAACGAACGGCGCTGGCACAGGCACCAGGAGAACAACCGCTCATGAGCGCATCGCTGTTCGCCGACATCCCCGTCCCGCCCGTCCCACCGGCCACCCCGGCCACGCCCACGCAGGAGATCACCCTCCCCGAGGTCACGATCAGCGCCGACAAGATCAGGACCTACAAGAGCGCGGGCGGGCTGGCGTGGGACCGCGTCTGCAAGCTGACGTTGACCGACGAAAAGGCGGGCGACAAGACCGCCAACATCCTGGATCTGTCCGAATTCCATATCACGTTCGATGTCCAGGCGTGGCTCAACCAGAGCCCGAAAACCCTGGTCGCGCGGGTCTACAACGTGGGCCAGGAGCACATGGCCTCGGTCATCAAGCAGTTCACCTCGGTCCGGCTGATCGCGGGCTACCGGGGCGCGAACGAGGATGACGAGATCTTCAAGGGCACGATCTCCTACTACGAGAGCGGCAAATCCAGCGTCACCGAGACCGTGCTGGTCATCCACGCCAACGACAGCGACCGGGCGGTCAACGGCTACCCGATCAACCTGACCCTGGAGGCGGGCCACACGCAGTCGGACGTGGTCACCGCCTGCATCAAGGCCATGGGCGCGCAGCCTGGGTTCATCACCGCCCTGGACCCCTCCAAGAGCCCGCGCGGCCGCGCCTGCGTGGGGATGCCGAAGGATGTCCTGCGTGACATCGCGGACCACAACGGCGCGACCGTCTCGATTGAGAACAACAAGGTCAACATCCTGAAACACGGCGAGACCTTCGCCGAGCACTCGCTGGTGCTGAACTCCAGGACCGGCATGGTGGGCTCGCCGATCCTGACCATGGACGGCGCGGTCCAGGTCACCTCGCTGCTGAATTCCCGGCTCAAGCCGGGCGCTTCGATCCGGCTGGACGAGGCGGGCGTCTACAACAAGAACCTGATGACCCTGACCCAGGCACCGGCCATCGGCGGCAACGTCCAGCAAGATCAGGTCAAGGTGGGATTTCAACTGCAGGCGTTCATCAAGAACGCGGTCAAGGCCGACGGCTTCTACAAGCTGGCGACGGTGCACCACACGGGGGACACGCGGGGCAACGCGTGGCACAGCAACCTCGTGACCATGCCCGCCAACATCACGGCGGCCCCCGCCGCGCCGGGGATCAAGTAAATGTCGGGAAGTAGTTCCGACGTTCTCAAGGAGTACATGGTCAAGCTGACCTATCAGGTCAACGCGGCCAGTCAGGCGAGTTTCGTTCGTTCCTTGGTCGAGTCGGCCTCCTCCTCCTCGCAGGCCGCCAGCGCGATGTATCGGCTGGGCATGGCCGTGGCCAACATGGCCCGAGGCATGGCCGAGGCGGGCGACAAGCTGTACTGGATGGGCCAGCGCCTGCAGTCCTCGGTGCAGGGGATCGAGAGCGCCAGCTATGCCATGAGCCAGTTGGGCTCCTCGGTCTCCAGCGCGCACGCGTCCATGGAGGCCCTGGGCAATTTCACCCGGACCTACGGCCCGGCGGCGAGCCAGTATCTGCGCTCCATCGGCATCACCGCGACCGACGCGGGCCAGCGCATGGAGCAACTGGGCAACCACCTCCGCTCCATGGGCTTCGCCCCCGGCAAGGAGGGCACCACCGGCTACGCGATGGGCAAGCAACTGGCCTCGTTCCTGGGGGTCAGCGAAAACGACGCTCGCGCGGTGGCGGATCCTGAATTCGCCAGACGCCGCGCCGAGCAACGGGCGGTCGCGGCCAGGGCCGGGCTCAATGTCGACGCCTGGGATACCAGCGCCAAGCGGCTGATGACGGTGTTCCGTCAGTTCGACAACTTGCTTGATACGATCTGGAAGAAATTCGGCCAGGACATCATGCCCGGCCTCACGGATCGCTTCGAGCGACTCTACAAGATCCTCCTCAACTACCTCCCCCAGATCACCGATTTCTTCAACAAGATGGGCAAGGCCATCGTGTGGGTCGTCGACCTGTTCCTTGTCTTCATCGACACGGTTCAGAAGCTGGATCCGGCGCTGCTGAAGATGATCGAGCAAATCGGCATGGTCGTGGCGGCGGTTCGGATCCTCAGTTCCGGCCTGCTCGCCTCCCCGCTGTTCTGGTTCATCACGGCCCTGACGACGCTGCTGCTGCTGATGGACGACTACAACCACTGGAAGAACGATCAGAAGAACGGGACCAACACCTCGGCCTTCGACTGGTCCGGCTTCGACTCGATGAAGAAAGGCATCGACAAGTGGGGCGAGGACGTTCTGGGCGTCAAATGCCTGTTCGACAAACTGGTCATCGCCATGATGGCCCTGTTCGCCGCTCCCATGCTGGCGGGTCTGGGCTCCTCGGCGGCGGCGGTCGCCGGTATCGGCAAGGCCGCGCTCAGTGCCTTGCCATTCCTCGCGCGGCTGTCCGGCTGGCTGTCGCTGCTGCTGTTGGCGGGCGACACGCCGGGCGGCGGCACCAAGAAGGAACTGAGCCCCGAGCAACAGAAAGCCGTGGAGGAGATCAACAAGCGGCACGGCTATACGGGCGACTTCCTCCACGACATGCGCAAGTGGCTGTTCGACATGCTGCCCGACCAGACCGGCCCGGCGGGCCGCGCGCTCAACCCGGACACACCCGGCGGCGGCGCTGGCGGCGCGGGAGGCTCCAGCACACCGCCCGGCGCGGTCAGCACCAACACCGCCTCGGGCGCTTTCATGCAGGCGGGGTCGGGATCCAAGCCATCGGGCCAGGAATTGCTCGACTACCTCATGAGCCCGCAGGGCGGATCCTGGACCAACGTGCAGGCGGCCGGGATCATCGGCAACCTGATGCAGGAGTCCGGGCTCAACCCCAACGCCGTCGGCGACGGTGGCGCGGCCTACGGCATGGCGCAGTGGCACCCCGACCGGCAGGCGCGCTTCCGCGAGCGCTACGGCAAGCCGATCCAGCAAGCCTCGTGGCGGGAACAGATCGACTTCCTCAACTGGGAACTCACCGGCACCGAGAGCCGCGCGGGAGCGGCGCTACGCGGCGCGGGCTCCATCGAAACCGCGACGATGGCGGCACTCGGGATGGAGCGGCCGAAGGACTGGAACACCAACCCGACTGAACTCAACCGGCGGCTGCCCTACGCGCGGGCGGCGCTGTTGCCCGGCTCGGTCGCCGGTCAGCCCATGGTGGCGGGCGGTGGTGGCGGGGCTGTCGGCCTGCCCGGCGGCTGGCAACCGGGCGCACCGATGGGCGGGGCTGGCGGCGTGGTCATCAACCAGACCACGGAGATCAACGTGGCCGCCGGACCAACGGCGACCGACACCGCGCAACGGGTCGCGGGGGCCCAGACGCGGGTCAACGAGTCTCTGGTTCGCAACACGAGGTCGGCATTGCGATGAGCGGAACTCTCAGCGGCATCCTCGGACGGCTCAACCCGTCGGCGGTCACCGGCATCCAGCAAGCCCTCGGGCTCGCGGGCGGCCCACTGTCCACGCTGAATTTCCCGCTGACGGCGGTCATCCGCATGGGCCGCTCCATCGCGTTCATCGTCCCCGACGTGACCATCGACGAGCACCACTCCGACCGGATGGAGATCACCACCCACCCGGTCAGCGACAACACGCCCATCTCCGACCACGCGTTCATGCAACCGGCCACCGTGACGATGCGGTGCGGCTGGACCAACGCCAACCCGCTGGCGGGCATCACCGAGTCCGTGGCTGGCGTGGCGACCTCGGTCCTCTCGGGCAATTTCGTCATGCCCTCGCTCAGTAACGGCATGGGGAGTATCAGCAACCCGTTCAACTCGGCGACCGAGACCCGTGCGCGCGATGTCTACAACCGCCTCCTGGCGCTGCAGAAGCAACGCGAGCCGTTCACCCTCAGCACCGGCAAGCGGCGCTACACCGACATGCTGATCACGGACATCTCGGTCACCACGGACCGGCACAGTGAGTACGCCCTCATGTGCGAGGTCCACTTGCAACAGGTCGTCAGGGTCGCCTTCAAGACGGTGCAGGGCACGGCGCAAGGCCAGGGTCAGAGCGGGGCACCGCAGACCACCAACCCGACCGGGCAGACCGGCCCGACCCAGCCCACGAGCAACCCGAATTCCCTGATCCGGCAGATGACCGGCTGGCATGACATCAAGCTATTCGACCCCGGCTCGTGGTTCGGGAACAAGTAGGAGCGTCCATGGTCACCATCGCGGAAATCCCGATCAGCCCAGACCCGCAGCGCATGACCCTCACGCTCGGGGACACCACCTACCGGGTCACGTTCCTCTACCGCGAGGCGGACGAAGGCGGCTGGGTCATGGACATCGCCGACGATCAGGACACGCCCCTGGCCTGCGGGATCCCGCTGGTGACCGGCCAGAACCTCCTCGTGCAGCTTCGCTACCTGGGCATCGGCGGCGCGGTCACGGGCGGCATCGCGGTGGCATCGGACGGCAACGACAACGTGCCCACCTTCGACGGCCTCGGCTCGGCCTCCCGGCTCTACTGGATCACCGACCCATGAGCGGCAACAAGGGCGTCCCCGACACACTCGACCACCGCGAGCGCTGGTCAGATCCCACCGAGGCATCCCAGGCAGCCCACGACGGACGGCAGGCCGCCATCCACACGTCCATGCCGGGGATCATCGTCTCCTACAATCCGGCCACCCTGACGGCCCGCGTGAAGCCCGCCATCCAGGGCAACCTCCGCTCGCCCGAGGGCAAGATCAGTCAGGTGAACCTCGCGGAATTGCCCGACGTGCCGGTCCACTTTCCGGGCGGCGGCGGGGCCATCCTGACCTTCCCCGTGAAGCCCGGCGATGACTGCCTTCTCGTGTTCTCGGAGCGCTCGATTGACTACTGGCACCAGCTTGGCGGGCAGCAGAAGCAGCAAGACTGGCGCATGCACGACATCAACGACGCGATCTGCATGGTGGGCGTGCGCTCCATGCCAGCCGTCCCCGGCTCGGTCAGCGGCTCCACCACCCAGCTACGCACCGACGACGGCTCGGTGGTCCTGGAACTCGACCAGGGCGGCACCATCCGGCTGGTCGCACCCTCCACGGTCATCATCACGACGCCGCTGGTGAAGGTCTCCGGGGATGTGATCGCGGGCACGATCAGCCTGCGCAACCACAAGCACAAAGACACCCAGCCGGGCGGCGGCGAGTCGGGAGTGCCCAAGCCATGAGAGTGCGCAGACTGGACGAGAACGGCGACTATGTCTTCGGCGGCGACCAGGGCTCGTTCCACCACGACAACGCCGACGGCGTGGCCCAGGAGATCATGACCCGGCTGCGCCTGATGACCGGCGAATGGTTCGCGGATCTCACCGAGGGCACCAACTGGGCGGGCGGCGTGCTCGGCGAGCGCACGGCGGGCACCAGGGACGCCATCGTGCGGGACCGGGTCCTCGACACCCAGGGCGTGCTCACCATCGACCGCTGGTTCTCGGCGCTGGATCCCACCACGCGGGAATGGTCGGTCGCCATGACCGTGAGCACCATCTACGGCCCGGTGGCGCTCGGCGTGGTCCGGCTCGCGGGCGGCCTGCCCGAGGGAGCCTTCCCGCCCGACGCGCAGCCACCCGGCCACGGCGCGCTCCTCGGCGTCCTCGCCACGGGCGGCACGGAATTGACCATGCGCCCGGCGGACCTTCGCTTCGGGCCCCGCGCGGACATCACGGACTTCGTCATCGTCGGCATCGACGCGGGCGTCTCCTGATGTCCGGCCTGCGTCTGCGCGCCCCCACCCGGCCCGGCCTCAACATCCCGCTCCTGGTGACCGGCGCACCGGATCGCACCGGCCGCGTGGTCACCCTGGGGCCCATCGCCAGAGCCCGTCCAGGCGGCGGCGTCGCTCCACGTGGAGAGTTGACCGCTCCCCCGCCCCCACCCGTCCAGGTCCTCGCCCCACGCCCGGAGCGGGCCATCCAGACACGGGCGCGGCCGGGGCCCACGATCCCCGTCCCCGGCTCGGAGCACGGCGTCCGGACGGTCAGCCTCGGGCCGCTCCCACGCGTGGAGCCACTGGTCGAGGTCACCCCACACGCGCAGACCGGAGCCCTCCAGGTGGGCATCCTGGGGGGCAGCAAGACCACGGTCAGCATGACCCCGGCGGATCTGACCAAGGGCCCCCGCACGGACATCACGCTATTCAAGATCATCGACCTGGACGCCGGGGAGTACTAGATGTCAGGCACCCTCACCCAATCGCAGACCGCCGCCTACGTCGACCTGACCGGGATCCACTCCCCGACATACGCGGACGTGGTCGCCTACCTGACGGCCCAGTATCAGCAGATCTACGGCTCGGACGCGATCCTCCCGCCCGACAGCCAGGACGGCCAGTTGATCGGCATTTTCGCGCTCGCCATCGCCGATACCAACGCCACCGCAATCGCCGTCTACAACAGCTTCAGCCCGAGCACGGCCCAGGGAATTGGCCTCTCGCAGGCGGTCAAGATCAACGGCATGCGCCGGGCCACGCCCACACCTTCGGTGGTCGACCTCGTGATCATCGGGCAGGCGGGCCGCGTCATCATCGACGGAGCGGCCGAGGACTCGTCATCCAACCGCTGGATCCTCCCGGCGGCGGTCTCCATTCCTCCCACGGGAGAGATCACCGTCCACGCCACGTGCGAGACCCCCGGCTACGTCACCGCCCAGGCCCACACCATCACCCGGATCTCGACCCCGACGCTCGGCTGGCAGACCGTGGACAACCCCCTGGCGGCCACCCCAGGCAATCCCATCGAGACCGACGCGGCGCTGAGGCAACGCCAGAGCCAGTCCACCGCCCTGCCCTCGCGCACCGTCCTGGAGGGCATCGTGGGCGGCGTCCTCGGGCTGCGGGACGTGACCCACGTCAAGGCTTACGAGAACGATACCGGCGGCACGGATCCCGTCACCGGCCTGCCCGAGCACTCCATCGCGCTGGTCGTGCGCGGCGGGGACTCCATCGAGATCTGCACCACGATCATGGCCAAGAAGACGCCGGGCTGTTTCACCTACGGCACGACACGGGAAATGGTCGAGGACGCCTACGGGCTGACCCATGACATCGGCTACTTCATCCCCACCCCGATGATCATCGGCGTCAAGATCACGCTGCGCCAGTTGCCCGGCTACTCGACCAACGTCGGCCAGTCCATCCAGAAGACGGTCTCCGACTACATCAACAATCTCGGCTCGGGCGTGATGGTCACCTACTCGAAATTGTGGCTGCCCGCGAACCTCTGCGACGAGATGACCGGCCTGCCCGTGGGGGCCACCAACACCTACGACATCACCGACATGACCATTGCCCACCCGGCTGACGTGGGCACCTACGGCACGGCCAACATCCCCATCACGATCTACGAGATCGCCCAGTGTGACCCGATCAACGTGATCATCACGGTGACCTGATCCCATGCCCACCATGAATGACTACCTGGGCCGCGTGACCTCGTGGCACAGCGACAAGCCGCGTTTCATGAGCGTGCTGGCCGCCCTGGTCGCTCCCATGGCCGACGCCCAGGCGCTCCTCAACAAGCTGCGCGCGGACTTCAGCCTGGACACGGCCGTCGGGGTCCAGTTGGACATGGTGGGCCAGTGGATCGGCCGCTCGCGCTATCTCCGGGCTCCCATCCTCGGCGTGTTCTTCGCGCTGGACGAGCCGGATGTCCGGGTCGGGTTCGACGAGGGCGTGTGGCTGGAGCCGCACCAGGACAGCAACGGCGTTGTCGCCCTCGAAGACGAAGCCTACCGCTCGATCCTGAAATTGCAGGCGGCGGCGAACTCGTGGGACGGCACCGTGCCGCACATTCGCGAACTCCTCGATCTCGTGTTCCCCGGCGTGGTCGTGGATGACCGAGGCGACCGGCCCGGCGGCGTGATGACCATGGAGGTCCTGATCCCGTCGGGGATGATCTCGACCCTCGGCCTGCTCGCCCTGGAGCAAGACTTCCCGGTCAAGCCCTCGGGCGTGCGCGTGACCTTTTTGGAGACGACGGTCATCACCGACCCGCTGTTCGGCCTCGACATGGTCTACGACCCCGACGATCCAGGGCCATTCGCGGGCTTCGACGAAGGGGCGTGGGGCGAAGTGGTCCTCGTCCTCTAACCAACCCCAACGGAGCGCCCCATGGCAGTCAACGATTTCCTCGTGTTTTCCGGCGACCCGGCCGCCAACGTCATGCCGCAGAATGACTACAGTGACGCGGGGTTCACCACCCGGCTGGTGGGCTTTACCAGGGGCACCGCGATCTCGCTCCACATGAACAAGGTCTGGCGGCAATCGACCCTCATGGGCTCGGTCCTGGCCAAGCTGACGGTGGACGAGATCGGCGCGGACATGCTGGACGATGCCACCACGGCGGGCATCACCGCGCTGCAGACGAACCTCCGCACGATGATCCAGCGCGTGGCCCAGGGGGCCGTCGGCACCGGCTATCTTCCGCTCTCTGGCGGCACCGTCACCGGCCCGATCACCGCGCCGATGTATCTCCTGCAGGCACCGGCCGGGCAGGCGACCCTCCTGTCCATGAACACCGGGGCCGGGCAGTACCGCTACATCCAGGCCAACACCTCGGGATCCGGCCGCTGGCAACTCCACATGGCCACCAACGAGGCCGAGAGCGGGGCCAACACGGGGTCGAATTTCGGCATCGCGCGCTTCTCGGACGCCGGGGCCTACATCGACAGCCCGCTCACCATCAACCGCTCCAACGGCGTGGTCAGCTTCGCCCACGAGCCCAACGTCGGCGGCATCGGGCTGCCATTCCTACGCCTGACCGGCGGCGCGCTGAGCGGCGGTCTCCAGGTGGGCGCGAACGGAGTCAGCTACGCGGGCTTCTCCAACAACGCCATGGCGTTCGGCTGGAATGGCTCGGTCAACATGTATGTCAACGGGACCTACGTCGGCGACGTGGCCACCACCGGCTATGTGTCGGGCCGCGTCGGCGGCTATCTCCCGCTCGGCGGCGGCACGATCTCCGGGGACCTCGCGGTCAACGGCCGGACGTGGCTCGGCTACGCGGGCGCGTCCTCCACCTTCTACTTCGGCAACGACAGCAACTTCGCCAACTTCCGCGACGCCAACTACAAATTCCGCCAGTGGGAAGGCAACTGGTATGACGCGTGGCGCACCTCGGACGGGCTGCGCGTGTGGGCCTCGCCCAGCGGTTGGATGATGACCATGGACGGCGGCGGCTCACTGACCATGCAGGGCTATCTCCGCTGCAACTTCGGCCGGATCATCAGCATCTCACCGGGCGGCGCGGCCACGCTGTCCATGTGGACACAATCGCAAGGCCGTTGCGATGGCCTCTGGAGCGACGGCGGGATCTTCTTCGGCCAGATGGACGGCAACGGCAACGCGCAAAAGGGCTGGGTCTACTTCCAGGACGGCTGGTCCAGCTTCTACGGCGGCCTCGGCACCTCGGCCAACAACAACATCAACAGCGGCGCGTCGGTCAACGCGCGGGACAACCTCGTGGCGGCGGGCGGCTGGGTCTACGCCTCCAACAACGTCAACGGCTCGATCCTGACCCACGTGGGCGTGATCTACCGCGCGCTCGGCGGCCAGAACATCGGCCTGCGCTGGGACGGCAACAAATTCTTCGCCTGGATCGACGGCGGCGAGATCCACCTGATCCACGGCGAACAGAGCGGCAACGACCGCGTCAACAAAATGGGCATCTCGGGCAACACCGTCTTCGTCCACGATAACGACGACTCGATCTGGTATCTGAATACCTACCGCTCGGATCCGAAACTCAAACGCAACATCACTCTGGCGGACGAATTCGACAGCCTCGCGGCGATCTGCCGCACGCCCATTCGGGCCTTCGAGTGGCGCACCGCCGATGTCCCGCCCGTGCCGCACGGTTTCATATCCTCCGACCTTCGCCTGACCCTGCCCGACACGGTCGAGGCCAAGCCGAGCGGAGACGAACTCGGGGAGGTCGACCACGTGGAGATCCTCCCGATGCTGGCGCACTCGTTCCGCGCGATCCGGCAACTGTCGGACAAAGTGGACGCCCTCACCAAACAACTGGAGACACACCATGGCTGAGATCCCAACCATCACCTGGACCATCAACCTCGAACAGGCCAACCTCGTCCTACAGGTCCTGGGCAAGGGCAAATTCGACCGCGTCGCCGATGTGGTCCTCGGGCTGCGCCAGCAGGCCCAGCAACAGGTCCAGAAGATGCAGCAGGAGGCCCAGCAGCAGCAGCAGGCCCAGGAGGGCGATGTCCTCCCGCCGCACCAGTCGCTCGCCAACGGCCACGACAAATCGGCGCGTCCCGCCGCCTGATGTGGACTGGGGCAAGATCGCCTTCGCGCTGATCCCCATCGGGCTCGGTGCGCTGGTCACCCAGGCTTGGCAAAACAGCCACACCCTGGCGGCGATCAGTCATAGCATCGACACGGTGGGGCAGCGCTTCGAGCGGGACGAGAAGGAACTCGATCATCTGCGCCAGTTGATCGAGGCCCGCCTTCTCTCCTGCGTGCCCAGGGGGAATTCTGATGACGGACGAAAATGAAGACGGCCACTTGCTCTACTCGTGTCACCGCGCGGCCGGGACGGCGAAGGGCTGGCTGCCCCTTCCGATGTGGGACTCGCTGTCGCCCTTTCAGCAACGCGTGTGGACCGATACGGCGGCCATGTTCCGCTCGGGCGAGGTCCAGGAGCCGCCCCCGCCGGTCCCCGGCACGTATCAGAAGCCGGATCCGCTGAGCCGGGCGAGCCCGAAGATAGACGAGCCGTTCTGGCCCACCACGCTGCCCATCATCCCGGAGGAGACGGATCCCAACCCAGGCGGGATCGAGCCCTCGGCCATGGCACAGCGGGAGGTCAGGCCCCAGGGGATGGAGCCCGACCCCCCCATCAAGAAGTGGGGCTAGGCCGGGTCGTTCGCGATCAGGGTCAGTTCATCGGCCGTGAGGCTGCCATCCTGGCAGTGCAGCACGGCCTCGGCGGCGTCGGTCGCCATCCGGCGGGCATCGCGGCCAAAGCGCCTGACGGAGTACAGGTCCTCCTCGGCCCACCATACCGGGCGGCCATTCAGGCTGAGCATGGGACGGAAAACACCGGGCGCGGGCTGGCTGGCCCCCGGCTTTAGTTCACTGCGGAAATCTCGGAACACACGTTGTGACGGCATGGGATACTCTCCTCACTGATGGGCGGGGATGCGCTCCCCGCTGACCGCTTCTGGCATTCTCTCACGTGTGAAGCAATCGCAAACGCCCCAGGCCCAACCGGGTCCGGGGCGTTTTTTCATGTCAGGCTCGCCAGATGAAATCGCCCCTGTCCTCGGAGATGGCGTTCTCGTCGGCGACGCAGAGGCACTCGCGGCCCACCAGATGGTCCGCCACGGGACGCCAGAAATTCCGGACCATGCCGCCGGGCACGTGGTTGTCTTCCTTCGCGCCCTCAAGCCGGAACTGCACCAGGACCCAGCGCGCCTCCTCCGACGTGCACCGCCGCGGGCCCAGCGTGCGATGCTGGCGGCTGATCGAGAGATGATACTCCGGGCCCCCGATCTCTCCGTCATCCACTACCTCGACCGCCGAGATGACGCCCAGGGAGGCCCGGTCGTGGAAGAACGCCCGGTGCGGCGCGTTGGTACCAG
>Ga0105240_10009528_pt1 | contig 13749 bp, 16 predicted proteins | sample KBSC54metaG_FD_80426 | JGI IMG/M metagenome (GOLD analysis project Ga0105240, IMG submission 80426) | Corn rhizosphere microbial communities from Kellogg Biological Station, Michigan, USA - KBS C5-4 metaG | ecosystem: Host-associated > Plants > Roots > Rhizosphere > Soil | place: Michigan, USA... | reverse complement strand
TGAAAAATCTTGACGCAGCCACGCAGTCCGTCCCACTTACAAACAAGTAGACGGTTGCGATGTGCCCCGGAGCTTGCCCCGAACAGCGGAAGGATCTCCCGTTGTTCGGGACCCGGAATTCATGTCAGCCGCGGACCGAAACCCGTTCCTCTGCCTGCGCCATCCACCGCGGCGATAGCTCTCTCACTGCAATCACCACCGCCGGCAACAGCATCACGGTCGAGTTCAGCACCCACATCTCCGACCCCGCCGCGATCTGATCTTTCAGCGGAGTTAGAAAGCAAACACGCGGAGCGGCCGCATACGACGAGTACAGCACCTTCCCCGCAAACGCCAGCGTCGCCGACAACAGCGTATTCACGATGTCCGCGCTCAGCAGATATGGAATTACCGCCCATCGAGGCCAATGCGCGCGCGACGGCCACGGCTCCACGACTACCCACCAGAACAGCAGCGATGTCGCGAAGAAACACAGATGTTCGAAGTCATGAATTTGTTCGCTCCGGAACGTCAGCTCGAACATCGCCGGAACATGCCACCCAACATAAGCCACGTTCATCGCGAGCCACGCCACCGCTGGGTGCATCACCGCACGCCCCAAACCGCACAGCCAGCGTGCCCGGAACAGCGGCCGCAACGGCACGATCACGAGCCGCGGCAATCCACGCAGCATCGGAACGACCGGAGCACCCAGCGCAATCAGCGGCGGCGCAATCGACATGAGAATGAAGTGCTGAATCATGTGGGCCGTCAGCAGGTAGTCGTCCAGCGCATCAATCGGCGAAGCGATCGCGAGCCACAGCGCGACGACCCCGCCCACAAAGCATCCTGCGCGCCATAACGGCAACTCACGGTCTCGCGTCTTGCGCGCCATACGCCATCCGTGCAGATACAGCACGAGCACGATCATCAGCGCAATCAGCGGCCCCACAGGCAAGGACCATGTGTGCAGCAGCACACCCAGCGTCGGCGTGCCGTTTGGATCCGCATCTACGAGCGCGAACGTCATGTGCGCCAGCTCCGCAGCATCAGGGCCACCAACCGTTCACCGCACCTTTGTTTGTCCAGCCCCGCGCTGCACAGTTGAATTCGGCGGAACTCGTCCGCCCTCGCCCACCACATAGCGTGAGGCATCTTCGGCTGCGGGCTGGAAACCGGGGTGCAGCGTCTCCAGATACCGCACCAGTGCGGTGCTCTCCGCCGGGGAGAGCGCGCTTCCATACGCAGGCATATTTCCGCCGCCCAGCAAGATCTGCCGGTACAGCTGATCCTCCGTCAGCCGCGTAGCCACTTCATCCAGTGCCGGACCGCGCAGCCCGCCTTTTCCTCCCAGCGCGTGGCAGTTGCGGCATTGTTTTTCCTGCAGCACATTCGCGCCCTGCCGCTCCAGTGGAGTCCTGCCGTTCAGCAAATCGGGGGGCACCTCCGCGCCGCTCCACGCATTCATCACCGGGCTCCATGGCGTGTATGTTCCCAGATGTGTCCACGTGCCCCAGCACACCGCGATGAACATCAACGAGAACACCGCGATCGGCCGCCGCCACCAGCTCTTCTCGCCTACACCAGCCACCAGCGGCAGCGCGATCAGAATCACCACAGCAACCACCGGCGCAATCAGGATGAACGGCGTCTCCATATCAGGGGGCAGAAACGAAAGCACGGTATATATCCAGAGGAAGAAGAAATCCGGCTTCGGCACCGTGTTGATGATCGTCGGATCCGGAAAACCCTTCGGCCCGTACGGCCCGAAGACCGCCGCGCACACCGCGACCGCAAAAAGAATTGCCGCCGAGAAGACCAGGTCTTTCCAGATCGCTCCCGGCACAAACGGGAGTCCGTGGTTGTGCGCGAGCTCGTTGTACTCCTGCACGTACGTATCGCGCCGCACGATGCGCCCCGGCATTGGCCACTCATTGATGCCGAGCTTCAACACCATCCACACATGCAGGCCTGTCAAAGCCAGCAGCATTCCCGGAATGACGAAGACGTGCAGCGCGAAGAAGCGCGTCAGGGTTGCTCCACTGATGGTCGGGCCACCCAGCATCAGGTGCACAAGCTGGCCGCCGATAAATGGCACGCGCCCCATGATCGACGCGCCGATTCCCAATCCCCAATACGCATCCTGATCGAAGCGCAGCACCTGCCCTGTGAACGCCATACCGAGCGTCATCAGCAGCATGAATACGCCGACGATCCAGGTCAGCTCGCGCGGAAACTTGTATGCACCGAACAAGAAGACCTGCGCCATGTGGATGAGCACGACCGCAACCATGAAGTTCGATCCCCATCCGTGCATCGCGCGCAGAAACCAGCCAAGCGGCAGGTCGTGATTCAGCACTTCGAGCGACGTCCACGCATGTGCGGCGGAAGGCGCATAGACGAGGCCCAGCATGATCCCCGTAGCCACCTGCAGAATCAGCAGCACGAGGCTCGCGCTTCCAAATACATACCACCAGCTCGCAGTGCTCTTTGGCACTGGATGCAGAGCCGCTTCCTTTACCGGCCCTTCGAGTTGTACGCGCCGCTCTACCCAATCGTAGAGGCGTTTGTACCAGGGGCTGGCTGGCCCCCTCGTGTCGGGCATTGCTCAATCCTCGCAACTATTTTTGGCGGCTCGGCCTGTCCGGCTCCCGGACAATCCAGCTTCGCCTTGTTCTGCAGCGTCGGCATCTGTCCTGCTTCGATCAACAGCTTGCCGCTTTCAACTTTCAGCGGATACGTGAAGAGTCCCCGCTCAGGCGGGCCCGAGGCCCTGCTTCCGTCCGCGTAGTAGACCCCGCCGTGGCACGGACACATGAACAACTGCGACTCTGAAAACCACCGTACCGGGCAGTTCAAATGCGCGCAGTTGATCGCAAACACGGTGAACTCATTTGCAGCCGAGTGGCGCACATACGCGGGAATCTTTGCCGTCGCTCCATCCCACGCGTCGGTGAACGGATTCTGAAACGAGATCAGCTTCGTCTCTCCAACCGGGAAGTCGCTCACATTTCCCACGGGCACCCATGCAAGATATTCTCTCCGGCGTAACACCGGGCCCAGCACGTACCCCACCACCGGAGTGGCAATCGCCAGCGCCACCAGCGCATTCAGCGCGATGCCCACGTTCATCATGAATGTCCGCCTCGACACCCGCTCCTCGTGCAGCCGCTGCTCCTGCTCCTGCGGACTGGGCGGCGGAATCTTCTCGTCCATCGCGTCTCCTCTACTTCTTGATCGCCGAAGGCGGCTCATCGCCTGGCTTCCCTGACAAGACGTTCTTGTTCGGATACGGTTGACCCGGCAATACCGGCTTCTGCGACATCAGCCACGCACTCACGTCCGTCACTTCCTCGTCCGTCATCGCACGCCCTAGAATATGTCCTCTCCAATCCGGCTCTCCAATGTCAGGCCGCCCCGGCACAATCGTCGATCGAATGGTCTGCTCATTCACCAGCGCCAGAAACGATCCATCCAGAATCGTTCCGGCCTTCCCCGGCTGCTCGCGTGTCATTCCATGGCAGCGCGCGCACGCAATCGCATACACCGCCTTGCCCTTGCCCGCATCGCCAGGATGCGATGCGTTGTAAGGCGGCGGCGTTTCGCCTCCAAATGGATCGCCCTTCTTCCACCGCTCGCGCATACCCATCACCAGCGCGTCGATCTGCTGATCGGTCAGCACCCCACCGCTCTCCAGCGCAAACGCCGGCATTAGCGATTCCTTTTCCCCTTTCGCGATCACATCGCGCAGAGTGGCATCATCGATCCACGCTTCGTACTTGGGATTCGCGAGATTCGTCGCAGAGCCATTCCTGCCGTCCACTCCGTGACAACCGGCGCAGTTGTCTCCATACAGCTTGTCGAACGCCATCACCTCTTCCGGACGCGGCACCTCCGGGCCCGCCTTCGGCCTGCCGGGCAAATTGCATCCCGCCGCCGCCAGCAGCATCAGCGCGCACAAGCCACCACTCGCGATTCGCACTTTCATCGCTTCGGCTCGTCTCCGTCGCGCTCGTGCATCAGTCCTGGAGCCTCCACGCCGAGCCGCACTGCGAGCGGCGCCTGCCGCAGCCGTTTCAGCTTGCCGCGCTTCGCCACCACGTATCCGGCAACGAGCCCGAAAATTACCTGCGCCGCCGCGAACGACCACCAGTCAATGTGCTCCGCGAGAAACGGATTCACAATCCCGATCACGCTGTGCAGCAACCCTGTCCACGCAGCCGGCGCGATGATTCCGCCCAGCAGCATCGGATGTCTCGGCCATATTGGTAGCATCGCGCCATACAGCAAACCCACCAGCAGCGTTGTCGCACCCTGAATGACATTGGCAGTCACAAACGCGCCAAGGTTGAAGTGCGTCATCTGCTCCATCGTGGGATTCACCCAAGTGCCCACGCCCGCGCCGCCAAGCAGATTGACCACGTACCAGATACTGTGGAAGCGGATAATCCCGTAGATCTCCGCCGGAATCACCATTGCGATGCCGCCGGCAATTCCACCCACAATGCCGCTCGACAGCGGAAATGTCTGCAACGGCAACTGTGCGCGATGTGTCTCGTCTACCTGGATGCGCGCTACCTTGTCGCGCGACGGGACAATCGTTACCACTTCATCGGTCACGGGAACGTCTTCATGTTTCTCGTGCGGCAGCACCTCGCGAAACCAGCCCACGGCAGCCACAATCGTCAGCAATGCGCCGAGCATTCCAATCGCCGCCGTCGTCACCAGCGATGCGCTCACCAGCGTGATTCCCAGCGCCATCATGAAGGGCCAAGCGGTCGGCGCGGGCAGATGGATGGTATGCGTGTGCACCTCGCCCTGTTCCGTTGTGCCCAGCCTTGAATGCGTCTCAGTCATCTGCCCACCACGTACACCACTGTGAAGACCACCACCCACACCGCATCGACGAAATGCCAGTAGAGCGCCAGCACCTTCACGCGGTAGCTATGCTCGGCCCTCAGGTGCCCATTCAGTGCAAATACCATCGTGACGAGCATCATCAGCATGCCTATGATCACGTGCGAGGCATGCAATCCCACGAGCGAGTAGAAGCACGTTCCGAACAGATTGGTGTGAATCGTGAGGTTATCGTGCACGATCAGCTTCCGCCACTCCAGCCCGGTGTCTCCTAAGAAGATCGCCGCCAGCAGAATCGTCACGGCCCACCAAAGCCGGAAGGCCGCAATTTTGCCGTGCTCAATTGCGCGCTCAGCCAGCATGATGAATCCGCTGCTCGACAGCAGGCACACCGTACCGAAGTACGGAATCTCGAGCACCTCCTTCGGCGTCGGTCCTTGCACATCGCGCCCGAGGTAATAGAGATACGCGACCACAAAAATAAGAAAGATCGATGACTCAGCCGTGATCAGCCCGGCCATCGCCACCATGCCGCGCGAGGGCAGTTTCCACTCGCCCTCATTTCTCACGTGTTCCAGCGGAACGGTCGCCATCATCTCCTCACTCAAATGCTGAATCCGGATCTTCCGGATGCTTCAGATCCCACAGCGGCCTGCGGCTCGCCACGACGGGATCAACAACGAAGTTGTATGCCGGAGGCGGCGATGTCGTCGCCCATTCCAGGGTCCATGCATCCCACGGATCCGGCCCGGCAAGCACACCTTTGAAGTACGAGTGCACCAGGTTGTACACCAGCACCAATACGGCAATCGCCTGAATGAATCCGCCGACAGACACAATCTGGTTCAGCAGCGTCCACCCGCGGTCCGGCTCATAGGTAAAGATCTGGCGCGGCATTCCCAGCAAACCCGGGAAATGCATAACGTCGAATGTCATGTGGAATCCGATAACCATCAACCAGAAATGCAGCTTACCCAGCCGCTCATCCAGCATTCGGCCCGTCATCTTCGGGTACCAGTAGTAAATGGCCGCGAAGATCATGAATACGATCGCGCCAACCAGCACGTAGTGGAAATGTGCGACCACAAAGTAGCTGTTATGCAGTTGCCAGTTCCACGCCGAGACGGACAGCATGATTCCTGTGAGTCCGGCAATCACCCACTGAAACAGAAACGCAATGGAGAACAGCATTGGCGTCTGAAATCGGATCTTCCCGCCCCATAGCGTCGCGAGCCAGTTGAAGGTCTTGATGCCGGTTGGAATCGAGACGAGCATCGTTGACAGCGTGAAGAACGCATTTCCGAAGGACGTCATGCCGATCGTAAACATGTGGTGCGCCCACACGCCAAGGCTGATGAATCCAATCCCCACCGATGCGGCAACCATCGCGGGATACCCGAAGATCGCCTTCCGCGAAAACACCGGGATGATCTCGTTTGCAAATGCGAAGGCTGGCAGTACGAGCACGTACACCTCTGGATGCCCGAAGATCCAGAAGAAGTGCGCCCACAAAATTGCCGAGCCGCCCATCTGCGTGTCGAAGAAGTGTCCACCCAGGTAACGGTCGATCAGCAACATCGCCTGTGCCGCCGTCAGCGGGCTTACCGCAACCAGAACGAGAAACGAAACGGTTGCATATAACCACGGCAGCAGCGGAAGGCGGGAGAGTGTCATCCCTTTGCACCGCATGCAGAACACCGTTGCAAGGATGTTGATTGCCGTACCGATGCTGCCGATGCCGTTCGCGAGAATGGCCACGGCCCAGTAGTCTGTCGAGTGCCCCGGTGAGAAGGCCTTCTCCGTCAGGGGCGCATACGCGAACCACGCCACGTCCGGTGCGGACCCAGTTCCATACAATCCCACGCCGCCGATGAAGCTGTAATAGAGCAGCAATCCCGCAAACGCGCTGATCCAGAAGCTGAATGCATTCAGCCGCGGAAACGCCATATCGCGCGCCCCGATCATCAACGGCACAAGATAGTTGCCGAACCCAAACAGAATCGGCATGCCCACCAGGAACACCATCGTTGTTCCATGCATCGTGAACAGCCGGTTGAATGTGTACGGCGAAACAAAATCATTGTGCGGGAAGAACAACTGTATGCGGATCATCAGTGCTTCTGCGCCCGCCACCAGCAGAAACACCAGCGCATAACAGATGTACAGAATTCCAAGCCGCTTGTGATCGACCGTCACAATCCAGCTGTGAACAAGTTCCAGGTACGTTCCCGGTCTGCTCACTGCTGCCGTGCGGTCGAGCCCAGTCTGAATCCCCTGGGGCGCCGGCATGCTGTCTGTACCCATCTCCACTCCGCCTTACTTCAACGTCATCAGATACGCCGTGATCTGCTGGTTCTGTCTATCGCTCAAATGCATCGCCGGCATCAGCGATCCAGGCTTCATCTGGCTGGGATCATTGATCCACGAGAGCAGGTTCTCTTTCGTATTCGGAACCGCTCCCGATGCAATCGTCTCTCTGCTCATCAGGTGCGTCAGATCCGGACCATACCGCCCGGTGGCCACGGTTCCCGCCACTGTATGACAACTGATACATGCTTCGTGTTCGAACACGTACTGGCCCGTCTGGGCCGAAATCGCCTGCGACTCGCCGAGGGCCGGCGTCACGTTGCCTCGGGTAGTCGGCGAATTCGGCGGAGCTTTCGTCGTAGCCGCCTGCACGACTCCGGCTTCGTTCCCCACATTCGGTGCCGTATCATTTGCGCCGGCCTGCAGTCCTCCAGGCACAGCGGTTAACTCCGCCTGCGTGCGCTGCTGGCTCGTGATCCATGCATTGAACTGCTCGGGCGTATCCACGTAAACCCGCAATAGCATCTTCGCGTGCTCCGGCCCGCAGAACTGCGCGCACTGCCCGAGGTACAACCCCGTCTCCCGCGGATCGATCCACATCTCGTTTACGCGATTGGGAAGCAAATCCGTCTTTCCATCCAGTTGCGGAACCCAGAAGCTGTGCATCACGTCCGCCGAGGTCAGCTTCATAAAGGCGGGCCTGGGCTCGTCCTTGCTGCTCACCGGCAGGTGCAGCTCATTCGCCGTCACCACGTTGTACTGCGGATAGCGAAACTCCCACCAGAACTGATGCCCCACCACGATCACATCCAGCGCATCCTTCGGCTTCGGCGCATCCTGCACGCTGAACAGAACGCGCGTGGTCGTCAAAAACAACACCACGATGATCAGAATTGGAATGATGGTCCACGACAGTTCGATCTGCATGCTGCCGAAAACCTGCGGCGGCTCTGTCGTATCTCCTTTGCGCGCGCGGAACTTTACGATCGCATAAACCAGCAGGCTGCTCACGCCGATAAAGATCAACCCTGTAATGCCCAGCACGAACATGGAGAGATCGTTGAGTTCATGCGCCGGTGTCGTCTTATTCGAAAAAATCGAGGTCGAGGAAGGCGCGCCCCACGCGCACTCATTCAGCAGCAGCAGTCCTGCTGCGAGTGTCCAACGCCGAACGAGAATCGCTCTTGATTTCACTGAATCCGCAAACCTTTAGTTGGCCGGGGTAAAAATCCTGTGATGCACCCTTCGACAAGCGAAGTTGGTTGCCACCGCGCGCGGATGCCACACTCATCAGTGATTAGCGCTCAACGGTAAGCCCAGTCGCTCCCCATGAACGACACGCTTCGCACCTTTGATTTTGATAGACCTCCCACAGCGCAGGGCTCGCCGAGGAAAACCAATCTTAGCACCACGCACCGGGAAGAGAATCGGCGAGAAGCGGCAGAGCAGCTACTTCGCCAGACTCATTCAACAGAATTGTTGATGGGTTCAATGCGACAAATTTGGCCAGAACTCGACCAGATACGGCGCGAAACAGACCTACCTGACGCTGAGCATCCTGCGACTCGATTCATCGTATTACGATGGAATTTCACGATGAGGGCGCGATGTCGTCCGGCAGATCGGCCGTCCGTTCATCATCCGGCAGGCTGCCACAATTCAATCCGGTTTCCCTCCGGATCCCAAATCCAGGCGAACCGCCCGTAGTCGTACTCTCCGCGCTCGGAATCGATTCGCACGCCCGCCTCGGCCAGCTTTGCCAGCAAGCCGTCCATGTCGTCGACGCGGAAGTTCACCATCACCTGCTGTGGCCCGTCCCCAAAGTACTGTGTGCTCTCAGGGAAATGCGCGAACACCCTCATACCCACTGAGTCAGGTCCGTCGAACGCCAGCGTACCGCCCTCCTGAGAAGGAATGCCCAGATGCTCCGCATACCAGGCGGACAGCTTCTTTGGATCCGCCGACTTTATGAACACTCCACCCACACCCACTGCACGCGCCATCGCTACTCCTCCGTCTGGAGAATTTGTTCCAGCTTGCTCTTGTATTTCGCTTGCCGCCCCGTTTTTGGCTTTTCCTCAACCACCCGCGCAGGCTTCGGCTGACCGACGCGCTCGCGCGCATTCGCCTTCACGGCCTTGGTTGCCGAGAACTTCGCTGGCTTCTTTTTCGTCATTCAGTATCGAGTATCGAACAACTTGAACCAGATGACCATCAACAAACGATGACTATCTTCTTCAGCGATGCCTGGGACGGATTGTGAGGCGATCCGGTGTGAAAGGCGGAGCCTCCGGAGGCTCGGAAGAGAGAGGCGCTGCCCGGGAGCGGGAACGGGAGGGGTGAATCAGAGTTGGATGTGCGGCTTCGAACTTCGATATGCGAAGCCGGCATTCGGTTCGGCGGTCTTCGCCGGCGGATGCGGAGCCGGCTCCGGAAGGGCATCGTCGTCGCCAAAAAGCTCTTTGAAGTCCTCGAAGAACGAGATGATCACCACGATGGCCGAGCCCGCCATCCCCACAAAGAACAGAACCACGATCACATCGATCAGCACTTTGCCTATCGCGTACATGAGCCAAGTATTCTGGGCAAACTGGTAGCGAGAGCTAAGGGCAATGTAAGGGATTTATAAGAACGCGGAACCCAGCGATGCCTTCTCAGCCTGCTTACGTCCGTTCGCGGGATTAGTATGGAAAGGTCCGGCCGGAGTGAAATCCTCTGGCCTTCATCTCGACGAGGCTTCGCCCATCCATTTATCTGGGTCGAGCTTCTTTCCGGAGTTGTAGCAGATGGAAGAACGCGACTTTTTCAACGAGACCACGGAAACACGAACCCACAACCTCGTCTGCCCCAAATGCGGCCAAGCGGGAGAATACAAAGTCTCCTGGGTAGTCAGGCGCAAGCGGTCCCAGCTTCCACGAAACGCCGATGAGCGCGACCGCGCCAAGTTCGCCAAGGCGCAGTCCTATATGGTTCGCCGCGACGACAAGCTCTCCTGCATGAACGTTCGCTGCCGCAAACCCTTTGAAATTACCTCGCTTCAGTCACTTGCCTTTCTGAACGAGTAGCCCGCGCGCGGTGCCGGATTACCCACTCTGGCGCCTGCGTACCTTGTTCTTTCTGCGTATGTGATTAGGATGCCGCTGAAGGACATTTTCACGACACCGCAATTGCATGCCGGAACCTCCGACTCATCTTCGCCGCAGTGGAACTCCACCGCCCTCATGTGATTGAATCAAAAGAGTGGGCCGCCCCAGGCTATCCAGCCGAACGCGGGCCTCCGCAGGAGACAGACTCAGATGGCCAATTCCCTTCTTCCCCTCGAAGAGCGCAACCTTACTCCCGATCAGGTGGAGCTGCTCGACAAACGCCGCGAGTGGGGACACACCCTCCTAGTCATCGCCTGTCAGTTCGCCGTTATCGCGACCGTTCTTCTTCTCTGGGTCGGCCAGGATCTCACCTATTCCCCCGGCTGGGCGCACCCCATGGCCTTCTACTTTGCGATCGCCTGCGGGCTTGTCGTTATCCTCGGCCTCACTGGACTCATCCTGCGCTCTGGTACGCCGCGCATCGATTAAAGCGTCTCTGAACGAGCAGTTTGCATCTACCAGGAGCCGGCCTTTGTGCCGGCTCTCGCATTTGATTCGCCTGCAAGGCCGGGCAAAACGGTATAGCCTGAAAGTGTGCCGATGGCTGCAGCTTCCCCAACCACATCTGCCGAAACGCCAACGCAACGCCGACTGACCGACAGTCATGGCCGCGTGATCCACGACCTGCGCGTTTCCGTCACTGATCGCTGCAACTACAAGTGCATCTACTGCCGCACCGGCGAATACGGCGCTCAGTACCCTGAACTCGCGATCGAAGAATACCTTCGTCTTATCAAGCTCTTCGTCGGCCTCGGCATCGAAAAGGTCCGGCTCACGGGCGGCGAGCCGCTCCTGCGCAACGGATTGATCCCGCTCATCCAGGAACTCGCCTCGCTCCGCACCACCTCCGGCCAGCATCTCGACATCGCGCTCACCACCAATGGCCACCTGCTCGACAAGATGGCCGCGCCGCTCAAGCAAGCTGGTCTCAATCGCGTCACCGTCAGCATGGACGCCGTCGACGCACCCACGTTTGAGCGCATTACCCGCGTGCCCGGCAGCTTCCATAAAGTGCTCGCCGGAATTCGCGCAGCAAAGGCCGCCGGCCTCACTCCGCTGAAAATCAACTGCGTTCTGCTTCGGGGATTTAACGACAACGAGATCGAGGGATTCGCCCGTTTCGCGCGCGAAGAAGACGTTGTGGTCCGTTTCATCGAGTTCATGCCGCTCGAAGAAGGTCGCCTCTGGACACCCGAGATCGTCGTACCCCTCAACGAAATCGTCTCCCGCATCTCGCGTGAAATGCCGCTCGTCCCGGTCGCCGCGCGAGAGCCGAGTGAGACCGCTCGCCGCTATACCTTCTCTGATGGCATCGGCGAGATCGGCATCATCGCTCCCGTAAGCCAGGCATTCTGCGGAGCGTGCAGCCGCGTCCGCCTCACTTCAGACGGCAAGATCCGCACCTGTCTCTTCTCGCAAGTCGAGCACGATCTCTACGGCCGTATGCGCGCCGGGCAATCGGACGCCGAGCTCTCCACCTACATTGTCCGCACCATCAATGAGAAGGAAGCCCGCCACCACATCGGCGAACCCGGCTTCATGAAGCCCTCAAGATCAATGGTGCACATCGGCGGCTAACAGAACTATTCCGTTCTCTGTCCCCGGTCTCTTGTCTCCCGTCCCTCGTGACTTTCGTACATCCCTACCCCGACCAAAGATATCCCACATTCGTAATTTGCACGCTCGCATGTGCCAAAATTGCTTCAGCAGAGGAAAACTTCCCCTTCGCGCGTAAATGACTCAGTCAACAGAGAATCGAATCCCTCTTGATGACCTGATGGTCTTCCATCAGCTTGCGCGTTCGCTCAACTCCAGTCTCGATCTCGATACCATCCTGCGGACCATTCTCGAGCAGATGGAGCGGCTCATCACTGCCGATATGTGGACGCTGCTGATGATGGACGACTCGCGCGAGGAACTCTACTACGCCATCGCGTCGGGCAATGGGGAGAGCTCGCTGCGGGATCTGCGCGTCCGCGTTGGCGAGGGCGTGGCCGGATGGGTGGCCGAGCACTCCGAGACTCTCATCGTTCCCGAATCAGAAGGCGACCCGCGGCTTCAGGCGCTCAGTGCCGATCAGCGCGTAGTGCGTTCGGTGATCGCCATGCCGCTGCGCGGCCGTAAAGGCGTTCAGGGTGTGATCGAGATCCTCAACCCGCGCGCCAGCCAGTTGAACGATTACACCATCGCCTTCCTCCACATCCTCTGCGACCACGCTGCCATCGCCGTCGAAAACGCGCAGGACGTCGCGCGCATCCACCAACTCACCATCACCGACGACACCACCGGCCTTTACAACGTCCGCCATCTCTACAAAGTTCTCGAGCAGGAAGTCGATCGCTCGCAACAGAGCGGCAAGCCCGTCAGCCTCGCCTTTATCGATCTCGATCGCTTCAAATCGGTGAACGACGCTCACGGCCACCTTATTGGCAGCGAACTTCTGGGGCGCGTCGGTGCGCGCCTCAAGCAGATTTCCCGCCCTAAAGACATGTGCTTTCGCTACGGCGGCGACGAGTTCGTCGTCATGATGCCGGAGACGTCAGCGACGGAAGCGCTCACCGCCGCTACCCATCTTCACCACCAGCTCATCCACAGCGTCTTCCGCATGAACAACGGGCTCGAACTCACCGCGAGCGCCAGCGTAGGACTTGCCACCTGCCCGCCCGAAAACGCCGTTCACGCCATCATCGGCACCGCCGACTCTCGGATGTACGCCGTAAAAAGCAACGGCCGCGGCAAAGTCCGCGGCGCGTGATCGTCCCACTCAATAATCGATGATTCTTCGGATCTTTCCGTTGCTGATCTCGAAGATTGTTAGATTCGAGCGCTGACCCGGCTTCCAGGTTCCGTCATCCTGCTTAACCAGAAACCGCTGCTCAACCTGGGCGACTACGACGTCTGGGCGATCCGCCAAAATACGGATTTCAAATTGTGGGTCCCTGGTCAGACCAAGGTATCCTTTCATGCCCCGCCGGACATTCTCCTTCCCTTCAATCTTCGCTTTCGCTGCCGGATGCTCGTAGATCAGATCTTCGCTACAGAAGGCGAGAGCGGCCTCGATCGACCTGGTGTCCGCAGAAACCGCCATGGTTCGAGTCCGCGCCTGTACATACGCTTGGATAAGCGTTGCCGAAGAGCTCTGCTGAGCACTCGATGGCCAACTTGCCACAAGGAAGAGGAGCACACAGACTTGTCTCTGCATGGCTTTAATCATGAGCGCAGCATCGCGGCTGTTGGCTCCAATCTGTGACTGGTTGCGTTGTTCGCGTGGCCAGCAGCATTGTAAGCAGATGGGGATGTCCGCTCGCGAACGCTATTCCCTCTTCTCCAACTCCTCGAGCTGCCTTCTCCAATCCAGCGAATCCACAAACCCGCGCGACTCGCGCCAGTTAGGCTCTACGATGACGTGCAGTTCAAGAAACACGCGCGTCCCCAGCAGCGACTCAATCTGCTTCCGCGC
>Ga0105240_10009525_pt1 | contig 13750 bp, 10 predicted proteins | sample KBSC54metaG_FD_80426 | JGI IMG/M metagenome (GOLD analysis project Ga0105240, IMG submission 80426) | Corn rhizosphere microbial communities from Kellogg Biological Station, Michigan, USA - KBS C5-4 metaG | ecosystem: Host-associated > Plants > Roots > Rhizosphere > Soil | place: Michigan, USA... | reverse complement strand
CGCGCGCGGCGGGGCGCCGCAGATTTACACGATGGCCCCCGACGGCTCCGACGCGCGCGCGCTCACGCAATCGGCCGATCCTGCGACCGCGCCGTCCTACTCGCCCGACGGCTCGCGCCTGGCGTACGTCGTCGTGCCGGCCGCCGGCAACGCGCGGCTCCACGTGATGGCTGCCGATGGCTCCGGCGACGTCACGGTGACGGATGGTGCCGACTTCTCCACGTTCCCCGCGTGGTCGAGCGACGGCCGCAAGCTGGCCTTCATGGCGCAGCACGAGGGTGCGTGGCAGGTCTACATCATCGGCGCCAACGGCGCGCGCCTGACGCCGCTCACCAGCGATGATGGGACGAACACGTTTCCGGTCTGGAAGCCCGCAGCGCCCTGATGCACGGCGGCCCGGCGCCTAACGGTGCCGGGCCGCCGCTGCGCGGAGTCCGTTCGCTCCTCACTCCCTCGCGGCGTATCCGTAATACGTCGCGTAGCCGTACTGATCGTACAGCGGCACCTGCTCATTCGGGTCATTGAGCACCGCGCCCAGCACTCGCGCGTCGACGTCCTGGAGCTGCTGCACCGCCAGCTGCGCCGCACGGCGATCCGTGTGACCGGCCCGCACCACGAGCAGGACGCCATCCGCCAGCGACGCCAGGATCGCCGAGTCGGCCACCGGCAGGACCGGCGGGCTGTCGAGCACGATCACATCGAAGGTTTCGGCAAAGCGCTCGAGCAGCGTGCGCATGCGGGAACTCCCAACGAGCTCCGGAGGATCGGGCGGCAACGCCCCCGCGGTGACGAGCGACAAATTCTCGACGACGGTCCGCCGGCCCGCGCCCGGCACCAGCTCGTCGGACATCAGCAGCTCCGTTAGGCCAGGACGCCCCGACACACCGAAGATCTCGTGCTGGGTCGGGCGACGCAGATCGCAGTCGATGAGCAGCGTCCGCATCCCGTGCTGCGCGAACGTCGTCGCCAGATTCGCCGCAATGGTCGACTTCCCGTCCTGCGCGAAGGGACTCGTCACTACGATCGTCTTGAGCGAGTTCAGTGCACGCGAGAACAGCAGCTTCGTCCGCAGGGTGCGATATGCCTCGGCGCTGACCGACTGTGTGTTCGTCAGCGTAACCAGCCGCTCGGGCAGCGGCTTCTGCTTGTCCTTGTGCGCGGCGCCTGTGATGCCCGCCGCGAGCGCCGCCTGCGCCCGCTTCTTGAGCACGGTGTTGTCGTTGCGCGGAATGACTACGAGACCGGGCACCTGCAGCGTCGCTTCCGCATCGTCACGCCCGCGAATCGAGCGATCCAGGTGCTCGATCACCAGCGCGCAACCCGATCCGAAGAAGAGGCCGAGCAACAGGCCGAACAGAATCTTCTTCGACATTGCCGTGCCAATGGGCACGTGCGGCCGCAACGCCTTGTCGACGATTTCGACCGATCCGACTTCCGCGGCCTCGGCCAGTCTCGCCTTCTGGAACTCGTCGCGCAGCTGGTCGGCGCTCTTCTGATACGCCTGTACGCGTTCCGTTAGACTCGCCTCGTCGGCATCGGACGCCGGAATCGACGCCAACACGTCCGTGCTCGTTACCTTGCGGCTCTGGAGCGATGCCAGCCGCTGTGTCAACGTCGACTGAATGCCCTCCAGCATCGACCGCAGGCGCGTCACCCCCGTCGACTCGAGCGTGTCGATCCGCTGCACGTCGGGGTTCGTCGGCGCGATGCCTAACGTGATCAGCGAATCGCGCGCCGAGCCGAGCTTGACCAGGTCGTTGTACTGTTGCGTCACGATCGGACTCGCCGACGCACCCTGCGCCGACAATGCCGCGCCGAGTTTCTGAAGGGTCGCGCGGCCGTTGCCCGCCTTCAACTGATCCAATACCGCGGCGTACAACCGCTGCTGCAGCTGCACATCCTCGATCTGATCCTGCACCTTGGCCACGTCGGACGCCTGTGCTTGGAACTTCTCCCGTGCGCTGTAGGACTTTTCGCGCGACCGGAACGAGCTCAACGCGACGCGAGCTTCGGTCAGCAACGAGTCGTTCTGCTGAAGCTGGGTCTGAATGAACTGACGCCGCAGCCGCGCCGCTTGGGCGGCTTCGTCCACGCTGTGCTGCTGGAAGACCGTGACGAGCACGTTGACGAAACGCTGGGCGAGCACCGGATCGCTCGACGTATAAGCCACGTCGATGACGTTCGTGGCCTCGCGAGGCTTCGCCTTGATGTTGCTCAGTAACCGCTGCACCGCGTCGTCTCGCGTCGAGACACTGAGCTCCCCGTGTTTCGTTTTCGGATTGCTCGCGATCGCGAAATGCGTCCCCGCCACGTCCAAGACTTCGCCGTACGCAGCGCGCGTCGTTTTGCCGCCCGCCGTCCCCACGACGCCCTTCGAGTCGAACGAAAGATCGAGCGCGAATGCTCGAGCCGAGTCCGGCCCTGTCGTGTCGATGCTGAAATCGGTTACCAGCTGTCTAGGGAAACCCTCGGTGCGGACACGAAGGCTGGGGAGGCTATCGACCACCTGACCCAGAACCTCACGACTCGTCAGAATTGCCACTTCGGACAAGACGGGGTCCGTCGTCGGCCGAAGGCCGCCCCCATTCTCAGCTGGGTCCACGAGCCCGCCCGTGAGCGCGCGGCGAGTATCGGTGAGCTGCAGCGTGCCGCTCGCCTCGTAGATCGGTGCACTCGTGAGCGCCAGCCACAGCGCCCCACCACCGCACAGGGCCGTGATCGCCACGATCAACCAGATCCGGCGCCGAAGCATCGTCAGAATCTGCTGTAAGTCGAGCGGCGCGAGGACCATGGGGTCCTCCACCCGCTCGCGCTCACGCCGACTCTCGACCGAAATCGGCCGCGAAACGGCTGACGAGCGATGACCGGGCAACGGTAGATGTTGTGGCATTGAGACCAACTGCTGAATGTATGTCGAAGTGCGGACTAACGCCGCGCGAGCCGATATGGATTCATACCCGAAGCACCGCCCGCACGCAGTCCGACTACACAATCGCAGCGGACTGGGCAACATTCCGAGCCACACGCTCCCGCGTGCGCGGCGCGCTGGCCTGAGTGGCAACCCCTATGCCCATCAATGGAGGCACACATTCGGGGACAAGCTCGCGTAGCAAGGCCAGAGAGGCCTGAACGTCGTCGCAGTTAGCGGCAATGAGCAATCGCTCAACAGTCTGTTGCACCGCCGCGCCGTCGACTTCGTCGCTCTGTACGATCCCGACTTTTTCGGCGGACGTCGGTACAACCTGTTCTACGGCCGACATGAGCTCTTCTTCGATCTTCTCGCCCGGTCGAAGGCCGGTGAACACGATCTGAATGTCGCGATGCGGCTCCATTCCCGACAACCGGACCAGGTTTTCCGCGAGATCCAAGATGCGAATCTGCGCACCCATGTCCAACATGGTGATACGTCCGGCTGCGTCCGGCAGCACAGCGGCGTGCAAGACGAGTTGCGCCGCTTCCATGATCGTCATGAAATACCGCCGCACATCGGGGTGCGTCACCGTCAGCGGCCCACCATGTGCCAACTGCTTTTTGAACAACGGGACGACACTCCCATCGCTCCCGAGCACGTTGCCGAATCGCACGGCGCGAAACTCCGTGTCGGACCGCACGAGCGACGGCCATCCGAGGACGATTCGTTCCGCGACGCGCTTGGTGGCGCCCATCACACTCGACGGTCGTACCGCCTTGTCGGTGGAAATCAGCACGAACTGGCGCGCGCCATGCGCTGCCGCGCACTCTGCGACAGACAGTGTGCCCCAGATATTGTTCCGGACCGCCTCACGGATGTTGCGCTCCATGAGCGGCACGTGCTTGTAGGCGGCCGCATGGTACACGTGTGCGGGCCGGTGCTCCTCGAACAACCGCATTGTGCTGTCCCGATTCGCAATGTCGGCGACGATCGGCACCACCTCGATGTTGGGATGGCTCCGCCGGATCTCGAGATCGATGAAATACAGTGCGCTTTCCGCCTGATCCACGAGAACGAGTTTCCCCGGTTTTGCACGCGCGATCTGGCGCGTCAGCTCGGAGCCCACAGAACCGCCGGCACCAGTGATCAACACCGTGCTGCCGCCGATGTTGCGCGACACTCGCTCCTCATCGAACGCTACCGGCTCACGCACCAATAGATGTTCGAGCTGTACGTCCGCCAAAACACCTGCCTTGGCGCCGCCTTCGAGTAGGGAGCGCATGGATGGCAGCCGCTTGAACTCGACGCGAGCATCGAGACAATGGCGGACGATGCGGCGCATCTGCTCGGGCGTCGCGCGCGAGATCGCGATGACGACGAGTCCGATCTGCTCCCGACGCACCGTCTCCCCGAGGCGCTCCACGCCACCGATCACCGACACGCCATGCAGCGAGCGCCCGTGTTTGGATACGTCATCGTCCAACAGCGCGACCACGGTCATGGCGCGCTCCCCGTCATGGTTGATTTGCCGCAGCAGGCGCTCGGCCGCTTCGCCGGCGCCCACCACCAGGACTCGCTTGCCGGCGCCGGTCCGGCGCACTCTGCGACGCATGCGACCTTCGAGAGCATACCGAACCGCGAATCGCTCACTACTCGCAAACAGGAGCGTGATCAACCATTCGATGACCGGAACCGATCGCGGCACCGCGCCGAGCATTCCGAAGAGCGCCAAGCCGCCGACGAACATCACCGTTCCTGCGGTCACGGCCTTCGCTTGAGCCAGAAGGTCGACGAGGCCGAAATGCTTGTAGAATCCTCGGTGCAGGCCGAACGCCGCGAACGCCGCGAGACGTACCGCGACCAAGATGCCTAACGTGTCCAGAAACACCGGCAAGGCGGATGCCGGCGGCTTGCCGTCGAACCGAAGGGCGAAGGCCGAGGAATAGGCAGCAACGACGAGGACGATTTGCGCTGCCCAGATCACCGGCCGACGGTGCCGCATCAGGCGGCTTGCAAGCATATCGCGGCGGCTCCTAAGAATGGTGCGCCGAATCCACGAGAACGCCCGCGCTGGTGCCGGATCCCGTGCTTTTCATGGTGCGCCACAGGGTGGCGCCGATCACATGCAGGTCGCTCCACATCGACGCTCGTTCGGCATAGGCGAGATTCAGGCGGATCTTTGCCGGCATGATTCGTTCGACGTAGACTCGCTCCGGCTCCGTCTCTGCAGCGAGTTGTTTCTGCTCATCGAAGTACGCCAGCGACGCCGGATCGGTGATGCCAGGCGTCAACGAGAGAACGCGGCGTTCCGCGGCACCGTAGAACGAGACGTATCTCGGCACTTCGGGACGCGGCCCCACCAGACACATCTCCCCACACAACACGTTCAGCAGCTGCGGCAATTCGTCGAGTTTGGTGCGCCGCAACCAGCGTCCAACTCGCGTGATACGCGGGTCGTCTCCGACGGTGAGCTGCCCACCGCTCCGTTCCGCGTTGGTGACCATGGTGCGGAACTTCCAGATGCGAAACAGGCGGCCGCCCGCGCCGACGCGCTCCTGACGGAAAAACACCGGTCCGGAGCTGTCGAAAGCGATGGCGACCGCCACGACTGCGAATACGGGCCATATCAGTAGCAAGCCGAGTGCAGCCGCTACCAGATCAACCGCGCGCTTCATGAAACTCAACGACGAAATGTGCGAACGACGTCCAGCACCGCCTCGACGACGTCCTCGACGTCATGCGCCGACAACCGAGGATTCAGCGGCAGGCTCAACACGCGCTCGAAGTTCGACTCGGCCACCGGGTAATCGCCGCATTCGTAGCCGTAGCGATTGCGGTAGTAGCCATGCATGTGAATCGGGATGAAATGCACCGACGTGCCGATGTTTCGCTCGGCCAGCTCCTCGATGAACCGGTCGCGATTGATGGTGAGGACCTCGGGATGCAACCGCAGCGTATACAGGTGCCACGCGTGCCGAACGTCGGAACGCTCCACCGGCACCTCGAGTGCATCTTCGCCTGCGAACGCCGCGCTGTAGGTCGACGCGATTTCGCGGCGCCGACAATCGAACTGGTCGAGCTTCCGCAATTGGCACAGTCCCATTGCGGCCTGGATGTCCGTCATGTTGTACTTGAAGCCGGGCTCCACGATGTCGTATTGCCAGCTGCCGCCCTTCGCATACCGCGTGAGCGCATCTTTCGACATCCCGTGCAGGCTGATCGGCCGGGCGCGATCGAGAAAATCCGCGCTGCCCGTGAGCATCCCGCCTTCCGCCGTCGTCAGGTTCTTCGTTGCGTAAAAACTGAACGCCGTCGGATTCGCGCCCGAACCGATCCGCCGTCCCTTGTAGAACGCCGGCAGTGCATGCGCCGCATCTTCGATCACGAAGAGACCGTTCTCCGACGCGATCTCGCCGATCGCATCGAGATCGGCTGGATGCCCGGCGAAGTGCACTGGAAGAATCGCACGCGTTCTCGGCGTGATCGCACACTCGATGGCGCGCGGATCGATGTTCATCGTATCCGGCTCGACATCGACGAGCACCGGACGCGCGCGCACGTGTTCGATGACGTTCACCGTCGACGCGAACGTCATCGGCGTCGTGATCACTTCGTCGCCGGCCTCGATGCCTAACGCGACCAGCGCCGTATGCAATCCGGCCGTGCATGAGTTGAGCGCAAGGGCGCCGGCAGCACCGAGGTAGTCCGCAAAATCGTGCTCGAAACGGCGGGTCTTCGGACCGGTGGTCAGCCAGTCCGAGCGAAGCGTGTCCACCACTTCCAGAATCTCTTCTTCGCCCACCACGGGCGGCGAAAACGCAAGGAACTCGGATCGCGGCACGTAGACGCCGGTGCGGCCCGCGCGCCTAACGGCCGCGGCCTCGCGATACGTGGCGATGCTCGTCACACGCTCGGTCGACGTACGCCGCGTCCGCGAACCAAGCGAGGCAGACGTCGCCTGGCTCACGTCTGTCGCTGGACCAACCGCTTTGGCGGCGATGTTCGGCTCTGAACTGTACATCCTCACCCTTCCAACCCAGGGAATCGCTCGGCCCGCTTCCAACCGATTTGCTGGACGAACGCCGGCGAATTGTTAGCGTTTTCTAACGGAAAACGGTCACCCACCATAAAGAGCCATGGCGGAGGGGTCAATAGAGCAGAATCCGCTGTAATCAAGTTCTTGACCCGCGGAAATCGACAAGAACACGCGATTATAGCGGCTTTAACTATCGATCGATTGCTCTGTTGTAGCAATGCTGCATCGATTGGGGGACGTGCTCCACGCTGTGCCGCAGCTCATTGGCAGCTGGCAACCTACGCAACCACGGACGCACCGCCCGGCCGCGAGCCGAGCGGGCACAGCGCCCTTCTCTTTGGTGTCGGGGCACTATCTCGTTAGGCGGCTCAGCCGGACCGACTGCCGCGCCGACGCACGCTGGAAGACCAGGAAGGCGATCGCGCCGTGCAGGTAGCCGAGCCCGTAGGAAAAATGCAGCACCGCGAACGCTGCCGGGGAGAGCAAGGCGACTCGGAGGCCGCCCCGGCGGGCGATGTCCATCGAGACGGAAAGCAGCGCAACCAAATAGATCGCAACAACTCCGGCGAGAACACCGGCACGTTTCGGTACGACCACCGCGAGAATCGCCGCCGCGATGACCAACGCGGCGAATGCGGGTGGAACCAGCTGGCGCCAGCTCGAAACGCCGCCCGATTTCCGAGCCACCAGGGGCTTGTAGTAGCCGTACTGGTAGTACGTGCGCCAAAGCTTTCCGAGCGACCCTCGCGCCCGATAGCGGCACTCGACGTCCGGCACGAGCAGGATCCGGCCTCCGGCACGCGTTAGGCGGAAATTGAGCTCGTCGTCCTGATTCCGGATCAGGTCCTCGTCGAACATCCCGATACGATCGAAGACGTCCCGCCGGTAGCAGCCGAAGGGCACTGTGTCCACCCAGCGCGGCTCATCGATTCCCACGCGGTAGTGCGCGTTGCCGACGCCCGCTGGATGCGCCAACGCCGCCGCAATGCTTCGAGCCACGGCGCTCGTTCCGCCAGGCTCCGTTATCCACAGCCCCCCGACATTGTCGGCGCCGCTCTTCAGCAGCCATCGCACGAGCGATGGGATGTACGACGCCGGGTAAATCGTGTGCGCATCCGCGCGCATGATCACCTCACCGTGCGCATTCGCGATCCCGACGTTGAGTGCCGCCGGCGTGATCCGCTTCGGATTGTCGAGTACGCGTACTGCGGGATGAGATGCGGCGTACGCAGCCAGCCGGTCGCGCGTCCCATCATCGCTCATCCCATCGATCACCAGGATCTCGAGGCGGTCGGCCGGATACGGCGCAGCCAACAGTGAGGCCAGACACGGCTCGATGAAATCGCGCTCGTTCCGGCACGGAATGACCACGCTGACGAGCGGCGTCTGCTCGATGTCCTGCCCTCGGTCCGTCACGGCGCTGTCTCCGATCCCGATGCCCTGGCGCGCATCTCGTTGATCACCGCGCGGAATTTGCCGTTCGAGCCGCGCGGAATCGTGTCGACGCGCTCGAGCCTAACGGTGACCTGGCCCAGGCGATCGCGGATGCGCGCGATCAGCTCACGCTCGTGATCGGCGGAGAAGCCGGACGCGGGAACGAACCGCAGGCGCACGGCCTCCTCGCTTTCCTGAATCAACTGGGCCTCGACGAGCGGGATGCTTGCCTTGAACACCGGATCCAGTCGGCCAACGCGTCGCCCGTCTCTCGTGACCAGCTCATCGTCGGCCCGGCCGTCCAGCGCGCCTAACACAGGAAGCATGCGTCCGCATCCACAGCAAGACCTGTCGGCGAGGACGGCCCCACGGTCGCCGACAAGATACCGGATCAACGGCATGTCGGTGTTCAGCAAGCCAGTACAGACCAGATCGCCCGTCGCACCGGGCCGTGCTGCCGCGCCGTCATCGAGCACTTCGACGACGCCCGCGTCGGGCCAAAGGTGCAGCGCGCCGTGATCGCACTGCGCCGCCGCGGCTACGATCTCGGACATGCCGTAGGTCTCCCGCACGGGCGCAGCGAACGCATCTTCCATGGCGCGCCGCTGATGCGGGTACAGCGGCTCTGCATTCGTCACGACAACCCGTAGCGCCGGCGGCCGCCTGCCGAGGCGCAAGATTCCCTGCGCGAGCGCGTACAGCGCGGAACTGTAGCCCCACAGATATACGATCTCGTATCGCTCGAGCGCCTCGACATACGCGGGGATCGCATCCGCTCGCAAATGATAGGATGAGCAGTATAGCTGCGAGAGCGGACCATTCCACACCCAATACGGCGGCGCGCCTTGTCGTATCGGCGTGACCAACTGGCCGCCGAAGATCGCCCATCGGTCGTGCAGCGTCACACCGTTCCAACGCCGCCATCGCGCCTCGAAGAGCGCGTACCATTGATGCACCGTCTCGCGCCGGAACCACAGCTCGATCGGCGTGCCCGTCGTTCCGCTGGTGTGCTCGTGGAACATCGCGCCTCGACGACAGTCATCCGCAACGAACGACCGTGGATCGCGCCGCACCGCCGCCTTGTCGAGCACCGGCCAGTGCTCGAGCACGTCCCACGGCCTTCGGTCCCCCGTGCGTCGGCGCTCTGACCACAGCGCACGATAGTACGGCACCCGTTGAGCGGCCCGCTCGAGCAATACAGCGAGACGATCTTCCTGGTAGGCGCGCCAGCGCTCTGCGGACCACGTGTCTCGTTCGAGCGCTTCTGCGACGAGTCGCTCGGTTTCCGGACCGTATCTCCAAGCGCGAAGACGAGCCCCCCGCGCACTCGCCGCGATCGAGCGGGCACCGGGCGGAAGGCGATTGTACACCTCGAGAAGTGCGTCGCGCCAACTCACCTAATTCTTGACTGTCGACACGGATGACGACACAGTCTCCTCGCGGCTGCTCCGCGGCCTGCGCCTCGATTCGACGAGTCGTGCCGCGAGATGCGCACTCGTGACTTTCACATCCAACATGCCCTCCGCCCGCGCACGCGCCGCGCGCGCAAAGCGCAACCGCTTGTCTGGATCGGCGAGGAGTGATCGAATCGCCTCGCCCAGCGCACGTGAGTCACGCGGTGGCACGAGCACGCCGCACGCGCCATCCGCAAGAAGCTCGGGAATTCCAACCACCTGCGTCCCGATAACTGGAGTCCCGAGCGCCATGGCCTCCTTGATCACGGTCGGCACGGCATCGCCGAGACCCGTCGACGGATGGACGAGGATTGTGGCGGAGCGCATCGCGTCACGCACTTCGCCCGGCTTCAGCCAGCCGCGGAAATTCACACGATCGGCGACGCCCAATTCCGAAGCCATCCGTCTGAGCGCCGGCGATTCTGGCCCCTCGCCAATGATGTCCAAGTGGACACCGTGATCCGTTGACCCTACTGCTGCAACGGCCCGCACCGCGTCCGAGAAACCTTTGACGCGTTCGAGCGACCCCACGCACAGCACACGACCCGGCGTCCGGCCGGCTTCAGAATAAGAATACTCGCTCAGGTCGAGACCGAGGTGATGCAGCTGCACTTTAGCTGAGATAGCCGGCCACACGCCGCGAAAATGCCGCTCGAGATATGTGCGGTTGAATTCGCACACGACGAACACGTTATCCGCGTACTGCAGTTTCTGCTTCATGAAGACGGGCGTCCGATACAGATCCGTGCCGGCATGAAGCGTCATCGAGAACGGCGCCCCCGGGCTCGTCACCCTGTGAAAGAGCGCCGCCGACGTCGCTGCGTAATTGCCCCAATACGACCACACATGGTCGAACCCATCCGGAAAGCGCCGTGCCCACTCGAGCGCACCACGAATCGCGTATATGGTCTTCGCCGTGGTCTCCCAACCGTATTTCAGTGCAGACGCACTGGCTGCGAGCGCCATCTCTACGGGTAGAGCACTCGCCCCATGTCCACTGGAGTTCGCATCACCAGTGCTCGATCCCAGGTGATGAATGCGGGCGCGCGACAGCACCGCATCGCTCAATTCACTCGGCACATACTGCCACAGCGATTCATCCAGGGGGCGGAGCGGAAAAATGTCCACCTCAATGCCGTGATCGATGAGGCCCCGCACATCGCGCGCGAAAAAAGTGCTAACGCGATTCGGAAATTGATTCGTGAAGATGGCGAGGCGCACGAACTCTCTGCGTGATCGAGCGAAGCGACGCGTTCACTCGTCGGCGACTGCCGACGTCGCGCGCGAGTATGCGAATCTTGGATGTTGCAAATATAAGAATAGAGCAATGTGACGCTTATCGTTGCGCACCCGACGAATCTACTTGGATTTCCCTATGATCTGACAACAATTGAGGCAATGCGAGCACACGGAAAAGGGGCGTGGTTGCTTGTCGATTTGTCGAGCGTCGCTACGTCACACAGCAGGCACCAGGCACGATCGCACGCCCCACTGGGGCTCACGCGACAAAGGCATACCCGGCGAAAGCCGGCGACGCAAAGCCACGAGGCTACAGCGCGCACCGCGCGCCATGCCGGTCGGGCCGCCGAACGGATCCTCAGCAAGGGGGTGGCATGCGTCCCCACGTTCGCGCAAGCTCCATCGCAGTGTTCCTCATCGTTGCCGCAGCGGTAGCCTGTCTCGACACATCCGCTCCGCTGCTCGATACCCCGCACTCGGCAGCCTCGATTTCGATCGAGCCGACGAGCGCCAGTGTCCACATCGGCGGCACCGTGTCATTCGACGCGGCGGTTCGCGATGCGTCGGGAAACGCCATGTCTGGCGCCCAAGTCACGTGGCGCAGCTCTGACACGACGATCGCCATCGTGTCGGCGACCGGCCAAGTGACACCGCGACGCGTCGGCACGGCATCCATTACGGCGTCCAGCGACCAGCAGTCGGGTGCCGCTTCCCTCACGGTGCTGCCTGCGGCAGTGGCGTCGCTGGCCCTGTCGCCCACAAGCGCGTCGCTGATGACTGGCGACACGATGCAATTCTCGGCCACACCACGCGACGGCGATGGCAATGTCCTCGCCGGTCGATCTGTCAGCTGGACAAGCTCCAATCCAGGTATTGTGACGGTGTCGTCGACCGGTTTGGCAATCGCCAAGGCTGCGGGCTCCGCCCAGGTCACAGCAACTTCCGACAGCGTAGAGGAAAGCGCTCCCGTCTCCGTGGTCGGTGTCATCGTCGACAGCGTCGAAGTCTCGCCAGCGGTGACCTCCATCGTGCCGGGTCAGTCGGCGCAATTCTCGGCGACGCTCCTCGACAGCCGCGGACGGCCAATGAAGGGGAGTGTCGAGTGGTCTGTCGATGACTCGGCGCTGGCATCGGTGACGGCGACCGGTGTGGTGACAGCAAAATCCGCTGGTACTGCGACCGTTGTCGCGACGAGCGGGAAGAAGCATGGCAATGCAAAGCTTCAGATCGCGAATGTCGCAGTCGCCGCGGTGATCGTCTCGCCGGGCACGCTCTCGCTATCAATCGGCAAGACGTCACAGTTGGCCGTAACGCTCAAGGATTCGGCCGGCAATGTCCTAACGGGACGAACCGTGTCCTGGTCGAGCTCCAACTCGAGCGCCGTGTCGGTATCATCGACTGGTGTCGTCGCGGGAGTCGCCGCCGGTAGTGCGACCATCACTGCGACCAGCGACAGTCGGTCGGGCGCAGCGTTGGTCACCGTCCCGGTCAACCCGCCGACTGTCGCATCGATCTCGGTCACGCCTTCGACGCTGACGATCATCAAGGGTAAGACAAGTCAACTCACGGCGACACCTCGGGACTCGGCCGGGACTGTGCTCGCCGGACAAACGATCGCCTGGGCCACGTCGACCAGTTCCGTCGCGACCATCAGCTCGGCCGGCGTCGTGACCGCTGTCGCCACGGGAACGGCGACGATTACCGCAGCGAGCAACGGACACAGCGATAGCAGCGCGATTACCGTCGTCAACGCGCCGGTCGCGAGCGTTGCGGAGACGCCGGACAGCGCCACCATCATCATTGGTGGCACGGTTCAACTCAGCGCGTCGGCCCTCGATTCATCGGGCAACGTACTGACGGGTCGTACGATCACGTGGTCGGCTGCAGACTCGACGATCGCGTCGGTTTCTGCGAGCGGTTTGGTAAAAGGTGTCGTCGCCGGCTTGACGCAGGTTTACGCGACGAGTGAAGGCAAGCGTGACTCGACCACTATCACCGTGGCGGAAGCGCCGCCGGCGTCGGTTGCGGTCACGCCAAGCTCCGTCAGCCTCGTGGTCGGCGCATCCAAGCAGGCGTCGGCAACGGTACGCGATGCGAACGGGAACGTCCTAACGGGACAGACCGTGACATGGAAGAGCAGCGCAACCGGTGTCGCGACGGTTTCATCCAACGGAATGATTCAGGCAGTTGCCGTCGGAAGCGCGACAGTGACCGCAACCAGCGGCGGGAAGAGCGGAACGGCGGGAATCACCGTGACGCAGGTGCCGGTTGCGACGGTTAGCCTTTCACCGACATCCGCTACGCTGTCCGTCGGTGGCACGCAGCAACTCACGGCGACCTTGAAGGACTCGGCGAACAACGTGCTGAGCGGGCGCACGATCACCTGGCAATCGTCCTCCACGTCGGTGGCGACGGTCAGCAGCTCAGGTGTCGTGACCGCGATTGCGGCCGGATCGGCCGTCGTCAAAGCCACTTCGGAGTCGAAATCAGCAACGGCTTCGATCACCGTCTCGGGTGGCACGGGCGCGACATCGCACTCGGGGTGGTACGTAACGCCTAACGGATCGAGCGGCGGTGCGGGCACGGCCAGCTCGCCCTGGAATCTGACGACGGCGCTGGCCGGCGCCGGTGGCCGGATCCATCCGGGCGACACGGTGTGGATGCGCGCCGGTACCT
>Ga0105240_10009523_pt1 | contig 13751 bp, 7 predicted proteins | sample KBSC54metaG_FD_80426 | JGI IMG/M metagenome (GOLD analysis project Ga0105240, IMG submission 80426) | Corn rhizosphere microbial communities from Kellogg Biological Station, Michigan, USA - KBS C5-4 metaG | ecosystem: Host-associated > Plants > Roots > Rhizosphere > Soil | place: Michigan, USA... | reverse complement strand
TAAACCACGCCATCGCGCATCGGCCCACCGGCTCCATCTTCAAGCCGTTTGTTTACGCGGCTGCCTTTCAAACCGCGGTTCAGGGTACGGTGCTGCCGGGGCAGACCGCTCTCTTCTCGCCGTTGACGATCCTGAACGACTCGCAGCAGACCTATGACGAGGGTACAGATAACGAGTACACCCCGCGTAACTTTGAGGGTGCGTTCTACGGCGATATCACTGCGCGTTTCGCGCTCTTGCGGTCCGACAACAACGCCACCATCAGTCTGGCAAGCATGGTCGGCTTCGATCAGGTTGCCGCGCTGGCCCGCGACTCGGGCATCAAGAGCGCTAAAGGCACGCCCTCCATGGCAATCGGTTCGTATGATGCCACCCCTCTCGACATGGCTGGAGCCTACACCATCTTCTCCAACGGCGGCGTACATATCGATCCGTGGACGCTTGCCAGCGTGCGCGCGCCAAACGGTGACGTCATCGACGACTACCCGCCGACTTCGCGTCAAGTACTGGACCCGCGTGCAGCCTTCCTCACCACGTCCATGATGCAGGCCGTCCTGCAAGGCAATGGAAAGGAAGGCTGCAGGATTAACGGCAAGGTCTACTGCGGAACAGGCGCCGGCGTTCGCAACATGGGCTTCGTATCGCCAGCAGCCGGAAAAACCGGCACCAGTCATGACGCATGGTTTGCCGGCTTCACCACGAATCTGCTGTGCGTGGTTTGGGTCGGGAATGACGACTACACGGACATCAAGATTGAGGGGGCAGACGCAGCCGCACCCATCTGGGCAGATTTCATGAAGCAAGCAGTCAAGCTTCCGCAGTACTCAGACACGCACGAGTTCACTCCACCCGACGGAGTTGAGGTGCTCAAGATCGACCGATCGACAAATCTGCTGAGCGATGATGCATGTCCAGATGGCTATCAGGCGGCCTTTTTGATGGGAACGGCGCCGACAGATACGTGCGACCATCCTTCCGATCATCGGAACATTCTCCAGAAGATCTTTGGTGTTGGTTCGAAGCCAGGTCAATAAGTGTTCCACTCAACTCCGAAGAGGTGAGCGCCGGCACATGCTTTGCGGCCTTCCGATCAATACACTTCTGTCGTTCTGACAGGAGTGAATCATGCAAACAGAGTTAACTTTGCGCGCCGCGCACGAGGGCGGGATGCGCGTCCGCGCAAGCGACGGAACATTCAATGTCCTGATGGATTATCCGATCGGTTCAGGTGAAGCCCCCGCCGGACCCACTCCCTTAGCAATGTTGCTGGCAAGCCTTGCGGCATGCAGCGTGAACTCGCTGATAGCTGCTCTGAGGAAAATGCAGCAGCCGGTGACCGGATTGAGTGTTGAAGCCCGTGCTACACGGAGCACCGAGCATCCGACAGTGCTCAAAAACATCTCCCTCGATTTCACGATCGAGGGTGAGGCCGTTCATGCAGCGGCTGTGAGCCGGGCTCTGCAACTCTCAGAAGAGCGGCTCTGCCCTGTTTGGAACATGCTCAAGGCGAGCACTCGGATTACCGCGGAGTTTCAAATCGAGCAGGGTCAAGCTATAAAGGCGCTCACGGCCTGATCAGTACCCATCGACGTCATTACCGCAAGGCATAGGCTGGCACGTCGGACACCAGAACGTGACCCGCGCATCCGGCCCTTGCAGGCGATGCCGGATCACGGCGCCGCATCGACGGCACGGCTCGCCGGAGCGGCCGTATACCCACAGGCTATCTTGCGGGCTGGTGCCGTGCGTGGTCCTGCGTTGCTGGCCGCGATAGGTAACGATCATGTTCCCAGAATCTTCGAGGACGTTGGCGGAGACAAGACGTTGCGCCGTCTGAATGAGCGCTTGGATCTGCTCGTCTGAGAGCACACCAACTAGGCAAAATGGATTCACGCGTTCGACGAAGCAGACCTCGGACTTGAATACATTGCCGACTCCAGCCATGACGTACTGATGCAAGAGGACGTCGCCGATCTCTTCGCCGACGCAGGCGCGAATGCGTACCGCCGCCGCAGCTGGATCAAAGTTTTCGTTGAGCACATCTGAGTCCGAGGGCGGGATGCGCTTCTCGCGTGCCAGGGCCTGGGCGGTGTAGATGCGTGCCACCGGAACGGTAAATGCGACCGCCTGATACTCGCGGTTCTCAAGAACGATGCGCATATCGCGCGCGGGCTTGTGCCAACGCTCACCACGAGGATAGAGGTGCCATGAGCCATTCATCAGCATGTGCGTCGCGAGAGTGGCTCCGCCGGAGAAGTGGATGAGCAGCCACTTGCCGCGCGACTCGACGCTGTCGACGATCTGCCCGGTAATCGGCGTGTCGTCGTGAAAGCGTGTGAGCAAAGGGTAGTTGGAAAGGAAGCCGGTGATCGGCTTGCCGATTAGTGCGCGTCCCATGGAGCGGGCGGTTCGAAAGATTGTGTCGCCTTCGGGCATGGGCTACTGAAGCTCTTCTCCGGCGGGATCAGCGTGCTCTGTGCCGTGGTGGATCGGCGTCGGTAAACGGCGCAGATGCAGACCGAGTGGGCCTGGGTGGAAGCCAGCATCCATGAGGAACCGCGCCATCGGATGCGCGGCTATCGGTTGACCGTTGATAGTGGTGATCAATACGCCTTGATGGCTGTTTGCACGCATCCGATCTTGCCCTCGCGCAGCAAGAAAGTGCGCGAGACCGGTAGCTGCCTGCGAGCGTTCCGGCTCGTCGGACGGCAGGAAGATGAGCACGTGCGGATTGTTGCGGCGCAGCCAGGCGACCAGTTGACCGTTGCGAAGGATCACTTGTGCATAGGCAGCGCGGGTTAGTAACCGAGGCGCCGATTCCGCGTCGTCATCCATCACCGGAAGATCAGGCCACCGAAGAACAGACCCGTACGGATTGGCCGGATCAGATGCGGCGAGTTGGACAAACTCTGGCTTCTCCTGCGGCGGTTCAGTGCGAAGTTGCCTAAGCAGGTCGACTGCGGAAGGCAGCGCGAACTGTGTCGCACCCAGTCCTGCTACGAAGTAGCCGCGACGGATGCGTCCGCTTTCTTCAAGTGCTTTGAGAACATCATAGACAGCACTGAAACCGCCAGGGACATTTTCCGCAGCGACTGATTCCCGCGTGAGCACGCCGTAGCGATTCAGCAGTTGCAGAGCGAGCGCGTGGCTGGCTTCCGTTTTCGTGGGCCCTGCTGCGGCGGCCTCGCGCGACGCAAGCGGCAGCAGCGACCAGCGGCCTTGCGCATTCGGAGGGGTAGTGCGGCGCGAGCGGAAAACCATGCCGGTGTGCGTGCGGCGCTGAGGGCGCGAAGAGTCAGGGCGCGTGATGTAGGCGCGCAGAGCATGCAGCGAGTCGTTTGTGACGACACCTCGCCATACTAGGCTCCAGAGAGCATCGATCGACTCGCCAGGATACCCTCCGCCGATCGCCTGATGAAGGGGCTCAAAGAAGCTGGCGCCCGTCGACTCGAGCACAGCGATGATCTTTTCCTCACGCTCCGACAATGGCTCCGTGAGGGGGCGCTGCTGTGCGAGCAGCGGAAGCTTGTCCGCCAGGAATAGGGCAATGCGGCCGTCGCGCTCTCCGATCGGATCGATCCCCGCCCAGGTGACTTCGCCCGAGGCGATCAGAGTATCGAGTCCTGCCGATTCATATCCGGCAACGCGCGCAGGCAGAATCGCGGTTTCGAGCAGCGATGCCGGTACTGGTGCGCCCTGAAGGTTCTCGACGGCATCGAGCAGAACATCGAGGTGCGCACGCGAACTGCGCCGCGGATTGAGCAGGCTCTGCCAGTGAGTGAAGAGACGCGCAAGCGTGTGCTGCTCGACCGGCTCCACCTCGCGACGAAGCTTGGCAAGCGATTTGCGCCGGATCTGCCGGAGAATCTCGGCGTCGCACCACTCGCGATGCAGACCGCCGGGGCGAAATCCACCTTCAAGAACACGGCCTTCGATTGCGAGCTGACGCAGTGTGTTTTCAATAATTGCCGAGTCGAGAGCGAATCGATCGGCGACTTCTTTCTGCGTGAAAGGACCATGCGTGCGCCCATAGCGACGAACCAGCTCCAGTACCGGCTGTGCAACCGGATCAATGAGCGATCCGGGAAGCCCAGGAGGCAGCGGAATGCCGAGCGCGTCACGATAGCGTGCCGCATCTTCCACGGCGATCAGGCGACGCTCACCGGCTATCCGAAGTTCGATCAAGCGCCTCGCTCGGATGAGGCGGTCGACCGATTCCAGAAGAGCTGGGCTTACCACGCGCCTGGCCAGTTCTTCGCGGGAAAGGTCGCCAAGCCGTAGCAGCAGATCGTGGATGCCGTCTGCCGAGTGGGCGCGGTACGACTCGACAAGGCATTGTGCTGTCTCTTCGACCTCCGCGATCGCATCGGCATCGAGAAGTTCGCGCAGATCGGCCTCGCCGAGCAGTTCCCGAAGCTGGTCCTGATCGATCGTGAGAGCCTGCGCCCGCCGCTCGGCGAGCGGAGCATCCCCGTCGTACACGAAATTCGCGACATAGCTGAAGAGGAGAGATGATGCAAAGGGCGACGGCTTGTGCGTCTCGACAACGTGAACCCGAAGCTGGCGCTGCTCGATGGCACGAAGCGTCTCGATGAGTGCCGGCATGTCGAACACATCGCGCAGGCACTCACGATACGCCTCGAGAAGCAGCGGAAACGTCGGATAGCGAGAAGCGACACTGAGCAAGTCGTAGGAGCGCTTGCGAAGTTGCCACAGAGGCGAGCGCTGGTCGGCGCGGCGCCGAGGCAGCAGCAGAGCGCGCCCAGCAGCCTCTCGAAATCGACCCGCAAAGAGAGCCGTCGACCCGAGCTGACGCAGAACCATCTGCATCGCCCCAGCCGACTCCACCAGAATCCAATCCGGGTCCGGCGCCTCATCCGTATCCGGGAACCGAAGCACAAATCCGTCATCGCCCCACAGCGTCTCGACCTCAGGCCCGCCCGCCGCGCGTATCCGCGAGCTGATCGCCATCGCCCACGGAATGTGAATCCGGCTCCCAAACGGTGTCAGCACGCACACCCGCCAGTCTCCCAGTTCATCCCGCGTCCGCTCGATCACAATCGTCCGATCGTCCGGAACCTGGCCCGTCGCTGCTTCCTGATCGGCTAGAAACTGCATCAGGTTCTCAGCGGCTCCCGGATCGAGGTCGTGCTCCGCGACAAGACGGGTCAACGCTGCGGGTTTGGGCAGCGCGCGAAGTTCACGAACCAGCGCGCCGATGCGCCGGCCGAATTCGAGAGGTCGCCCGGGGCCGTCACCCTTCCAGAATGGCATCTTGCCGGGTTCGCCCGGAGCGGGCACAACGAGCACGCGATCATGCGTAATGTCTTCGATACGCCACGTGGAAGCGCCCAGGATGAAGGTCTCGTTCGGGTGCGACTCGAAGACCATCTCCTCGTCGAGTTCGCCTACCCGGACCGACTTCCCTTCCGTGTGGGCAAGGAAGACGCCGTAGAGCCCGCGGTCGGGAATCGTTCCGGCGTTGAGGATTGCGAGGCGCCCTGCACCTTCGCGCGCGGTGACGACGCTGCGGATGCGATCCCAGGTCAGGCGCGGACGCAGCTCGGCAAATTCGTCCGAGGGATACCGCCCGCTAAGCAGATCGAGAACCCCATCGAAAGCTGAGCGGGTCAGAGCGCCAAACGGTGCCGCCCGGCGAACAAGATCGTACAACGCATCGACGTGGACCTCCGGCTTCGGCTCCTGCTCGACAGCCTCATAGGCGGAGATGGGTCTCGCATCGCTACCGTCCGCGGAGGTTTGGTAGTAGCGGCGTGCGCCTCCGACGCTGGGGCGGTGGGTGCGTTTGAGCTGCTTCGTTTTCGTCGGGGCTCGATAGCCAGGTGGATGTGCGACGATCGCGACGATCTGCTGACACAGAACGTCCAGAGGATTGCGCGGGAACCGGGTCGACTCGATGTGCCCGTCATGCATCGCCCGGGTCACCGCGGCACAGGCCACCAGATCGGCCCGGTACTTCGGGAACAGCACGCCCTCGCTAACAGCGTCGACCGAGTGGCCCGCCCGTCCGATGCGCTGCATTCCGCTGGCCACCGAAGGCGGAGCCTCGATCTGAATAACCAGGTCGACGGCTCCCATGTCGATACCAAGCTCGAGCGTTGACGTTGCGCAGAGCGCCTTGATCTGTCCCGCCTTGAGCTGCTCCTCGATGACTGATCGTTGATAAGCAGCGAGCGAGCCGTGGTGCGCACGGGCAATCTCTTCTCCGGCAAGCTCGTTGAGCGCTCCGGCCAGTCTTTCCGCAACCTGGCGGCTGTTGACGAACAAGATCGTTGAATTCCGCTCGCGGATGATTTCCAGCAGCCTCGGGTGAATGGCGTTCCAGATCGAAACTCTTCGCGGCGTCTGTGAGGCAGCCCCAGTGGGGATTTCCTCCACGGTCTGAAGGCGCGCCATGTCTTCAACCGGAACTTCAATGCGGAGCTTCAACTGCTTGCGACCAGAGGCGTTAATGATCGTTACGGGACGGAACTTCAACGGGGCATCGAGATCGCTATTTGCCCCGGCCGATGCCGCTGGATCGAGCGATATTGCGATGTCCGTGGGAACCGCAGGGCTCTCGCCTCGATCGTCTGCTCGCTCCGGAGCATGTTCGACCAGACTCGAATCTGTAGTTAAAGTAATGCCTTCAAAAGTGGGCGCTTGACGCTTGACCAGCAATGGGACATCGGTCGCCACCTCAACGCCGCCTAGAAAGCGTGCGACCTCTTCAAGGGGGCGCTGCGTGGCGGACAGCCCGATGCGCTGAAGGCGACGACCGGCGAGTGCCTCAAGCCGCTCCAGAGTCAGCGCCAGGTGCGCACCACGCTTCGTAGGGACAAGGGCGTGGATCTCGTCGATGATAACGGTGTCAACGGTGCGAAGAGCATCAGCGGATTGGGACGTCAGAAGCAGGTAGAGAGATTCCGGCGTGGTGATCAGGATTTCTGCAGGGTTCCGGCGAAATCGGGCGCGCTCCTGCTGAGGCGTGTCGCCCGTTCGAACGCTGATCAGAGGCTCGTGGAAAGCAATGCCCTTGCGCCGTGCCATGTTGGCAATTCCAGCCAGAGGTGAACGCAGATTCCGCTCAACGTCGACGGCGAGCGCCTTCAGAGGTGAGACGTAGACGATCCGGCAACCCTTGCTCTGCCTTTCTGAAGAGGGCGCCGGGGCAGTTCCCTTCTTTTCCTCTTTGCGCCTGCCTTCCTCGCCCGGCGGAAGATCATGCAACATCAGCCGATCCAGACACCATAAAAAGGCAGTAAGCGTCTTGCCGGTCCCAGTCGGAGCGAGGATCAGTGCGCTCTCGCCGCGCGCGATCACCGGCCAGCCGAGGCGCTGCGGAGCAGTGGGCGCGTCGAACACAGCTTTGAACCACTCCGCGGTTACGGGGTGGAAACAGGCAAATGGATCGGTTTCGCAGTCCGGCTTGGAAGGAGTAAGCGACATCTTCTGCTTTGACGCTCTTAGAGCATAACGCGCACGCGAGGGAAAGAAAAGGCGAAGAAAGACACAGCTTCCACTATGCCGAATTTGGCCTGTATCACTTGTCCCAAGTCTCACAACCAGCACCGAGTAGAGGTCGTTGCACTGCTACGATTCGAAGCAGGAGTGAGGATACTTGCGCGAGCACTTGGCCACGCTGCTGGACGACTTCAGGAGACACGACAGCGAAATTGCTATTGTTCGCTACCAGGGAGTTCGCCGGCGCGAAACCACCTACGGCGAACTGGCGCGGCTCGCCGGCCGCTTTGCGGCGCTGCTTGAAAATCGCGAAATCAGCAAAGGTGATCGAGTCCTCCTCTGGGCTGAGAATGGCGCTGAGTGGGTGGCTGCGTTCTGTGGCTGCATGCTGCGGGGCGCAATCGTTGTGCCGCTCGATGCGTTTGGAAGCGCGGAGTTCGCCAGCCGCGTGGCCTTCGACGTGAACCCCAAACTCGCCGTTGGCGATGCGGTGCTGCTGGCGAAGTTAACGGGTACAGCGAATCAGAGATCAGAGTTCAAAGGTGAGGAATCAGCAAACGAGCCCCGCTCTGCCGTTCCGACTCTCACATTTGAGGAGTGGGCGAACTCGCTGCCGCCAAGCGACGCCGATCCTGTCCAGGGCCTCTCCCTCGACACACCTTTGCAGATTCTTTTCACCTCCGGCACGACGGGAGATCCCAAAGGAATCGTTCACACGCATGGCAACGTTCTGGCCAGCGTAGGCCCAATCGAGCAGGCGGCGCAGAAGTACCTGCGATATGAGAAGTACGTTCACCCGTTGCGTTTCCTTCACACGCTTCCGCTGAGTCATGTATTCGGTCAGACGATGGGCCTTTGGATCCCACCAATCTTTGCGGCGGAGGTGCACTTCGACGCGCGCCTGGTTGCTCCGCGTCTGGTCCAGACGATCAAGCGCGAACGGATTTCCGTACTCGCGGCAGTCCCCCGCGTGATGGCCCTGATCAAGGCTCATCTCGAGAACGCGTCACCCGGATTGACAGAGCGAGTCGCAGCTTCAAAAGGGATGAGGGCGTGGAAGCGCTGGTGGGTGTTCCGGGACGTACATCGCGCGCTGGGATTCAAATTCTGGGCGCTCATCTCCGGCGGAGGCGCGCTCGCGGGACCGCTGGAGCAGTTCTGGAATGGGCTCGGCTTTGTGGTGGTCCAGGGGTACGGCATGACCGAGACAACCGCGCTGATCACTCTGAATCACCCCTTTCATGTCGCCAGTGGGACGATCGGAAAGCAGCTGCCCGGACGCGAAGTGAAGATCGGACCCGACGGCGAGGTCCTCGTGAAAGGGCCGATGATCTCCACGGCTACCTGGAGCGGCGGAGAACTCCGGCAGCGAGAGGATGAATGGCTCGCGACGGGAGATCTGGCCGAAACACAGGCAACCGGAGAGTTGCGGTTCATGGGCCGAAAGAGCGAAGTCATCGTGACCGCGGCGGGTGTGAACGTGCATCCGGAAGATCTGGAGGCTGCTCTTGAAGCCCAGCCAGAGATCGCAGCAAGCGCCGTAGTGGCAGTGGACACAGCGTCCGGCCCGGAGCCGTGTGCGGTACTGGCCATGCGCGGCGATGATACGAAAGCTGCGGAAGCAATCGATCGTGCGAACGTCCGCCTTGCAGACTTTCAGCGCGTCCGCCGATGGATGGTCTGGCCGGAGCCGGATCTGCCGCGGACATCGACTGGAAAGGTAAGGCGGAAGGCTGTCGCGGAGTGGGTAGCAGCCACGACCGCAGGAACCGTAGCCTCTCCCGGAAGCGGTGCTGGTCCCTCATCTGCAGCCAGCAGTGACTGGCTCTACGCACTGGTCGCTGAGATCGCGGGAGAACGTCCCGATGGTGGCGATGATCTGCGACTCAGCGAAGACTTCCATCTGGACAGCCTTGGACGCGTGCAACTTGCGGCAGCTCTTCAGGAGAGGATGACCGACGCCCCGAAAGAGGGTGCCGTGGATGAGGCGCGTACCTTGGCAGATCTTCGGCGACTGGTCGGACTCGCGCAGCCCTCAATGCCCACCGAGCAAAGCCACGCCAAGACTGAGCAGATCTCGTCGCAGCTCACCGGCGATCGAGTCGATAGCCCGACACCGAATTCTGGCCTCACGCCTTCTCATCCGGCTTCGACTCAACCCACCTCTACGCTGCCCCCTAAAAGCTCGCCAGAAATACCTGGTTTCGTCTATCCGCGATGGCCATGGTCTACGCCCATGCAGTGGATCCGTTCCGCCTTTCTCGAACTGATCGCGCAGCCGTTCGTCTGGTTTCTCGGGAATCCGCGCATCATCAGGCCGCACGATCTGAAATCCGACGAACCGATGCTCATCATCTGCAATCACGTCACCGCCTACGATGGCGCGCTGGTGGAGTATGCGCTCCCCGGCCGCATGCGGCGGAGAGTTGCAGCCGCGATGCTCGGAGAAATGCTGCAAGACTACCGTCGCTTTCGCAATCCGGATACCGGACGATTCATGATCTTCGGTCCTGCGGCCTATTGGTTGGTGACGGCCCTTTACAACGTCTTCCCGCTGCCGCGTAGACGCGATTTCCAACGAAGCTTCGCGCATGCCGGCGAGGCACTGGATCGCGGCTACAACGTGCTCGTCTTCCCGGAGGGCACGCGCTCTCCCGCGGGAGAGCTTGCGCCATTTCGCCCGGGAATCGGCCTGCTTGTAAAGCAGGCGCACGCACCGGTGCTGCCTGTGGCTCTGAACGGTCTGGGTGAATTGAAGGCCAAGGAACGAGGCTGGTTTCGCTCAGGAAAGCTCGAGGTGCGCATCGGCGATCCGCTAAGATTCGGCCCCTTGGATACTGAGGCTGACATCACGGAGAAACTGCATAGCGCCGTAGCGACCCTCATGAGAAGCGGCAAGTAACCGCAAGCGCCCTAGGCTTGCGATCCTGAGTCCAATTCCTTTTGTTCCTTTGGCTCGGCAGACTTGTCTTTCTGAGTTGCGTAGAACTCGAATGGCGCACCCCGATGCCCCTGGCATCTTGCATAAAGTTCCAGACCGAGCGACGTTGGAGTGAGATTCGCCGTCTGGGCGAATGAGAAGTACTTCGCTTTTTCGCGCGCCTCCAGGAGCCCCAATATTGATAGCTGGAGAATGTTGCGGTCAATCTTGGAGAGGTCTTTCGTGCCAGTCAGATGGATCATCTCGTCTGCAGTGCACATGAATGGACTCGCAGAAACAGCGCCGTTTGTTGCGAATACTTTCGGAGCTTTCGAACAGGCCTCCACATAAAGGCGCGTGTCCACGGTAGCCATCTCCGCAAGTAGATCGATGTACGGCAGGTTCGATTCATCGTCGCCGCCCAGCGTGCATGCGGTCACGAGAATGCCCGCCCACAGATGCTGTGTCGCTGTATCTTCGGCCCACGATCCCTCTTTGACCACTCGCAATACAACACTGGCCGGCGCATGCATCTGATCGAAGTTGGTCTGGGCAGCCAGCATGATTTCCGCTCGGTGCGCGATCGCAACAGCGTTCGGAACACGCATGTTTCCCAGGCCCTCGCGGAACAGAAGGTTCAGTTCCTGCGTTGCCGATGGACAGATCCGGCGTAGAAAGGCGAGTGCGCGAGAGAGACGAAATTCACTGAGGACATCTTCCGGTTTTACTCGCTCGCCCACTTGCCACAGCCAGAGATCCATGTATTCGGGCAGCACGAACGAGAGACCCATTCCGTCTTCTCCCCAGCGCACTGTCCGGGTTTCGATGGTGACTTGCTTCTCAGCAGAATCGTCGGTTAGTTCTGGATAAACAAGGCGGATCGGGTTGACCTCGCCTTCGGGCCAGCGCTCACGAGTGACAAGATACATTCCCGTCGAGCTGATGTTCTTGACAATGTCTAAACCAGGAGAAGATCCGGTCCAATGAATGGCTTCCAGGCCCGGAACTTCTCTGCGTTCTGGGCGAGGCTGGATTACCTGTTCATGCGCAAAGGTCTTCTCGAACCAGCTCCTCAGTGACATCCCTGCCCTCCTGATCTTTGCGGCAGATACAGAACTTCACAATTCCAGCTAAACCCAACAGAGAATTGTTCCTGAGTGCATGCTACTCCGACAATTGCCTGTTCGTAATGGGGAGGTAATTACTTAGGCAGCAGGAGTGTGCATCGCGCATGTTGGACTGCCGTAACGGGATGCGCTGGGCGGCCGAAGCCTCAGTCGCCCGAGAAAGTCAGTGCCATCGCCGGTTGAACGCCATAGAACGACGCCAGGTCGCCGTGGTGCGCGTGGCATCGCGCATAGAGCTTCAGAGCCAGCGGCGTGGGCGTGATATTCGCTTCTTCAATCAGCGAGAAGAACTTCCACTTGACCGTCTCTTCAAGGATCCCCAGCCACGAGAGATGCTGAATGTCTCGCTCGATGTGTGCGCGATCGTGAACTCCGGAGATCACAGCGAGTTCGTCAGCCGAACGCGACATCGAGTCGGCGCTGATCTTTCCGTACGAGTCGATTTGCTTCTTGGCTGTATCGCAGGCAGTAGCAAATATTCGCGCCTGTATGGTCGTTAATTGGCTCAGGAGCCGGGGAAATTCCAGGTCGTCAGGACAAGTTTGACCCGCGGTACAGAAACTGACCAGTAGACCCGACCAGTAGTGCTGTATCCACTCGAGCTCAGCCCACGATCCGTCCTCAAGCATGCGCAAAACAAGATTCGGATGAACCTTGAAACGAGCGCCGCCCCTGGCCAGCGCAAGCAGTTCCTCTGCATGCAGCGCGATTTCCAAGGCGCTCTCGAGCCGGTGACTGCTAAGACCTCGTCTAAGCAGCCATTCAGTACGTTCGGCCGCTTCAGGAGCTATCCGCGTAATGAAAGCAATCGCTGCCGCGGTGCGAAATTCGCGAACCACATCCTCGGGTTCAGTCTGCGGCACATCGGCTTTGATGGTTGGCTGCCACAGGCGTATCGCTGTCTCTCTTGGAAGCAGGTACGATACGGCAACTCCATCCTTGTCGCGCCGCACAGCCTTCGCCTGAAACGTGAACCGGCCACGGCTCGCATTCTCAAGCGCGCCCCTCCGCTGAAAAGTCAGAGAAACGATTTCACCCGGATTCCAGTGTTCCCGAGTGAGAAGGTAGGCTCCGCTGCTGCTCAGATTTACAACAGGACTCTGGTGAGGCGTGGGCCCTTCCCAGTGGACGGCTACAAGGGCCGGTGATTCGCGACGTTCAGCACGCGGACGGTAGACAAAAGGCAGGCGAAACCACGATCTGGGCGAACTCAAAGAACTCCTCCGGAACACGAGAACTTATCCGGCATCCCTACTCTCGGCCAGTCTTGAAAGCAGACTTAACCGGGGTCGGTGTTTTTATTGAGGAGATTCTACTGTCAGTCAATCTTCGGTTCTTGTGTTCGGCATCACCCTCGATTGTGAAAGGCTGAACCGGATTCTGCAGAGTTCGCGAACAGATCGGGTAATCACTCTCGCATCTGGCGCGGGCGCGCCGGTTTCCGAGATCAATTCAACATGAGGACGGTCAGGAAGTGGGCTTCTTCTATCTATCCATACTTACGGGGCTGGAAGAGGTCACAGCGATTCCGTAGAAGTTCTGCGTCGTCCCGCGATGACCATTGCAGCGTGCGTAAAGCTGCAGACCGAGGTTGGTGAGCGCAATCGTTGTATCGGTCATCTGCTGGAAAAACGCCGACTTCTCTCGCGGCGCAATGATTCCGATATCGGCCATGTAGTTCAGTTCCCGGTCGAGCTTGATGAGATCAGACGATCCCGAAAATTTCATCAGATCAACAGCGTTCCATTTCAACGGCCGCGTGTACATAGTGCCCTGACCACCGGAAACCTTCGACGATTTCGCGGCGACTGCCGAAAGGATGCGCATGTGCAGCACCTTGAGCTGGCTCAGCAGGTCGACAAATGCGCTGGCAGACTTGTCGTCTCCGGTCGAACTGCATGAAGCAGCAAGCAGTCCCGCCCAGAACTGAAGCATCCACTTTTCATCAGATGCCCACGATCCTGCTTCAACGATGCGCATCACCACTTCAGGCAGCGCGCGTAGATGATCTTCGTGCACCGCTGCCCCGAGCATTCTCTCAGCCTTCCGGGCAATCTCGATAGCGTTCTCGAGCCGGTAGTTGCTTAGCTCCTCATGAAGCAGACGGCTCGCCGACGCCGACGTCTCCGGAGCGATACGGGTCAGAAACGAGATTGTCTGCGCAACACGGAACTCACAAGAATGTCCTCGGGTTCGTTCTGAAGCTCAGCGCTTTTCAGTGGGCTCTGCCACAACCGAAG
>Ga0105240_10009520_pt1 | contig 13752 bp, 11 predicted proteins | sample KBSC54metaG_FD_80426 | JGI IMG/M metagenome (GOLD analysis project Ga0105240, IMG submission 80426) | Corn rhizosphere microbial communities from Kellogg Biological Station, Michigan, USA - KBS C5-4 metaG | ecosystem: Host-associated > Plants > Roots > Rhizosphere > Soil | place: Michigan, USA... | reverse complement strand
GGCGCTATCATGTGCCCGCCCGTTTCCGTCTGCCACCAAGTGTCGATCACGGGACAGCGCGCACCGCCCACTTGCTCGTGATACCAGATCCACGCTTCGGGATTGATCGGCTCGCCGACGGTTCCGAGAATGCGCAAGCTCGACAAGTCGTAGCTCTTCGGATGCACCTTGGCGTCGGCCTCCGCGATCTTGATCAGCGAACGGATGGCCGTGGGCGCCGTATAGAAGATGCTGACCTTGTGCTTCTCGATCATGTTCCAGAAGCGGCCGCCGTCGGGGTAGGTCGGCACGCCTTCGAACACGACCTGCGTCGCGCCGAGCGCAAGCGGCCCATAGGTGATGTACGTGTGGCCCGTGACCCAGCCGATGTCGGCGGTGCACCAGTAGACGTCGTCCGGCTTGATGTCGAAGGTCCACTTCATCGTCAGCGCGGCCCACAGCAGGTAGCCGCCGGTCGAGTGCTGGACGCCCTTCGGCTTGCCGGTCGATCCGGACGTGTAGAGGATGAACAGCGGGTGCTCCGCATCGACCCATTCCGGCTCGCACACGGCGCCCTGGCTCGCGACCAGGTCGTGCATCCAGACGTCGCGGCCCGCCTTCATCGCGACCGGATTGCCGGTGCGCCGGTAGACGACGACGTGGCGCACGATGTGCGTGCCTTCCATCCCGAGCGCCTCGTCGATCACGGCTTTCAGCGCGATGTTCTTGCCGCCCCGGCACTGTTCGTCGGCGGTGATGATCACCTGCGTTCCCGCATCGACGACCCGCTCCTGGACGCTCTTGGCCGAGAAGCCGCCGAAGACCACCGAATGCGTCGCGCCGATCCGCGCGCAGGCCAGCATCGCGGCGACCCCCTCGACGCTCATCGGCATGTAGATCAGCACCCGGTCGCCCTTCTTCACCCCAAGCGACTTCAACCCGTTGGCCAGCTTGCATACCCTGGCGTGCAACTCCCGGTACGTGACTTTGGTCACCTTGCCGTCATCGGCTTCGAAGATCAGCGCGATCTTGTCCGGCTGCGTCGTCAGGTGCCGGTCGAGGCAGTTGTACGAAACGTTCAGCGTGCCGTCGGCGAACCACTTGTAGAACGGCGCATTCGACTCGTCGAGCGTCTGGGTGAACGGCTTTTTCCAGATCACGTTTTCCCGCGCCAGCCTGGCCCAGAAGCCGGCGTAGTCGCGGTCGGCTTCCGCGCAGAGCGCGTCGTAGGCCGCGCGGCCCGAAACGTTGGCTTTCGCCACGAACTCGGCCGAAGGCGGGAAAATCCGGTGCTCGTTCGAAACGGACTCGATGTTGCCAGCCATGCCTGCTCCTTTGAATGCGTTGTGCGTTGCCCGGGTAGCCCCGACTCTAGCAACTTGCCTCGCCCACCGCAATTGAGCCACATCAAACAATCGCGATTACGGCGGCGCCGCCGGAGCGGGTGCTAGAATCGCCCGGCGCCCCGCGGTCAGTCGTCGATAGCTGAATGACGTCTTTCGGCCGAGCCGGTCTTGAAGGCGACGCGCGAGCCGCCGTGCATCAATTCGACGCCTGTCTCAAGCGCTATCGCGTTCGATGGCCGTTTGATGGAGAATCGTCCTTTCCGGTTCCCCCGTGCGCATGCGGGCAGAATTACAAGAAGACGGCTTGAAGGACTCGACCAACATTTGAACGGCATGATCATGACGACGACCATCAAGCAATCGGACCTGATCGAGAGCATCGCAGCGGCGCTGCAGTACATCAGCTTCTATCACCCGGCGGACTTCATCGCGCACCTGGCCCGGGCGTACGAGGCCGAGCAAAGCCCGGCGGCGAAGGATGCGATCGCCCAGATCCTCACCAACAGCAAGATGTGCGCGGAGGGCCGCCGGCCGATCTGCCAGGACACCGGGATCGTCAACGTGTTCCTGAAGATCGGCATGGACGTCAGGCTCGACGGCTTCACCGGCTCGGTCGCCGATGCGGTCAATGAAGGCGTCCGCCGCGGCTACAACGATCCGGACAACAAGCTGCGCGCCTCGATCGTCGCCGACCCGCAGTTCGCGCGGAAGAACACCACCGACAACACGCCGGCCGTGGTCAACATGGAGCTGGTGCCGGGCAGCACGATCGACGTGCAGGTGGCGGCGAAAGGCGGCGGCTCCGAGAACAAGTCGAAGCTTGCGATGCTGAATCCGTCGGACTCGATCGTCGACTGGGTGCTGAAGACGGTGCCGACGATGGGCGCCGGCTGGTGCCCGCCGGGCATGCTGGGCATCGGCATCGGCGGCACCGCCGAAAAGGCCATGCTGATGGCGAAGGAAGCGTTGATGGAAGACATCGACATGTACGAGCTGCGCCGCCGCGGCCCGGCGAACAGGACCGAGGAATTGCGGATCGAGCTGTTCGACAAGGTCAACGCGCTGGGCATCGGCGCGCAGGGACTGGGCGGCCTGTCGACCGTCCTCGACGTCAAGATCAGGATGTATCCGACGCACGCTGCGTCGAAGCCGGTGGCGATGATCCCGAATTGCGCGGCGACGCGTCACGCGCATTTCGTCCTCGACGGCTCCGGTCCCGCGTATCTCGAGCCGCCGCCGCTCGACACCTGGCCCGACGTGCGCTGGGAGCCGGACTACAACAAGAGCCGGAAGGTCGACCTGGACACGCTGACGCCGGCGGAAGTCGCGAGCTGGAAGCCCGGGGAGACGCTGCTGCTGTCCGGCAGGATGCTGACCGGACGCGATGCGGCGCATAAGCGGATCCAGGACATGCTGGCGAAGGGCGAGAAGTTGCCGGTCGACTTCACCAATCGCGTGATCTATTACGTCGGCCCGGTCGATCCGGTGCGCGACGAAGTCGTCGGCCCGGCCGGCCCCACGACGTCGACCCGGATGGACAAGTTCACCGAGATGATGCTGGGACAGACCGGCCTCATCGCGATGATCGGCAAGGCCGAGCGCGGCCCGGTCGCGATCGAGGCGATCCGCCGGCACAAATCGGCATACCTGATGGCAGTCGGCGGCGCGGCGTATCTCGTCGCCAAGGCGATCAAGGGCTCGAAGGTCGTCGGTTTCGCCGACCTCGGCATGGAAGCGATCTACGAATTCGACGTGCGGGACATGCCCGTGACCGTCGCTGTCGATTCGAGCGGGACGTCGGTGCACCAGACCGGTCCGCGCGAATGGCAGGAGCGGATCGGCAAGATACCCGTGATGGCCGCCTGAGGCCAGCGACGCCGGACGGGAGCCCCTGCTGATGGCCCGACCCTTCTCTCGCCTAGGATTGCGCGGCAAGCTCAGTCTGCTGAGCGCGCTGCTGATCGTCCTGACGGCAGCGGGGATCGCCGGCTACCAGATCCGCCTGGAACAGCGCGAGGCGCGCGCGGCGCTGGAGAACGAGGGTGTCGCCGTGCTCTCGCTGCTTTCCGAGGCGAGCGAGACGCCGCTGTCGACGGGCAACCGCGCGCTGCTGAAACAGGTCGTCGAAAGCCTCGCGCCCAATCGCGACATCGCTTACCTCGTTGCGCTCGACACGAAGCGGGTCGAACTGATCCGGCGGGCGTTCCTGGTCACGAACGTGCCGCCTTCTCCGAACTACCCGGACGAAAAGCACCTCGACCGCATCCAGAGCACCTACGTGCCGGTCGAAAACAAGCGCGTGCTCGAGCTCTTTTCGCCGGTGCTCGGCAGTCGCCGCGATTCGCCGGGCAAATCTGAAGTGGTCGGCTACATCCGCCTGGGCATGTCGCAGGACCGTGTCGACGAGCAGAACGTCAGCTACCTGACCACCGCGCTGCTGATCGGCAGCATCTCGGTGCTGCTCGGGCTCGCGCTGACGATGCTGCTGACGCGCCGGGTGCTGGCGCCAGTCGAGATTCTCACCGGCGCCGCCGAGGCGATCGGGCGCGGCGACCTGCGCGTCCGCGTGCCCGAAACGCGCAGCGTCGAATTCTCGGTGCTGACCAACAAGTTCAACGAGATGACCGCGCGGCTCGCCGCTTCGCAGGCATCGGTCGAGGAATATCAGCACACGCTGGAAGAGAAGGTCGAGCAGCGCACGCGCGAATTGCAGACGGCGACCGCGCGTGCGTACAAGCTCGCGCAGCAGGACATCCTGACCGGGCTGCCGAACCGCGTGCTGCTGAACCAGCGGCTGCAGCAGATCCTGGCGCTCGCCAAGCGCGAACAGCAGCAGGTGGCGGTGCTGTTCCTCGACTTCGACCACTTCAAGCGTATCAACGACACGCTGGGACATGACACCGGCGACCAGCTGCTGCAGCAGGTGGCGCAACGGCTGAGCGCGACGATCCGCGAATCGGACCTGGTCGCGCGGCTGGGCGGAGACGAGTTCGTGCTGGTGCTGACCGGCCTCAACATGGCGCAGAGCGCGCACGAGCTGATGCTGCTGGTCGAGCGCGTGCGCGCGACGTTCGGATCGCCGTTCTCGGTCAACGGCCAGGACCTGTCGCTGACGGTGTCGATCGGCGTGAGTCTCTTCCCCGACGATGCGACCGACGCCCCGAGCCTGATCAAGCAGGCCGACACCGCGATGTACGCGGCGAAGGAACAGGGTCGCAACGCGTACCGGTTCTTCACCGCCGACATGAACGCGCGGATCCAGGCGCGGATGCAGCTCGAGAATTCACTGCGGCGCGCGCTGGCCAACGAGGAGTTCTATCTCGTCTACCAGCCGCAGATCGACATGGCCACCGGATTGCCGGTCGGCGTCGAGGCGCTGATCCGCTGGCGCGATCCGGAGCGCGGCGAGATCCAGCCCAACGAATTCATCTCGATCGCCGAAGAGTCGGGGCTGATCCATCCGATCGGCGCGTGGGTGCTGCAGACAGCCTGCCAGCAATGCCGCGAGTGGGCCGACAACGACATGCTGCTGCGGATGAGCGTCAACGTTTCGGTGCGCCAGCTCGAGCAGGACACATGGCTGGAAGTCGTCCGCAACGCGCTCAACCTGTCGCGGCTCGCGCCTTCCTACCTCGACCTCGAGATCACCGAGTCGGTGATCATCTCGAATGCCGACAAGGCGGTCGCCACGCTGACCAAGCTGAAGCAGATGAGCGTGACGCTGACGATGGACGATTTCGGCACCGGCTACTCGTCGCTGTATTACCTGACGCGGCTGCCGCTCAACAACATCAAGATCGACCAGAAGTTCATCCGCGGGCTCGATCACGATCGCAACGACGAGGCGATCACGCACGCGATCATCGCGCTGTCGCACGGCCTCGGCATGCGCGTGATCGCCGAGGGCGTCGAGACGCCGTCGCAGTACCGCTTCCTGCAGAAACAGGGATGCGAGGAAGCGCAGGGCTTCTACATCGGCCGCCCGATGACCGCGCCCGCGCTGAAGACGTGGTGGGAGCAGCGGATGGAATACGCGATGCGGCTGAAGGAAGAGCACGCGGTCGCGGGGTGGATGGAGCGGCACGCCTGACGGAATGATGGGGTCAGACTCCATTGCTTGCTGAAATCAGTGCCCACTGGCTGGGGATGCGAAGTGCGCGCCCAGGGCCGAAACGCACAGGAGCACCATGATCCGCAACGAACGTCTCGCAGCCAAACTCGATGGCGGCTTCGCCGTATTCATGATCGGCATGCGCATCAACAACATCCTGCTGGCGCACAAATGGTTGCCGGTCGCGATGGCAATGCCGCGGCTGGTCAGGGAACTGGCCGGGAAGCCGGAACTGGGCTTCATCCACGCGGAGGCCTGGTTCGGCCGCACGACCATCATGGTCCAGTACTGGCGGAGCCTCGATCAGTTGTTGAGTTATGCGCGCGACAAGCAGACCGACCATCTGCCGGTCTGGCGCGCGTTCAACAAGGCAATCGGAACCAACGGCTCTGTCGGCATCTGGCACGAAACCTATGTCGCGTCACCTGGAACGTACGAGAACATCTACGTCAACATGCCGCCCTTCGGATTGGGCAAGGCGGGCACCGTCTATGCCGCAACGGGTGGCAAGCAGTCCGCGGCCTCACGCATTGGCGTCCAGGAGAGTGCGCTTTAAGCGTTCGCTCGAACGAAAGATCGCTATCGAAATATCCGCCGTAACTCGCGGATGACCCCGCCTAGCAGATTATCGGGCCGCAACCAGTGCGGTCCGCTTTCCGGCTCGCGTCGCGGCGCGGGCCGCGGACGCGGAATGTCGAACTCGACGCGCGGATCGATCCAGCGATTGCGCAGCGCCTGCTGGAACACCTGCGCGACGACCGGCAGCGCGCTGCGCGCGCCCTGGCCCCATGCGCCCATCGTCATCGTGTCGTTGTAGCCCACACGGGCGCCCGCCACCAGCTGCGGGTGCATCATCAGGAACCAGCCGTCGGTGTTGTCCTGCGTGGTGCCGGTCTTGCCGGCGACGTCCGCAGTGATTCCGTAGCGCTCGCGGACGGCGGTTCCGGTGCCTTCGTCGATCACGCCGCGCATCACGTCCACGAGCTCCAGCGCGATGGGCCGCGGCATCGCCGCCTCCTCGCCGACCGCAGGCTCGAAGCGCGCCAGGACCTGTCCGTCGCGATCCGTGACCGACAAGACGAACATCGACTGCACGAAGCGGCCGCCGTTGGCGATCGCGCCATACGCGCTGACCATTTCGCGCAGCGTCACCGGGCTGGTGCCGAGGGCGAGCGACGGCACCGGATCGAGCTTGCTGTCGCGCACGCCGAGGGCCCGCGCGAGCTGGACGACACGCTCGGGTCCCACCCGCTGCATGACCTGCGCGGTGATCGTGTTCTTCGAGAAGGCCAGTCCGTCGCGCAATGTCATCGGCTGATAGGAAGGCGGCGTCGAATCGGTCGGCTGCCACGTATCGTTCCCCGGCAACCGGATCGTCACCGGCTCGTCGACCAACATCATGTCGGGACTCATCCCCATCATGAATGCGGCGCCGTACACGAACGGCTTGAACGCGGAACCGGGCTGCCGCCGCGCCTGGCTCACGTGGTCGAACGGCTCTTCCGCGAAGTCGCGGCTGCCGACCCACGCGCGCACGAAGCCGTTGCGCGGATCCATCGCCATGAAGCCGGCCTGCAGCACATGGGGGTCCTGACCGCGCTGTCTGCCGCCGTCGGCAAGCGCCTGCAGCGCTGCCAGTTGCCGCGACACGGCCTGGTTCGCCGCCTGTTGCAACCTCGAATCGATCGTCGTCTGCACGACGAGCCCGTCGGAATAGATGTTGAAATCGCGTTGATCGGCCCAGTCGATCAGCCATTTGCGAACCGCCTGCACGATGTGGGGAGCCGGCCCGGGCGGCTCGGTCTGCCGCTCGAAGTCGAGTCGCAGCGGACGCTTCGACAGCGCCGCGAGTTGCGCAGGCGTGAGCTTGCCCTGTTTCGCCATCTGCGCGAGCACCAGGTTGCGGCGCTGGACCGCCCGTTCCGGGTGCAGCACCGGATTGAACGCGCTGGTCGCCTTGAGCATGCCGATCAGTGTCGCCGCCTCCAGCACGTTCAGCTTCTCCGCCGACGTGTCGAAGTAGGTGCGCGCGGCCATCTCGATGCCGAACGCGTTGTAGAGGAACGGAACGGTGTTGAGGTACGTCTCGAGGATCTCGCGCTTCGAATAGACCGATTCGATCTTCACCGCGGTGATCGCTTCCTTGATCTTCCGCGTGAGGCTGGTCGCGTGGCCGATCTCTTCCGGATAGAGATTGCGCGCGAGCTGCTGCGTGATCGTCGAGCCGCCCTGCAGGTTTCCGGTGAGCGTCCTGAACGCCGCCGCGGCGGTGCGCCTGAAATCGATTCCGTGATGGTCGTAGAAGCGGCGGTCTTCGGTCGCGATCAACGCGTCGACGACACGCGGCGAGATGCGCTCGAGCGGGACCCACTCGCGATTGAGCCGCTTGAATTGTGCGAGGACGACACCGTCGTCGGACAGCACGACCGAGGGCGTTTCCGACTTGGCCTTGCGCAGGTTGGCGACGCTGGGTGTGAACGGAATCAGCGCGATCACGTACAGCAGCATCAGCGCCGGCAGGACGAGCGCGGAACGAACGGGATGCCGCCTGACGGCGGCGGCGAACCGGCGAAGCCGGTCGAGCGCGAAGGCGCCGGCGGCAGCGAGTCCCGAGCGGACAGAGTTCATCATTACGAATGCGGGGCGGCGTTACGCGCGTCGCGGGCATTGCAGCGCGCGACGGCGGCCGGTCGTTCAATGAAGCGGGTATTCTCGGGCATGCGCCCGAATCGCACAGTGCAGGCGCGCACCCTCGAATCGGCATTGCTCGTGCGTGCGAAGACTTTGTTTGGACGCGACGGGTGCGAGGTCAAGCGATTCAGCCGGCCTTCACCCGCTTGATGATGTGCAGCCCTCGCGCCCAGTCGGCGAACGGCAGCGCATTCGCCTGCCACACGTTCTCCACGCGCTCGCCGGACGCCAGGCCCGTCTCCGGCACGTCGCCCCGGCGCGGGCTCGCGTAGGTGCCGAACAGCACGTCGTAGATCGGGAAGATCGCCGCGAAATTCCTGTCCTGATGCTCCGGCCGGATCGAGTGATGCAGCCGATGCAGTTGCGGCGAGCACAGCACGCGGTTGAAGCCGCCGAAGTGCAGGTTCAGGTTGGTGTGGATGTAGAAGCCCCAGAACGACAGCGCGAACGCGAGACCGGCCGAGAACGCAGGCGTCAGGTCGAACAGGATCGCCATCGGCAGCGTCATGAAGAACACGCGCAACGGCTCCTCGAGCCAGTGATGGCGCAGCGACGTCGTCACGTTGAGCGCCGGATCGCTGTGGTGCAGCTTGTGCTGCGACCACAGCCACGCGAACCGGTGCTGCGACCGGTGGAACCAGTAGTAGGCGAAGTCGAATATCGCGAGATAGGCGAAGCCGCGCAGTCCCGCATCGACATACGAATTGACCGGGATCAGGCCGAACATCTGCGGGTACAGCGCCTTCAGCTGCCCGACGACCAGCGCCGTCGTCGGCGGCAGCAGCAGCGCGGTGCCCAGCACGTAGAACGGCAGGTAATAGATATTCAGCCGGATCGCGCCGAACGGCTGTCCGCGCTGCGCCGGGAGGATGCGCTCGAGCACCAGGAACCCGGCGTAGTACGCGAGGTAGGTGAGCATCAGCACGCCCGCGCCGCGAAAGAATTCCAGCACCTGCGAACCATCGGCCATGATCAGGAACCCGGGCGGGCGGGCACCACGGACAAGTGGCCCGACGGAAAGCACAAGTCAGACACTACCGATCCGAGCGTTACCGTCCACTGGCATGCTTTCATTATAATACTGCCTCTCATTCCCGCCTCGATGCGCCGCGCGCGAGGCTCACGTCGTCACCGGCCGCGCTTGCAACCCCCAACGTCTCCGCAAACACTCGCCACGCCTCGCGTGCGCTCGCCGCTTTCGTGGTTCCGGCGAGCCGGCGCCGGCGAATATCCGCTCGGCTACCATGCATCGCTCGACGGGGCGCGCGGACTGATGACGCTCGGCGTGATCGTCGCCCACATCCACTATGCGTTCTACCCGGGGTCCATCATCTTCATGGACACGTTCTTCATGATGAGCGCGTACCTGATCACGGCGCTGCTCTTGAAGGACTGGAACAAGCACGGGAAGCTGCGCTTCTGGAATTTTTACACCCGGCGCTTCCTGCGGCTGTTTCCTGCGCTCGCGGTAATGCTGGCGGTATTCGCGGTCGTCGTGACGCTCTTTCTTGACCGGAAAGCCGGCCATTGGTTCGAAATCGCATCGGCGTTCTTCTACTTTTCGAACTGGACGCGCGCGTTCGGCGTCGAGGTTCCCGGCTACCTCGGCCACACCTGGTCGTTGTCGATCGAGGAGCAGTTCTATGCGATCTGGCCGTGGCTCCTGCTGCTGATGCTCAGCCGGTTCGGGATCAGCACGCGGGTCGCGCTGATCCTGCTCGCGGGGTCCGTTGTCGTATCGGCCTGGCGCATCTGGCTGGCCTGGCACGGCGCCCCGGTCTATCGGATGTACAACGGCTTCGACACGCGCGCCGATGCGCTGATGCTCGGTTGCATGCTCGGCTTCCTGCTGCACCCGAAGGAGTCGGCGGTGCGCACGCTGCTTGCCCGCCATTCGCGATGGCTGGTGCCGGCGATCACCGTGGTCATGTTCATCCTCGGGCTGTACATGAACTACGAGGACCTCGCGTACTACCGCTACTGGCAGACGATCTGCCTCGCGCTATCGGTGCTGTTCTGCGCGGGACTGGTCGCCGGGCGCGATTCGATCGCGCACCGCTTCTTCGAGACGCCGGCGCTCGTCTACCTCGGCAAGATCTGCTACGGCCTGTACCTCTGGCACCTGCCGGTGTTCCTGATCATGACGATCGAGCTCAAATTATCGGAACCATGGGAGTGGGCGGTCGGCGTCCCGCTGACGCTGACGCTCGCCAGCCTGTCGCATTTCTTCGTCGAGCAGAAGGCGCTGGCGCTACGCCACAAGTTCGGCTGATCAGCGCCGGTTTACAAAGGCCCCTGACCTGATACCGGCCCTCTGACATCGGCCGCCGACACCGGCCCGCGATTCAGTCGGCGGTGATGCCATTCTGGTTGACGACCTTGGTCCAGCGCTCGCGCGTGTCGCGCAGCCAGGCTGCGGTCTGCTTCGGGTCGAGCCCTGTCGGCGTGTAATCGAACGTCCGGTTCTTCTCCTGGACATCGGGCGATGCCATCGCCTTCTGCACTTCGCGCGCGAGCGTCCGGACAATTTCGTCCGGCGTCCCGGCCGGCGCCATCAGCACATAGGCGAACGACACGTCGAAGCCCGGATAGCCCAGCTCGGCGATCGTCGGCACGTCCGGCGCCAGCGCGGAACGCTGGGCGCTCGACACGGCGAGCGCGCGCAGCTTCGATTCCCTGACCTGCGGCAGCACGCCGCTCGTCACGGCGAACAGCGAGTCGACGCGGCCACCCAGCACGTCGATGATCGACTGGCCGGTGCCCTTGTACGGAATGTGAGTGAGGTCGACGCCGGCGGTCGAATAGAAATACGCGGCGACCAGGTGACTCGGCGAGCCGTTGCCGCCCGACGCGTACGTCAGGTGCTTCGTCTTCGCCAGCGCGATCAGCTCGGGAACGCTCTTCGCCGGCACGCTCGGGTTCACGGTCAGCATCTGCCCATAGGTGACCGGCACTGCGATCGGCACGAAGTCCTTGACCGGATCGAACGGAAGCTTCGCTTTGTACAACGCAGGGTTGACCGTGAACGTCGTGTCGAGCGCAAACAGCAGCGTGTAGCCGTCAGGCGCCGAGCTCTTGACGAGATCGGCGGCGATGTTGCCGCCTGCCCCTGCCTTGTTGTCGATGATGAACGGCTGCTTCAGCGCCGTCTGCAGCTTTTCGCAGATCATCCGCGCGAATGCGTCGAGCGGTCCGGGCACAGTGCTTACGACCACCCTGACCGTGTTCGATGGATACGGGGCCTGTGCTACAGCCAGCGCGGGCAACAGCGCCAGCAACATCATCGGCACGCGGAACATGAATTTCATTGCAGTCCTCCTTGGAAACGGTTTGCGAGTTCGGAAAATCGGTGCTGGCTGCGGAATTGCGTCAGGACTTGACCGGGGAGCGCGCCAGCACGAGGCCTTCGCGATCGATGGCGATCGTCGAGGGAGGCTTGCGATTCGGATCCCACGACACGCTGATGTCGCCAGTGAAGAACGTCTGGCACGCCATCCTGAAGCCGTTCGCGAGATCCTCTTCGGTCAGGTGATTGCGCTCCTTGTCCTTCACCGCATCGGTGTGCTCGAGACCGGATTCGATCCGGCAGCGGCAGGTGCCGCACAGGCCGCCTCCGCACTTGAATGGGATGCCGCCTTTTTCGCGCAGCGAGATGCGCAGCAGGTTCGAGTTCTCCGGCGCGTTGACGGTCTTGCCCTGGTTCGTGATGAAGGTGACGGACGGCATCTGCGTTGCTCGCTCAGTTCGACGCCGCCGCCGATTCGCCGGCGTCGGTTCGGCAGAGGCGGTAGCCGGCGCCGGCGTTCGCCAGGCCCTCGATCTCGCGGCGCGCGCGATCGACCGAAGCGAACCGCTCGAGCAGTTTCGCCGGAATCCGGTTGACGACTTCCGGCGGCGTTTCATCGACGATCGTGACCCGCGGGCTGCCGGTGATCTCGGCGATGACGAAGCCCGCGCGCTTGCGATCGTTGTACATGAAGTCCCAGGCCTCGACCGCGCGCAGGCCCTCCCCCGCCTCGGTCCGGAACTGCCCGGGCTTGCTGGTGAGGATCACGTAGACGGGCATCACGGGGCCGCCTTCAGTGGGCCGGTCGGCGCGGAGTTGACTCCGGTCGCCTGGATCGCATCGGCGGGCCTGATCGTCGCCGCCCACACTTCGTCGCTGTCCTGGCGCAATTCGATGTCGTGCGAGATCCAGAGCTGGCATACGAGCCGGTAGCCGCGGTCGAGGTTGTCGCGCAACAGCTTCTTCTCCTTCCAGTTCGGCTCCGGCAGGTGCTCGCCCCCCGCGATCACCTCGCAGGCGCACTTCGAGCACTTGCCCATTCCGCACCCGTAGCGCAGGTGAGGATAAGGATACTGGCGAATTCCCGCGCGGACGACGAGGTTGGTGTTGTCCTTGACCTCGCCCTCGTAGGTCTGCCCGAGCTTGTGGAAGACGACTTTCGGCATCGCGTCGGCGCCGTCGCAGTCAGGCGGCGACTGCTTCGATCCGCTGCAGCGGCAGGTCCTGCTCGACGTAATCGTGGTACAGCGCCGTCGTGTACAGCAGCCGCATCTGCGCGCCGATTTCGCAGATCTTCAGGCACTTCTGCTGCAGCTCCGGCGTATTCGCGTGCTCGAGGACGATCTGGTAGCCGCGCTCGCCGTGGATCTCGTCGGAGACGATGTGCAGGTCGAAGAACTCGACTTCCTCGTCGGTGAACTTGTATTTGTCGCGCAGGGTCGGCGTCTGCTTCCGGTAGATCGACGGCACCTGCGATTCGAGGCCGACGACCAGCCCGGCGACGGCGATGACCGGGTCTTCGCGCATCGCGACCGTATAGCACCAGCTTTGCAGTCCGCGCGTCGTCGGCGACATGTTGTCCGGGTCGATGACGCGCTCGCGCGTCGTCCCGCACGCCTCGGCGAAACGGATCAGCAGATCGGTGTGGCGGTCGCCGCCGATCTCTTCCTCGTACATGTTGGCGAGCAAAAAGTCCTTCGCGTCGGTCATGTGATCGGGTGTGCGCGCGTAGATGTACGCGAGGTAGTCGGCGAACGGGCCGACATAGTGATAATGGTTCTCCGCCCAGCGCGCCAGATGCGCGCGCGTCAGGGTGCCGCTCGCCCAGGCGATCGAGAACGGCGAGCGGGTTGCGCTCTTGCCCTGTATCGCTGATTCGAGTGCCGTGCGGAAATCGTCTTGATTCATCAGGCTGCTCATGCTCGCTCCTCGTGGCGGAATCGTTGCTGGGTGGTTGCCGGATCGTGCGGGACGGACCCGATCGGACGGCTCGGGACCGGACGACCGTCCCGTCGTCGGCAATGGTGGTATACTGTATACAGTTTCCCGACCATGGTCAAGCCCTTCCGGACAAGGTTTTGAAAAAAACAATTGGCTACAATCGACCTATGAAAGCACGTGCCCGCGCCGCGCCCGCCTCCACCCCGATCGCCCTGGTTGCGACAACCGGCGACAAGATCGGTGCGCGCCACGTCTCGCTGAACAGGATCGCCGCCGACACGATTCGCCAGCGGATCCTCGCCGGCGAATTCGCGCCCGGCGAACGGCTTGCCGAGGAACGGCTGTCGGAGGAGCTCGGCATCTCCCGGATGCCGGTGCGCGAAGCGTTGCGCGTGCTG
>Ga0105240_10009517_pt1 | contig 13755 bp, 15 predicted proteins | sample KBSC54metaG_FD_80426 | JGI IMG/M metagenome (GOLD analysis project Ga0105240, IMG submission 80426) | Corn rhizosphere microbial communities from Kellogg Biological Station, Michigan, USA - KBS C5-4 metaG | ecosystem: Host-associated > Plants > Roots > Rhizosphere > Soil | place: Michigan, USA... | reverse complement strand
TCGTCAATTTGTACCGGCTCCCATTTGCCGCTTTTTGATGATAAATAGGCTGCGTCGATAATGGCGTTTACGATATAGCCGTCATAAAACGTTTCCATCGGTTCTGATTTGTTTTCGATGCAGTTGAACATATCGGTAAACATGTTGGTATAACCCAGCTCATGTACTTCGTCGCCAACCGGGAATAGCCAGCCACTGCTGCTTTCAGCTTTTTCAGCTATGTAGCCGCCCTTGCCGGTGCTGAACATCTCGAAGCCTGTTCGTAAGAAATTATTGAGCCAGATAGTGCCTTCGGTGCCCATTACCTCGTCGCGCAAATCCATGCCGCCCCTAAAGCACCAGCTTACCTCGAACTGGCCGATGGCGCCGTTTGCATATTTTACCAGGCCAATAGCATTATCTTCAGCTTTAATAGGGTGTACCTGTGTTGCAGCCCAACACATTACCTCAACCGGGCGAACGTCCTTGCCGATAAACCCGCGGGCGATTTCGATACAATGACAGCCCAAATCAACTATAGCACCACCTCCTGATTGCTCATGGTCCCAAAACCAGTCGCTGTGCGGACCAGGGTGCGCCTCGCGCGATTTGGCCAGCAATACCTTGCCGATGCTCCCATCTTTAACCGACTTCAGCGATTTTAGATATTTGGGTGTATAACATAGATCTTCCAGGTAACCGCCCATAATGCCGGCTTCCTCAACTAAATTGAGCATCCGTTTAGCTTCGGCTGCGTTACGGCCGAGCGGCTTGGTGCAAAGCACATGTTTTTTTGCTTTCGCACAAGCAGCCACAGCAGCCTCGTGCAGGTTATTTGGCAATGAAATGATTACAGCGTCCACATCTTCGCGGCTGCAAACCTCGTCCATATTATCGCTGTAAAAGGATAGATTGTAATCATCAGCAAACTTTTTAGCCTTTTCAATATTGCGCGAATAAACGCTTACCAGGTTATCCTTTGCGCGCTGCGCCTGCAATGAGTCTGCATAAAACCGGGCTATAAATCCCGAACCGAGCATGGCAATGTTCATATTAGTTATTATTGGTTTTAAAAGTTGTAGTTGTTGTAGAAGTTGTGGTCGTTTTAATCCGGCAATATCTTCAAATTTTTAAATCGTTAAGTTTTCATTCGCACATCAAAAATCCGCACATTAGCCTTCCCAGCCAGTTTCTTTCAGGGCCGGGTCGTTTTCTTTTTTCAGGAAGTCGGCATTGGATAATGAGTCGGCTTCCCAATGTAATATAGCTTCATCAGGCACTACTTCTACAGGTACTTTGTAGGAGGTCGATGTTTCGGCATAGGCCAGGTTGGACTGCAGGTTATAGCAGGAAATGATAGACCAGCGCGGCTTATCAGACAAATTTGCTTCCGACCGGTGAAGCAGGTTGCTATGGAAAACAAGTGCATCGCCCGGCTCAATTTCTACATAAACAATGTCCATGGTTTTTAATGCGTTGTTTACCATCACCATATCAGCGCCTACCTGCTCGCCGGCGAAGCCATGATTGACACGGCCCAGCTTGTGCGACCCTTTTATCACCTGTATGCAGCCGTTTTGCTTGTTGGCTTCGGTCAGCGCTACCATAACGCTTATAAGTTCATCGGGAAACATAAACTGGTTTTTGTACCAGTAGCCGTAATCCTGGTGCCATTCCCAGGCGCCACCTACCTTCGGCTCTTTTTGCATCAGCTTAGAATGAAAATGGCATACCGGTGCTTTATCGCCAAGCAATTGTTGTACAATGCTTATCATCTTTTCGCTGCGGGTAAGGTAGCCGAAAACGTCGTTTCCCGGCGTAAACCAAAGGGATAAGCGTGTTTTCTTACCTGTTTGGTCGTTTAGGTCGAGTGCGTTTTTACGCATAGCATCATCATCAATAGCAGTTGTGTACAGCTTATTTATCTCCTCAGCGGAGCAGAAGTTTTTGATGATGATATAACCGTTGCGGTTATATTGCTCCACCTGGTCGGGTGTAAGTTTTTCAGTCAGCATGATTTTATTAAGCAGGTTGTTTTGTGTAATCAGAACCAAGAGTCAAGAATCAAGAACCAGGGTATGAAAGCTCGTGCGGCAAAACTTGCAACGTTAATTTAACCTGATTATTGAATATTTTAGGACTGTCTTGGTTCTTGACTCTTGGTTCTTGATTCATTCTTGCATAATTACCAAAAGTCAACACAAGTTAGCGTAATTTGCTATAAGTTTGTCAGGCTTTTTTGCAATTTTACTTATATGGCTATAGCATACCGGCAACAGGTTGATGATGATACAGAATTCGCAATTTGGAAGATAGAGGAAGAGGCGGATGAACTGTTGAGCCAGTTGCGCCTTGATGAACAGGAAAAAGCACATTACGAGAGTCTGAAAGTGGGCAAGCGTAACCTGCACTGGCTGGGTACGCGTGTGCTGCTTCGTAAAATGCTAAAGACGGAGGATTATATCGACTGTAAAGTCGACTCACATGGGAAGCCTTACCTCGTGAATCTGCCTTATCATATCTCGCTAAGCCATTCTTTTGATTACGCTGCAGTGATGATAGGTAAAAGGCCTGTAGGTATTGATATAGAACAAGTAAAGGAGAAAGTGGAGCGCATAGCTCACAAGTTTATGAGGGATGAAGAACTGGCCTTTATTAATGAGAAGGATAAAATTAAGCAGCTATATGTTTGCTGGTGCGCCAAAGAAGCCATTTATAAGTGTTACGGACAGAAAGAGGTATCGTTCGCTGATAATATCCTGCTGGAGCCTTTTCAGTTTGAGGGGCATGGCTGGGTGGATGCGCGATTGCTGAAAGATGATGTCGATATAAAATACGAGGTTGGCTATCTGCAATATGACGACTACATGGTTGGTTACGTGAAAGGCTGAAACAATGAAAAACAAACAGGTATATTTCCAGGATTGGGGACTAATTGACTACAAAGTGGGTTGGGACCGGCAGGAGGCTATATTTTCGGAAACGGTAAAGCAGAAAATAGACATCAGGAATGCAGAAGTTGAAGCCGGAAACTCAACAGGGCATGCTTATGAAAGTTGTGTTGCGATAGAGACGCCGAACTACCTGGTTTTTTGTGAGCACCCGCATGTTTATACGCTTGGCAAAAGCGGAAAGCCGGAGCATTTACTGTTGGATGAGCAGGGTTTGAAAGATAAGCACGCCATATATTATCCTATTAACCGGGGAGGCGATATTACGTATCATGGTCCGGGTCAGATAGTATCTTACCCTATTCTCGATTTGGATAATTTCTTCACGGATATACACCTTTATCTGCGCACACTTGAGGAAGCGGTAATACTCACCCTTGCCGACTATGGGCTTAAGGCAGGACGCTATGAAGGCTATACCGGTGTTTGGTTTGACGCGGATAACGAGAACGCCCGCAAAATATGCGCGCTCGGCGTGCGCTGCAGCCGCTGGGTTACTATGCATGGCCTGGCTTTTAATGTAAATACCAACCTGGATTATTTTAAAAATATCGTTCCCTGCGGCATCGACGATAAGGATGTTACCAGCATGCAGCGTGAGTTGGGGCGTGAAGTGGATATAAATGAAGTAAAAAAAATCTTAAAACATCATATTTCCGTATTGTTTAATATGGAGATAGTTGAATGAAAGCGATACAACTGATACTGGTTACATTGACGGCTTTATCCGGCTGCACAAAGAATGCTTTTCCGCCGGTAGCTCCCAAAAACACCGATACTATAACGACCACAAAACCTATGACAGGACCCGTTACTTACCTTGCCCTGGGCGATTCGTATACCATAGGCGAAAGAGTGCCGCAGATACAATCATTCCCGTATCAGCTGGCTGCGCAACTGAACAGCTTTAGTCTGGATGTGCAGAACCCTGATATTATTGCGGTAACGGGGTGGACTACCGACGATTTGATAAGCGCCATCAGCAGGAGTGCTTTTAAAGATAAAAAGTACACGTTTGTAACGCTTTTAATTGGTGTTAATGATCAATATCAAAACCGGAGTAAGGATAACTATCGCGTAAAGTTTGCGCAGTTATTACATACCGCAATAGATTTTGCTAATGGTGATACCAGTAAAGTTTTTGTAGTATCGATACCGGATTGGGGTGTAACACCATTTGCCGGGGGGAGGGATAGTGTGATAGGCCCGGATATAGATGCATTTAACGCCATCAATAAAGAAGAAACTGCCAAAGCCCATGTGCCGAATTACATAGACATCAATCCCACATCAAAAAAAGCTGCTACTGATTTAACACTGGTTGCCGATGACGGGCTTCACCCGTCAGGAGCGATGTATAAGCTTTGGGTTGACGCGCTGGTGCCCGAAGTGAGAGAAATGCTAAAACAAAAGTAAAATAAATTTGTAATTCCATGACAAATGTCGTAAATTAGATGACAATTAGCGTAAGTTAGCTATGAGCGAAGAGAAAAAATACGAATTTATTGAGGATGAAGATGACTCAAGCCTAACCAGCGTGGTTAGGGAAGGCGTATCCTATTATCGTTTTACCAAGCTTTCTGAATATATCCAATTAACACTCCAGGATTGGGCTGAGTACCTTCATTTATCAGAGCGTACTATGCAACGGTACAAAAAGGAAGGAAAGAAGTTTGACCCTATCCACTCCGAAAGAATAGTAGTCATAGAGTTGCTTTACAAAAAGGGAATAGATATTTTCGGTATAAAGGATAATTTTTATACCTGGATGGATACCGTAAGTATTGCTTTGGGCAATGTTAAGCCTAAGGATTTGCTGGATACCAGCTTTGGTATTAGCATGGTTTATGATGAGCTGGGCCGAATTGAACATGGTATTTTTGCATGATTGTTTACCGGCTTAGCAAGAAACAATATTGTAATGACATCTCCGGCCGCGGCGCTGAAATAAGCGGTGGGCGCTGGAATGAAAAAGGTACCCCGGCGCTTTACACCGCCAGCTCAAGAGCTTTGGCCGCGCTTGAGGTAGCAGTTCACATTCCTTTTGGCATACTGCCGATAGAATACTACATGGTCGAAATTGAACTTCCTGACCATTCCGATATGCTACGGATAAAAATTGCGGACCTGCCTGCAAATTGGAACCGGAACCCGATCACCACAACTACTCAACACCTTGGTACTGAATTTTTAAGAACTAATAAATACCTAATAATCCAGGTTCCATCTGCTTCGGTTTTAGGCGATTATAATTATGTAATCAATCCCGGCCACGCTGATTTTAAAAGCGTTAAGGTTATTCTTACCGAGCCTTTCGAGTTTGACTCGCGGTTGTTTAAAAAGTAGTTAGTGTTTTAAGTTTTGCTTTTTGACGCTATCTCGCCAATAGCCTTTACCAGCTTGTCCAAATCATGCAGCGAAGTATAAACATGCGGCGTTACGCGCACGCAGCTGATGTTTTCCCAGTTGATACCTACTGTATGTATTTTGTATTTTTCGAATAGAGCGGAGTCTAATTGACCAGGTGTCATTCCATCGATGCTGACACCACATATAGCACATGAATATTTTGCGTTTAATGACGTGTGCAGCTTCACTTTTGGTATTTGCTGAACCTTTGATGCCCAGTAATTCTTCAGGAACCTGATGCGCTCTTCTTTGCGTTTGGAACCTATGCCTTCGTGGAAGTTGACGGCCTCGCCGATGCCCTGTTCGATTGGGAAGCTGCGGGTGCCGAGCTCTTCAAACTTGCGGATATCTTTACTATGCGGGTCACCGCTGGCTGGCAGGGGCCATACTTTTTCTATCTTTTCCTTTTTCATCCACATCATACCGCTGCCAATAGGAGCTGACAGAAATTTATGCAGACTGGTGCCCCAATAATCGCAGCCTAAATCCGGAATTTTATAGTCCATCAGGCCGAATGAGTGTGCACCATCGCAAATTACCTCGATGCCTTTGGCATGGGCCATATCGCATATTTTTTTAACCGGCATTATCTGGCCAACCCAGTTTATTACATGGGTAACATGCAGCAGCTTTGTTTTTGGGGTTATGGCTTCTTCGTAAGCTTTAACAATTTGCGCATCATCCTCAATCGGGAATTCGAAGCTGATTTGCTTATACACAATGCCATCGCGCATGGCCCGCTGCTTGTAGGCTTGTATCATGTGCGGATAATCCTGTTTTGTGCCGATTACCTCATCGCCTGCTTTAAAATCAAGGCCTAATATGATGGTATTGAGTGATTCGGTAGCATTCCTGTTTACGGCGATTTCCTCCGGATTTACGCCGGCCAGGTTAGCCAGTTTTTCGCGCAAGGGTTCGCGGCCCTGGTCGAGTATGCGCCACATAAAATAAGAGGGCCCTTCGTTGGCCAACAGGTTAAAGCGCTCCACTGCCTGCTGAACTACGATAGGAGAGGGCGACACGCCGCCGTTATTAAGATTAATAATATTCGGGTTTACAGAAAACGACCGCTGTACAACGCTCCAGTATTCTTCGTCCTCCGCGACCAGCGCCGGGCTTAGGTGGTCAACTTTTTTTGAAGCTGCTGCCCAGTCGGCGGCATGGGCCTGGTTAAAGAGGCTATTAACAGAAAAAGCGCCTGCAAGGGCTGCTGCCTGCTTAATGAAGGTTCGGCGGTGATTGGTCATAATGCTAACGAATTTAAGGGTTTAGGTTAACGAATGCAAATGAGAAGATTGAAGAGATTTTCACCGTAGAGACACAACACTTGTGTCTCCCGTATGCCGATACGACCTTACATTCAGCAAATTTTCTAAATAGACATTTGCCAGAGACACAAGTATTGTGTCTCTACAATAGAAAAATTAACATTCCGGCAAACTAATCGGAATATTTATAGCCAATCCGCCGTCCGATGTTTCCTTGTATTTTGAGTTCATATCCAAAGCGGTTTGCCACATGGTTTTTACTACGGCGTCCAGGCTTACTTTGGCATTATCGGGGTTGGTTTGCAAGGCGAGCTGTGATGCGGTGATGGCTTTTATAGCGCCCATGGTGTTGCGCTCTATACAAGGCACTTGTACTAACCCGCCGATGGGGTCGCAGGTGAGGCCGAGGTGGTGTTCCATGGCAATTTCGGCGGCCATTAATACCTGGCGCTGGGTGCCGCCCATGCATTCGGTGAGACCAGCGGCAGCCATAGCCGATGATACGCCTATTTCTGCCTGGCAGCCACCCATCGCGGCAGAGAGTGTAGCGCCTTTTTTAAATATGCTGCCGATTTCAGAGGCTGTTAACAGAAATTGGATAATTCGCTCGGTATTATAGCCATTGCAAAATACAATGTAGTATTGCAATACAGCAGGTACAACACCGGCTGCACCATTGGTTGGAGCGGTAACAACACGGCCGAAGGATGCATTTTCTTCATTTACCGCGAGTGCAAAGCAGCTAACCCAATCCAGGATGTTCTGAAAGCTGTTACCGGTATTGCGGATGGCGGAAATCCATTCATCATAGTTACTATAAGTATTGTTGCCTATAAGCCGTTTATTAAGCGCAGCAGCCCTGCGGGCAACATTTAATCCGCCTGGCAATGTGCCGTGGGTATGGCAGCCGCGATAAATGCATTCACGCAGCGCTTTAAATATATTCAATACACCTGATGTGGTTTCCTGCTCGCTGCGCCAGGCCAGCTCGTTTTCCATCACTACCCCGGATATTTTGAGGCCGGTTTTCATGCACCAATGCAGCAGGTTATTTGCGGTATCGATAGGAAAGGGTAAGTCGACTTCAGTTTTCTGTGAGCTTTCAGCGCCTTCTTTAACCACAAATCCGCCGCCGATAGAATAGTAGGTTTCGGACACAGCAGTGCCATTGCTTAAAAACGCCTGGAAGGTTACCGCGTTTGGATGAAAGGGAAGGCTTTCATTATATAAAAACAGCAGGTCATCATCAAAATAAAAGCTGATTTCTTTTATTCCGCCGAGCACCAATTTGTGCGAAGTTTTGATATTTTCAGTTTTGGGGTCAACCTGGTCGACTTCGAACGTTACCGGATCATCACCACTAAGACCGAGCAGTATAGCTATATCGGTACCATGGCCATGACCGGTTTTAGCCAGCGAGCCATACAGTAAAATTTTTACCTGTTCAGCCAGTTCCAGCACGCCTTTTTGCTCAAGCGACTGTACAAATTGCTGCGCCGCCCGCCAGGGGCCAAGGGTATGCGAACTGGAAGGGCCAATGCCTATTTTAAAAATGTCGAAAACTGAAATTTGCTCTTTTTGCACGCATCAAATTTAATACATTAAGCTTGTATTAAGCTTTAAATAAAAAGATTGCAAAGTAATATTTATGATGATTTTTTTATATTTTGCATATAATTAACACTCACTTTAAAACCTTAAACTAATGCAAAATTACAATTATGATTCACCTTCGGCCGGTGTATTGGCCGGAATTATGGCTATCATAGCAGCCATGTTAATTCCAATTATAATAATCGCTGTAATAACGATTGCTGGTAAATGGAAGGTCTATGAAAAGGCCGGTAAACCCGGTTGGGCCGCCATTATCCCGGTTTACACCTGGATAGTAATGCTTGAGATAGTAGGCAAACCTATATGGTGGGTGATTTTATTTTTTATACCATGTGTAAATATTATATTTATGATATGGACCATTAACTTATTGAGCAAGAGCTACGGCCAAAGCGAAGGTTTTACCATAGGCCTTATTTTATTAGGCTTTGTTTTCTGGCCGATACTGGGTTTCGGAAACTATCAATACCTGGGGCCATCTGCTGCTGAAGCACGCAATATGAACAATCCGGGTAATCCGTTCCCGCCAAGTAATTATCAAGATCCGTTTAGTAATAATAACCCGCCGCCGCAGGCTTAATGTTGTTGAGCGTAAACGCTATACCGATATTTTGCAGCCGGCTTACTTTCATTAGCTGGCTGCAAAATCATTTAATACCTTGTCCATTTAAATATTTAACCGGCATCGATTGTCCCGGCTGCGGATTCCAGCGTTCGGTTATCGCACTTATGCACGGCGACTTAAATAAAAGCCTGAGTCTGTATCCGGCAGCTATCCCGTTAATACTGCTCTCCATTTATGTTGCGGCCGACGGCTTTTTTAAGCTGGATAATTCAAAGAATATGCTGAAGAAAACTCTTTTTATGACAGTGGGTCTGCTGATAATTGGCAGTTACTGTTATAAAATGTGGCATATTTATACGCTTTACAAACCATCTGCCTGAGCCGCGTAATAGCTGTAATCTTTTATAAGTGTCTGCAAAAATGCCAGGCTGTTCATTTGCGGAGGAGGTGCAATCCCCAATATTGTTTTTACCTTTTCGGCAAGTGTGTAAACAACAGTACTATTGCCTGCTTTATAATAGGCGGCAATTACCTCGTGCACCAATGTTATATCCTGATCGTTTAATTGGCTCACCTGGCTAAAAACAGGCACGTAATCGTCATCAACTTTAACATAAACCACGTCCTTGTTTTGTGTGCGCGGAACAGAGCGGATAAGGGCCGTGCCGGCAACCAAATCGCCGATGCGCTGGCCGTTTTCGGTTACGGCGGCGCTGATCAATGCGCCAAGTCCGCCGGTAACACCAAAGTCAATCAACCTGAACAACCAGCGCATAATATATTGCCCAAAGCTTGGCCGGGCGCCGTCAAGGCTGATAACACGGATTTTCATCACGTGCTTACCCAGGCTTTGGCCATTAAAAAAAACCTCGCATATTAAATCGTAAAATACAAATAACGAATATGCGGCTATGGCATAAATACCCAGCGCGGTGCCGTCCAACGCAGACGCCATGATGACCGCTATTAAAATTAAAGGAATGAATATGGCATAGTCTATTATTCTTGCCAATATGCGCTCTCCAAGGCCTCCGATCTCGTAATCGATATCGATATTCTGGGCGGTGTGTACGGTAATTATTTCCATCTTTCAACAAATATAAATTTGTTATCGATAAATTGATTGCAGTTTGAAAATTTGTATTTACATTAAACAAAAATTATAGTTGATGCGCGAAGCCCTGTTTATAAAACAAAATACGCAACGGTGGAAAGACTACGAAAACTCGAAGTCGAAAACACCGGATGAACTTGCGGAATCGTTTATAAGCATAACGGATGATTTAGCCTACGCCAAAACGTTTTATCCGCAATCAAATACAACGAAGTACCTTAATGGACTCGCAGCGACTTTCCATCAGTCCATTTATAAAAACAAAAAGGAAAAATCTAACCGGTTTATCAGTTTCTGGCGATACGAGCTGCCGCTGATATTTTACAAGCACCGCAAACCCCTGTTGTACTCATTCCTGTTCTTTACGGTGTTTAGTTTGATGGGAGCGCTGTCTGCTAAATATGATAATACTTTCGTGCGGTTGATAATGAGCGATGATTATGTAAACATGACCAATGAAAATATCGCCAAAGGCGACCCATTTGGGGTTTATAAGGGCGAGGCGCCATTTTGGATGTTCCTGCAGATAGCAGCCAATAATATACAGGTTGAATTATATGTATTTGTAATGGGCTTCTTTCTGTCGGTAGGGAGTATTTACCAATTAATGCTGAATGGAGTAATGATGGGTTCGTTCCAATATTATTTTTTTAGCAAAGGCCTCGGTATTAAATCGATATTGGTTATCTGGCTGCATGGCACGCTGGAAATATCGGCTATAATTATAGCGGGTGGCGCGGGCCTGATACTAGGCAACAGCATCCTTTTCCCTAAGACGCATACCCGTATGGCATCATTAAAAAGAGGGGCCAAAGACGGCCTGAAAATAGCTATTGGCATTATCCCGATATTTTTAACCGCTGCTTTTTTTGAAGGATTTGTTACCCGGCATACCGAAATGGCCGTTTGGCAAAGCCTGACGATATTGATATTGTCGCTGATATTTATTATATGGTACGTTATATTGTACCCTTCAAACCTCAACCGAAAATTAAATCGCAATAACCAGATTATTAATGAGACAACCTATTGAATTAAGACGTGTACGGGATTTTGGCCAGGTAATAAATGATAGCTTTGCTTTTTTTAAGGAGAATCTGAAGCCGCTTTTTGCATCATTGCTAATCATCTGCGGATTCTTTATTGTGCTGAGCTGCATAACCAGCATATCTACTTATCTCAAACTGTCAGACATATATAGCGGACGGTTAGAAAATCTGCAGGATGGCGGCATTAGCTACGCGGTAAGCTTGATGATTAACGTTTTTGTGATGGTTATGGAACAGGCGTGTATACACCTGGTTACGCTATGCTATATATCGGTTTACCTGCAAAAGAACAACAATAAACCAACGTTTGCCGAGGTATGGGGGTATTTTAAATATTATTTTTTCAGGGTACTGGGCAGCAGCATTCTTGTGTCTATCATGGCTGGAATCGGCTTTGTGCTCTGCATTATACCGGGTATTTATCTTACACCTATAATGTCGCTTATCGTTCCGGCGATAGTAATCGAAAATGCATCATTCAGCTACGCATTTAATAAAAGCTTCAGGTTAATAAAGGAAAACTGGTGGAGCGTTTTCGGGGTTTTGTTTATTATGTGGATAATAGTAGCTATTGCAAACTCAATGGCAGATTATCCAATCACTTTTGTTGCCATGGGCGAGCGTTTTTTGTCGCTCAAAACTTTCCGGGTGCCCATTATCGTATTTTTTAGTATCATGCGCAGTATATTAATGCTCACTTATGTATTGCCGGGTATTGCCGTAGCCATCTGTTACCTTAACCTTACAGAGCAAAAAGAAGGGGTTGGCCTGCTGAGCCGGATAGAAAGATTCGGGATGGCTGTTGATGAAAGACCTGATTTACCAACCGAGGAGTATTGATTTTATGCAACGGCTTGCTGTAGTTTTTTGTGCGATGATAATAATGCTGGTGCTTTTTACAGGCAGTGCATTTGCCGTGCCTGGTAAAACAAAAGCCCCCCAGAAAATAACTGCCGACAGCTCGAAAATAGTTGTAAAGCACCTCGACCAAAAAGCCCTGGACAAATATAAGGCCGATGAAGATTTTAATTATAACGGGCCGGGTACCGGTAAGCCTACGCTCTGGCAGATTTTTTGGGATTGGGTATGGTACCACATCGGAAAGTTATTTGATAAGATTCCATTCGGCGGAAAGATTTTGAAATATTTACTGATTGGCGGATCTATTGGGTTTTTAGTATATATCATTTTTAAATCACTGGGGCTTGACCCGATAAAACTATGGCGCGGAGAGGCGGCTAAAGTGGCCGTGCCATATAGTGAGTCGCTGGAAGATATTCATGGGATTGATTTTGATGCCGAGGTTGAAAAGGCCCTTGCGCAACACAATTACAGGCTGGCGGTAAGGCTGCTATATTTGAAATGCCTGAAACAATTAAGCGACAAAAACCTGATACAATGGGAAATAGACAAAACTAATACTGCCTACTTATACGAACTAAAAAATAACGAGCAGCGGCAGACTTTCAGCCTGCTTACAAACCGGTTTGAATATGTGTGGTATGGAAACTTCCCGATAAACAAACAGGCGTTTACAGATATCGACCTGCTTTTTCAAAACTTTAAAAAGCAGCTATCATGAAAAGTCTGAAGGCATACCTGATAGCCGGAGGGATAATCCTCATAATTTATATCGTGGCGCAGTTTAATCGCCCAAAGGCCGTGGACTGGAACGAAACTTTAAGCAGCAAGGATAAAATACCCTTCGGAACTTATATTCTGAACAATCGCCTTGGTGATATTTTTCCGGGGGCTGCAATTACCAGGTATCGACAACCGGTTTATAATGTGCTTGTTGACGATTCGCTGGCGAATAGCACGTATGTAATTATCTGTTCAGATATCTCGCCTTCAAAAGCTGATTATGAACACCTGATAGCTTATGTAAAAAAAGGTAACGATGTTTTTATAGCAGCAGCACGTTTTGGCATCTTGTTCGGTAAAAAACTATCCATTTCTACATCGCATTACAGCAATTTATTTAAAACATTTACCGACGTTAATTTTTCAAGTCCTTCGCTTAACCCGAAGGACCCGATAAGCATCGATAAAAATGTTGCTGATAACTATTTCTCAAAGTTTGATACGGCGCATGCAGTTGTATTGGGTGAAAATGAGTCTGAAAAAGCAAACTTTATCAGGTACACCTATGGCAAAGGGAACCTGTATTTATGTGCCAATCCGCTATTTTTTAGTAACTACAGCCTGCTTAACGAGAGCGGGCGTACATATGCAGAAAACGCACTGTCATACCTGAAAAATACTAAACACCTGGCAGTGGACGAGTACTATACCCAGGGTGATATAGGTGAAGAGTCGCCGATGAGGGTGTTTTTATCAAATCCACTGTTGCAATGGGCATATTACATAACCATTTTCAGCATGCTGATATTTGTACTTTACGAAGTCAAACGGCGCCAGCGTATTATCCCGGTAATTGAGCCGTTAAAAAATTCTTCACTTGAATTTGTGAACGTAGTGGGTGGCCTGTATTACGAAAAACGGAACAGCGCCAATATCGCTCAAAAAAAGATACTCTACTTTTTAACCTGGCTGCGCGATGAACACCAGGTGAAAACCAATAAGCTGGATGATGAATTTACGGAGAAAATTATTGCCAAGTTTAACATTGAGCGCTCATTTGCAAGGGACTTCGTACGCTTTATAAACTACCTGAACGTGCAGGACCGTGTGAGCGACCAGGAACTAATTGAATTAAACAAACAGATAGAAAAATTTTATAATCAAGCCAGGTAATTATGGAAGATGAAATATTTGAACAAAGAACTGACCTTAGCCGGTTGAC
>Ga0105240_10009516_pt1 | contig 13755 bp, 10 predicted proteins | sample KBSC54metaG_FD_80426 | JGI IMG/M metagenome (GOLD analysis project Ga0105240, IMG submission 80426) | Corn rhizosphere microbial communities from Kellogg Biological Station, Michigan, USA - KBS C5-4 metaG | ecosystem: Host-associated > Plants > Roots > Rhizosphere > Soil | place: Michigan, USA... | reverse complement strand
TCCGACGGTGGTCCGCAAGTTCCTGATCGCCATGCTGAATTCGAGCTCTTCCTGGTATCGGCCCGGAAAACTCGGGCCCGCCCAGATCGCCGAGCAGGCCGCCCGCATGGTGATCAAGGGATTCGCGGCGCGCTGATCTTCGGCAGGTGGCGCGATATCGCTCGCCGCCACCTGCCATCGGCACCGCTCAGGCCGCCACCGTCTCCTTGGACGCCACGGGCTCGCCGGGGAGGGTGATGCGTGGCGCGACTTCCTTCGCCGCCAGCTCCAGCGAATGGAACCAGGGCGACGGATCGTCATAATAATCGTGGCTCTCGATCTGGAGCGTGCCCCAGCCGCCGCACTTCGAGAAGAGCTCGTTGGTCTTCTCGACGACGGTATCGGGCGAGCCGACGATGAACACCCTGTCGACCAGAAATTCGAGATCGGCCGCCAGCGGATCGATGCCGTGATCCTTGGCGAAGCCGTCCATCATGCCGAAGCGGCGCCAGATCGGGATCAGATACTTGTTGAAGCAGTAACCGATCGGGCCTTCCATCACTTCCTTCTTGGCCTCGGCATCGGTGTCGCCGACGAAGATGGTGTGCGACACCGCGTGGCGCTGGCGATTGGGCGTGAAGCCGGCCTTGATGTTGGCCTCCGAGTAGATCTCCCAGTGGCGCTTGAGCGCGTCGAGACCGGAATAGATGGAGACGGGCTTGAAGTTCTTTTCGCCCGCCAGTCGCATGGAGGGTGATTCCATGCTGAAGCCCGTCACCGCGACCTCGGGAAAGCCGCCCCACGGCGAGAAATCGGCCAGCTTGTGCTGCTCGTCTTCCTCGGTCAGCGCGACTTCCTCTTCCGGGAAGCCGGCATCCCAATATTTGCCTTCGTAGAAGAAGGGTTCGCGCTTCCAGATCTTCTCCATGATCGAAAGGCTCTCGCGCACCATGTCGTTGAGGTGCTTGGAGTTGATGTCGTCGCCGCGGATGCCGTGCATGTAGGAGGCGGCCGGATAGGCGCCCGCGCCGATGCCCAGGAAGTAGCGGCCCTCGAGGATCTGCGACAGCCAGCCGATCGTCATGGCGAGCTTGGTCGGATGCTGGTGCGGCAGCAGGTGCGCCATCGGCGCAAACTTGATCGTCTTGGTCTGCAGCGCGGCGGCGGCCATGATCAGCTCGGGATTGGGGATGTTTTCCCAGATCTGCGAGGCATGCTCGGAGATCATCATCGAGGTGAAGCCGGCCTTGTCGGCCGCGATCGAGCTCTGCACGCCCCAGTCGAACGTCTGACGCGCGGTGCGGCCCGGGCGCATATAGGGGTGGAAGATGAGTCCCGTTTCCATTGCCATGGCGTCTCTCTCCTGGTCGCCGGCGCGTTGCGCCCTGATCCTTGGCCGCGTGCTCCGGCCGATGTTTAAGTCATGCGCTTAGCGGTAATCTAAGTCAACTGCTTAGAGCGTCGAGAGCGCCACTTGCGGCGGAAAGCTTGGAACGCCTAATTCGCTTGCGCTTCGGGCCGTGAATGTGGTGCTAGGGGCGCAGGAAACGGGTCTTGCAGGCGCCGGAGTTAAAACGGCCGCTTAGATGGGTGATCGGGATAATGTCTGACGGCGGGCGGCGCGGCACCGGCAAGGTGGCGGATCGGGAGGGCGGGGATGGCAAGGAGCGGATGATCCTCATCGGGGAGGTCGTCTTCGCCGACCATGGCATCGCCGGCGCCTCGATGCGGGAGATCGCGTCCAAGGCCGGCCAGAAGAACCACTATGCCGTCCAATATCATTTCGGCTCCCGCGAAGGGCTGGTGAAGGCGATCTTCGATTATCGCATGCAGCAGATGGAGCCTGCCCGTCAGGCGATGCTGGAGCAGGCCGAACGCGAAGGGCAGCTGACCGACGCGCGGACTTTGCTCGACGTGATCATGTTGCCGCAGCTCGATCTCGAGGATGCCGAGGGCAACCATTCCTATGCGAGCTTCCTCAGCCAGTATCTGCTGCGCAGCCGATCGACGATGTTCGGCGATTTCGGAAGCGAGTCGCCGCCGCATCTCCAGCGTGCGCTCGATCTGTTGCGGGAACGGCTCGGCTATCTTCCCACGCCCGTCGCCCAGAGGAGGCTGGTCAACGGCTGCCTCATGTTCCTCAACATGCTCGTCACACATCGCGGCAATGGCGCGAACGAAGACATCGAGGAGCGGTTCGAACATGCGCTCGAGGACACGATGGAGATGATCGTCACCAGCATCTGCATGCCCTTGCGGACCCCTCGACACCTGCGTGGCGATCCCAATGCCGACTAACCGCGATTCGCATAACAGATCGACGAGGCAGCGGAGTGGCCCACCGGAAGCCAAAACCGGCTTTGGTAATGAAGCGCGATGTTCGGTCTTGTGTGCCGACACTGCCTAATTATAATTAGGCTGAGATGGGCCAGCCCGATCGACTGGCGCTTCTGGACAGGAATGGAAGATGTCATTGAGCTTCGACAGCAGCGAATTCCGCCGTATCCTCGGCCACTACCCGACGGGCGTATGCGCGATCACGGCCTGTTGCGATGGCGAGCCGGTCGGAATGGTGGTCGGCTCGTTCACGTCGGTGTCGCTGGATCCGCCCCTGGTCGCTTTCTTCCCGGATCGCACGTCGACCAGCTGGCCGAAGATCGAGCAGGCGGGGCGCTTCTGCGTGAACATCCTGGCCGACGACCAGCACGGTGTCTGCCGCGCGCTGGCATCCAAGGGGGGCAACAAGTTCGATCAGGTCAGTCATCGCCCGTCCGGTGCCGGCCTGCCGATCGTCGAGGGAAGCGTGGCCTGGGTCGATTGCGATCTCTACGCGGTCCACGAGGCGGGGGATCATTATATCGTGATCGGCCAGGTGCATTCGCTGGAGGCGGCGCATGATCAAAAGCCCCTGCTGTTCTTTCAGGGGGGCTATGGTCAATTCTCTCCATTCGCGGCGATCGCCGTCTGAACGCCACCAGCGCCGGCAACTGCCCCGGCTCATGATGACCTGGGTACGGCTCTTCGGTGTCGGGGCGCAGGGCCCGGCATGACCGACGATATCTGGCGCAGCGTGTGGAGCCGTCCGGCCGGCGCGTTTGACGATCACCGGTACGGGCGCCTGATCGCCAGCCTGCGCGGCTTCCTGGCGGGACTGGCCGGAGCGCGCCCGAGCACGACCCAGATCGAGGATCTGGAAGCGACCCTGGCCGAATGGGGCGACGTTCTCGCAACCTGTCAGGTCGGCGAGGACCTACAGGTCTATGCGCAGCGACCGGACGTCGAGGGCAGGGGACAGGTTACCTGCCCCGCGGTCGCCTATACGTGCCTGGGCGAGACCGAACTCAGGGCGCGCGTCCGTTTTGACAGGTTTTTCCTGGGGAGCAACGGCGCCGCGCACGGCGGCGCGGTGGCTTTCGTCATGGACGAGGTCGCCGGCCGGCTCTGTCACCTGGGCGGCCGGTCGACGGCGCGGACCGCCTACCTCAACACCCAGTATCGCTCGATCACGCCGACCGATACAGATCTCGACATTTTCGGCGTGATCGCGCGAGAGGAGGGGCGCAAACGCTTCCTCAGGTTGGAGATCCGGAACGGGGATATGCTCTGCGCGACAGCCGACGTGCTGATGATTGCCTTGAAGGTTGGGCAGGCCTGAGAGGACGAATCTGCGGTCCGAACCCAGGCGCGCTCACGGGCGCACCGACCAGACGAGCGGGACATTGTCGACGGCCGCGACGGTGCCCGAATGGTAGATCGGAGACTCTCCCTCCCTGATGTGGAATTCCGGGATGCGTTTCAGCCATTCCTCGAGCGTGACGATCACCTCCATGCGGGCGAGATGCATGCCGGCGCAGCGATGCGGGCCACCGCCGAACGTGCTGTGCGCGACATTCCGGCGATCGAGGGCCACCGCCAGCGGATCGCTGTTGTGCGCCTTGTCGAGGCCATGCATCGCCGTCGGGATCAGGATCATATCGCCATGCTTCAGGGTCGTCCCCTTGTAGACCTGATCGTGCGCGACCAGCCGCGCCTCGGCGACGACGGGGAAACGCCGGAACATCTCCTCGGCCCCGCGCATCAGCTTCAGGGGATCGGCGCGCAGCTCGGCCACGAGATCCGGGTGGCGTGCCAGATAGATCATCATGAAGCTCAGGAAGTTCACGACCGTGTCGAGGCCGCCGAGCAGGAGGAGGGCGATCAGGCCGACCGCCTTGTCATGCTCGATCGGGGCGCCGTTGATGTCGGTGTTGATCATGATGCTGATCAGGTCGTCGCCATCCTTGCCCCGCCGGGCCTCGATCACCGGCGCTGCATAGGCGAAGAAGCCGTCATTGCCCGCCTCGAGCTCGGCGGCCATCTCCTCGGGCGTATTGCCTTCGGGCCGGGTCATCATCTTGGCGAAGCGGGTGAGGAGCGGCACGTCCTCCATCGGCAGATCGCACAGCGCCATGAACACCTTCACCGGGAAGACGTTGGCATAGTCGGCGGAGAAGTCGCAGCCACCGTCCGTGACGAAACTCTCGATGAGCTCGGCGGCGATGCCCCGGACCTGGTCTTCGAACTTGCGCAGCCGGCCGAGGTTGAGCCCCTTGTCGAGCGACTTGCGATAGGGCGTGTGCTCGGGCGGATCCATGCGGGTCGGCACCATCTGGTACTTCTCGCCCGCCTCCTTCGGCAGGAAGATGACTTCGCTCGAGAAGCGGGCCGGATCGCTGTAGATCTCGCGCACCGTGTCACCGTTCGTGGCGATCCAGTGGCCGCCGGTGAAGGGCGTCCACACCAGGTCCGGAAGACCGGCGTCGATCACGCGCTTCCAGGCCTCGTGATACCCCTCTTCGATGTGATCGAGCGCGTACATGTCGATCTCGTGCACGCGGTCGGCGGGCACGTGCTCGGGGCGTGGCGCACGGGCGCGGGAAATCGAGGGCGAAATCTCTTCCGGCATTGTGGCCACGTCAGCCTCTCCTGATTGCCGCGGATACCATTCTCGCGATCGTGCGTGTAATATACACGCACGAAGGGAGGTCGGCAACGACTTTGCTCCGACGCTGGGAGTTGCGTCATGACATCCGCGTTGGGATAGGGGGCTGGATATGAAGATGCAGGAACTCGAGGAGCGCACGGGCGTCGATCGCGAAGTCATCAGGATCCTGATCCGCGAAGGGCTGGTCCCGGAACCGGAGCGGCCTGCCCGGAAGCGCGCGGAATATGGCGAGAACCATGTCGCGGCGATTGCCGCCGTCCGGCAGCTTCAGCAGACGTCCCGCCTGACGCTCAAGGAGATCAAGGGCGCGCTCGATGGAAAGGGATTGGCGCAGGCCGGGCCCGCCGTCGCCTATCGCCAGCTCGAGGAATTGCTCGCGATGCGTTTCGGGATGCGCGAGGCGCGTCTGATCCCGCTCGCCTCGCTTCTCGAGAAATTCCCGAAAGCCGAGCACGACGCGAGGGCGTTCGCGCAAATGGGGATGCTGGCCCTTGTCGAGTCAGACGATGGCGTGATGATCAGCCTCGCCGATGCCAGGCTCGTCGAGATATGGGGGCACGTCCGCGAGGTCGGCTTCGTCGAGGAAACGGGCTTCCCGCCCGAGAACATCGCCTTCTATCTCGAGGGCGCGGACTTCATCGCGCGGAACGAAGCCCAGCTCTTTCTGGAAATGAGCGAGGGGCGCTTCGCCGAAGACCGCGCCGCGACGATGCTGCATGCCGTGCTGCCCTTGATGCTGGACTTCGTGGGGCTTCTTCGGATCAAGTCTTTCATGAAGCATATCGGGATCGATGGCCGGTAGGCGCCCAATGTGAGCCGTTCCGGGGCGGCGGCGCGGTTCGCAACAGCTGCCGGTCCGCGTCCCGTGGGGCGCCGCATGGTCGATCGCTTCGAATTGGCATTGGAGAAACGAAGGCCGGACGTGCAGCGGGCGTCGGCCCATGATAATTCGGTCGATGCTAAAGATTGAGGGGAACTTGAATGTTCAGGCACGTCATTTGGGGTTTCTTGGCGTTGCCGACCGTAGCTGCGGCCGCATCGCCAACCCCTGACACGTTGACCGATCGCTTTATCTCGGCGTGGAATACCCACGACTTGAAGGCATTCGAGGCCCTTTACACGCCGGATGCTGTGTGGGTGCCAGTAGCTGAGGAACGAACCGAGGGTCGCGCAGCCATCGTTGCCGAGTTTGCCAAGATCCACACGGGAAACGGTTGGGCGATGAAAACCACCATCGCGAAAAAGGATATCCCGGAAGTCCACTTCCTGCGCCCTGACGTGGCGACCGTTTTCTTTCACATGGATTTCTTGAAGGACGGCCAGCCGATTGCCGGATTACAGCGAGCAATGATTTTGGTGGTAATGCGGGAGGACGGCACCTGGAAAATTAGCGCGGGCCAGTTGACGAAGGAGTCGGTCAACGCCTCTCGCTAACCGGTTGGGGCTCATGTCGGGCACGGGGCGCCTGCTGATGGACGGGCGCCGCTGTCGACTTCGAGCACGGGTTGATCGACCTCAACCCCCGCGATCGAGTGCAGACCGCCAAACGACGGCCGACCGTCCCGATTGCCGACTATGCGATCCAGCCGCTCAGGCGAGCCTTTGATGCACGTCAGTCAAACTTCGTGATCGAGCGAGGCGGCGAGCAGGTGAAGAGCATCAAGAAGGCGTTCCGTGCGGCGAGCGAAAGGAGCAATGTCCACGCAACGCCTTACACTTTGCGCCACACCGGCGCCGTCCGGCGCGTCGCTGATAGCATCTCGAAAATGGAATCAGCCCAGTTTGCGGGCAGGGCGGCAACGAAAAGACCGAGAAGCACCATGCCCATTCTAATCGCCGTTCCCTTTGATGGACATCCAATGCGACCGCGCAGCACTAAAGATGAGGTTCAATCGAACCTTCGCCGCCTGTCCATCTCCCCGAAGGGAATGGCGGATTTCTGCGGTTTAGATGGTCGGCGAGAGAGGATACCCGACCAATTTTTCTCCGGAGCTAAGTTATTGAAAACACGTGATCGCAACCGAGGCGTGTACACCTAGGCGTACAAAAGGGCGTACAAAATGTATTCTGCAGGATCAATTGAGATCGACGCTGGCTTACGAGCAAGATCGACCGACGACCCATCGAATGTCGTGATTTGCGGCTTTGCCGTCGGGCAGGTTTCGGGTGGCGCCTCTGGCGTGGCTGCCCTTCCGCTTCTGTCTGGGCGAGCGGACGGACCGTTACCGCCCCAATAGCGGGCATAGGCTCTCGGCGTTATGGAAGCCCATGGCCACAACAGCATTTCCCAACATGCACGATTGGACCTTGTTGGCGGTCGAATACGATTGGTCGTCAGCGCGGGTAACGATGCGCTTCCAAACGGCAGTTGGGGTGACCACCATCGTGGCGTCCGAGGTTGCTGATCTGCATATCCCGCAGCGTCGCGCTTGGGGACGGAGTGCGTCGGTCAATGGTGCTGGTCGTCTCGCCGAAATGAGCGAAAACGCCAACATTCTGCGGATTGAGATGCAGTCGGGCGACGTCATCACGGTGGAAGCGGCAGCGATCGAGGTCAGGTAGGCTTGGGCAGCTACCGCCCCAAGGTCCGACCTCCGACGCTTTGATTGCAATAACCAATCGCAGACATGATTTGATCGAGCTATCTCTGCTTGATGGCCGACATCAGATTAACATAAGACCTTGCGCGTGAATTTTTTCGATGTTCGCGAAGTCCTTGGCCGCGAGACACTTACCAATTCCGAGATCCAGCAGATTATTCAGGATATAGCACGCAGCTCCAGCATCGCCGGTCCATGCACAGTACCCTAACGAAGAATTTGATGAAATCAGGTGCCGAGCACGAGCCAGGGTTACCGCTTTATTCCTGCCTCGTGTTGCGAGCATGACGCTGAGGCTCTAGAACCATTCCCGGGAACAGGGGATGTTGAAGTGCGATATTTTGTCGTATGGGTGGTGGCAGTATTGGTGACGTGCGGGATCAATCCGGTAGCATGTCACGCTGAGTGTCAAGTCGGGAAGCTAGCCGAACTTCCCGTGATGATGGACGGCATGCAGCCGATAACCGAAGCGAAAATCAATGGTGCTCCAGCACGTTTCATGATCGATAGCGGCGCTTTTTCTAGCATCATTAGTCCAGGAACCGCGCGCACCCTGGGATTGCACCCAGAACCGGTCAGAGATTTCTATATGGTTGGCATCAATGGCACGGCGACAGCGGGCCTGGTGAAGGTATCCAGCTTGGTCGTAGGTGACACCAATCTTGGCCGAGCCCAATTTCTCGTTGGGGGGAGTGAAACCGGTGGCGCCGGTGTCCTGGGCCAGGAACTCCTCGGTTTCGATGATATCGAATACGACCTTCCGCACGGAATGGTCCGATTGTTCAAGTCTACGGGCTGTGAGCAACTGTCCATGGCTTACTGGGCCGCCGGACGGCCTATGGATGTCGTTCCTATTGCCGCTCATTCTCGGGAACAGCCTTATACCATCGGTTCGGTCGAACTGAATGGCAAGCCGGTCCGGGCGACCTTCGATACCGGCGCAAGTGCTTCCATAGTGTCGCTGCGGGCAGCTGCGCGGGCAGGAATCAAACCCGGCGATCCCGGAGTGAAGTCCGCCGAGGGGGCGAGCGGTTTCGGTCGAGGCTATGTTCAAACGTGGATCGCGCCGTTCGCCAGTTTTAAAATCGGAGATGAGGAAATCAAAAATACCAAGATACTCATAGGTCAACTTGGTCCGGATATTGATATGCTGGTCGGTGCAGATTTCTTTGTCGCACACCGGATTTATGTCGCCAATGGTCAACATAAAATGTTCCTCACCTACGAAGGAGGATCGATATTTAACCTGAAAGCGACGCAAGAAGATGCCGGTGGCCGTGAGATAAAATCTCCTCCTTCTTCGCAACCTACGTCCAACAACCCTGCGGAGCTCTTGAGAATCGGAGGCGTCGCTATCGCGCAAAGGGATTACGACAAAGCCATAACTACGCTTACCCAGGCAATTACGTCGTCTCCGCGCGATCCCCGCTATCTGGAGGAGCGGGCCTCCGCATTCGTCGGGAAAAACGAGAAGGATCGGGCAATCGCCGATCTCGACGAAGCGATTGCCATCGCCCCTAAAGACCTCAGGGCTCTTTTGGCGAGAAGCGCATTGAGGCTCTCAAAGGATGATAAGGCCGGGGCGATCGCAGACCTTGACTCGGCTGATCAATCCTTAGCAGGGCCGGCCGATGAGAAATATGAGATCGCTCAACTCTATATCGAGGCCGACGCGCCGGCTCGGGCGATCGCGCCACTAGGCTTCTGGATTACATCGCACCCTGCCGATGCGCGCTATCTGTCAGCGATAAACCTTCGCTGCTGGGCACGCGGATTGGCGGATCAAGAATTGGCGATGGGGCTGGAGGATTGTAACAACGCTCTGAGGCTGGCACCGTACGCGCCGGAACTCAGGGGCAGCCGTGGCTTGATCGAATTCCGCCTTGGGCAGTGGCGAAGCGCACTCTCGGATTACAATGCCGCACTGGCGCAGCAGCCCAAGGCCTCCTGGTCACTTTTCGGTCGCGGCGTCGTGAAACAGCGGTTAGGCGATGTTGCTGGCGCCAAGGCAGATTTGGACGCTGCTCGGGCGATCTGGCCAATGATCACCGAGAAAGCGAAGCTTTTCGATGTCGCGCCTTGAACGCGGTGTCTCAAAGACATCGGCCGGCATGCCCGACGGCTGGTATCAGCTATCCGCCTATGCAATCAGGCGATCATATCGAATCTCGATAACGTGCGGCATCGCCTGCAGGCCGAGGCGTGTTATTGCTCGGTCCTCGACGAATGTTGGACGAGCGATCTGACGGCGACAGCCGAGCCCCACCACGTCGATATTTGTAAGCCTATTGATGATGGATACGCGGGTTGAATTCCTCGTGGGCCGCAATCATTCGATTCAGCCGCAAGAATTAGAATACCAACGATGAGTCGGCCGCTTTGCGCCAATCACTGCCGTTCAGCACTGACCTTGGCGTTTCCAAAAGTTGTCGTTCCAATGGAGGAGGGGCAGCAGCGCGTCAGCCCGTTTGCAATTGAGCTTGCCCAAATTTCATTTGCAAGCGCTGCTGCTATAGCTTTGCCCCACCTAGTTTGTAGGTGAGCTGCAGATAGAAGCTGCGACCCACGCCGTCGAACCAGCTGATATCGTAATAGGGATAGGATCCGTAGGTCCTGTCCTTCACCGGGCCTTGATCGAACAGATTGTCGATCGTGCCCGAGATGCGGAAATGGTCGCTGATGTCGTATTGCGCGGAGAGGTTGAACAGGTAGCTCGCGCGGACATAGGCGTCCTCGTCGTAATTGGGCAGCTTGCCCAGCCGCTCGCCCTCGATCGTGGCGGTCAGCTTGTCGAGCGACCAGGTGATGCTCGCCGTGCCCTTGTCGCGGGGGATGTCGTAATCGCTGTCGTAGTCGAATTCGTTGATCGTCGGATCGCCGGGATATTGGCGATGGGTGTGGTTGAAGACGTAGGTGTAGCCGAGCGAGAAGCTGAACTCGCCGATATGCCGTGTCGGCACCTTGAGGTGCGCGGCGAAATCGAGGCCGTCGGTCTTCTCCTTGGCGACGTTGATCGGGTTGACGTAGACGCCCTCGAGCTGCCCCTCCAGCGCGCCTGACGCATAGCGCTGGACGCGCGCGATCGCATCGATGCAGGTCGGCGAATTGATGTCGACGGGCGTGCCCGAGGTCGTCTCGCCCAGGATGCAGTCGGATTCGTCGCGCAGCAGCGTGTCGCTGTCGAGATCCTGCACCTGATTGGTCAGCGATACCTTGAAGTAATCGACCGAGACGTCGAAGCGGCGGAAGGGCTGCCAGACGACGCCCGCGTTGATCGACTTGCTGGTCTCGGGCTTCAGCGCCCGGTTGCCGGTGCGATGCGAGACGATGCCGATGTCGTAATCGTCCGAGCAGTCGCTGTAGCCGAAGCCGGGATTTTCGCGGCGGCAGTTCAGGTAATCGATGCCATCCGGATGCGTGTCGCCCGGGCCGGAGAAGACGTAATGCAGGTCCGGCGCGCGGAAGCCGGTGCCATAGGCGGCGCGCAACAGCAGGCTGGAGGCGGGGCGCAGCTCGGCACCGACATTGTACGTGAACTTGCCGAAGCCGTTGCCGGTGACGTGGTAATGATCGTAGCGGCCCGCCGTCTCGATCTGCAGGATCTTTAGCAGCGGCACGCGCAGCTCGTAGCCCAGCGCCCAGTGCGAACGGTCGCCCTTGCCGGTGGAGTCGGTCAGGCCGACATAATAATGCTCCAGCGCGAGCGGATCGGGGCGGAGATTGTAGCCCTGGCTGCCGGCCTCGGCGATCAGCGCCGCGCCGACCCCGCCCGCCGGCAGGTGGAAGAGCTCGGTGGTGTTCAGCGTCGCCGAGAAATTGTCGACGCGCGATTTGGGGTGGTAGACGGCATCGGCCGTGATCGACTTGTATTCGGCGGGCGTCAGCGGCGTGTAGAGCCGCGTCGGATCGGCGTTGAAGATCGGATAGCCGCTCGCCTCGTCGACACCGAGCTGCGGGCCAAGGAAGAAGTCATTGGCCTTGTCGATCACCACTTCGGGGAAGCTCACCCGCGAGCGATATTCGGCGTGGTTGTAGGAAAGCTCGTAGCCATATTTGTCGTTCGGCCCGAACTTGCCCTTGATCCCCGGCGTGATGTTGAAGGTGTAGGACTGGTTGGTGGTGCGCGCGTTCTTGAGGCCGCCCATTTCCTCGGGTGTGAACTGCCGCGTCCAATTGTCGAGCCGCGCGCCGCTATAGGTGTCGGCGGGCGACAGCTGGGGATTGAAGAAGGTCCCGGTCTGATCGCCCGTGGGTGACTCGTAATACCATTCGAGCACGTCGCGGAAGAGCCAGAGCTTGCTGTAGCCGAACTGGAAATCGGTGAAGAGCTGCGCGTGATCGGAAAGGTCGTAGCTCATCGATCCGTAGCTGGTCACGCTCTTGCGCGACGAGATCATCGTCCCGTAGGCGACGGATTCGTTGGAGCCGCAGAAAAAACCGGGGCCGCCGTCCGCCGCATAGCCGTCGCGGCTGGCATAATAGGTCGTGCCGCCGTTGAGCTTGGAAAGCTTCGCGCAGGTCGCGGCGCCGGGATCGAGATAATCGGTATATTCGTCGGTCCGCAGGAAGGTGCGGCGGGCGAGCGGCGTCTCTTCGGTGGGATCGTCGGCGGTCGAATCCTGCCGCTTGCGCTGATATTCCCAGAGCGGCTTCTGGTAGAGGCCTTCGACCCCGAAGACGCCGTGGAACTTGCCGGTATCCCAGCCTGTGGTGAGCGTCAGCCGGTGCGATTCCCCGCCGCCATCCTGCGTGTTGCCGTAGCGATAATCGATGCGGGTGCCGTCGGCCTTCTTCTTGAGCTCGAAATTGACGACGCCCGAGATCGCGTCCGATCCGTAGACCGCCGACGCACTGCCGCTCAGCACCTCGACGCGGTCGATCAGGCCGACGGGGATGTTGGAGATGTCGGTGAAGTTGCTCTGCCCCTCGAAAGGCAGCGGGAAGTCGGCGATGCGGCGGCCGTTGACCAGCACCAGCGTATGATTCGGGCCGAGACCGCGTAGATCCACCTGCTGCGCGCCTGGCGTGAAGGACGCGCCGGAAAAGCTCTGTTGGCTCTGCGTCTCGCCGCCATTCTGGGTGATCGCGCGCAGCAGATCCGGCACGCTCTGGTAGCCGTTGCGCAGGATGTCGCCGGAGGTGATGGTGGTGACGGGCGCCGGCCCTTCCAGCTGCACGCGCGGGATGCGCGAGCCGAGCACGACGATCTCCCCGGCCGCAGCGGGCGCGTCTCCGCTGACCGACGGCGCCGGTGCCTGGCTGATGATCGGCGACGGCGTCGTCGTCTGCGCTGCCGCCGCAATGCTGATCAGGCTGGACCCCACGACCAGCGCACGCGCGACTCCCTGTACTCCCCGCATCGCGTGACCCCCTTGCTCACGATTCTCCCTTTGACATAATGAGAGATAAAACAGACATTCTGCCATAGAAAAATGCTCGATCTGAAAGATCAGAGATACAAAGTGGCTTTTCGGAAACAGGGGCGTAACGATGGTGATGCGATATCTGGCGACAGCGGTCGCGCTCATGGCGGGCACGGCGGCGATCGCCTCGCCGCAGGGTTACGCCCGCTACATCGCCGGCGATCTCGCGGCGGCGAGCCCCGGCAAGCCGGAAGCCGGGCTGATGCTCGTCGGCGGCGGGGATTGGGACTATGACGCCTTCCGCTGGTTCGCCGCCAAGGCGGGCCATGGCCACATCGTCGTGCTGCGCGCGTCCGGCGCCAACGAGGCGGGCGAGGAGATGGTCGGGAAGGTGGGTGGCATCGCCTCGGTGGAAACCTTCGTGTTCGACGATCGCAAGGCGGCGAGCGATCCCACCGTGCTAACGGCGGTCGCCAAGGCGGACGGGCTGTTCATCGCCGGCGGAGACCAGTCCCGCTATGTCCGCTTCTGGAAGGGCACGCCGCTCGCCGCCGCGATCGACAAGCTGGCGGCGACCGGCCACCCGATCGGCGGCACCAGCGCCGGCCTCGCGATCCTGGGCGGCCACGGTTATGGCGCGATGGACGGCGGCAGCGTCGGATCGCGCGAGGCGCTCGCCGATCCGATGGGGCCGAAGGTGACCATGGAGGGCGACTTCCTCCATCTGCCGCGCATGGCGCACATCGTCACCGACACGCATTTCACGACGCGCGACCGGCTGGGACGGCTGGCCGCCTTCGTCGCGCAGGTCCGCGCCAAGGGCGATCCG
>Ga0105240_10009515_pt1 | contig 13756 bp, 8 predicted proteins | sample KBSC54metaG_FD_80426 | JGI IMG/M metagenome (GOLD analysis project Ga0105240, IMG submission 80426) | Corn rhizosphere microbial communities from Kellogg Biological Station, Michigan, USA - KBS C5-4 metaG | ecosystem: Host-associated > Plants > Roots > Rhizosphere > Soil | place: Michigan, USA... | reverse complement strand
CATATTCGCGAAGCCGAGGCCGCTGCTGCTCGCGCGCGGATCATTGAGTGGAAGTCGCAACTCCGATCCGCACCGGAATCCCAACCGTGAGCAGGGCAGCCGCAAAATCGCCAGGTCAGCGTTTGCGGGCAATGCATGATCAGCTGGTGAAAGCCTACGGTCCGCAGTTCTGGTGGCCTGCCAAAACACCCTTCGAGGTTATTCTCGGCGCGTACCTCACGCAGAACACATCCTGGAAAGCGGTGGAGGTTTCGCTCGCGAATCTGCACCGTGCCGGCGCCCTGAACATCGAAGGAATCCGCGCGCTGACTGTCGACGAATTACAGGAACTCATCCGCCCGTCGGGTTTCTATACACGGAAAGCGCCGGCTCTGAAAGCGTTTGTTGCGATGCTTGATTCAGAATTCGACGGATCGCTTGAGCGGCTTGCAGCAGCGCCTACTGAAGCTCTTCAACAGAGACTTTTGCGCCTGCCCGGAGTGGGCGAGGAAACAGCCGATGCAATCCTGCTCTACGCCCTCGGGCATGCCGTCCCCGTAGCGGATGAATACCTGCGGCGTATTGCAGAGCGACACAATCTCATCCAACCTGCTCCGGGAAAGAACCGGAAGGGCTACGAAGCTTTGGTTCAGCTAACGCGAAGTGCGTTTTCCACCGACCCACCAGAAAATCGAACCCAGCTGTTCAACGAGTTCCACGCGCTCACCATCGCGGTAGGAAAGGCACATTGCCGGCGCACTCCCGACTGCCGGCACTGCCCTCTTGCCGGCGATCTGGATCAACACACCAAAAGGGCCCATTCCGGTTTGGAATGAGCCCTGTTCGGTACAACGCGATCTGGGGTGCGTTGAAACTGGTAGCTAATTGACGGTCAGCAGCGTTGATCCCGTGATGCCGCTGAGAGTCGCGTTGATGTTTGTAGTTCCGTGGGATGCGCTCGCCGCGACTCCGGTCTTATCCACGACCGCAACCGTAGGCGTGTCCGAAGTCCACTTCACCACGCTCGTGATGTCCTGGGTTGATCCATCACTGAATGAGCCGCTCGCCGCAAACTGCTGCGAAGAGCCCAGTGCGATGGTGGGATTTGCCGGCGTCACGGAGATGCTCTGAACTGTTGCGTTCGAGACCGTGAGCGTCGTTGTTGCCGATCCCTGGCCGTTAATGCTTCCAGTAACCGTGACGCTGCCAGCAGCTACGCCTGTGGCTACACCCTGCCGATCGATCACGGCATCGGCGTAGTTTGAGGTCTGCCACCGAGCGGAAGCCGTCAAGTCGATCTGCGTGGTGCCATCGCTGAAGGTTCCGATCAGGGAGAGCTGCAGTTTGGTACCGGCTGCCATGGTCGGGTTCGTCGGCTGAATGGCAAGTGTCTGGATCGTCATGGAGGTGATGGTGACGCCGGTTGTGCCTTTGATGCCGTTCAGCGTTGCGGATATGGTAACCGGCTTGTTGGCCGATCTCTTCGTGCGAAGCACGCCGCTTCCGCTCACCATTGCATACTGCGGAAACGTGCTATGCCACGAAACTCCTGAGAGCACCAGTTGCGAGCCATCGCTGAAGTAGCCGATCGCTGTCAACTGAACCCTCGAGTGTGGCGGCACGATCGGGCTGTCCGGTGTGATCTTGATGGACAGGAGCGTCGCCGTCGTAACATTCAGAGTTGCCGAACCAATTATGGTCCCGGAGGTTGCAGTTACCGTGACCACGCCGGTGCTCATTCCTGTTGCCAGACCAGCCGCATTGATCACCGCGAAGGTGCCGTTGGACGACGTCCAGACCACCTGCGAAGTAATGTCCTGCGTGCTGTTATCGGAGAATACTCCCGTGGCCGTGAACTGGACGTTGCCGTTGATCCCAACAACCGTTGTCACCGGCGTGACTACGACGTTTGTCAGAACCGCGGCCGACACTGTGAGTGATGCCGTTGCCGACATCGAGTTGTAGAAGACCGAGATGGTCGTTTGTCCAGCTGCAAGTCCGGTTGCAAGCCCGTTGGAATCCACCCCGGCTACGGAAGCCGAAGAAGAAAGCCAGGACAGACCCGACGTTACTGGCTGCAGGCTTCCGTCGCTATACACCACGTTGACCGAATACTGCTGAGTTGTCCCGCTCGCGATCGAAGCCGTGGCAGGCGTGAGTTGGATAGATACGGGCACCGCGTCTGTAACGTAAACAGTAGTTGTGCTGATTATGGTTCCGTACGATGCAGTAATCGTCACCGGGTTGTTGTTGCTGTTTGCAACTCCGGTAACGATCCCGGTATTCGGATCGACTGTTGCAAGCGTCGGATCGGAGGAGGTCCAGGTTGCGTTCGCAGTAATGTCCTGCGTTGAGGCGTCGCTGTATGTACCCGTGAGGCTCAACTGCAGCTGTCCACCTACCGGTACATACTGAGCATCCGGTGCGATATCAAGTTCCGTCAGAACCGCCGCAGTCACCTTCAGGGCTGCCGTTCCAGGTGTCACACTGCCCGAAGCCGCCGAGATCGTTGCTGCGCCCGCGCTCACGCCGGTTGCGAGACCACTCAGGTCCACAAGGGCGAAGTTTGTCGCGCTTGAACTCCAGGCCACGGAATTCGTGATATCTGTCTGGCTGCCGTCAGAGAAGCTGCCATTAGCTGCGAAGGCTTGCGTTTGACCCGTGGCGATGGTTGCTGTTGCCGGAGTCACATTGATGGTCTGCAGCAGAGCCGAAGAGACGGTGGCTGCGGCCGATCCGCTCTTGGATCCAATTGTCGCGCTGATGGTGGAAGTACCGGCCGAGGCGCCCGTCACCAAACCAGCAGAATCCACTGTTGCGGCTGCTGTGCTCGAACTCCAGGTTGCCTGGCTGGTTACATCCTGCGAAGTACCATCGCTGTAGGTACCAGCCGCAGAAAGCTGTTTGCTCTGCCCCGATGCGATTGAGAAAACAGCCGGAGTCACCGCGATGGATAAGAGCGTTGGAGCGTTTACCACCACTCCTGCCGTTCCCGAGATGGAATTCAACGTTGCAGTGACGGTTACACTGCCGGACTTGAGGGCCGTCAACACTCCGTTGCCGCTCACCGCCGCGACTGAAGGGTCGGAGCTTTGCCACGCGACCTGGCTGGTGAGGGATGCGGTGCTGCTGTCTGAGTAGACGCCGGTTGCAGTCAACTGCTCAGTGCCACCGGATGCAAGAGATGGATTCGGTACACCCACATTGATAGCCGTCAGCGCAACTGACACCACCGTGACGCTTGCTGTTCCCGAAACTGAATTCATGGTTGCGGTAATCGTGACCGTACCCGCTTTCAGCGAGTGCAGCAACCCTCCGGTGTCGACGGTTGCCACGGTTGGATCAGCGCTCTGCCAGGTCACCTGCGTTGTCAACGTCTGGGTAGAGCCGTCTGTGTATGTTCCCTGGGCTGCAAGCTGCTCGCTCGCTCCCGCGCCAAGCGACGCCGCACCAGAGATCGAAATTGCGGAAAGGGCGGCACCATTGACGGTGACCACCATCGTTCCAGACACGGAGCCCAGCGTTGCCGTCGCGGTCACCGAACCGGCCTTGTAGCTCGTAAGCAGACCAGAGGTGGCGATCTTGCCGATGCTCGAATCCGATGACGCCCACGTCACCTGCGAACTGATGTCGCCGGTCGTTCCATCGCTGTAGTTCCCTTTTGCGGCAAGCTGCAGCGTTGATCCCGCAGACACTGAGTGAACGGCATTTGCTCCGGACACTGTGATGGAAGTGAGTGTACGGGTGCCCCCGCCGCTCTGCGAGTTGGTGTGACTACTGCCACCACCGCAACCCGAGAGACCAAGACAAACAACTAAGATCGAGCAAATTGCCGAGCCGATTCCCTTCATAACACCAGACCTCTTCTCAAATCGAATTCGTCGTGTGTCCCTTCCGCGCGATGTGATCGGTCACGCGAATCGGACTTTGGGGCCAGAAAGTGCGAACCTGGCCTATTGGAGTGTTGCCCAACGTCATCGATGTCTGATCTCGCGACGTTTGGGACTCAGTCATTCTCTGTACGCGTGGGGAATGCAGCGCAGTTGAAAGAGCGGGAAGAGAATGCGTCGCGATGCCTCCAGCTTTCGCAACGATATCCAGTGTGGAAGGGCGCAGATGCAGGGTAAATACAACCTTGGTGTACCGAAGCTCATGTGGTAATAGCACCAAAAGTGAACCAGTTAGCCTCGACATACCTGCGCTCTCGTTCCTCAGCCGCAAATGGATAATCGGAAAAGTGTCCCGTTTTAAATCAGTGGTCCCCAAAGCCGCGGAACTGCATAGCTCTAAGCCATTCGCAATTCCTAACCAAGGCTTTGGAATTACGCACATTGATTGTTGAGTTGACACAAATATAGGCCGACAACTTCGGGTACATTCGTTGAATCGATCAGGATCAATAGACGGGGGTCATCAAAGTAAATTACTTAGGTTGCAATTCCAGGCCGTATAACTCTGGTGGCGCACTCTATCCCGTATGAGAGTGAGTTAAGACTAAAAACTCCGGCGAGACGAGGGCGGATTCGCAGTACTTTCGTCATGTGACGAGAAGGCGCAGGTCCCGCTCAGAACTTCAAGACGAAGGATGAGTTCGGGTGAGGCAATTCTTGATGGGGTTCCGCTCAGATTGCTGCCCGCAGGCCGGCAAGCAGCCGCGCGGGAAGCGACGAATACCTTCTTTCCTTGACAGCTTAGGAGACAGACTGTACAGTCCTAACTTGTTTAGGAGAGATTCGGCATGCCCGATCAGGCTCAGCTTCTTCCTGGAACTCTCGATCTGCTTATCCTTAGGGCCGTATCGTTGGGCCCCTTGCACGGATACGGCATCTTGCTGCGTATCGCCCAGATATCGGGTCAAGCTCTGATGGTGGAGCAGGGCGCGTTGTATCCGGGACTGTTTCGCTTGGTTCGTCAAGGACTGCTCAAGACAAAGTGGGGTGTTTCCGATGCGAACCGGCGCGCCAAGTTTTACGAACTGACGTCTGCCGGACGGAAACGGCTGCAGGATGAAACAGACAGTTGGAATCGGCTGGCAGCCGCGATCGCCACTGCGCTCTCTGCGCAACCGGGAGAGCTATGAGAATTCTCGCCGCATTGCGGGCCCGCTGGTCCGCCCTTGTGCATCGTTCGGCGATGAGGGATGAGCTTGAAGAAGAACTGCGCGACCACATTGAGCACCGCGCGGACGACCTAGAACGCGGCGGGATATCACGGCTGGAGGCCGAGCGGCAGGCACGAATCGAATTTGGCGGATTCGAACACTATCGGGAAGAGTCACATAGAGCCCAGGGCTGGCACTGGGCGCAGACGCTTTTGCGCGACACACGGTTTGGATTGCGGATTCTGAAGAAGTCGCCGGTATTCGCCGCTGCGGCAGTCCTCACGCTGGCCCTGGGCATCGGCGCTAATACATCCTTGTTTACGCTCGTGCGCGGAATTCTTATGCGTCCGTTGCCGGTACGCGCTCCCAGCCGTCTCGTTGTCATCTGGGACAGCAATCCCGGAATTGGGTTAACTCGGGTTGGGCCGAGCGGACAGGACTTTCTCGACTGGAGAGAGCAGAAGATGCACGCGTTTGAGGATCTCTTCCTGTTCGAGCACGGCACAGGCACGGTCACGGGAAATGGGGATCCGGAACAGGTCGCTGGACTGCGCGTCACCACCAACTTCGGAGACTTTTTCGGAATCGCCCCGGTTGTTGGAAGAACATTTTTGCCCCAGGAAGAAAATGCGCGGCGCACTCTGGTCATTTTGAGCGACCGCTACTGGAAGCGGAAGTATCAGGGAAACCCGGCCATTTGCGGGCAAAGTATGACGCTCAATGGTGAGAATTACACCATCATCGGGGTGCTGCCCGCATCTTTCGACGAGCTGTTCCCGATCGACGTAGTAGTTCCGTTCGATATCGGATGGCTGCATCGAGCCGATTCTGATCTTGGCGTCTTTGGCCGACTGCGTCCGAACGTGACTGTTCGTCAGGCGGCGGCCGAGATGAGTGGGACCATGGCGCGCATCGCCCGGCAGAGGTCCGACCGCAAGGGATTTGGCACGGTTCTGCTGCCACTCGGATCTGTGCGCATGGAGTACATTCGTCCGGCACTGATGGTGCTGCAGTGCGCAGTGGGATTCGTTCTGATCCTTGCCTGCGCGAATGTCGCGAATCTCATGCTGTCGCACGGTATGAGCAGACGACAGGAAATCGCTGTGCGCATCTCGCTCGGAGCCACCCGAAACCAAATCGTCCGGCAATTCCTTGTGGAAAGTTCCTTGCTGGCGATTCTCGGAGGAGTGGCAGGCCTGCTGCTTGCTCTGGGAAGCGTACATTTGTGGGCGCGGTTTGGACCCACCCAGATCCCCGTTCCCAATTCAGCTTACGAAGTGACACTGCCGCAGGTCCACCTCGGAGCAAGCGAGATTCTGTTCACGCTGCTTGTTTCGCTCGCGACGGGAATCCTGTTTGGGTTGATTCCTCCCCTCCGGCTATTCGGCGGCAATATGCAGGCTGCACTCAAGAATGGAGGACGCGGAACAATCGGTGAAGTGCGGGGAAAGCGAACACGTACAGTCCTGGTAATTGTGGAGGGAGCGCTCGCTCTCGTACTTGTGGTCGGGGCTTCCCTGATGATCAAAAGCTTCTCGCGGTTGTTGGCCGTTAATCCAGGGTTTGAACCGAACAGGGTTCTGACCCTGCGCATCAAGCTGTCAGAGGATGCTGCCGGTTCCCCTTATCGGGATGCGGGAAAGCGGGGCGCGGTGTTTCATGATTTTCTCGAACGCGTTCGCAGCATTCCTGGCGTGCAGTCTGCTGCCTTGACGCAGATCGTGCCTCTCAGTCAGGACGATATGGATCGCGGGCCCTTTGCTATCCAGGAAAAGCCGGGTTCCGACGTCACGCCCTCTGCCGATTATCGCGACATCAGCCCTGGATATTTTGAAACCATGCGGATTCCCTTGCTGCAAGGCAGAAGCTTTGCGGAGAGCGACGACACGAAGCATCCGCGAGTCGTCGTCATCGATCAGACTCTCGCGCGAGAGTATTTCGGAACGGAAAACCCCTTAGGAAAGCACGTAGTCCTTCCGGGTGGCTCACCTGTTCCCCGGCAAGTCATCGGCGTTGTCGGCGCGGTCCGCGACTCATCGCTGAGCGGCGCGCCTGAGGCCACCATCTACTTCCCGTTCATGCAGGGACCCGACCAAACCATCAGCATGGTCGTGCGTACCGCCGTACCGCAGGACACGCTGCTTTCCGCGATTCGCAACGCGATCTGGTCGGTGGACCGGAATCAACCAATATTCGAAGTGAGATCCATGCCGGAAATCATGGGGAATGTCACCTCCGCTCCCCGGATCGCCTTTATCCTGCTCGACATTCTCGCCCTGGTCGCTCTGGTTCTGGCGGCAATTGGAATCTACGGCGTGACCTCGTACAACGTCGGTCAGCGAACACAGGAGGTGGGTGTGCGACTCACATTCGGTGCGACGCCGAATGCGATCGTATACATGCTTATGCGTCAGGCGACAACGCTAACTCTGGTCGGCGTCGCGGCCGGCCTGCTTTGCGCGTGGCTCATGACACGGTTCATGTCCAGTCTCCTCTACGGCGTCAGCAGTACTGATCCCGCCATATTCCTGGGAGCGACGATCCTGGTTACGATCGTGGCCACCGTCGCGTGCTACATTCCTGCACGCCATGTGGGGCGCATCAACCCGCTGGAAGCTCTGCATTCTGAGTAGCGATCGCCCAGCTCATGGGCTTGATCACGGGATCGCGGGAGCCGGAGTAAAATCGATGCGAGTCAAAACAACTTCCTCTAAGACAAAGGAGGGCTTATGAGCCGTAAATTGCTTGCTATTGTTCTCATTCTTCCGCTTGCTGCTTATTCCCAGAAAGCTCCGAAACAAGCTGACGTCAAGGTACAGAGGACTTCCCTCTCCCGCGACCAGGAGACGCAGCTTGGCAAGCAGTTTGCAGGCCAGGTGGAGCGTGAGATGGAGGTAGTGCATAACCCCGAGGTGGAGAAATGGTTGAACCAGATCGGGCAGAACCTGGCGAAGACTCCGCAGGCAAATGCGTATCCCTATTACTTCAAGCTGGTGAATGACGATTCGATCAACGCGTTTGCGCTGCCGGGCGGGCCGATGTACGTCCACACGGGGTTGCTGAAGGCCGCGGATAACGAGGGCGAGGTGGCGGGCGTGCTGGCGCACGAGATGTCGCACGTGGCGCTGCGGCATAGTGCTGCGCAGATCGGTAAACAGCAGACGTACGGGACGCTGTTTCAGATAGTCGGCCTTGCGGCGGGAACGCTGACGACGGACCAAAACGGGCAGTGCGGGCTGGTGTGCCAGATTACGCAAGCGGGCACGAGCCTGGGCGAGAACTCGCTGCTGATGAAGTTTTCGCGCGGGTATGAGAAGGATGCGGACCTGAATGGCGCGAGGATGATGTCATCTGCGGGGTACGATCCCATTCAGCTACCAACATTTTTCGAGAAGCTGACGAAGACGCAAGGGACGGCTGCAGAGCCGCGCGGTCTGGCGTTGTGGATGGCTTCGCATCCTGCGACAGGCAGCCGTATCCAGTATGTTTCCGATGACATCAAGTTCTATCCCAAGCGGGATTACAAGGCGAACACCGGCAATTTCGCGAAGATCAAGAAGATCATTGCGACGGTACCGCCGCCGAAGCCGCAGCCAGGGAAGCTGATCCAAGCTAAGCAGGGGGCTACGGGAAGAACAAATCTGCCGGCCGGGATGAAGGATTATCCGGCGAACGGATTCTCGATAGGATTTCCGAGCACGTGGCAAGCGGGACAGGCCGAACCGGGAGGCAGCTTGTACATGGTGCCGCAGGGTGGAGTAGCCAAGGGGCAGAACGGCGGTGTGGAGTTGATCAATGGAGCGATGATCGACTATTACGTTCCACAAGCGGGCGCTTCCACGGCGAACCTGGATGCGAGCACGAAGGAGTTTCTGGATGGCTTGCAGAAGGGCGATCCGAATCTGAAGGCGGATAAGCCGCAGCGCGTCCAGTTGGGCAACAAAACTGCGTTGAAGACACGGCTAACCACGAAGACATCAGTGCAGCAGGATCCGGATCAGGTGGTCTATCTCTACACCGTCGCGCGGGAGTCTGGGCTTTGGTACTCAGCACTGGCGGGACAGAAGTCGAAGATGACGGACCTGGAACCGACCTTCACGCAAATGATCAACAGCGTTCAGTTCCCGGACTGATTCTCGAGATCATTGATCACGAATCGGACGAGTGATTCAAGCAGGGCCGCGCGCGGATACGTGGCCTTGTCCATGCCGGAGCGGATGCTGGCGTCAGGTGATTTGTCGAAGGGCAGCGCTACAGCGAAGTGGTCTGCGAGCGCGGCGCCGAGGAACTTCGCGCCAGGAACGATGGCGTCATCGCGCAGGAGCTGGCCGTCCTGTGCGCTGCCGTAAGACGACAGAACGCGCCAGGTCTCGAGCAGCGATTTTGACGTGGTGGACTGGTCTGATTTTGCGATGAGCGAGTAGGTCGGGACCGGAGATGCGGGATGGGCTGTCAGGAACGCCTGGCGCGCCTGCCGTTGCAGACTCTTGAAGCCGGTTGAGAGATCGCCCTGACAGCTCTTGAGCGGAACGGTGTGCATGTACTTCTCGGCGATGGCGGGCATGATATCCGCAACCGGCGATCCACCTGAGGCTCCAGCGACTGTGACAAAAGCAGCTACCTTATCTGTGACTCCGTCTTCCTGTGCGAGAGCCACCTGAATGTCGGGTCCACCTTTGCTGTATCCGACGAGAATGTATTTGCGCGGGTCATTTGCGCTGTGTTCGCGCAGATAGTTCGCGATCATTTTTGCGTTGGATTCGCTGGAATCATTGGGGACCTGGAGGAGATCGACGTCCATACCTTGCGCTTTAAGCGATTGCTGGCCTTCCTGGAAGGCCGGCGAGTCTGCGACGCAAGAGCTGAGGATTCCGGGCACGATGAGGACCCGGTATTTACTCGGGATCGCTGCCAGCTTGACGTCTTCCCTTCCCGGCGAATCGATGTAGCGCGAGCAGGGCCCCCAGTCGCTGCCGCCGGGATTCTTCTGCTTGAGGACAGAGCAGAAGAGATCGCTGAAACCGGCGGAGACATTGCCAACATCATCCGTGAGATAGACGAGGAGAGTGCGGCCATCGGACGTGAATCCGGAGCCGGTTGCGGTTTTGGCGTTCGTAACGGGGTCAGTGGGAGTGATGTAGTCGGTTTTGACGACCATGCCGGTCTGAACGAGGCTGTCGCGGATGTAGTCGCGTTCGCCATCGGTGTTTGAATCAATCTTGTGGGTGACTCCGTTGTTGCGCTGATCGCGATCGAAGCCGATGTCGTGTGTTCCCGCCCCGGCCCAAACGGTCTGGCCGCCCAGCTGCTGCGGGACCTTCCAGATGCGGAAGTGGTGGCGCGATGCGACGACTCGAAGCGGATCGGCCTGGGCGTATCCGAAATCCTGTCCGCGGCCGTAAAGGCGGAGTTCGCTCATGGGCATGGTGACGTATGCCTCTTTGGAGAGGCTGGCGAAGAGGCCGCGAACGATTGCATCTTTGTCGGTTCGATCGACGACGACCCAGCCAGCGGCTTTAAAAGCTGCCTGTACGCGATCCTGCGAGCCAATGAGGATGAAGTTGACTCGGTCGCCGGGAGCGTTGTTCGGATCGCTGACGCGGCGCGGGATCGAGTCGATGAGCGATTGAGGAAAGGCCGGCACGTTCACATTCTTGTGAGGCGCAGTTTGCGCGGCAGCGGCTTTGCGCTCAACAGTGACGTGATAGGAGCCTGTGGCCTGATCGAAGCTTGTCTGATTGATGGAAAGAAAGAGGCGACCCGTGACGGGCGCCTGGCTGTTCATCTGTTCGCCAATGAGAAAGGGGCGGGCCGCTTCAATGGATCCGATGCGGCCAACGAGCGCACCGCGTCCGGCGGAGTTGACGGGGAGATTGCGGATGAGGTCAGCGAATCCGCGGGGCAGACCTGCGGGACTGTTTGCCTGCTGCGCATTCGAGTACTGCAGTTGTCCAGTCGCGCTGATGTGCAGGGAGTCTCCGGCGGTGAGATCGATGTTCGTGTCGATCCAGCCGGCTCCGGGCTGGACGTCGAATTCGTGCGTTTGCGCACAGAGGGGAGCGACGCAGAGGATCAGGCTAAAGATGGCAGCGCGGATCATGGCAGTCTCCTTGCGATTGCATCGGAAATGTACCGCTCAACGCCATTCCAGACAAGAGGGTCGAGTTCCATCTTAGTGGGGCTGCTTCCAGCAGCGTCGGATCGGCGCCGCTCTCCACGCTGATTACTGTCCGACCCGGGAAGATCTCAATCGCGCTGGCAGCAGACTTTCACGCACGTCTCGCAGCTGTGCTGTTTCAAAAGGCAAGCTGAAACACGAAGGCCCCCGATTTAACGGGGGCCCTTAAAACCGCATTGGAGCGGGCTATGCTTCCCCTGCGTCTGAATCTGTGTCTTGCCACTCTGGCCGGATTCCAGCAACGCTTGTGGAATCTGGCGGGGACGACGGGGCTCGAACCCGCGACCTCTGCCGTGACAGGGCAGCGCTCTAACCAACTGAGCTACGTCCCCAAAGAAAACCGTTGAAACTTGTTGCGTCAGCAGGCTCGGAAACCAGGGTCTCCGGGACTGCACGAGAGCGCAGTCATTCTGTCGCGCAACACTACTGAGTGTATCAGAAGGCGAGGGCTCCGGGACAGATGGCCCCCGCACTCAGGCCAGACCGAAATCGCACCCCGTCTATTAGGCCGTCCACGCCACCGGACGACTGTTCCGCACAGCCGCCGTAAAGCCCATATCCATTGAAATCCCGCGCACGCACTGCAGCAGGTGGTTGGCAATTGAAGGCAGTTTCTGCGCCGTGACGCGGAACGATGGCCCGGAAACACTGACGGCAGCTACGGGCTGCCGCTGCGCATCCAGCAGCGGAACCGCGATGCACCGCAGACCCTCTTCGAGCTCCTCATCATCCACCGCGTAACCGCGGCGACGAGTCTTCTCAATTTCGGCCCGCAGGGCATCAGCCGAAGCGATAGTACGGTGCGTGAACTTCTCGAAACGCGTACGCCGGATGATGTCGTTGATCCGGTCCTCCGGCAAAAAAGCGAGCATAGCCTTCCCCACCGATGTGCAGTGCACTGGATTGCTCGACCCAATCCTCGTAATCATGCGCACCGAGCGCGCCGGTTCAATCTTATCGATGTAAATGACGCGTGCCTGCTCAAGGATGCACAGGTGCGCTGTCTCTTCCGTTTCCGCTACCAGCCTGCGCAGATGTGGTTGAGCGCGCTCCCGCAAGTCGTATTGCTCAATAGCGCGGTTTCCGAAGTCGAACAGGCGCAGACCGAGACGAAACTTGCCGCTGGTTGTACGCTCCACCATGCGGTGGCGTTCCAGCACCATGAGAAAGCGGTGTGCGGTGCTCTTGTGAAGTTGCAGCGATGATGCTACCTGCGCCAGTCCCAGCGGGACCTCGCTTTCGCCAAGCAGATCAAGTACAGCAAAGGCCCGATCAAGCGCCTGAACCTTGTAAGTCCCCTGAGGGGCTGAGTCTCGCATTCTGGTCCTCTATTCCGTCAGTAAGTACACAACCAGTTTCTCAGGATATGGGACTTACGTCAAGAAAATGGGACGGAACTGCTCCAAAATGAGACGCTTATGCGAACAAACTTCAAGTCAGATTGAAGTACTCTAGGTATCGCTAGCCCCGGGTCAGGCCGGAACCTCATCTCCCTCGCCTGGCGCGAGGAACAGGTTTTCTTCCAGTCCGTGCTGGCGTGTGTAGAGATCGTAGTAGCGGCCGCCCAGTGCAAACAGCTCTGCGTGATTGCCGCGCTCCACGATTCTTCCCTGCTCCACGACGAGGATCTGGTCCGCTCGCCGGATGGTCGACAACCTGTGCGCGATGACGAATGTGGTCCGTCCCTCCATCAGCTTTGCCAGTCCTGCCTGGATCATCGCCTCCGATTCCGAGTCGAGCGAACTGGTCGCCTCGTCCAGAATCAGGATCCTCGGCTCGGCCAGCAGTGCCCGGGCAATCGAAAGCCGCTGCCGTTGTCCGCCCGAGAGCTTTACTCCGCGTTCGCCAACGATTGTGTCGTACGCCTCGGGGAAGCGTTCGGCAAACTCGTCCACGCGCGCCGTGCGACACGCAAACAGGAACTGCTCTTCTGTTGCTTCCGGCCGTGAAAACATGATGTTCTCGCGTATCGAGCCATCAAACAGAAACGAATCCTGCAAGACCACGCCAAGCTGCGAACGGAAAGTATTCAGGTCCACCCCGGCGAGGTCAATTCCATCCACCAACACCTGTCCACTTGTTGGAGTATGAAAGGCGCAAAGCAGGCTGATGATCGTCGACTTGCCCGATCCTGACGAACCTACCAGCGCGGTAACAGTGCCCGGCCGCGCTTCAAAGCTGATGCCGTGTAGCACCGGCTTGTCCAGTTCGTACGCAAATTCAACATTCTCGAAGCGCACCGTGCCCTCAATCGGCGGCATCTTCGCCTTGCGCAGCGGGTCCTGATTCTCCTCAAGCTCCGACATGATTTCGCTGGTACGATCGAGCCCGGCGAATGCCTCGGTCAATTGCGTGCCGATATTCACCACCTGGAACACCGGCGCAATCATGAAAGCAAGAAACAGGTTGTACTGGAAGTAGGCGCCCGTCGTCCACGTATGCCCCAGCACATTGTGGCCGCCCATCCACATCACCACGCCGGAGACAATCCCAAGCAT